>Ga0208457_1000357_pt1 | contig 49688 bp, 51 predicted proteins | sample June2015DPH_10_1_FD_185513 | JGI IMG/M metagenome (GOLD analysis project Ga0208457, IMG submission 185513) | Peatland microbial communities from SPRUCE experiment site at the Marcell Experimental Forest, Minnesota, USA - June2015DPH_10_150... | ecosystem: Environmental > Terrestrial > Soil >... | reverse complement strand
TTGCCGGTGGCATCGTCCTGCATGCCGAGCAGGGTGAGGCGGGGACCGCGGGCTGCGAGCCAGTCGTGTGGGCTGCCGTCGAGTTGCACGAGTTCGCCTTCGCGAGCCACACGCAGACGGCGCTGGCTCACGCCATGGCTCCCTTGACGCAAGCGGTAATTACGCTCACTCGCTGAAGTTCCTTCTGACTCAACGTGAATGTCTCCTGTCTCATAGGGTGACATTTTCACGTTGCCGTTAAGGGGTGACAGAATTATGGAGCTAAGACACAAGACCCCTCTCCGCCTTGACACATCTCCAAATCCAACCTAAACTACGTAGTTTTTAGGTGGCCCCAGGAGCCATCTGGGGGAGGACAACATGGATAAGAAGCATTTGGAGTACTACAAAAAGAAATTACTGACGCGGCGCGACGAACTGGTCAAGACTATTGTGCGCACCGAAGAAGAAGGCCGCCAAGCCGACGACGACCCCACCGTCGACCTCGCCGATAAGGCCGCAAATTCCTATACCAAAGAGTTCCTCTTCGGTCAAACGAATACCGACCGCACCATCCTGCATATGATCGACGAGGCCCTGAAACGCATCCGCAACAACGAGTATGGTACCTGCGCCAATTGCCAGGAGGAGTTGCAGCAGAAGCGCCTGGAGGCAGTGCCATGGGCGAAACATTGCATTTCCTGCGCGGAGAAAATGGAACAGGGCGCGTTGTAGTTCCTCACCCGCTTCGATTACCTAATCAGCAGCTAACTGAAGTAGAATAAACCCAGCGAGGATAGGTGTCGCTGCGCCATGGATCTTCATGCATCGCGGCTGCAATTGGCACGTTGGCTGGAGAGCTTTGGCGGTGCCCTTACCAGCGTGGTGTTCCCGGCTGACTGTCTGCTCTGCGATGCGCTCTTGACGCACGCCCGCCGGATACCGCTCTGCGAAACATGTCTGGCGTCGTTCCAGAGGATCGCCCCGCCAATCTGCGGCATTTGCGGCCAGCCTTTGCAAGGTGCAGCTGAACCCAGCGAAGGCGAACCGGTTTGCCGGGATTGCGTAGTGGGGAAATTCGGCTTTCAGCTCGCTCGCAGCTTTGGCGTTTATGAAGGAGCGCTGGCCCGCGCCATCGTTCTTCTCAAGTACGAGCGCATCGAGCCGCTAGGCCTCTTCTTCGCCATGCGCCTAGTGGAGTTGGTCCGCACCGACCCGCGCCTCTCGTCTGCCGACGTCGTCGTCCCGGTGCCCTTGCACCGTCAGAAACACAGGGATCGCGGCTATAACCAGGTGGACCTCTTCGCGCGCCCCCTGGCTGGCCGCCTGCACATGCCCTACCGGCCCATCCTTCTGATGCGCTCCCGGCCCCGTCCGGAGAAGCATCTGCTGAGCCAGGAGGAGCGCTGGGAAGCGGTACGTGGCGCATTTGTCATGCGCCGGGGAGGCCGGGTTGACAATTTGCGGGTCTTGTTGCTAGATGATGTAATGACGACGGGAGCGACGCTTGATGCGTGCGCTCGCGCGTTAGGAGAAGCCGGAGCCCGCTCGGTACTGGCACTAACCATTGCCCGCGCCGCACGACCCGCTCTTCCTGTCAGTGGAGCATAATACCCAGAAGGGTGCGCGATGAGCGCAGGAAGGCCAGAGGCGATCGATCCCCGGGGAAGACACTCCCTCGAAGCGGGTGGCTCGCTTGTGCCTAACTCTTTGGCGAACGCTTCGAACCGCTTCCTTTCTGCACCCCTAGGCCGTCGTGCTTCCATGATGCAGGAACCCGTGCTGGTGCTGAACGCCACCTACGAGCCGATCAACGTCACCGCCGTGCGCCGGGCTATGGTGTTGCTCCTGAAGGGCGTAGCCCAAGCCGAGGAAGTGCACAGCGCGGAGGTCCACTCCGCGGCGCACTCGCACAAGGTTCCTTCGGTGATTCGTTTGCTGGCCTATCGCCATATTCCGCAGCAGAGCCGCGCTCTTTCCCGAAAGAATATCCTATTGCGCGACCGCAACACCTGTCAGTTCTGTGGCCGGTTGTTCCCGAGTTCCGAGCTGACCCTGGATCACGTCCTGCCGCGTTCCCGTGGCGGCCGGTCCTCTTGGGAGAACCTGGTGGCTTGCTGCTACCAGTGCAACAACACCAAGGGCGATCGCACGCCGGAAGAAGCAGGGCTGAAACTGGCGCGGCGTCCACGCCCGTTTACGCTACACACCTCGCGGCAATTAATGCGGCTGATTGGCCACCGCGACGAACGTTGGCGTAAGTATTTGTTTTATTGAGACTTACTTGCAGCGGGCCAAGCCTTTCCTCGGCATCCAGGCCCCACCCTCAGATTTGGGAAACCTTTTTGCCCGAGACGCATCTAAATCAGTAATACCACTTCGAGGACACACCCCGGGAAGCAGTTAGGGCAACCCCCTAGCTGCTTCTCTCCTTTTTGGCCCACCTTTTTCAGAAGAGATTGCCACAGCAGGCCGGTTAACCCTACTTCGGATTGCCTTCTTCATTTTGGGCTAGAGCTGAGGCGCCCAGGGATGCCCTTTGCGGGTGGGTTCGGAAAGCTCTTGAGCGCGGAGGCCTCGTCGGGGAACTCGGGGAAGACCTGGTACAGTTGCGTGATTTTCAGAATCTCCTCCACCTTCGAGGCCAGGCCCACCACCTTCATCGCCCCGCCCTTCTTAACGACCGTGAGGTAGTTGCGCACCAATTCGCCGATCCCAGAGCTGTCCAGATACTCCAGGCCACTCAAATTCAGAACAATGTTGGTTTTGCCGTGCTTGAGGAGCCCTAAGATAGCGTCACGGAAGGCGCCGGCTTCGAATGAAGTCAGCCGCCCGCTCACTTCCACGAGGGATGCAGTGTCTGCCTGCCGGATGATTACGGAAAAACTCAAGCGATCTTCCCTGGGCGATGGGTTGGCCCTTAGTTTACCCTGCGGCCCCAGGAAGGCAAGCGCTTCCCACAGCCTCGCCGGAGTCCATTGCTGTGTCGCTTATTGCCGCATCACCACCCGCAGACCCCGCCGCCAGCTCTCCACCAGACCCACGCGGATTATTTCCATTTCTGGTTTGAGGTAGCGCAGCAGCACGTCCGTGCTGGGATGAAACCGCAACGCCGGTGCCACCAGATAAACTATTGGAGGATCGGGGTGTAATTCGATCCCGGGGAAATAGCCGTAGCGCGCGAGGTCACCCTGCGCCTGTAGCCGGCAGATCCGAGACCAGTATTCCCCCGCCTGCAGTGGCAGGTCCGGGTTTTCCGCCGTCTTCAATTCCAAAATGGCCAGCCGGTGCGCGCGCGTGACGCACAACAAATCTAAAACTCCGCGTTGTCCGGCCGTTTGCGCAAACACCTGTTCGTACACATGCGTGGGGTCGAGCGCCAGGTCAATTTGGCTGACGTCGCCCATCACCATCATCTGCATCCAGCGTTCGGCCTGCGCGCGATAGAGCGAGTGGCGCGTGTCGGTCGCCAGCGGATGGCGGAACTTTTGCAGGTTCAGCACGAGCTGCTTCAGCGCGACTTCGCTTTCCGCGTTCAGTTCATCCCAGCGCCCGTCCATGCCGAAGGTAAGGCGCCCTTCCGACCAACGCGCAAACGCCAACCCACGGAAACGCAGAACCACTTCCCGCAACTGCGGCGCAGCGTGCGCCCTGATGGCATCAGGCTCAAGCGCCTGGAGCGGCGCAATCGCCGCCGCAGCACGGTCCAGAAGCAATTGCGACTCACGGCGCGGCAACAGCCACGTGTTGATGTTCCCGTCCCGAGGATCGACGCGCTCCAGAGTTTCCCGCTGCGCGTCCCGTTCATAGACCTGCACGGCTAGACGCGGGTCGATGGCATGAATGCGCGCTGCAAGCTCCGCTGCTTTGCCCTTTGGTAATATTAGCCGCAGCCCTGAAAGGTTGCCGCGCCCGCCGGTCTGCCGCGTGCGGTCGAGCCACAACAGACCGTAAGTCAGGCTGCTCTCAAGGGCATCCGGCGTTTCCTCGTCGGGAACGGCGAGGAACGCATAGTGCGCCATTCCTTTGCGGGAAATTCCTCGCGCATAGACGCGCGACAGGGAATGCTCCAAGTCCGCCGCGATGGAAACTCTTTCAAGCGTTTCATCGGGAAACCGCTCCAGTAGGATGCGCCGGAGTTGTTCGCAGAATTCTTCCCGAGATAGCCCTTTGGCGTCGCGTTCGTAGCCCAGCCGAATAATTTCCAGCCGCTGCGGCTTGGTGCGGCCGAAACACTCCACCGCCAGCAGAACGCGACCCTCCGATTGGTCTGTAATGGCCAGCACGCGCCGCGTCAGATTGCAGGTCTCCGACCACAGGTGCAGCAGGGGCTTCGCTGGTGCGCCCCGCACTTCCCAGGAAAGTGGTCTTGCCGAGGGGATGCGGCCGCCGTTCTCCCGGATCTCGATCGTGCCGCCCGCAGACAGATCGTGCAGGCAGGCGCGCAGTTCCTCCGCGAGTTCCATTCCTGCATATTAATCTAACTATGTGGTTAACGAACAACTATTTCTTATGCAAGACTTGCAAATAGGAAGCGCGGACATAGGGTTGCTGCATGTTCCACGAGGTGGGCACATGGTCAAACGAAATCTCAAACGGACGGCGCTCACCTGGTGCTAGCCCTGCCCGTGAGGCGGCCAACACACCGCGCGTTTCCCTGAGCACGATTTGATTCATGGAATCGGCGAACTCTACGGTGAGCGAAAGCAATTGAATGCTCTCCGGGCCGTCATTGACCACCTCCCCAGAAAGAATCGTAACCTCTTGATGAATGAAGTTTTCCGCCCGGCTCAGGGCGATATTTTCGATGCGGATATTCTTGAGGTAGGCCTCCTCCGCTAGCGACATCTTCAGGCCTACCGAGGCCCGATAGGTCGTCGGTGCGCCCAGCGGCACATGGGACAGAAACCACAAACTCAGCAGCATCGCGAGCGCGACCACGCCGCCAATGATCAGTGTGACCGGCGAGCGCCTCTCCTCTTTCTCCGGCTTCTCGGGATTTTGCAGTGCGCTTTGCATCGGTTGCATCTCTCAAATTCTGCGCGAGTGTCATCCCCGCTTCAGCGACCGAGGCTCAAGCGATGCACCAGCGGCTCCGGCAGGTGCGCGCTTCGCATGCGTTCCTGGACCTTCTCGATGTCATAGGGCACCCGCCAGAACTCTACCACTTGATGCTCCAGGTCGGCGATGGCAAAACCCGCGCGCGGGTCGGAGTCGCGCGGCTGCCCGATCGAGCCGGGGTTCAAAAGGTAGCGCTTCTGCTCTTCAACGCGCAACGCGCAGCGCATCTCGTTGTTGCGCGGGTGCACCTGCAAAACTTCCAGTTGCGAATCCTGATACGCGAAACCTCCCTGGTGGTGCGTGTGGCCATAAAAGGTGATCGGCAGGGAGGAATCCAGCAATCCTTCCAGCGCCTGCGACGGCGTGAACACGTATTCATCTTCATCCTGGAACGCGCCGTGTACCAACACCACTCCTTCGACTTCCAGCGGGCCCTGTGGCAACGCGGCGAGCCAGTCCATGTTTTCGTTGGAGAGTTGCGCGCGCGTCCAATTGACGGCCATTTTGGCTACCGGATTGAAGTCCTCCGTGGACATGAGATCCGTGACTGCCTTGTCATGATTGCCGCGAATCGTGGCTGCGCCGAGTTCACGGATGCGCGTGGTGACTTCGTTCGGATCCGGCCCGTAGCCGACTACGTCGCCCAGGCAAACCACATGCTCCCAGCTCCCTTTCGCTGCGTCCAGGGAGGCTTCCAGGGCCGTTAGATTGGCGTGGAGATCGCTTAGAACTAAGAGTCGCATCCGGCTTGTCCGAATCGTGCCCACGAGTATAGATGAAGCCGGGGGGGCCAGCGCAAGGCAATGTGAACGCTCTTTGACACCGGCAGTGTCTCCTCGTGTGGTTAAAAATGTAACAAGAAAATGCGATAGGCCACGAAACATTCGCCCCACGGAGTTCGTCTATATGGTTGCGGCCGATGTTCGGGCTGTTCGGGACGAAACGAGATTAAATAAGAGTACCCCGCGGTGGCAGCCGCGGGGCCATTGACACGCAGTTTTTCCGGATTGTGAACCAGGAAGAAAAGGTGTCTCCATCGCGAGGCTACCTTCTCTTCTGCCTGCGTGTCAACTCTCCCGTCCTTGGATGACCTTTCGGCTGACTCGCTCCTCGAAAGGAAATGACACGCATGAGTAACAATTCCTTAGTCCGCAGTTTGATTCTGGTCTCGGCCCTCGCGATTTCCATTCCCGCGTTCGCCAAGCCCGTGGTCAAAGATCTGCCCATCACTCACACCATCCACGTTGGCAAATCCACAATTCAGTCCGGCGATTACCGCATCCTCATTGACGGCAATCACCTCACCATCCAAAAAGGCAAGAACGTCGTCGCGGAGTCCGAAGGCCGCTGGGAAGAGCGCGACGCAAAAGTTCCCTACGACGAAATCGTTTCTACAGCCGACGGCAAGATGTTGGAGCTGCGCTTCGGTGGGAAAAAGAGTGTCTTCGTTTTGGCACAGTAGGCGGTGAATACGTCACCTTTACCCGCGAAGTACCGGGGGAAGCTGTATCCGTCTTCAGCTTCCCTCCTCTTCCGGGCCACTCAGGAACTCCTGAAGTGGCAGACTCCGGTTGTTGCCGCGAGTGAACTCCTCGCCGTGCTCGCGCTGGTCCTGCGCGCCCGCTTCATGCAAGCCGCAAGCCAATCCGCCCGCCGCTAGCGAATGAGCATGCAATCGCCGTAACTGTAAAACCGGTAGTGCTCTGTGATGGCATGCCGGTAAGCCGCCAGGATGGCCTCACGCCCCGCAAATGCGGAAACCAGTGCCAGCAGTGTCGACTTCGGCAGGTGAAAATTCGTCAACAGGCAATCCACCACGCGAAATGCGTATCCGGGGAAGATGAACAGGCTGGCCTCGGCTCTCCCCGCAGGGAAATGCCTTGCGTCGCCCTGCGTTGCTGCCTTGGCCGCTGCATCCTCCAGAGCGCGCACAACTGTCGTGCCTACCGCCAGGACCGGCCGGCCTTCTTCCTTGGCGCGAAGAATTTTCGCCGCCGCTTCTTCGCGGATCTCATACGCCTCGGAATGAATCTTGTGCCCCTCGAGCGTCTCCGTGTGGATGGGTTGAAATGTGCCGAGTCCCACGTCCAGCGTAATTTCGCATGTTTCGCAGCCGCGGTTCCGTATTTGTTGGAGTATCTCCGATGTGAAGTGCAGGCCTGCGGTCGGCGCGGCCACAGCGCCGGGCTTCTGCGCATAAACTGTCTGATAGCGCTCGCGATCGGAAAATTCATCAGGCCGGTCAATGTAGGGCGGCAGGGGCACATGTCCCAGCCGCTCGATGTTCACCTCCACGCTTTGATCGTTATGCGACCAAAAGCGGACCGTTCGCAGACCGAATTCGCCCCGCGTCAGAATCTCTGCTTCCAGTTCGCCGCCGCCGAAATGCACTCGTTCACCTACTCCCATTTTCCGACCTGGATGCACCAGGGCTTCCCAAATCTCGAATTCCACTTTTCTGGTAAGGAAAACTTCCACTGTGCCCGTCAGATGTTCTCTCGCCGTCTTGCGAGATGGCGATTGCGCGTGAACGCCGGCGCGTTTTCCAAACAAGCGTGCGGGAAGGACGCGCGCGTTGTTCAGCACCACCATCTCATCGCCACGGAGTAATGCCGGCAATTCCGCAAACGCGCGGTCCTCCCATGCGCCGCTTTGATGATCGAGCAGCAGCATCCGCGAGGCCTCGCGAACCGCCGCGGGTCGTTGCGCTATCAACTCGGCGGGCAACTGGTAGTCAAAGGCGTCAACTCGCATCAGTCCGAACTATAACAAAACAGGCGGCCTGCGGCGGCATTTATCCAGAGAAGCTTACCCCTGGCATGAATGGGGCAAAACGGCTTGGCATTTTGAGGTTGTCTATCATATTGTATATAAAAGAGTTACTGACAGTAGAAGCGCTCAAAATTATACTTGACATATTCTCACTCATATTTTATTATGTGTACGAAATCAACTATGGAGGTCGCTCAACATGCGAGCTACTTTAAGCCGTTTTGAACCTTTTCGTGGGGTTACTACCCTGCAGGACCAGATCAATCGCCTCGTCAACGAGGCCTTTGACCGCACTTCGGACGAGGCCAACTTGACAACCTGGGCGCCGGCGGTCGACATCTACGAGACCGAGCACGAACTCGTCGTCAAGGCCGATATTCCGGAGATCAAGCCGGAAGAACTCGACATTCGCGTTGAGAACAACATCCTCACCATTCGCGGTGAACGCAAGTTCGAGAAGGAAGTGAGCGAGAACAACTATCTGCGTGTGGAGCGGTCATATGGCTCTTTCAGCCGCAGCTTCTCCCTGGCCAACACCGTGAATGCCGAAGCGATCAAGGCCGACTACAAGAATGGCGTGCTGACGCTGAGCATCCCGAAGCGCGAGGAAGCCAAGCCGAAGCAGATCAAGGTCAATGTGGAGGCGCCCGCCGCGGCAGTTGCCGCGCGCCGCTAAAGCGCGAATCGTTCAAATGGCGAAGTCGTCGTGGGATAGCATAGGGGCTGGCATTCGCGCCAGCCCCTTTTCTTCAGCCAGACCAGGAAGGGAGAAATCATGCTGCGTTTTGACAAAATGACCGTGAAAGCTCAAGAGGCCCTGCAAGCGGCGCGGGACGTCGCGGCGCGCCACGAAAATCAGTCCATCGAGCCGGTCCACCTTCTCGCCGCTCTGATTCAGCAACCCGACGGCGTTGTGCCGCCGCTGCTCGCCCGCCTCGGCATTCGCACTGAACTGATCAGTCAGGACATCGAACGCGAACTCGCACGCTTACCCAAAGTGCAGGGCTTCGCAGAGCAGAACATGGGGCGGCCGCTCAATGACGTTCTGGAACGCGCTTTCGACGAGGCCGACAAATTCAAGGACGAATACGTTTCGACAGAGCATTTTTTCCTGGCCATTGCCGGTCAGGACCGTGATCCCGCCGGTCAGTTGCTCAAGAAGAGTGGCGCGTCCCACGAGGCCATTCTGCAGGCCCTCGCGGGTGTGCGCGGCAGCCAGCGTGTTACCTCGCAGAACCCCGAGGCAACGTATGCGGCGCTTGAAAAATACGCGCGCGACCTAACCGAACTGGCCCGCCGCTCCAAGCTGGACCCCGTCATTGGGCGCGACGAAGAGATTCGCCGTGTTATGCAGATTCTGGCCCGCCGCACAAAGAACAATCCCGTGTTGATCGGGGAACCCGGCGTCGGCAAGACCGCCATCGTTGAAGGCCTGGCGCAGCGCATCGTTTCCGGCGATGTTCCGGACGTATTGAAAACCAAGCGGCTGGTGGCGCTGGACCTGGCGGCCATGGTCGCTGGGGCGAAGTATCGCGGCGAATTTGAAGATCGCTTGAAAGCGGTCCTGAAAGAAATCTCCGAAGCCGAAGGCCAGATCATCCTGTTCATCGACGAGTTGCACACCCTCGTCGGGGCCGGTGCGGCCGAAGGCGCCATGGACGCCTCCAACATGCTCAAGCCGGCATTGGCACGCGGGGAATTGCGTGCCATCGGCGCTACCACGCTCAACGAATACAAGAAGTACATCGAAAAGGATCCGGCACTCGAGCGCCGCTTCCAACCGGTTCTTGTGTCTGAACCGAGTGTGGAAGACACCATCGCGATTCTCCGCGGCCTCAAGGACCGCTATGAAGTTCATCACGGTGTGCGCATCAAGGACGCCGCCATCCTGGCCGCCGCCACGCTTTCGCACCGCTACATCTCCGATCGCTTCCTGCCAGACAAGGCCATCGACCTGATCGATGAAGCCGCCGCCAGCCTGCGCATGCAAATTGATTCCTTGCCTACGGAAATTGACGAGATCGAGCGGCGCATTCTTCAGCTCGAAATCGAGCGCCAGGCGCTGCTGAAGGAAACCGACGCGCATTCCGTGGAGCGCCGCGCGCAAATTGAAAAGGAATTGGCTAAGCTGCGCGAGGATTCCAGCGCGCGCAAGGCCCGCTGGCAAGCCGAGAAGGCGGAAATCGCCAAAATTCGCAAGTTGAAAGAGCAGATCGACCAGCTCAAGGCCGAAGAGCAGCGCTTCGAGCGCGCTGGCGAACTGGCGAAAGTCGCGGAAATCCGCTACGGCAAGATCGCCCAGGCGGAACGCGAGCTGAGGGAAGCCCAGAACCGCTTTGACGCGGTTCAAAAGAACACGCGCATGCTGAAGGAAGAAGTCGACGAAGAAGATATCGCCAAGCTGGTGAGCAAATGGACGGGCATTCCCGTTGGACGGTTGCTCGAAGGCGAAGCCCAGAAACTTGTGCACATGGAAGAGCGCTTGCGTCAGCGCGTTGTCGGCCAGGAAGAGGCCCTTTCGCGCGTGGCCAATGCCGTGCGTCGCAGCCGCGCCGGGCTTTCGGACGCCAAGCGCCCCATCGGCTCGTTCATATTTCTCGGCCCGACTGGTGTCGGCAAGACCGAGTTGGCCCGCGCGCTCGCCGAGTTCCTCTTTGACGATGAAAAGTTGATGATCCGCATAGACATGTCCGAATACATGGAGAAACACAGTGTTTCGCGGCTCATCGGCGCGCCGCCAGGCTACGTCGGCTACGAAGAAGGCGGGCAGCTCACTGAACAGGTTCGCCGCCACCCCTATTCTGTCATTCTGTTTGATGAAATCGAAAAGGCCCACCCGGACGTCTTCAACGTGCTGTTGCAGATTCTTGAGGACGGCCGCCTGACCGACGGCAAGGGCCGCACCGTGGATTTCCGCAACACCGTCCTGGTGATGACCAGCAACGTCGGTTCGACCGCGATCTTTGAACTTTCCGGAAAAGATCCCGAGCGCGCCCGCAAGCAGGCGATGGAAGCGTTGCGCGCGGCGTTCCGGCCGGAATTCATCAACCGCATCGATGAAATCGTGATCTTCAATCCGCTCGGCAAGGAGCAACTCGAACGCATCGTGGTGCTGTTGCTGAGAAACGTCGAAAAGCTGCTTGCGGAACGCCAGATCACTCTCGACTTGACGCGTCCGGCGATTGAGCTGCTGCTTCACGAAGGCTTCGATCCGGCGTACGGCGCGCGGCCGCTGCGGCGGACCATTCAGCGCCTTGTTCAGGATCCCCTGGCGATGCAAATTCTGGAGGGCGCGATCCTGCCTGGCGATCATGTGCGCGTCGATCGCGATGGCCCGAAGGATGCCATGCGCTTCGAACGCGTGCTCGCCAAGGCACCGGCCACGGCAGCCAGAAAATAACGGGGGAGATGAGCTTCTCGCCGGGAGAGCGAGGCGGCTTGACGCTCTCCAGGCTGCGCTCTAGACTAATTTTTCCGCCGGGCAAAGCGAGGTTTCGTCAGGAAGGCTAATCACATGAAAGTTCTGCGAACCGGAATACTTCTGATTCTTCTCAGTGTGTTGTTGGTCCTTGTGGGCGGCGCTCTTGGCGGGCGTGGCGGCATGCAGATCGCCCTGGCCATCGCCGTTTTGATGAACGGCGTCTCTTATTTCTTCTCCGATAAGATTGCTCTGAAATCCAGCGGCGCTCAGCCAGTCACCCGCGAGCAGCTTCCGCGCTTATACCAGGTGATAGAGCGCCTCGCCGCGAAATCGAACATTCCGGTGCCGAAACTCTATGTTGTTCCAGACATGGCACCGAATGCCTTTGCCACGGGTCGCAATCCAAATCACGCCTCGGTTGCGGTCACGCAAGGCTTGCTGCAAATCATGAACGACGACGAACTGGAAGGCGTCATCGCCCATGAGCTTTCTCACGTGCGCAATTACGACATCCTGACCAGCTCCATCGCTGCCACGATCGCCGGCGCAGTCACCTACATGGCTCAGATGGGCAGGTGGGCCATGATCTTCGGCGGGTACGGCGGCAGTCGCGATGATGAGCGCGGCAGTGGCGGCTTGTCGGCCTTGCTTATGATCTTTCTCGCACCTTTTGCCGCGCTGCTGCTGCAGCTCTTTTTGTCCCGTACTCGGGAGTACGCCGCGGACGAAACGGGTGCGCGCATGGTCGGCCAGCCCTATGGACTGATCAGCGCCCTGGAGAAGCTAGGGGCGTACAACCGGCGCATCCCCACGTCCGCCATTTCACCCAGCACCTCTTCACTGTGCATCGTCAAGCCGATGTTCGGCGGCGGCACGCTTGCCTCGCTGTTCAGCACGCATCCTCCGCTGGAGGACCGCATTGCGGCGCTGCGCCAGATGGTGAATGCGCCCTTGCGCTGATACACGCCAAGTGCAAAGCATGTTCATCCTGCGGTAAAGATTTCCGGTTTAGGGAATCACGGATTCCTGCAAACCCAGCTTTCTCCTTCCTAACATATTCACAATCAATAAGTTAAACAATTCCACGGGAGCCTACCGATTTGGTTCCACAAGTGCAATTATTCCAAGCACCAGATATGGTCTCCATTGCGAGACCTGAGGGATACAGGGTATGAGCTGTCGAGATACTATCCATTTGATTTGTATGTATTTAGAGGGGAAACTCTCCCCTGGCGTTCAGGTTGAAATCGAGCGTCATTTGCATTCTTGTCCTGACTGTCGGCTGGTTCTCGATGCGGCGACAACCACTCTGGATCGCTACTTCGGGCCCACCAAGCTCACCCCGGACTCCCAAGCCGCCTGAGCATTTTCCACTAACTCTTTTTTTCGTAATTACTTAGAAGTCCACTCGAGATGCGTCCGTGGGACTTCCCTTCCACTGCGTGCTCGCGGATTTTCTCTATTTCTGCCCTGTGAAAAAGCTGCAAAATTTACGTTCGCAGAAGGGCACAGGTAATCTTTACTGGTACTAGTACATTTTAAATCCACCCCATCCTGTTTCCCTTTCTCCTCTAAACCTTTCGCCATCATGGTCTTATAAGTACCATAACCCATTGCTTCACTTTGGCTCCGCGAGTGCCCGTTTTCCATAGCGCAGGGCGGCAACGCCAAAAGGAGATGAAGTCCATGAGCGAGTTTCAAGAGACGAATATCCAGAGCACGGCAGCCACACCCCACTGGGTGGGTCTTGCCATCGCGGCCCTCGGCGGACTTTCCTTGATCGGCATCGGAGTAGGCTGGAGTGCTTTGAACCACGCCAAATCCGTTGAACAGTCAACGCAAGCTTCTTTGAAGCAGCAAGATGCGCTAGGCCAGCGCCTGGCCAAGTCCGAGGACCAAAATCAGCAGTTGCAGAGCGACCTCAAGGTCGTCACGGACAAGCTGAACGTCACGCAGGACGAACTTATCACCGCGCGCAAACAGTCCAAGGCTGCCGTCGCCGCTTATGACAAGAAGCTGACGGGCCTGGCATCAAACGTCAACACGCAACTCGCCACCAAAGCCAGCACCGAAGATGTCAACAAATTGAATGGCGATGTCACCGGCGTGAAGAGCGACCTCGATGTCACCAAGGCGAAGCTCGAACGCTCCATGGGCGACATGAACGTGATGAGCGGTCTGATCGCCCGGAATCACGACGACGTGGAAGAACTGAAGCGTCGTGGCGATCGCAACTACTTTGAATTTACTTTGGCCAAGGCCAAGAGCCTGCAGCGCGTTGGCCCCGTCCAGATGTCCCTGAGCAAGACCGACCCGAAAAAATCCAAGTACACCATGACCGTCCTCGCCGATGACAAGTCCATCGAGAAAAAGGATAAGACTGCCGGCGAGCCCGTGCAGTTCTACGTGAAGGGCAGTACGCACATGTCTCCCTATGAGATCGTCGTATTCGAGGTCAGCAAGAACCAGATCACTGGTTATCTTTCCACGCCCAAGTCGGCAGCCACGGCGGCGGCCAGCAATACTGCCGCCCAGTAACCAACTGCGGCTTGCCACACTGGGCGCAAGTCCATTTCCTTGAGAGCGATACAAAAGGGAGGATCCAGAGAATCCTCCCTTTTCCTTTGACTGTATAAACCTGCTGGCACGGCCCGCGTCTAACAATCAACTGACTCTGGACAGCGTTCCGGCGCTGTGCCACTCTATACGCCTTCGGACGGGAGTGTTTTGAAGCGACACCCTATGAGGGGGAGGAAAAATGAGAACCAAATTTCTGGCAGGATTGGTACTTGCTTTTTGTGCGGCAGCGCTGACTTTTGCGGCCGACGGGAGCTGGACCGGCTATATCTCCGACAGCATGTGTGGGGCAAAAGGCGCTAATGAAAAGCACGCCGATTGCGCCGCCAAGTGCGTGAAGGAGCATGGCGCTAAATATGTCTTCGTCAACGATGCTGATAAGAAAGTCTACGCCATCGATGCCCAGGACAAGGTCGCCGCTCATGCCGGCCATCACGTCACCGTGAAGGGCTCGGTCGAGGGTGACAACCTGAAGCTCACCAGCATCGAGATGGCCAAATAAAACGCGCGATCTAATTAATCACTATCTTTTGACAGGCAGGAGTTCGCTCCTGCCTGTTTTCTTTTTGCACTCCTGCCAAATTCCGCTACGATGATCCTTCGCCTATGTCCACGACTCTTCTCCACGTTGGCCGCGCCTTCACTCCCTCGACGGAAATCCGTGATGCTGGAATCCTGATTCGCGGCGGTGTCATCGATACCGTCGGACCGCGCAGCGGCATGTCAGCTCCCGCCGGTGCAAACGAGATCAGCGCCACCGACAGGATTGCGGCTCCCGGGTTTCTGGACGTCCATATCCACGGCGCCGGCGGCCGCGACGTCATGGAAGGCACCGAGGATGCCCTGAGGGCCGTCTCCAAAACCATCACCGCTCACGGCACCACCTCTTATGTTGCAACTACGGTCACGGCCCGTCCTGAGGACATCTGCAAAAGCGCCGAGGGAATCTCCCGTTACATCGCGCTGCAACACCACGCAACTGACTCCCGTGCGGAAGTCCTGGGCATCCACTTCGAAGGGCCATTCCTCAGCCCCGTTCGCCGCGGCGTACACCCCGCGGAATGGCTGAAGCTGCCATCGGCGGATTTGCTGGAAAAGTTTGTTACCGCCGCTGGTGGCCGCGCCTTGCTCCTTACCATTGCGCCTGAACTCCTCGGCGCCTTGCTCTGCATTGATGCCGCTCGAAAATCCGGCCTGGTCGTGGGCATCGGTCATACCGACGCAACCTACGAGCAAGCGCGTGCCGCCATCAATCGAGGCGCTCACCACGCCGTTCACGTCTACAACGCGATGCGCCCGTTTACGCACCGCGATTCCGGGGTGATTGGCGCCGTACTCACTTCACCCGACGTCACCGCGGAGTTGATCGCCGATGGCGTGCACGTGGATGACACGGCCATGCGGCTTCTCCTACAGGCAAAAGGCGCGGGAGGCGTCATCCTCATCAGCGACGGCATTTCCGCTACCGGCATGCCCGACGGGAAATACATGCTGGGATCATTCGAGGTGACCGTAAGCGGCGGCGTCTGCCGCAATGCCGAGGGCAAGCTGGCTGGGAGCACGCTGACTCTGGATCGCGCTTTGCGCAACATCGTCGGCCTGGGCGCCTCTCTTGGCGATACCTTGCGCATGCTCACGCTGAATCCTGCCACGCTGCTGGGTATTGAGTACAAGAAGGGTTCGCTACGCGCGGGAGCGGACGCCGATATCGTCCTCCTGGACGAGGCGCTAAACGTCACGCAGGTCTGGACCCGCGGCGCCACGAACTGACTCATTTCAACTGCAACTCCCCAGCTCCGCTTCTGGGAGTGCGCGCCGCAAAACGTATCGCCATGCTGCCCGCCGGGGGCGCAGTATTATGTGGAAGGCATGCTGGGCACTTCGCGCGTGATCACCAGCAACGCGGGCGTGGTCTGCTACGACGCGGACTTCACGCCCTTCGGCGGCTACAATAACTCGGCCTTTTTGTTGGAGGGGTCAAACGACCCTGTAGGAGGGCGCAGCACATGAAACGCAGGCAGTCAAATCTTGTCGCATTGGGTATTCTGCTCGTTGGAGCGATGGCATGGCTTCTCCTCCAATTCTGGACTGCACCACTCGGGGTATGTTCACACTTATTGTTTGGCCAAGCCGCCTTCTTTGAAGGTCACCGAATTCCTGTCCCATGGGATATGCTGGTCGCGGGTTCAACCAAGGATCACTTGGTTCTCGTCAGAGAATCTCCTAGATTTCGCTTATTGCGCGCTCCTGCGGGGTCCATCATCGTCTTGCGAGGTCCCGGCCCAGTCACAGATATGTCCGAGAACTATGAGCGCATCGCAAGCGCAAATGAGCAGCCCCCCGAAGGATTCTCCTTCCACGCTCTACGTAAGTTCGCGGGCGCGAAGGGCACCGTTTTCTGCTGGGAACTGGCCAGTTCCGACTTCTCCGTCACCAGCGTTTCGTGCTCATTCGACAATGACACGCTCGCCGCATCTTTTTCAGGCAGCAGCGTTTATCGAGAGCGGTTCTACTCCATCGTCCAGACCATTTCCGCATTTCAGCGTGAGGAGCATCCTCTGTGAGTTTGTAGAATTTGGCTCATTTGAAGACGGGGTCGGCTCACGCTTGCACTGAGCTTCGAAGCGCGACCGAGTAAGCTGGGCTGCCGTTGGACGACCAGGGCTCGGAAGAAAGAAGCCAGCTCAAGTCCGCGGGCGGCGTGAACTACACCTACTACGGCAGCGGTCGCCGCGTCTCCAAGGCCGGCAGCAAGCTCTACTGGTATGGCTCGGGCATCGAAGTCCTCGCCGAGACCGACTCCTCCGCAGGCAAGGTAGGCATTGGGCGCCGAAGATGCGTTGTTCCAAGAAACTCAGCGCGATCCTGTGCGAAGGCTGGGAATTCAGGGGAATCTTCAATTCGTCGGCGAGTTGCTGCGCACTGAACGGGCTGCACGCGAAATAGCGCTCCCCCACTTTCAGAGTCGGCACTGTTCGCTTGCCGTTGTTCGCGCGGACCACGATCTCTTCGCCCTCGGGATCCTCTTCGATGTTCACTTCCTCGAAGCCCACGCCCCGTTCTTTCAGGAAAGTCTTCGCGCGACGGCAATCCAGGCACCAGGCGGTGCTGTACACCGTGACCGGTTCCATAACGAGTTCGTCAGCACATCGGATAACTTTACAAGTGATAGGTTACAGCCCGGGGAAGGCCCCGCCGGGCTCTTGCTTCAGGGTGTAGCTACCGGCGCGCCGCGGTACTTCCTGACGATCTGGATGCGGATCACCGCCCGCTGCAATGCCACCGCTGCGCGATCCCAATCGATATTCGTATCGTTGGATGCCAGCCGCTTCTCCGCACGTGCCAGTGCTGCTTCCGCCCGGCTGACGTCGATTTCTTCCGCGCGCTCCGCGGTTTCCGCCAGCACGGTGACGCGGTCCGGCAGCACCTCCGCGAACCCGCGAATCACCGAAAGCGGAGTCGGCCGGTTCGAGGTCGCTGTGCGGTAAGTCAACTCGCCAATCCCCAGCTCCGTCATCAGCGGGGCGTGACCCGGCAACACCCCCAGTTCGCCGTTCAGCCCGGGAATAGTCACCTCAAGCACCGTTTCCCGCAGCAGTTGCCGCTCCGGCGTCACCACAATCAGTTCTATCGCATCAGGCAGCATCTTCTTCCTTCTTAAACGCCCGCCTTCATCTTCTCGGCCTTCTCCAGCACTTCTTCAATCGTGCCGACCATGTAGAACGCCTGCTCCGGAATATCGTCATACTTGCCTTCGACGATCTCCTTGAAGCTGCGCACGGTGTCTTCGATCTTGACGTACTTGCCTTCGAGCCCGGTAAACTGCGCGGCGACGTACATGGGCTGCGAGAGGAATTTCTCGATGCGCCTGGCGCGCGCCACGGAGAGCTTGTCCTCATCGGAGAGTTCTTCGATACCCAAAATCGCGATGATGTCCTGCAAATCCTTGTAGCGCTGCAGAACCGACTTCACCGAACGCGCCACGGCGTAATGCTCTTGCCCCACAACGCGCGGATCGAGGATGCGCGAACTGCTGGCCAGCGGGTCGACCGCGGGATAAATGCCGCGCTCCACAATCTGCCGGCTCAGGTTGGTCGTTGCGTCCAGGTGCGTGAAGGTCGCTGCCGGCGCCGGGTCGGTATAGTCGTCCGCAGGCACATAGATCGCCTGCACCGATGTGATGGAGCCCGTCTTCGTGGAAGTAATGCGCTCCTGCAATTCGCCGATTTCCGTGTTCAGGTTGGGTTGGTATCCCACAGCGGATGGCATGCGGCCCAGCAGCGCGGAGACTTCCGAGCCCGCTTGCACAAAGCGGAAAATGTTGTCGATGAAGAGCAGCACGTCCAGGTGTTCCTGGTCGCGGAAATACTCCGCCACCGTCAATCCTGTCAGGCCCACCCGTAGGCGCGCTCCCGGGGGTTCCGTCATCTGCCCGTAAATCAGCGCCGCGCGCGACTTTTCCGGATTACCCGGCACCACCACGCCGGACTCCTGGAATTCCAGGTACAGGTCGTTTCCTTCGCGCGTCCGCTCGCCCACGCCGGCAAATACCGATACGCCGCCGTGCTTCATGGCCACGTTGTGAATCAACTCTTGAATTAGAACGGTCTTGCCGACGCCTGCACCGCCAAACAATCCGATCTTGCCGCCCTTCAAGAACGGCTGGATCAGGTCCACCACCTTGATCCCAGTCTCGAACATTTCGAGCGCTGTGGACTGGTCTTCAAGCGTCGGTGACGGCCGGTGAATGGGATAAAAGGTGTCCGCTTTGACCGGGCCCAAATTGTCCACCGGCTTGCCCAGCACGTTCAGCACGCGTCCCAGTGTGGCGCGCCCCACGGGAACTTCGATCGGTTTCCCGGTGTCGTACGCCTTCATGCCGCGCACCATGCCCTCGGTCGGCTCCATCGCCACCGCGCGCACGCGCCCTTCGCCCAGGTGCTGTTGCACTTCCGCGGTCACGTCCAGCGGCTCGGGAATGTTGAAGCCCTCGCTGGTGATGCGCACCGCGTTGTAAATTGCCGGCAGGTGCCCGGCCTCATACTGGATGTCCAGCACAGGCCCGATGATCTGCACCACACGTCCCACCGCTGCGTATTGCTCCGCCATCTTCGGCTCCTCTAATTCCGCTTCGTCACTCGCGACTATGCCGTACTAGATGCTCCGCTCACGATTTCGATGATCTCTTTCGTGATCGCTGCTTGCCGCACTTTGTTCATGTGCAGCGTCAGGGCATCAATTACGTCACTGGCATTCTGCGTCGCCGCGTCCATTGCCGTCATGCGCGCCGCATGCTCCGCGGCGGAGGATTCCAGCATGGAACGCAAAACCTGTGTTTCCACGTACCTCGGCAGGAGCCGGCTCAGAATTTCGTCTTCAGGCTGTTCGTAGATGTAGTCGATTTGTGCGCTCTCGGCTTCCGCCTGCGTTTCCTCGCCTCTCTCGATCGCTTCCACCGGAAGAAGTTTCTCCACCACCAGGTGTGGCGCCAGCACGTTCTTGAACTCGCTGAAGACCATATACACGGCATCGACCGATTCTTTCGCGTACAACTCCGTCACCAGGTTGGCCACCTCCCGGGCGATTCCGAAATCCACACGCGCCAGCACGTTCACGTATTCCCCGGCAAATTCAAACCCGGCTTTGCGCAGCGTGTCGCGCCCCTTTTTCCCAATGGGGATGGTCACCATCTTCTTGCCCTTCTTGCTGCGAATGAATTCGATCGCCGTCTTCAGGATGTTCGTGTTGAATGCGCCCGCCAGACCCCGCTCTCCCGCGAGCACCAGCACCAGGATGCGCTCTTCGGGACGCTTCGCCAGCAAAACGTGTTGTGGCGATTCGATCCGCGCCATGGTGGACCGCAGCACTCGCGCCAATTCCTTGGCGAACGGCCGCGCCGCCAGTGCCGCTTCCTGCGCCCTGCGCAGCCGCGCCGCCGACACGAACTTCATCGCGCGCGTAATCTGCTGCGTGTTTTTCACCGAGCGGATGCGTCGCCGGAAATCGAGTAGTGTGGCCATGTTCTATCGCACGTATGCTCAGTTCACTCCCGCTGCGATCGCCGCCGTGAAGCGTTCCTTGAACGCATCGATCGCCGGCTTAATGCCAGCTTTAATGCCGTCGTCCAGCGCCTTTTTTGTGGCAATCTCTTTCAGCACGCCGGCGTAGTTGGTTTCCGCGAATTGCAGGAACTCTTTCTCGAACCGGCGCACTTCGTTCACGGGAATCGTGTCCAGAGCACCGGTCGTGGCCACGTAAATCGCCAGCACTTGCTTCTCCGCCGAGAGCGGCGCGTACTGATCCTGCTTCAATACTTCCGTCAGCCGCTGCCCGCGTGCCAACTGCGCCCGGGTCACTTTGTCCAACTGCTCCGTGCCGAACTGGGCGAAAGCCGCCAGGTCGCGGAACTGCGCCATATCCAGCCGCAGCGTTCCGGCCACCTGCCGCATCGCCTTGATCTGCGCGTTGCCGCCGACACGGCTCACCGATATGCCCACGTTGATGGCGGGGCGTATGCCTGCGTTGAACAGGTCCGACTCCAGATAAATCTGCCCGTCGGTAATGGAGATCACGTTCGTGGGAATATATGCCGAAACGTCGCCCGCCTGCGTCTCAATCACCGGCAGCGATGTCAGCGAGCCCCCGCCCAGCTTGTCGTTCAATTTTGCCGCGCGTTCCAGCAGCCGCGAGTGCAGGTAGAACACGTCGCCCGGAAACGCTTCGCGTCCCGGCGGCCGCCGCAACAGCAGGGAGATCTCGCGATACGCCTGCGCGTGCTTTGAAAGATCGTCGTAGAAAGTGACCGCGTGTTTTTTCCTGTCGCGGAAGTACTCACCCATCGCGCAAGCCGCGTACGGCGCAATGTACTGCAGCGAAGCGGGCTCCGCCGCGGAGGACGCCACCACGATCGTGTAATCCATCGCGCCCGCATCCGTCAGCACCTTCACGACTTGCGCAATCGTCGAGCGTTTTTGCCCGATCGCGCAGTAGATGCATATCATGTCGCTGCCCTTCTGGTTGATGATGGTGTCCAGAATGATGGCGGTCTTTCCCGTTTGCCGGTCGCCGATGATCAGCTCGCGCTGCCCGCGGCCGATCGGGATCATGGAGTCGATTGCCTTGATGCCCGTCTGCAGCGGTTCGCGCACCGGCCGGCGGTCCAGCACGCCCGGCGCGATGCGTTCAAGCGGATTGCGCAGCTTCGCGGTTATGGGTCCCTTGTCGTCCTCCGGCTCACCCAGCGGATTCACCACGCGGCCGATCAATTCCTCGCCCACCGGCACGGACATGATCGTGTTCGTGCGGCGCACCACGTCGCCTTCCTTCAGTTCCGAGGATTCGCCCAGCAGTACCGCGCCCACTTCTTCCTCCTCAAGGTTCAGTGCCAATCCGAAGATGTTATGCGGAAACGCCAGCATCTCGCCGGACATCACCTTTTCCAGACCGTGGATGCGCGCGATCCCGTCGCCCACGCTGATAATCGCGCCGACTTCATCCACGGACACGGTTTGCTCGTAGTTCGCGATCTGCTCGCGCAGGATCTTGCTGATTTCGTCTGCCCTGATTTTCGCCATGCCTGCTCCGTTCCCGGATGCCTACTCCGCCGTCAAGCGCGCGCGCATTTCATTCAAGCGGCTGCGCAACGACCCGTCGTAAATCGTATCCCCGATCCGCACCACCGCGCCGCCCAGGAGTTCCGGCTGCAGCGCGTACTTCGCCTGAATCTTCTTACCCGTCAGGCGTTCCAGCGTCTGCAGCAGTTGCGCTTTCTGCGCGTCGCTCAAGTTCACCGTTGAGGAAACTTCCGCCTCCGCCACGCCCTGCCTCCGCCGGATGACTTGCTGAAAGGCTTCCAGAATGCCCGGCAACAGCGGCGTACGCTGGTTGTCTATCATCACGAACAGGAAGTTCCGGATGATCTTGCTCGCGCCCATCCGCGCCGCCAGCTTTTCGATCACGCCGTGCTTCGCTTCGCGCGACAGCCCCGGGGCGGCCAGAAAAACCCGCAGTTCCGCCGATTCGGCAAACGCGGCGCCAAACTCCGACAGTTGCTTCAACACGGATTCCGCCGCGCCCTGCTCCAATGCGATATCCGCCAGCGCGTTCGCGTATTGCAGACTCGCCGATCTCAATTCGGCCTCCCCTGCAGGCTCTGAACAAATTGGCTGATCAAGGCTTCCTGCACGCTCGGCGTCATCTGCCTGGCTACCAGCGATTCGGCTCCATCCACCGCCAGCTTTGCCGCCAGCGCCTTCAATTCCACACGCGCAGCCCGCTCTGCGGCTTCAATTTCGGCTTTGGCCGCCGTGCCGATCTTTTCCACGTCGCTCTTAGTGATCATGCGCAGGCGTTCAATCTCCGCGCTGGCTTCCCGCTGGGCGATGGCGCGAAATTCGGCGATTTCCTTTTCCAGATTGGTCAGTTTTGCTGCAGCGTTCTGGAGCTGCCTCTCGGCTTCCGCTTTTGCAGCCGTTGCTTTGGCAATCGCCGCGCTGATGTTGTCCGCATTGCGCCGGAATACCGGCGGCAACAGCTTCGCAAACACCCAGTAGGCCAGGCCCGCCAGAATCACGAAGTGAATCCACTTGAAGGCCGTTCCCACCGGCTGTTCCGCCGGGCCGCCACCCTGTTCTGCCGCTCGCGCCAGCGCGGTGGCCGACAGTAGCACAACCGCTGCCAGCAACGCTCGCCTCCATCCCCTACGGTTCATGGTGCCTCTCTCGCCGGGCTGCCCGGTGCAGGCGGCGCCGGCAGCACCCGCCGCGCGATCTCCATCGAGAGTTGCGCCACACTCACTTCGATCTCTTTCTTTGCCGCCGCCAATTCTCCGGCCACGCGTTCCTTTGCCACGTTTACTTCGCCGGTGGCCTTTGCCCGCGCCTCTTTCAAGAATCCCGCGCGCTCGTCCAGCAGCTTTTTCCGATCGGCTTCCTGTTCCGCGTATACCTTGGCGCGCGCCTGCTTCAGCGCATCTTCGTACTGTTTCATCTTCTGTGCCGCGGCCGCTTGCGCCGCTTCGGCGGCCTTCTGCGCGCCCAGCGTTCGGGCGTCGCGCTCAGCCATTACCTTCAAAAGGGGTTGGAAGAATACGGATCGCAGGATGAAATAGAAAATAAGGACGATCAGGGCTACAGGCACAGCCCGAAGGAACAGTTCCCCTATTTGGCGAACTAAGTGTGTCATTGGGTTGTATCGCCTATGCTTTCAGATAGGCGGCCGCTCCGTGCCTAAGACCGGTAGGAGCATACGGTGACCTGCGCGCCGCCTCACGGAACTTCCCTTTATAACATTCGCCACAACTGCCCGTCAACGAAACCCGCCCCCAGAGCCTGGGCCAATTGCTGGTTGGTACATCTGCACTCGATCGTCAAAGCGGACCCACGCAATCTTGCCAGCAACTTATAGGACGGTCCCGCAGCGGATTGTGGGCTGAATGGGCCCTCGGGTTCGCAAGCACCCTGCCTCTTGCTCGAGCCCCTTCCCCGACCGAAGGTAACACCCCACTCGCCGGTAATTCACCGCCATTCGCCGAAAAGAGCGAGACAACCGGCATCCTCCCACCTAATCTGACGCCATGGAACGTGCCACAGACATGGCGGGAGATGAGAACATGAGCAACACGAATCCGCAGGCGCCCTCTGCCCTACCCATCTTGGGAAGGACACTTATAATAGGAGGATCAGGGCTTCTGATCCTGGTCGGGCTTGCGCTGCAATTGGGGGCACTCGGCTACGGCCACATCCAGCCGGGAAATATCTGGATCGCCTCGACGATTGTGGGAAGCGTTTGGGGTATGCTCATCGCGCAACTGGATGCGCCGTGGGCACAGGAGTTGGCGAGATTTTGGCCCTCGCTCCTCGTAAGCATGGGTCTGGCGATCCTGCTCGTGACGCGCCGTGAAACCATCCAGCCTGTGCTGTCCCGCCCCGAGGGAGGGCAAAAACATGACCAATGACATCCGTCGATTCCCTTCAGGCCTTTCTTGGGGGCTTGTTATCATCGCGATTGGCTCGATCTTCCTGCTCGACCAGATGGGGATCGTTTCAGCCGGCCACATTTTTGAGTTTTTCTGGCCGGCGATCCTTATCTTCTTTGGGGTCGAAGGGGTTATTTTCTGTATCGGCCCTGGCAGGTTTTGGGGTTCTTTCCTGATGCTTGCGGGCGTTGTGCTCCTGCTGAGTAATCTTGGATATCTTCACATCCGCTGGAGCATGTTTTGGCCTTTGGCCATTATCCTTTGGGGACTCTGGATCCTCTCGCGCTCGCTTGGCGGCAGTTCGTCCTGGGGGGGACCAAAGTGGATAAGGCCCCTGATGAACAGCAATGTCGAGCGGGGATTTGCGTCCGACTCCGCGGATATGCACGCGGAGGTCGTTTTCAGCGCTACCCAGCGGCGGATTACATCCAAGAATTTCAGGAGTGGAAAAGTCACAGCGGTTTTCGGCGAGCTCAAAATTGATCTTACCGAGGCTGAAATCGAAGGCGCGGAGGCCGTGATCCATCTCGACGCGGTCTTTGGCGCCGTTGAAATCCGCGTTCCCAACACTTGGGTTGTTGTCAGTCGCGGCGCGGCGGTTTTTGGTGAATATTCTGACCGGACTGTTCACGGACAGCCGCCAAGCCCCGGCGCCAAACGCTTGGTCGTCAAAGGCGGCGCTGTTTTTGGAAGCGTTGTAATCAAGAACTGATGCTCACATGCACCCTATTCTCAGCCGCCTGAGCCGGCTTGCGCTCTACCTCCTCGCATGGATTCCCCTTGCGGCGTTGCTGGCATATCTCATGGCCGCCACGGGAGGAATGACCAAGCGCGAGGCAATCTCGATGTCACTCCCGCTCTGCCTCCTCTATGCTTTCGTCTGCCTCTCCGCATGGTATTCCTGCCGCGCCATCCCCTCCGGCCGCGCGACCATCGGGAAACTCCTGGAGGTCCACGTGGCGGCCGCGCTGGTGGCCAGTGGCCTTTGGATTTTGTGCGCGGAGCTTCTCGCTTACATCTTCACCCAGATGTCCATCTATCAAGGGCTCACGGGCCGGCTGTCTCGAACGATCCCCATTCTTCTTGGCGCGGGCGTGATTCTTTATCTCTTTTCCGTCAGCTTTTACTACGTTCTCCTCGCGGTCGAAGCCTCTCAAGCTGCGGAAGCGCGGGCCATGGAAGCGCGCGTTTTTGCCCGCGACGCGGAACTTAGAGCTTTGAAGGCGCAAGTGAATCCGCATTTCCTCTTCAACAGCTTGAACTCCATCAGCGCGCTAACAACTTCAGATGCGGCAAAAGCGCGCGAGATGTGTGTTTTGCTGGGCGATTTCCTGCGGCGGACTCTGGGCCTCGGAGAAAAATCCACGATTCCTCTCGAGGAAGAATTGTCCCTGATTCACGCATTTCTCGCCGTTGAGAAAATCCGCTTCGGCGCACGGTTCCGCATGGAGGAAAATATCGCCAAAGAAGCCCTTGCGATGGGTGTCCCTCCGCTGCTCTTGCAGCCACTGGTCGAAAATGCGTTTACTCACGGAATTGCCAATCTCGTTGAGGGTGGATGGGTCCGGCTCGACGCGCGATGCCAGAATGGCGTATTGTCCGTCGTCGTTGAAAACACGTTCGATCCTGACGCCCCGCCCCGGCGGCAAAAGAATGGCATGGGGCTCCTTAATGTGCGGCAGCGGCTTGAAGCCCGCTACGCCGATCGCGCGAGTTTCAACGTCAAGACTGAGGGAGATCGCTTTTCCGTTTCGATCACGCTCCCAGCAGAAAGAGAGGGACGCGCAACGTGAACTCACGGAAGGACAGGAAAATCAGCGCGGTCATCGTTGACGACGAAGAATTGGCGCGGCAGGTCATCCGCGAATTGCTTGCTCCGCACCCGGAAATCGAGGTTGTCGGAGAGTGCGCCAATGGTTTCGAGGCTGTCAAAATCGTGACGGAAACAAAGCCCGACCTGATCTTCCTCGACATTCAAATGCCCAAGCTCGATGGATTCGAGGTGCTCGAACTGATCGGCACCGGCAATGCCATCGTATTCGTTACCGCGTACGACAGTTATGCCATTCGCGCCTTTGAAGTCCACGCCGTGGACTACCTCCTGAAGCCTTTTGGCGCGGAGCGCTTCGAGGCGGCTCTGGAACGCGCGAAAGAGCGTCTGGACAGCAAGTCGCCATCCGCTGCCGTTCCCGCCGCCGAGCTCGCTGCAACGGCGCGCCCGCCCGCGCAATACCTGGAACGCATTCCCGTGCGCGATGGTGCGCAGGTGTTCATCATTCCGGTGTCCAAGCTGGACTTTGCCGAAGCGCAAGACGATTACGTTGCGCTCTCCACCGAAGGCAAGAAGCACCTGAAGCAGCAGCCCATTTCCAGCCTCGAGGCGGCTCTCGACCCTTCGCGCTTCCTCCGTATTCATCGCTCCTACATCGTCAACCTGGAACGCGTCGCAAAGGTTGAACCCTACGGCAAAGACAGCCACGTGGCCGTATTGAGAAACGGCGTGCAGCTGCCCGTGAGTCGCGCTGGCTATGCGCGCCTGCGCGCCTTCCTTGACCGCTGATTCCTTTGGCGAGCGCTCCGGTCGAAACCCGTCGCGATGCGTTAGCGAAGTTCACCACCTGCTTGCTCAGTCGATCCTGAATCGGGTGATCGAAACTGCACCACCACCAGCGTGAAGCAAGCTTCACCGCTGTGGACCCGGCGCAATGGCTTGACAAAGATGGGGGTGCCCAATTATATTCAACCTTAAGGTTGAATATGCCGCGCGCCTCTTCTCTCTTCCAATTCACCTGGATCGCCCTCGCCGACCCCACACGGCGATCCATCCTCGAACGCCTCTCCCGCGGTGAAGCTCGCGTCACCGAACTCGCGCGCCCCTATTCGATGTCTCTCAATGCAGTTTCCAAGCATATTCGTGTCCTCGAGCGGGCCCACCTCATCCGCCGCCGCCGGGCTGGCCGGGAACATTTTCTTTCCTTTGACCCCGATCCCCTCACCAGTGCAGCCGCGTGGATTGAGGCGCAACGTTCGTTCTGGATGAGCCGCCTGAATGCGCTCGACGCTCTGCTGCAAGCCGAAGACGTCACAACTCCAAAAACCTCCAAACGAAAGGACAAATCCCGATGAAACCTCAGCCGCAAAAAGCGATCGTGCAGGTAACTCGAAAATTCAACGCCTCTGCCGAGCGCGTTTTCGACGCATGGTTGGACCCAAATACCGTGGGCAAGTGGCTCTTCGCCACCCCAACCGGCAAGATGGGTAAGATTAAAATCGACGCCCGCATCGGAGGTTCGTACCTGATTGTCGAGAGCAGGAAAGGCACCGACGTCGAGCACGTCGGCGAGTATGTTGAAATTGACAGGCCGCGGCGACTGGTCTTTACCCTCAAGGTCCCGAAGTATTCCGAGGAAATCACGAAAGTGACGGTTGAAATTCGCGCACTCGGAACCGGCTGCGAGCTCACTCTCACCCATGAAGGTGTCCTGCCGGACTACATCGCCAGCACCACTTCCGGCTGGAACATGATCCTGGATCAACTTTCCGCCACGCTGTAGTGGCTGGCGGCAGTGCCGGTCATAACCGGATAATTCCCGCTATACTGGAGCGAGCCCGCTGGATTTGCCGCGGGATCGCTCCATGGCCAAAAGCTGGAAAACCAAACTCATCCATTCCGACGCGAAGATCCCTGAGGGCTACCGCTCCCTCACCACGCCTGTCTATCGTGGTTCCACCACGGTGTTCCCCTCCGCTGCCGCCGTCCGCGACACCTGGGATCAGTACCGCGTCGGCTATACTTACGGTCTTTACGGCACGCCCACGGTTCTTGAACTCGCCGCGCGCGTTTGTGAGCTCGAATCCGGCGCCCACACCATTCTCACGCCTGGCGGGCAGGCGGCCATCTCGCTCATCAATCTGGCGCTGCTGCACACCGGCGATCACATCCTTATCCCTACCAGCGTCTATTTTCCCAACCGCAAGCTCACCACGCACCTACTCGCGCGCTTCGGCGTCTCGGCCACTTTTTACGAGCCCACCATCGGCGCAGGTATCTCCGCGCTCATTCAGGAAAACACGCGCCTCATCTGGACGGAGAGCCCCGGCTCCATCACCATGGAAGTGCAGGACCTCCCCGCCATCGTGGCCGCCGCCCACGCGCGCAATATTCTTGTGGTTCTGGATAACACCTGGTCCGCCGGCGTGCTCCTGGATGCCTTTGCCCATGGCGTGGACATCACCATGCAGGCGCTCACAAAATACATTGGCGGCCACAGCGATCTGCTTCTCGGCTCCGTCACCGTGCGCGACGCTGCGCTTTACCAGCGCTTGGGCGCCGCGCAACAAAATATCGGTTGCGCGGTTTCTCCCGACGATTGCAGCCTCGCTTTGCGCGGGCTACAAACCCTCGCCGTGCGTCTCTCCGCCATCGAAACCTCCGCACTGGCCGTCGCCAAATGGCTTGCGGCCCGCCGCGAAGTCGAGAGCGTGCTTCACCCGGCGCTTCCTTCCTGCCCCGGCCACGAATTCTGGAAGCGCGATTTCCTTGGCTCTTCCGGTGTTTTCTCGATTGTGTTGAAGCCCGGCCCGTCACAGGAACAGGTTTTCGCCTTCATTGACGCGCTCAAGCTTTTCAAGGTGGGCTATAGCTGGGCCGGCGTCACGAGTCTCGCCGTCGCCTACGACATCGGCCGTATCCCCGGCCGCCCGCCGTATGACCACCGTATCGTCCGCCTCAGCATTGGCCTCGAATCCACGGACGATCTCCTCGCCGACCTCCATCAGGCCTTGCCGAAACTGCGAGTTTGAAGTTCTCTGATCCTAGTAGTTGTCGCCGGGAGCTACGGCGTCGTAAACAAAACGGAATTTCGACGGGTATTTGTCCTTACCCGCCACCATCTCAACTTTTTCCCATAGCTGCAGTCCGTCCGGTGACACCTCGTAGGTACGCTTCAACGAGCCGTTCTTTGGCAGCGTGGAATCGCTCACTAGTTTCGCGCCGTCCCACCTTGCTTCCACTATTTCCGTGCCGACACCCGCTGGCGTGTCTGGTTTGTGCCCATCCGTGTAGAAGAGTGTCTTCCGGCCTTGATCCCCCATCATTTCGACGATGGGATCTTTGTCATTCTTCCGCGCAAGCTCCAACCTGACCGAAGGATCCAGCAACTGGTTGTAGCGTTGGCGATCGTCCGAAGTCCCATTTTGCGGTGCGCCATTCCCGCGGTGTCCCCCACCCATTCCGCCGCCGGGCCAGCCCACGCGCGGGCCGCCGTTTCCACCAGGATAACCACTCGAATTGCTTGACTTGCGCTGGTTGGCTTTTTGCCGCGGATCGTCGCTTTCGTCCTTATTCAGCTTCCATGCTCCCAGGATGTTCTTCCTGGGTTCCATCCGTTTGACGGGCGGCGCAGGCCGCGCTGTGGAGGATACCGTGGAGGGATCAGGCTGAATGGGTCCCGGGGGCGCTTGAGCGTGAAGGTTCAGCGCGACCATGAAGCCCAATCCAAAGGCAGCCATGTAGATCGTTTTTTTCATTCTAGGTGTCCAAAGGGCGAATGCGCCCCAATTCCTTTTTCCTCCAAATGCCCGCCGGAGTTCCCGCTTTCTTCGCCGGGATGTTCACCAGATAGGATTCAGCCTGGTGCCTTGGGGCTGTCTGGCGCTATTGCTCCAGCCAGCGATCCAAGTCCCGCACGCGTTCCAGCAGCGCCAGCGCGCCCAGCCTCCGAAACTCCTTCGCGCGCTGCCGGTAATCCCACGCCGCTTTCGGCAAGATCCCCATGAACGGCATGCCTGCCGCCTTCGCCGCCAGCGCGTCATCAATGTTGTCGCCAAGGTAGAGCGCGCTGGCCGGATCGCGGCCCGCCAAAATGATGCGCAAGCCCTCGGGATCGGGCTTCTTCTCGGCGTCGTCCATCGTCACCACCGTGCGAAAGAACTTCGCCGCAGCCCAGCGCTCGAAAGTATACGTGAATTCCTGCCGCGTGCGCCCCGTGAACAGGCTCAGCTCCTGCCCTTTGGCCCATTTCTCGATCAAGCGCGGCGTAACCACTAGCTTTTCCTTCAACACATTGCCCGGCCGACCATCGCTTCCCCAATAAAATGGCTGGAACGCCGCTCGCGCTTGCTCATAGGTCGTTGGCACGCCCAGCGCCGTCGCCCAGCGCGACACCAGGCGCCAGTCATCGTTGTTCCCTGGCTTTTGCTTCCACTCGTAGAACTCCGTCCAAGTCGGCTTTTTCCCCGTCAGGTGCTGTATCGTCTGCAGCCCGGATCGCCAGTAGGTTTCCCGCACATCCACCAGCACCCCATCCACGTCAAAAATCAGAATCGCCGGATTCACTTTTCCCGGCGCCTGGCTCGTGCCCCGTTTCGCCACGTCTCCTGGTTCCTTTCCGTTCCCCTCCAGTGTACCTGTTCTTCGCGCACTCTCTTACGGGGCAGAAAAAGCTCGGCGATCAACGGGCTTACCTCTACCAGATGACCGCCACCACCGCCCAGGGCCAGAGTCCCGTCGCCCCCGTCGCCGCAGGCACCATGGCCGCCAGCGGCTCTTCGCTCACGCTCACGCTTCCCACTCTCAGCGTCACCACCATCGACATTCACTAACTCTGGCCGCACCTCTACTCATTTGATATGTGCACCCGCAAGGGCACGACTCGTCGCTAGCTAACACGTCAGTTTCCGCCACATGTGTTCATCAGGCATCTCAGCCGAACTCGCTACCGAATCTTGCTCCCTGATGCTTCCATCATGATCGCGAAAGCTTGCGCTTCCGTCGAGGTGCCCTGGCGGTCGAAGTTGGGTGCGCCGCAAACGCTCTGCACATACCCAAAGGAATCCATCTTGCCACGCGCTGCATTTCGCATCCCGTCCGCTGCATCCCGAAATCGCTCGGGCAGCCATCCGCCAAGAATCCCCGTATAGATCGCGAAAGCCAGCATCTGCGCTAGGTTCGCTTCCACGAAAGTGTTCGGACGATCCACAACATCATGGAAGAGCTCATCCGCTCGCTGGTAGCTCAAGCAACCATCAATCAGCTCCGTGACAAACGCCGCCAGCCGCTGCCGGTCCGCTTTTCGTTCCGCCGCGGGCAGCGCCCGAATCACGCGCGCGAGTCCCGCAGCCGCCCAGCCGTTGCCGCCGCCCCAATACTCTTTTCGGTTGTCCGCTTTCTCGCCGTCATCCCAAATATGCGCCAGCAGCTTTTTCTTGGGGTCCCAGAGCCGCTTGCGGAAGCCCTCAATCTGGCGCAAGGCCTCGTCATAGTGACCCGTGGCGGCAAGAAAGGGCGGAGCGCCGTTGAACCCGTCGGACCACACCTGTGGTTCCTTGAAGACGTGGTACAAAGTCCCGTCTGCCGCGCGCGGCGCCTTGCGCAATATCCACTCGAGCAGCCCGCGTGCCGCTTCCTGGATTGCAGCGTCGCCAGTCACCTGGCCCGCGTGCCAGTAGGCCTCGCCGCCCATAGCTGGATCTGTCGTTCCGCCCTCGATCACTACGCCCAATCGCCCATCGGGGACGCGCTGTACAATCGCGGCCTTGGTGAGCAGAATGACGTTCTCGTCATCACCAGCCTCCAGAAAAGCCTGCGCCAGGATGCCCTGTTCCCAGTCTCGGCGTTCCATTGCCAGCCCAGCGGCAGCAGCCTTCTTGATTCTAGTGTGCGCCTCGGAGTTCTCTTCGCCGGCAGCCGAGTCTGCTGCGCGAGGAAAAGCCAATCCCGCTCCCAGTAATGCCACTCCACGAAACAATCCTCTGCGGTCCATCACTCACCTCCCAACTGAAAACCGGCTGCGATGCTACTCCGAATGTGTGAGGAAGAACTGTGATGCACAGACGTGTAGCGCCTCGGCACCGCAGCCCTCCAGCCCGGAACTCGTTGTGAACCAGCGCACCCTAAATCTCCAACAAACAGCGCACCATCCGCTCACAACTGGATGAGAGCGTTCCACATTGCCACGGCATTCCTCTCGTATCGTCTTATATACAGTACCAAACCATCGCTTCTTGCCAGCGACGCTTCTTTACGCTGGGATAAGGGGTAGAACTGAACTGACTCAGGCCAACAGGTGAGGTATGAAACTTTTCGCGCTGTATTCCGCCGTGGCGTATTGTCTCTTCTTCCCCTCGCTCAGCAAAGCGCAGAATACCGGCCGTATTGAATGCGCTCGCAACGACGGCTACGTTTATCTTTACAGTTCCCTGACTACACTGGATGTTCGCGCCACACTTCCATGCGGCGCAATTGTCCAAATCACCACGCGGTACGATGTCTACTTCGGTGTCCGTACCGCCAAAGGCGAGATTGGTTTCGTTCCACAGACAAACGTCGTCGTGCTAAGGGACCAGCCCGGTGCCGCCCTCCCCGCGCCATCCTCTGAGCCGCCCGCGCGGGAACGCATCCATTACGACGAGCAGCCGCGTGAGGCCCCCGTTCCCACACCCGCCGCCGTTCCCGCCTTCACCCTCCTCAATAACACGCCTGTCCGGGTAAAGCTGACAAAAACGATTTCCTCCGCTGACGCCCACGTCGGGGATGCCGTCGAATTCGAAGTCCTCGATGATATCTTCGTCCAAGGTATCCCGGTCTTAACCAAGGGCTCAAAGGCCGGCGGCGTTATCGCGGAAGCGGAACCCAAGAAGCGTTTTGGCCACGCCGGCAGACTTGCTTTCTCCATTACTTCCGTGCGCCTTGCCGACGGCGAGCAGGCACACCTGCGCGGCTACCAGGAAGCTTCCGGATCTTCCAACACTTCTTCCACTGCGGTCATCCCTCTCGCTTCCGGCAAGGACGTCGCCATTCTTAAGGACGCGGAATTCCCCGCCCTCGTCGACGGCGACTTTCCCTTGAAGCGCGAGGCCTTCACAACTCCGAAGGACGCTTCCACCACTGCGCCTGCGCCGCCCGCGCAGACTCCCCAGCCCCAGCACTGATCACTACTCTCGGTATCAGGGGTGGAAGCGGACGGTAGCTCCTGCAAAGTCTTTACCTACGCGGCGGGATTTTGAATACGCACTTCCGTCACGCCGGGCGGGCCGGCTTTCATCGACTTCAGGAGAGGTTCCCAGGTCGGCATCTGGTCGCGGAAATTCATCTGGAATTGCGTTCACCTTCTGAGCACCCCTTCCGAGCAATAATTTAAACTTGGGAATTCCCGATTAATGTTATTGAGAGATGTAACTGGTAACCGAAAACCGAAAGGAGTGTCAGCACCGAATATGATACGGTTGGCCGTTGTCCTCGGGTTCGTAGGTTTAATGATGGGCGGGAGCGGTGCCGTTGCCCAAGATTCGGTGGAGCTGTACGCACAGAAGTGCGCGAACTGTCATGCCAAGGACGGAAGCGGGCATACCACCGTGACATCGAAACTCGATGTGCCTGACCTTCGATCGAAACGGGTCGTGGAAATGAGTGATACAGACATTTACAATTCCATCGCTCATGGCACGCAGCACAAGGAGTATCCTCACGCATTCCTGCACATTGGGATGAAGGAGGAGCAGATCCAAGGGCTTGTGAAGCACATACGCGTCCTCCAGCGTGGCAGCCAGCAAACCACCCCGCGAGGGACAGCAAAGCCCTGAAATCGATGCGGAATTAGAAGCAGAACCATCTCGCAGTGTGTGATCGCAAACTAGCCACTACCTCCTTCCTCTCTTCCTTGCTGCACTTCTTGCCCTTTGCTACTCTGGCTCTTCGGAGCCTCTCATGCCTTCATTCCCCGGCGTCGACTTCATCGAATTTGACTCCCTGCTCAACGACGAAGAAAAACTTGTTCGCCAGACCGCCCGCCAATTCGTCGACAACGAGATTCTCCCCATCATTGAAAAACACAGCCGCGAAGCCACCTTCCCGATGCATCTTGTCCCGCAACTGGGCGAACTCGGCTTCTTCGGAGCAAACCTGCAGGGTTACGGCTGCGCCGGCATGTCCAACGTCGCGTACGGCCTGATGAACCAGGAGCTCGAGCGCGGTGATTCCGGGTTGCGCAGTTTCGTCTCCGTCCAAACCGGCCTGGTGATGTACCCGATCCTCTCCTACGGCAGCGAAGCGCAGAAAGACAAATGGCTCCCGCTGCTCCAGGAAGGCAAAGCCATCGGCTGCTTCGGCCTTACAGAGCCGCAATTCGGCTCCAATCCCGGCGGCATGCTCACCCGCGCCGTCAAAAAGGGCAACAAGTACGCCCTCAACGGCGAAAAGATGTGGATCACCAACGGCTCCCTCGCCGATGTTTCCGTCATCTGGGCCAAATGTGAAGACGAAAAAGTTCGCGGCTTTCTCGTCGAGAAGGGCGCGCCGGGCTTCAAAGCGTGGGATGTCCACGGCAAATGGTCGTTGCGGGCTTCCGTGACCTCCGGCCTCTCGCTTTCCGATTGCGAGATCCCCGAAGCGAATCTTCTTCCTGGCGTCACTGGGCTGCGCGGCCCGCTGAGCTGCCTGAACCAGGCACGCTATGGCATCGGATGGGGCGCGCTGGGCGCCGCCATGGCCTGCTACGACACCGCGCTGCAATACGCCAAGACGCGCAAGCAGTTTGCCAACAAGCCCATCGCTTCCCACCAGCTTGTTCAGGAAAAACTCGCCTGGATGATCACCGAAATCACCAAGGGCCAGTTGCTGGCTCTGCATGTCGGCCGCCTGAAGGATCAAGGCAAAGCCGATTTCGCGCACATCTCCATGCTGAAGATGAACAATGTCGCCATTGCCCTCGAAACCGCGCGCAAAGCCCGCGACATCCTCGGCGCCAACGGCATCGTGGACGACTACTGCGTCATGCGCCACATGAACAACCTCGAAAGCGTCTACACCTACGAAGGCACCAACGACATCCACAAGCTCATCATCGGGGAAAAAATCACCGGCATCGCTGCCTTTGTGTGAATCTATGGCACTCCGCACACGCAATCTTCGCTTTATAATTGCCTGCATGTTGCTTCTTTCGTTCTTTGCGCTTTCTTCCGCCGCGCAACAAAAGACGGAAAGCAGTCCAAAGCCCAAAGTCCGCGCTATCACCGCTTTCATTAACCTCGACCGCGCCCGCTATCAGATTCAAATCTCCGAAACGCTTCAGTTCCTCAAATACGTGCAAACCGTTTTCGAGTCCCGCGGCTACGTCGTGGAAACCCTGCGCATCGCCACGCAGCCTTTCCCTGAATACGCCATGTCGCTTCCTCACAATGAGGCCATGCAGTTCTTCAAGGACCTCGACGGCCTCGCCCAGCAGGACCACGTCATTCTTTCCATTGGCCCAGCCTATCTCTCCGGCGAAGACGGCGACGCACAGACTGATCTGCTCGCGGAAATTCTGCAGAACACTAAATCCATCAACGGCGCCGTTTTCGTGACCAAGGACGACAACGTCAACTGGCCCGCCGTCAAAGCTGCCGCCCGCGTCATCAAAAAACTCGCGGACACCACGCCGCACAGCGAAGGCAATTTCCGTTTCGCCGCCATCGCCAGCGTTCCTCCCTACTCGCCTTTCTTCCCCGCGGGCTATCACACCGGCACCGGCCACCAGTTCACCGTGGGCCTGGAATCGGCCAACACCGTCGCCGCTGCCTTTCAGAATGCTCCGGATATCCCCACGGCCCGGCGCCGCTTGCTCGACCTTTTCATCCAGCAATCCTTCGATGTCGAGGAACTCGCCAGCCGCGCCGACCGTGAGCAAGGCTGGACCTATCTGGGCCTCGATCTCTCCCCCGCCCCTGCAAAAGACGCTTCCATCGGGGCCGCCATCGAGGCGCTTTCTCACCAGCCCATCGGCACCAGCGGCACGCTCACCGCGGTCGCCACCATCACTTCCACATTTAAGGACATTGGCGCGCGCAAAGCCGGATACTCCGGCCTGATGCTTCCAATCCTCGAGGACCCGCGCCTCGCCGAGCGCTGGAACAACGGCCTGATTTCACTCGACGTGCTGCTGAGCTACTCCGCTGTCTGCGGCACCGGCCTCGACACGGTTCCTCTTCCCGGCGACACCAGCCTCGACACTCTCGCCCGCATCATCGGCGATGTGGCTTCGCTCTCCGTCAAATGGAACAAGCCGCTTTCCGCGCGCCTGCTTCCGGTCGCCGGAAAACGCGCCGGCGATCAGACCGAATTCACCGACCCCAATCTTCTCAACGTCACGATTCAGCCTCTCCCTGCCGCCGCTCGCTGACCCGGAATTCCCGCTCTTCCTCGTTTGCGATCGTATAAACGATGACGGATTCGCCCTTTCGCCACGCCTCCCTCTCGACCATAAGCATTGATTTGCCCTAAGATAAGCCGTCTCGGAGGGCGCTCTGCATGGAAGAACAACTCAGCCTGGAATTCCTGCGCGTCGTTGAAAATGCCGCCATCGCCTCCGCCCGTACCATGGGCTTTGGTGATGGCCACAAAGCCGATGAAGCAGCCGTCGAAGCCATGCGCAAGACCATGGATCAAGTGCAAATGGACGGCACCATTGTCATCGGCGAAGGCGAGCGCGACAAAGCGCCCATGCTCTACATCGGCGAAAAAGTTGGCCTCGCCACCCATGCCCCCAAAGCTCTTTTCCCCGTGGTTGATATCGCCGTGGACCCGCTCGAAGGCACCAACCTCTGCGCCACCGGTGCGCCCAACGCTATCGTCGTTCTTGCCGCCAGCGAAAAGGGCGGCTTGCTGCACGCGCCCGATTTGTATATGGAGAAAATTGTGGTTGGGCCCGCCTGTAAAGGCGCCGTGGATCTCGACGCGCCCGTCGCCGATAACCTACGCGCCGTCGCCAAGCGCCTCGACCGCGACGTCGAAGATCTCGTGGTGATCGTTCTCGATCGCCCCCGCCACGAAAAGCTGATCGAGGAAATCCGCGCCGCCGGCGCACGCATCCGGCTTATCAGTGACGGTGACCTCTCCGCTGGTATTTCCGCCGCCGTCCTCGGTACCGGCGTGCACATGGTCATGGGCACGGGCGGCGCTCCGGAGGGCGTGCTCACGGCCGCTGCGCTGCGCTGCCTCAATGGCCAGATTCTCGCCCGCCTCGTCGTCAGCAAGCCCGAACATCACGAACGCCTCGCGCGCATGGGCGTAAAAGATCCGAAGCGCATTTACGCCACCGAAGATCTGGCTCCTGGCAAGAAGATGATCTTTGCGTGCTCTGGCGTGACTGACGGAAACCTGCTCAAAGGCGTGCGTTTCTTCGGTGAAGGTGTGCGCACTTCCTCCATGATTCTCACCCTCGATGAACGCCAAGTGCGTTTCATCGAATCCGTCCATCTCGAAAAGCGCCCGGACATCAAGGTGCGTTTCAACTAAAAACCTGCCTACCGTCACTTGGGAATGGGATTGCTCGCTCAGGACAACCGAGGTGGTGCAACCGCAGGGGACGCAACGTCCGAGCCGTCCCCCCGCTTTTCTTATTGCTTGGGTTCCTGCGGCACCGCGAGAAACACCTGATCGTCCACGGGCACTGTGGGCGTAAACACCGTCGCGCTCTTGCGATCCGCCATCGCGACCTGTTTGGCCAGGCCACTCAGCGCCGGGCCCACCGGCTTGTTCGAGTTCGCAGGCGTATCTCCGGGTGAGATGGAAATCCGCGTCGTCTTCGGTGTGCAATTCGTTGCACCCAGGCAAGTATCCCGCAGGAACACCTGGCGCAAACCGCTATTGGGTGAAGCCGCCACGGCTGCTGGCAGTTTTCCCTTGGCTGCCTCCTGACTCGGTGTCACTGCCAGAAATACGATGTAGCGTCCCGAAGAACTGATCGAAGGGAATATGCTCTCCGTGCCGTTCAGCGCGCCTCCGGGATCCGTTGAGACCAGCGACGTCGCCGCCTTGCAAGAAGCGCTCGCTCCCGCACAGGTGTCGCGCAAATACACTTGGCGTCCCGCGGGCGCACCTTCCAGAAGATTCGTCGCCGCCGAACTGAACGCGATGTACCGCCCGTCCGCGCTGATCACCGGCGTGTGGCTGTCGGCGTTGCCCGGCGTGTTATCCGCGGCAACGGACATCAGTTTTGTGCTCGGCGTGCATCCGTTCTGCACTCCCAAGCAGGTATCCCGCAACATGATCTGGGTTGTCTCGTTTTCCTGCGCGGAGAACGCCACGTAGCGTCCATCCTGGCTCAGCGCCGGCGTTTCTTCCGCCGCTGCCGCGGCCGCCGCACCACCGGTAATCGTGAACGTCTGTGGCGTGAGGCTGGGTCCCCCGCCCAAAACGGGACAGCCCACCAGGCACACTCCGCTCGGCGGGTTGATCACGTTGATCTGCGCGTTGGAATCCGCATCCGCCAGCATCGTCCCAGGAATCACGGCCTGGATCTGTGTCGAAGTAATGTTGGTGACATTAATCGCCGTCTCCACCTCGCTAGTGGATAGTCCGGTGAACGTCACCGTTGAAGCTCCGTTGGTGGACGTAGACAGAAAATCCGACCCCGCAATCGTGATCTTCACCGAAGCGTTCCCACAACTGCTTCCGCAAGCCGGTGCCGTGTTCGGCGTCACCGACGTAACCACCGGAACAGGGTTGGGCGTCCCGTAAATCAAAAATGCAATCGAGTTCGATAGTCCATTCATGCCAGTGCCCGATTGTGGCTGGTATGTGTTCACATACGCGGTGCCGACTTTCGCAACCAAGCTGGCGGGCACGGTCGCCGTCATGGTCATGCTATCAACGTAAGTGGAAGCCAGTTTCTGACCGTTCCATTCCACGACGGTGTTGGTCTGGAATCCGTTTGAACTCGAGGCGATAACGGTCAGTGTGAACCCGGGGCTGCCGAAGACGACTCCCGAGGGTGCCAAAGTCAGAATGGATGACCCCGTGGGGTACTGTATGGAGGTGTTGTAATCGTTGCACCCGGCCACCAAGCCCATCGCGAATAGCGCGACGCCAAGCGCTCTCCAAGACTGCCTCATGGACTCTCCTCCACCCGAAGACAATTGTGTGCGCCAACTCCCTGCTCAAAGACGGGAGAAAAAACATTACGGCGCTTCTGTGTGGGTTGAGATGCAAAAACAGCCATCCGCGTTGACCCAACCCCGGGATCCAGGAGGGCCGCGGTGCCGGAGCACAAATCTACCCTCTCCTATTATTACGCAGCCCGGCGCTGGAGCAAAGTCCTTCAATGCCCGGGCAAATCCGTGCCACCCAGGGTCGTCAGCGACACCTGCACCAGCGATTGGATCTTTCTTTGACACGCCGGCTCTGTCATGTTGGGAGACGCTGCCGCCGCACGGTAGGCTTCCAAGGCCTGTGGCTTCCTGCCAAGCTTCGCGTACAGATCCCCGAGCGCCAGTTGGAACAACGGATTCTGCGGATACTCCTCCACCAGCGGCCGCAGCAACTGCAGTGCCTCCTCATACCGCTGGTCGTAGTTGTGCAGGTTAATCGCCAGATAGAATCGCGCCACCGCCGGCGTCAACTGCCCGTAAAGCATGGCCAAGTGGAGTTGCCGTATCCCTTCTTCTTTCGACCCGCCCGGTATGCCCATCACAAATCGCAGTATGCGCGCAATCGTCGAGAGTGTGTCCACGTAATAGTTGTACAAGCCCAGTCCCAAGTAGGCGTCCGCCAAAGTGGGATCGAGCGCCAGCGCGCGCTCATAATGTTCGCGCGCACGTACTCCGGCCCGTGCCGTCGCTCGGTTTTCCCAGCGCAAACTGTGGAGGCGCGCCAGCAGCGAATCCGCCATCGCGGCATACAACTGCATCTCTCCCGTTTCGTGCTGTTTCAATTGCGCGTCGGCAAGGACAGACGCTTTTGTCGCCAGGTTGAGATAGGGCTGGTCGGCAGCTTGTTTCTCCCGGTGACGCGCCATCGTCATGCCATATCTGTAGTCGGCCGACGTGCACCAGATTCCCCACCACAGCGCCTCCGCCTCCAATAAATACCCCAGTGGATGGTTTGGTTGCTGCTGTTGGAGTTGCCGCGCTTCGGGTATCGCCAGTTCCGGGCGCCCCGAATAGATGTGGTCAAGGATGCTCGCCGTAAGTGGCGGCAGGGAAAGTCCCGCGGGGCTTGGTGGCGGAACGCCCGCACAGGGAGATACACCTGTCACGAAGAGGAGGAATGCCGCAAGCCAGCGCACCATTTGTCCGTGCGGAAGCCGCCGGGTCCTTCAGCTCTTCCGCTGGATGAGTTTAAGCTGTTCCAGCAGAGTTGCAAAACGAATCTGGGCGCAGAAACTTGGCGACACCCGTTGGGCTGCACCCGCGTATTTGATATTCTCGCAACGCACGGCGATTCCGGCAGGGCACTTGACCGCCACCACCCCACAACCCGCATTGGAGCGCGGCCTCGGTTTGAAAGAGGCGGTCGCGCTCAACATGATTGAGATCGTCGGGATTGGTCCCTTCGTCGTCAGTTCCCTGGTGATCAAGGCGATGGGCGGCCCGCAAGCCTTGGTGGCCTGGCTCGCCGGCGCTCTGCTTGCCACGCTCGACGGTTTTGTCTGGTCGGAACTTGGCGCGGCCATGCCCAAGGCCGGCGGCACATATGTCTTTTTGCGTGAGGCCTACGGACCCGCGCGCTGGGGCCGCCTGATGTCCTTCCTTTTCGTGTGGCAAACCTTCGTGCAGGCGCCTCTTTCGATCGCTTCCGCATCCATCGGCTTTGCCAGGTACGCCAGCTACCTCCATCCGTTCACCACGCTTCAGGCCAAAGCCATCTCCGGCGGTCTGGTGATTTTCCTGGTGATTCTCCTTTATCGCCGGATTCAAACTATTGGCAAGATTTCCGTCTTGCTGTGGGTGGGCGTAGTGGGCACCATGCTCTGGCTCATCGCAGGTGGTGTGCGCCACTTTGACCCGAAGCTCGCCTTCGATTTTCCGCCCGGCGCGTTTCATCTCTCCGGTGTGTGGTTCGCGGCTCTCGGCGCTGCCATGATCAACACCGTCTACAGCTACTGGGGCTACTACAACATCTGCCATCTCGGCGGCGAAATCCGCGAGCCTGAGAAAAATATCCCGCGCGGCATTTTCCTCTCCATCCTGGGCATCACCGTGTTGTATCTCGCCATGCAGACGAGCCTCCTCGGCGTGGTGCCCTGGAGGGTCGCTCAGAATTCACCATTCATCGCCAGCCTTTTTGTCGAGACTCTCTACGGCAAGCAGGCCGCTCTGCTTTTCACCGGAATGGTGCTGTGGATCGCACTGGCTTCCGTCTTCTCCCTTCTTCTCGGCTATTCGCGCGTGCCCTACTCCGCGGCGCTCGACGGCAACTTCTTCCCCGTTTTCGCCAAAGTGCACCCGACGAAACATTTTCCCCATGTCTCGCTTCTAATCCTGGGGGCGTTGGCGTTTGCCTTCAGCATTGCTCTGAAGCTGGAAACGGCCATCGCGGGAATCCTGGCCATGCGTCTGATCGTTCAATTCATCGGCCAAGCCGTCGGCGTCATGCTTCTGCACCGCCGCTGGGGTTCCGACAAACTGCCGTTCAAAATGTGGTTTTACCCTCTGCCGGCTGTGCTCACCATGCTCGGCTGGGGGTGGCTCTTCTGGCAGACCGGCGCGGCGCGCAAGTGGGGCTTGCTGGAGATTGTTCTCGGTGTTTCCGCGTTTCTCGTTTGGTCCAACGTAATGCGACAATGGCCCTTTGCGCCCTCGTTGCCTCCCGCGGACAATCGTTAGAAGCCGGCTCATCACTGGCTCTATGAGGACACGGCTTCAGATGTTGCGAAAAGACGCAAACCCGTTGTCATCCCGAACTCGCGTCTTTTGTGGGTGAGGGATCTGTTTCTCGCTGAACGCAGCACGTCTTTTCGCTATTAAATAATTCCGTTTTGTCATGGAGGCTCTTTGCGTTTCCTTAAATCATTTGGTCTAGTTCTTTTGCTTGGGCTGCTCCACGTTTCCCCCGTCGCTGCCCAGTTTCCCCCGGCACCCGGAACCGGCCCCGGTCTCCCGGAAACCATCGAAGCCATTGACAGCGCCCGCGTCACCACGCGCATCCTCTACATCACCGCGCATCCCGACGATGAAAGCGCCGCCGTGCTCACCTATCTCGCCCGCGGGCTCCATGCCGATGTGGCCTTGCTCACCCTCACCCACGGCGAAGGCGGCCAGAACGCGTTGGGCCCCGAACAAGGCTCCCAACTCGGTCTCATTCGTACACAAGAATTGCTCGCCGCCACGCGCGGCTATGGAGTGAAACTCTATTTCACGCGCGCGCGCGATCTCGGCTATTCCAAAACTATCGAAGAAACCCAAAACATCTGGGGCGACCAGGTCCTCGAAGATATGGTCCGCGTCATCCGCTCCTTCCGCCCGAACATCGTGATTAACGGATGGGGTGGCGTTCACACTGGCCACGGCCACCACCAGCTTTCTGGCCTCTGGACGCCCAAAGCCGTCGCCCTCGCCGCCGACCCGAAAGCTTACGCGGAACTCTCCAACGAACATCTCGAACCGTGGACTGGCGGCGTCGAACCAGTGCAAATCCTTGATATCGATCGTGGAAGCGACAAGCCAAATGGCTACGTCCTCCCGTTGGATGAAGTTTCTCCTCTCTACGGCAAAACTTGGCGCGAAATCGGCTTGGATGCTTTTGTAAACCACCACACTCAAGGGATCGCTGGTTTCCTGAATTCTCCTTTCCTCCGCCGCCCCATCGCACTCAGACGCGAAGATGGCCAGTCTTTCGATCCGTCTTCCTTAGCTCGCCCCTTATCTGCCCTTCTCAGTCCAACGGAATGCAAATCCCTCCAAAAGTTCTGCAATGCGATCGCCGATGCCGATGCTCATCTCAAATCGGCACATGAAGAGGTTGAGCGGCAGCACTGGCAGGAAGCGGCCAACCACCTGGAATCGGCCTCGGGAAACATCCATCGCCTTATCCCTCCCTGCGACCTTGTTAACTTTCCCTGGCCGCTGAATCAGGCCACGGTTTGGGAGGCTACTGAAGATCGCTCTCGAATTCAGCTAGCTCTTAGAATGGTCTACGGATTTGGAATCGAAGCCACGGCGGACCGAAGCAACGTGGCTGTCGGCGACTCTGTACAAGTGAGCATGAAGTACCGCTGCCGTCCCGGACTGAAATGCCCGCTTTACGAATCGGCTTACGTGACCGGCGATTGGGATCTTCACTGGTTCGAGGAACATTTCTCCAAAGATACGACGTTTGAGATGCCGATTCCTTCCAAGCCTCCTCTCAAAAACTCAACCGTGAATCCGATTCAGCCATTCGACGAATCCGCTGCTTCCATCTTCGCCCGGACGAACAATGAGTCCGTTTGTGTCGAGGGATTCCGGGAACCAATCGTTCATGTCGAGGCCACATCCACCAGCGTCGTCAAGGTGCCGCTCCGCATTGTCCCTGCCTACACGCTCTCCGTGGAGCCATCCCAAACCATTGAAGTTCTCTCTCGCGACCACAAACCCTTTGATATTTTCCTGCGCGTGCACTCCTATTCCACGAAATCGGCAAAAGTCTCCGTGGGGCTAGATGTGCCGGACGGTCTGAAAGTGAGCGCGCCGGTGGAAATGGAATTCGCAGGCGTCGGCGACCAATACGCCAAATTCGCCGTAACCCCGCCCGCCAAACTCGATCCTGGAGATTTCACCATCAGCGCGTACGCCAAGCGCGGCGATGAAACTTTCTCCGCTTCTCTTGAGCCGCTCCCCTCCATGCCCATCATCCTCTGGAGCGAACCTGCCCAGTGCATGGTCCACGCCTTCGACATCAACGTGCCCCCGCACCTCCGCGTCGGTTACATCTCGGCCGAAGGCGAGCCCATCCCCGAGGCTCTGAAGCGCCTCGGCATCGAGGTGGATATGCTCGACGCTACCGCACTGAACTTCGGCGATCTTTCTAAGTACGACGCCATAGTCGTCGGCGTTCGCGCCTACGAACTCCGCCCCGAACTTGCGGGCGCGAACAAGCGCCTTCTGGACTACGTCTCGGCTGGCGGTACGCTGGTTGTCCAATACAACCGCGATTTCGTCTGGGACAAACTTCAGCCCGCTCCCTACCCCGCGAAGATCGGCAGTCCCACTCCCCGCGTCACCGATGAAACCGCCGAAGTGAAATTTCTCCAGCCCACCGATCCTCTTCTCAATTCACCCAACAAAATCACCGCCGCCGACTTCAACAATTGGGTCCAGGAGCGCGGCCTCTACTACTGGAGCGTCTTCGACTCCCGCTACACGCCGCTCCTCGCTATGCACGACCCCGGCGAGAGCGACCTGAACGGCAGCCTCGTCTACACGCGCTATGGCAACGGCACTTACATCTACACCGGCCTCTCCTTCTTCCGCCAATTGCCCGAGGGCAACTCCGGCGCCTATCGCCTCTTCGTGAATCTCATCAGCGCGTCGCGCACGCGCCAAGCTTCCGCCACCCACTAGTGCCGTTCCAACTATTTTGACCAAATGGCTGGGAGGCTCGATGAACTGCTCCTACGTTTTGTTGAGCGAGCAGGATGGAGGATTCTGTATCGGAAGCACAGGCGGCTTGCGAGCGCGGTTGCAGAAACACAGCTCAGGCACAGTCATTCCACTGCCCATCGCCGGCCCTTGCGTCTGATCTACCATGAGGAATGTTCGAGCATTGACGAAGCCCGCCAGCGAGAGCGTGACCTGCAAACGGGTCGAGGAGGGCGCTATCGCAAACAACACCTCGCTTCTTGGCTGGCCGGCATTCGTGCCAACAAGTTGGAACGGCACTAGACCAACTAGGCACAATCCGCTGCCGCTATCCGCGCAGTGCGCTATGCTCATCATGCTTAGCATTCGTAGCACAAGCATGAATTCGGCGCGGCGACATTTCTTTGCGAACTACTGGCGCGACACAAGCCGCAGGAGCGATCGAGCATGAAACGCACGTCCATTGTTTCCCACGGGAGCCGCCCGCTCTCTCGCAGCCTTTCTCTTTTTCTCATCCTCGCATTCAGCCTGGCGCTGGCCACCACCGCCGCCGCCCAAAAGAAAAAGAAGAAAGACGACACCCCGCCACCCGCTTCCACCTCCAACACGATGGCGATGCCCGATGAACAAAGGATCGACTACCTGATTTCCGAGATGATGGGCGCCTGGCAGGTTGGGGATGTCGATAAGCTCCACAAGTGCATCGCCGACGACATCAGCGTGGTGAACGGCTTCTGGGCCCCGCCAATCGTCGGCTGGGAAAATTATCTGGCGCAATACAAATCGCAGCGCTCTCGCACCCAACAGGTCCGCCTCGACCGCACGAACACACTCATACGCCTTGCCGGGAAATTCGCCTGGGCCTCCTATCAGTGGGATTTTTCAGCGGTTGTGGATGGCCAGCCTGACGCCGCTCAGGGGCAGACCACGCTTGTCTTTGAAAAACGGGGCGACGACTGGGTGGTGGTCCATAATCACACCTCCCTCGTCCAGGCTTCTCAGCCGGTCACCCCTGCAAGCACAGTCACTCCAGCACCCTCAAAGCCCTGAGCTGTTCGCCAGGCCTCACGCTCCGGCACGCCGGCCCTAGAAATTCTTCAGGCCGTGGTACACGAAGATTCCGGCGATCAGCAGAAGCAGTACGCCGGAAGTGATTCCGCTGGTAAGGATGGGCTTGGAGAGCTTATTAATCTTGGCGACCAGTTCGCGCTGCTCTCGCGCCATGTGATCTTCCGCCTTATCCAGGAAGATCTGGTCGTCCTCGTGGCTGGCGAGAACGCCCCGCCATGCGACCAAAACAATAAAGACGGCGGTGACGACTCCCCAGGCAATCAGAAGATACAGCATGGGCCCCGACAACACAGATTCTGCGGTCTCCATGGAAACCTCCGCTTGGAACCAGTACGCGGTACCCCCGATTTATTCGGGGCGGACAAACCTAATTCTGCGCGCAGTATAGCACTCTGTTTGGGGAATACTAGGGGGTACTGGCGGTCCAGCCGTCACCCAATCCACTTCCCCACCAATTTCCATAATTACTACTTTATTGTTATCGCTTAATTACTACCCTGGCGGCTCAAGCAACGGCTTCATATCCCGTTCTTCTTCCTTGGCTACCTGCTTACCAATTTGTTTTGTACGACTTACGTAGCTAGTCGCGAACGGAACAGCTAGTCGGGCGTTGCACCCGGCAGACTCTTGACGCGCTCTAACAGTTGTTCGGGCAAACAACCGAAGTTCTTGGCTATATCAGGATCCTTGACCGTGTCGTGTAACGCTTCCCCCATCATTGCAAGCACATCATGAACTTCCTCGGGAAGATCCTGTGCGGCCCAGTCCCGCTCCCACCCCTGACTTTCACCAAAGAAAAGGTCCACGGCCCAGCAGTTTGCATTTGTGCGGCCCTCACCAACCAAAAATGTCAGTAGATCTTCGAGGCTGTTCTTAAACTCGCGCATCTTAAGAGGCTGCGACAGGCTTTGCGTGTAAACGGCTCGAAGAAGTGGCCGCAACCCGCTCGAGACTTGCTCCCCATCCCGCGGTACTGCTACTGCCGCCCAAGCCTCATCGAATCCTGGCATAGCTCTCTCCGCGTGCCTTCGTTGACAAACCAATACCTGGGCCTCAAAATTGACTCTGCCTGGTTTTACCCCGCTTGTGCCCAAGTGGCGGAACTGGCAGACGCGCTAGCTTCAGGAGCTAGTGGCCGCAAGGTCGTGGAGGTTCGAGTCCTCTCTTGGGCACCATTTCTTCTCATCATCCGCCCCGGCAGTACTTCTACGCACACCCGCCAAAACTCATTCCGCGGCCATATAGATGTACCGCAGCACGAACACAATCGTCAGGATCCACAGCAGCGCGCTCACTTCACGGAATTTTCCCGCGGCCACTTTGGCCACCGTGTAGGAAATCACCCCCAGGCTCAAGCCCGTCGCAATGCTGAACGTCAGTGGCGTAGCCACCAGCGTCACGAACGCCGGAAACGCCTCGCTGAATTCCTTCCAATCCACTTGCGCGATGGATTCCGTCATCAGCGCGCCCACCAGGATCAACGCCGGCGCCGTTGCAAATCCCGGAATCGCCGCGGCCACCGGCGAAAAAAACATTGCCGCCAGAAACAGCCCCGCCACCATCATGTTACTCAGTCCGGTGCGCGCCCCCGCCGCTACCCCCGCGGCACTCTCAATATAACTCGTCACCGTCGACGTTCCCGTAAGCGCACCAAACATCGTTCCCATACCATCCGCCAGCAATGCGCGTCCCACACGCGGAATCTTTCCTTCCTTGATGAATCCGCCCTGCTCGCACACGCCCACCAGCGTGCCCACGTTGTCAAACAGGTCCACGAACAGGAAAATGAAAATGATCTCCGCCAGCCCCAGGTGCGCGGCGCTGCGCAAATCCAGCTTCAGAAATGTGGCCGAAGGATGCGGCAAAGCCAGCACCGCCGAAGGCCAGTGCGCCAATCCTCGGAAGATCCCAAACAGCGTCGTGCCCAGAATTCCCAACAGGATCGCACCGTTCACCCGCCGCACCATCAACGCCAGTGTCAACACGATTCCCAGGCAAGCCGCCTGCACTTCCCGGTCTGAAAAATTGCCCAGGCTCACAAACGTCGCGGGATTCGCCACCACCAGCTTGGCGCTGCGCAGGCCCACAAAAGCAATAAACATCCCGATCCCGCCCGCCGTCGCGTGCTTCAAGCTGTGCGGAATGCCATTCACGATCTGTTCCCGCACGCGCGTCACCGTCAGCAACACAAACAGCACTCCTGAAAAAAACACCGCTCCCAGAGCCGTCGGCCACGGAACGTGCATCCCCAGGCACACCGAATACGTGAAGTACGCATTCAACGACATCCCCGGCGCCAGCGCGATCGGATAATTCGCGTACAACCCCATCACCAGCGTTGCCACCGCCGCCGACAAGCACGTCGCGAAAACCACGCCTTCCGCCGGCATCCCCGTTTGCGCCAGGATCTGCGGATTCACCACGATGATGTACGCCATCGTGAGAAACGTCGTCATGCCGCCCAGCAACTCTCGACGCACGCTGGTCTGGTTTTCCTGCAAACGGAAAAGTCGCTCGATCAAGAGGGTTTCCTGCCGCCTGTTGTGATTATTCGCCGTTTCGCCGTCACTTTAGTTTTCCCCACCCCGCCTGTCAATCCTGGCCCTGGCCCACTCTCAAATTCTGCTGGCATGCTTGCCCGGCTTCGCTTAGAGTATGGGCCGGATTCCCACGAAAGTGGCTGTTTCGCGTTGCCTGGGGCCGCGCCTCACGTGTTTCCTGCTTTTCCGTCCCATGAGTGCGTGTCTCCTCGCGTGGCCGCTTCGTGAGTTCACTTTTTTGTGGAGAACACCATGAACAAGTACATAGTGGAGCTGATTGGAACCTTTTTTCTGGTCCTCACCGTCGGTTGCGCGCTCATCGGAAATGGCGCTGGACCTCTCGCTCCCATCGCGATTGGCGCTGCCCTGATGGTGATGATCTTTGCCGGGGGCCATATTTCGGGTGGACATTACAATCCGGCGGTCACTCTCGGTGTCTGGTTGCGCGGCAAGTGTGACACCAAAGACGTCGCGCCCTATATGGCGTTTCAGATCGTGGGCGCGGCTCTCGCCGCCGCGGCGGTGAAATTCTTAAAGGCGGGAGCGGTCATTCCCACGATGAACCCGCCCGTCTTGGCTTCCTTGCTTGCCGAATTCCTCTTCACCTTCGCCTTGGTCTACGTCGTTCTCAACACCGCCACCGCCAAGGGCACAGCCGGTAATTCCTTCTACGGTCTCGCCATCGGCATGACCGTGATGACCGGCGCGTTCGCTGTTGGCAATATTTCCGGTGGCGCCTTCAATCCGGCTGTCGCCGTGGGCATCACGGTGATGGGCCTCTCCGCCTGGTCCAGCATCTGGATTTTTCTGGTTGCCAATTTCGCTGGCGGCGCCGTCGCGGCCTATACCTTCAGAGCCCTAAATCCCGCCGACTGATCCTCACATTCATTTGTAGGGGTCGAGCATCGCTCGACCCCATCTAGGCAAGTCGTATACAACGTATCCGGCATTCGGACGGAATCCGCAAACGGGCCTTCTTCTGCTCACTTCCGAAACATCCCCCACCCAATCCGCAACTGAATCGTGTTGATCCCCGGATTCGGGCTGGAAATCCCCGCATTCGAGATGTGCATGAACCGCACTTCCGCCGTCCAGTTGCGTTTCTCGCCCAGAAAATGCGCTCCAAACGCCCCGCTCGTCGTAAAGTTCACATGCGAAGTCCCCTCCGGCACCTTCGTATTCGTGAACAGCGTCCCGCCCTCAATCTCAAAATAGGGCTTCACTTTTTTCGGCGACGTCAGGATCCATTTGAATGCAAACGGATTCACGCCCGCTCCGTACGCCGTGTTCGTGCTCTGCACAATCACCCAAGCCGGCACTGCATCCAGCGCGTATTCCAGTTGCCCCCGCATGAAACCCGGCCCGTGCGGCGATGTAATCACCACGCCGTAGCGCAATCCCAGGTTCCACACGCCTGTGCCGGACTGGCTTCCATTAATCCCGTGGCCGCCGCCAGTCCACACTTGCCATTCGCTGCTCGCTCCTTCAGGCCCCGCCTGCGCGCAGCCCGCCTGCGCACAGAGCAGCAAACCCACAACACACAACACCGCGAACAGTCCGCTCTTTTTCACCGTAAACTCTCCCAAAAACATGCATTCGCACAATATCCGAAACACCCTCCTCCCGCAATCGCGGAAAAATCGAGCAGTGGGTCACTTTCCGGCTTTTACGTTCATCGGATATTGGCCCAATTAGCTTGTGAAAAACCCTGTTCACCAGAAAACTGAATGGCTTCTTTCCGCTCAATTTATTCTTCAGGATGCCGAAGATTATTGACAAGAGAACCTCAACAACGCCGGAAGCGCCGATGTCCCAACCTGGCGCAGAGTTTGAACTCCCCCAAGCGCCCTACTGAGCATTGCATAATATAGTTACATTGGAAAAAGGTCGGCCTGCTGCCAGAAGGCCATGATCAGAGTGGGGCGGCGACGCATACGTTTCAGGGCGCGGATGGCGTGCAGGCTCAGCTCGCCAA
>Ga0208457_1000356_pt1 | contig 50011 bp, 41 predicted proteins | sample June2015DPH_10_1_FD_185513 | JGI IMG/M metagenome (GOLD analysis project Ga0208457, IMG submission 185513) | Peatland microbial communities from SPRUCE experiment site at the Marcell Experimental Forest, Minnesota, USA - June2015DPH_10_150... | ecosystem: Environmental > Terrestrial > Soil >... | reverse complement strand
GATTGTGCCCGTATTGCTGGTGCTGCTGTACGCGGCACGAGAGGCGGTGGTTGCATCGGCACAGGTGCAGGCGGCGATCAGTTCTGGTTCGGTGGGAATGCCGACTCATTTGATGGATTGGATAAGGGGACGGCTACCGGAGACACTGCGCAGTGTGGACTTCATCGGGCTCCTCCAGCAGGGAGCGGAAAGAGTCGGGTCGTATCTGGCAAGCAGCGTGGGGTCGCTGTTGAAGAATCTGTTTTCGTTTTTCGTAAACCTGGTCATTCTGTTGTTCGCGCTGTTTTTCATGTTTCGCGACGGCGAACAGATCGTGCACGCGCTGCGGCACCTGATCCCATTCGACGCCGAGATTCAAAAAGACATGCTGGAGGAATCGCGTGACCTGATCTATGCAAGCGTGGCCGTAGCGCTGCTGATCGCGGCGATCCAGGGAGTATTGGGAGGAACGGCGTTTGCGCTGACGGGACTGGGCGCACCCGTGTTCATGGGCGTGCTGATCGCGTTTTTTTCGATTGTGCCGGTGGTGGGTTCGGCGCTGATTTGGGTGCCGGCGGCGCTGTGGCTGGGAATCAACGGGCACTGGGGCAAGGCGCTGCTTTTGGTGGCGATTTGCGGCGGCGTTGCGGGAGTGGCGGATAACTTCGTGAGGCCGCTGTTGATGCGCAATCGCACGCGGTTGAACGATCTGCTGCTGTTCATCAGCATCCTTGGTGGTTTGGAAGCCTTCGGACTGCTGGGTTTGGTGGCCGGACCGACCATTCTGGCGGCGGCGATGGGGGTATTCCGCGTGTACATGGAACACCGGGAGCAAATGGAGAAGGAGGCTGCGTAACTCAAAGCGTAACGTGCGGGGTAAATTCCGCGCGCGGTGATACGCTCTATGCTAGAGTACGCCCTCGAATGAGTGTAACGACCGACAAGACGATGACCATGCCGACAGAATTGACGCCCGACAAACTGCGGTGGCGTTGCGAGCTGGCGCGCGTGCCCTTTGAAACCACGGCGCAGGCGCAGAAGCGCGAAGGGTTCGTGGGGCAGGAGCGCGCGCTGCGTGCGCTGAAGATGGGCGTGGAACTGTCCGCACCGGGCTACAACGTGTTCGTATGCGGATTGGCGGGCACCAGCCGCGGGGGCACGATTGCCCAGATGATCGAGGACTTGCACCCGGCCACTAAACCCTCGCTGGACAAGTGTTACGTCAATAACTTCAAGATCCCCGACCGGCCGCGGCTGCTTTCGCTGCCACGGGGCTCGGCCAACGTGTTCAAGAAAGATATGCAGGCGGGCGTGGACTTCCTGCGGCGACGGATTCCGCAAGTATTCGAGGGCGAACCGTTCCAGAGGCAGAAAGGGCGAATCGTCGAACGCTTTTCCGTGCGCGAAAAAGATTTGATGGACGACTTCACGCGAAGGATTGCCCGCGATCAATTTGCGCTCGGGCACATGCAGGTGGGCGCCGTGGCGCTGCCGGAGATTTTCCCGGTGCTGGAAGGACAGATGGTGCCCATCGAGGATGTTTCCAAGCTGGTGCACGAGGGAAAACTGGAAACCGGAGTGGCGGAAGAGATTGAGCGGAAGTATGAGCAATTCCGGCAGGAATTTACGGTGGTGTACCGGAAGACGCTAACGCTTTCGCGGGAATTGGCAAGCGAGCTGAGTTACCTGGAGCAGGAAGCGGCGTCGGTGCTGGTGGACGGAGTGATCGAGGAGTTGAAGGAGAAGTATCCCGGCGCGGGAGTTTCCGAGTACCTCGAAGAGGTGCGGCATCACTTGCTGGATAATCTGGGGCCATTCAAGGAGCGTGAAGGAGAAGAGGAGCAGAGCGGGGAGCAGCCGGAAGTGCTGCAGAAGATCCCGGGGCCGGAGAGGGATCCGTTCCGGGTGTATGGCGTAAACGTGATTCTGTCGCACAACAGCGAGAGCGATTCTCCGGTGATTTTCGAGACCACGCCGACCTATGCGAATCTGTTTGGCACGATCCAGCGGGCCTACGATGCGCGCGGCGGCTGGACCAGCGATTTCATGGACCTGCGCGGTGGATCGCTGCTGCGCGCCGATGGTGGATTCCTGATCATGTATTCGATTGAGGCGCTGTCCGAGCCGGGCGTGTGGCGAGCGCTAAAGCGCACGTTGAACCACACACGCCTGGAGATTCAGCCCTTGGAAGTGTTCTATCCATTTGCAACCACGGCGCTGAAGCCGGAGCCCGTGGAACTCAACGTAAAAGTGATCCTGATCGGTGACCGCGATCTTTACGAATTGCTGTACGAATATGAAGAGGACTTCCGCAAGATTTTCAAGGTGCGCGTGGAGTTTGACGAAGAAATGCCGCTGAGCGACGGCGTGATCGAAGAGTATGCCGGGCGATTGCGGGCGCTGAGCGAAAAGGAAAACCTGTTCCCCTACGATCGCGGGGCGTTTGCGGCGATTCTCGAGTATGGCGTGCGAAAGGCGGGGCGCCGGAACAAAGTGACGGCGCGGTTCGTGGATATTGCCGACCTGGCGCGGGAGGCGCACTATACGGCGGCGGCAGCTGGGGAGAATGTGGTGCGCGCAGCGCACGTGCGCTCGGCGATTGCCTCGAAGATGGAGCGCCACAACCTGATCGAGACGCGCATACGGGAAATGATCGAGGAGGGCACGCTGCTGGTGGACTTGAAGGGAACATGCGTCGGCCAGGTGAATGGGCTGAGCATACTGGAGATTGGCGGGTATGCGTTCGGAAAACCGGTGCGCATCACGGCGAGCGCGGCCCTGGGCAAGGCGGGACTCATTAATATCGAGCGCGAATCGAATCTCAGCGGCAGATTCCACGACAAGGGCGTACACATCATCGCGGGGTATTTGCGCAGTTGCTTTGCGAAGGACAAGCCGCTGTCGCTGGCGGCAAGCATCTGCTTCGAGCAGTCGTATTCAGGCGTGGACGGCGATAGCGCGAGTTCGACGGAGATATACGCGCTGCTTTCGGCGCTCTCGGAGCTCCCGCTGCGGCAGGACATTGCGGTGACGGGTTCGATGAACCAGCGCGGCGATATACAGGCGATCGGCGGGGTCAACGAAAAGATCGAGGGATTTTTCGATACGTGCCGGATCGAGGGCCTGACCGGGACGCAGGGAGTGATGATTCCGGCGGCAAACGTCGAGGACCTGATGCTGCGGGAAGACGTGCTGGAAGCGGTCAAAAGCGGGAAATTCCATATCTGGCCGATAGGGCGCGTGGAGCAGGGAGTGGAGCTGCTGACCGGAACCCGCGCCGGACAACGCAATGGGGATGGCGGATTTGAGAAGGGCACAGTGTTTGCGAAGGTAGATGAGCGCCTGCGCGAGATGGCCAACACGATGAAGGAATTTGAGTGAGAAGTTTCCGCAGGAAGCAAGACCCGCCAAGATGTGAGTGAAGTCTTCAGAAAATCAGGGAGCAGGAGCTGGGCTGGGAGCGAGGTAGGCTTTGCGGTGATCGACGCGATAGCCGGGCGGCTTTCCTTTGTTCGATCCCTCCGGTGAATCCACGGTCACTTTAAGCTGATGAACGGCGCCATCGGAAACGGGCGGCGGGAAGGCCAGACTGTATTCGTGGCGGACGAGCTGTGAGATCTGGCGAAAGGTTTCCTGGAAGGCTTTGGCGTTTTCGGGGAAGAAGACGCGGCCGCCGGTGGCTTCGGCGATCGCCAGGAGGCGGGTATCGGCGGCTGCGAAGGCCTGCTGCGTCTGTTGAACTTGTTTGCGGCTGCCCTCCTTGCCGTTGCGCAGAGGCGCGCTGAGAGAGACACAAAGGATGCGCACATCGCCGGTGAGCAGGCGGGATTGCAGCAGATCGATCGTGGCGGGGGAAGAAGTGTCCACGCCGGTGGAGAGCAGGACAACGGTTTTTTTGCCGGGAACGCGCGCAAGCCAATCGAGAACGCCGTCTAGACTGGTTGAGAGATTCAACTGGCCATATCCGAGATTGAAGCGAACACCGCTCAGGGCATCCTGCGCGGCGCCTTTGTCTGCGGTGAAATCGAGCAGCGCGAGAGGCGCTTCGGCATAGCGGGCGAGGGCCACGCGATCCCCGGGGGAGAGGCCGTCGAGAAGGGCACTGGCGGTGGAGAGATGCGTGTCCTGGAGGAAGTAGACGGCCGGGCCTGCTTCGACTAGAAGAAGCACTTGCGCGGGATCATCCACGGGGGCGAATTCGGTGATGCGCTGCTCGACGCCGTTATCGAAAATGTGGAAGTCGGCGCGATGCAGGCCTTCAACGAATTTGCCACGGGCATCGCTGACGATTACGCCGACGTTGACGCGCTCGATGGTGAGGCGGATGGTTGGGGCCGTGGCGGGTAGAGGTTCTTGCGCGCGGACAGCAGGGGGCAGAACTAGAAAGGCCAGGAAGACGAAGGAGAGCAAAAGAGTTCGGAAGGAAAGAGATTTGTGTGGATGAGGCTGAGAAGAGACAATCGCCACGTTTGAAACCACTGTAGCTGGGGCGCAGCAATGCTGCGCCCCTACGGAGGATTGATCAGTCCAGCCACTCGTCAAAATGTACTCCCTCGGCGTCTTTCCAGGATGCGCCTATCACAGAATGCAGATGGCGCGAAAAGACGGCGGGATTTATCGAGTCCAGCCAACCGGCCTGTATCGGGAGGGCTTGGGAATTGCCCGCAGTCTTGGTTTTCGAGGATTTGTTGGCTTCGGCGATCCATTTTTCCTTCAGCGCAGGCCAATCCAGCTTCTGCATATCGTAATAGGAGAATCCATTGAGCTTTTCGGGGAACTGTTTGCGGGCGGCGAGGAAATTCTGGGGAATAGAAGATGGAGTATTGGCGGCCCGCTGCGCGAGGGCAGCGCGCAGGGTGTCACTCTTGGCGGCGCCCAGCAAAAAGTCTGGAGTCATCGCGAGATAGTAGAAATTCCACTGAGCCAGTCCGGCGGAGCTTTCTCCGCCGCGCAAGGAAATCTTCAGATATGTGGCGGAGCCCTCGTTGCGCTCGGAAGTAATCTGATCGCTGAAAATGGTGCGAAGTAATTTCAGGGCTTCGGGTTTGTTGCGAATGCCGAGAAGAAAGATCTGCTTGGTGTCATCGAGGGTAGGGCTGCTCTGGAATGAGGCAATTTCGCCGGTGGTCAGGGCCAAGGCGTCGGTCAGGGGCATGCCGAGGCGCGTCTGGATCATTGTTTCCATGGGAGCCATGGTTTTCGCGGCGTCCGGACCGGCCTGGGACAGCGCACGCTTCAGTGTTTCGTAGATTCCGAGAAAATTGATTTGGGTATCGTTGAGAGTAACAGTGTCCGGCGTTAAGAAGGAGAGAGAGGCGGGATTGGCTTGTCCTTCGGGCCAGATGTCGAATAGCGAGCCGGCCGTTGTGTCGCCAAGAACGGCGCCCTGCAAGCGGGTTCTGGCGCCTTCGAAGGAGAGATGGCCGGCGAGGACGTGGACGGAATCGAGCTTGAGGGCATTGAACATGGCGTGCACTTGCGGCGCGGAAGTGTCTGTGCTGGGCGCGAAATTCTTGATCTCCGGGACGCGGAGAAAGAATTCAAGGAGGCCGGTGGCGAGAAGAGGTTTGGCTTCCTGGTAGGCCGCGGATTGCGCGAGGGAAGAGGAGTCGCCCTTGCCAGCAAGGCGGTTCAGAATTTCCTCGAACACAGGGAGTTCACTGGCGCTGACGGCGAATTTGCCGGTTTCGGCCCAGTAGTTCACGCCAGATTTGCGTTCAATTTTCAGCGCGGAGACTCCAGCGACGGTCAGCGGCGTAAGCTTGGGAATTTGGGCGTCGGCGGCGCGCAGGCGAAGAATAGTTTTTGTGAGCAATTCTTCCTTGCCGGAACGATCATAGACAAAAAACAGGCCATTCCAGGCGGGAGCGAGTTTCGAGGAATCGGACTTGGCGGGCTTGGCTGGCGCGGCAGAGTTTGGATTCGGCAGGTAGCCCAGGACGAAGGGATTATCGAGCAGGGAAGCGTACTGAGCGAGCTCTGCGGGAGAGAGTTTGGAATTGTCCTTTTGTTTCTGCGAGCCGCTCAGGAGAGACTCGACGAGGGCGGAGCGCATGGGAGCGGAGTCGGGATCATCCCAGAGGCTCAGCAAAGCGTTGCTCTTGCGAACATCGCCGGTGGGAGTGCCGCGCCAGATGACATAAAAAGTGGTTCGCGCGGGGAGTTGAGCGGGCTCAAGCGGAGCCTGCGCGAAACAACAAGCGGCGCAAAAGAGCGAGGAAACGAGCAAAGAGAAAAAGAGCGGGCGAGCGTAATGAGTGCGCACGGGAATAGGCCCTCCACAGCGGAAAGATCGAAGCTAAAGGAATCGTAGCGTCAGGCCGGAAAAGACGAAAGCCCTGTTCCCCGGAGAGTTTCCAGAAGAAGGAACCGCGAAAGAACAAAACAGAAGGCAGAGGCCAAGATTTGCCGGAAAGCCGGTGGTGAGAAGAGGAACCTACGTTTGCAGCCTGGGGGCTAAAGGGGCGCAGCACTGCTGCGCCCCCATGGGAGAAGGATCAGGGCTTCGCGGCAGCGGGAGCGGGAGCCGCCGGGGCGCCAGCGCCGGTGTCCTTTGGTGTCGCCAGGTAGCCGGTGATCTGACTCTTGCCCACGTCGAAGACGACGATCTCGCAAGGAGAGATGCGGGCGCTGCCCTTGACGTAGAACTGCACGGGCTCACCGGCGGTCTTGTCCTTCTTCTCGATGGACTTGTCATCGGCGAGGACGGTCATGGTGTACTTGGACTTTTTCGGGTCGGTCTTATTCAGGGCCATCTGAACGGGGCCGACGCGCTGCGGGGTCTTGGCCCTCTGCAATGTGAATTCGTAATAGTTGCGGTCGCCGCGGCGGCGCAGTTCTTCCAGGTCGTCGTGATTCCGGGCGATTAGGCCACTCATCACGTTCATGTCGCCCATGGAGCGTTCGAGTTTGGACTTGGTGGCTTCGAGATCGCTCTTGGTGGCTTCGATGTCTTTCTTAGCGCCGGTGACATCGGTGGCGACGGCGCCGATCTTGGCTTCACTTTCCTTTTGCGCCGTGGAGATCTCCTGGGACAGGCGCTGATCGGAAGCAGTCTGCTGCTTGCGGATGGCTTCGGCGCGGCTCCTGGCGTCGGCGAGCTCCGCCTGGGTCATGCCAATCTTCTGCGAGGTGACATCCATCTGTCCCTTGAGATCAGCGAGGCGCGCATTGGCCTGGTCGAGTTGCGCGGTGAGAATTTTATTCTGCTCTTCGGATTTGGCGAGCTGTTGCTGCAGTCGCGTCTGGACGGAATAACCGGCGTAGGCAAGCGCACCCAGTGCAACGAACAGCACGGCGAACAGCACCATAATCCAGCGGGGCGTACCCAAGTTTTCGTAGTGATAAGACTCCTGCGGTTCCGGCACGTTTGGAGAAATACTCATTCTCCCTCCTCAGAAATGAAAGTCACGAACATCCATCGATGACATAGGGATTATGCAATTTGTTTTGTGATAAGTCCATCGGGCTCAGCGTGAATTGCCAGGTGGCTTACGCCGGGGCGAGCGGGAGGCCGGGCGCCGGGGCCAGCGGGCAACGACGGAGGTGCTGAGGCCGCCGCGGGGTGTGAACTCGCCTTTGACGACACACCATTCGGGGCGCATGGCATCCACCAGATCGTGAAGCATTTTGTTGACGGCGTTTTCGTAAAAGATGCCGAGGTCGCGGTAAGCGAGGAGGTACATTTTCAGAGACTTCAGCTCGATGCAGGATTTGCGGGGTTTGTACTGAATGGTGATGGCGCCGTAGTCAGGCAGGCCGGTCTTCGGGCACACGGAGGAGTATTCGGGGAAGCGCGTGGTGATGACGTAGCCCGGATACTGGTTGGGCCAGACTTCCAGCTTGGGCAGAGCGGCGGCGATACCCGCCTTGGCATGAGCGTCGGTGTAATTAGCCATCGTGAGCCTCTAGAGCTTATGGACCTATTGTACCTTTGAAAACAGTACGTTGTTTAGCTTGCCTGGTGGGGGACATTGCCCTATTCTGGGCACAAAAGTGGCGGAAAGCCCAGACCCTCGATGATCTGCCCCATCTGCAAAGAGCACGGTGCTCGACGTTCGCGGCGCCATTCGGTTGCGGACTACGCGTTAAGCGCCATTGGCGTCTACCCGTGGCGTTGCCGGGCCTGCCACACGAGATTTCACGCGCGGTTGATGGCGTTGAACGATACGTTTCACGCACACTGCCCGGTTTGCGGCAACCTCGAATTGCAGCACATCTCGCCGGAGCATGTGCGTGGCGCTCTGAGCCTGGTCTGGCGGCTACTCGGCGTGCCGGCGTTGCGCTGCGAACCCTGCCGGTACAAATACTTCTCGGTTCTGCCCCTGCGCCAGACAGAGCCGGAGGAAGAGCCGGTGCGCGCGTCTTCTGCGGACTAATCTCCGCGATTTGCCCGACTGGAAACCGCTGGCCGGGAACCCACACTCACTGCATCGGGCACTCGAGGGACGTGGCTTGGCGGATTGTGCTGCGCTCGTCGGTTACGACCGCGTAGCCGCACTTGGGATCGGTGACGTCCTCGAGCAACAAGTCGTAGGCGTTGCCACTATGGGAGACATTCAGGCGCAACCTCCAACCGGGGACGATTTCCGGGCCGCTGCCGTAGAGCGCCTGGGCAACCGTGGGGAAGTCCGACGAGGCCCACTTGGTGCCGGTTGAGGTGAAGTAACCATTGCCGATGAGGGAGTCCCAATTGGCGTAAACCGCGTGCTTGGATTTGAAATCGAGCTGGGCCTTCTGGATGGTGCGGACCAGATTGATGGCAAAGCTGCGGCGTTCCCGTTCGCGGTCGCCGAGACCGGGCGGCGACTGCTTCTGAGGCCGGGCGGTGGCGCCCAGGGCCAAGCCCAGAGCAATCAAGGCGATAACGGCGACGATCTGCAAATGCTTCATGAGTCCCTCCGGAGATGCATCCCATCAAGTCCAGGAACCGTCTAAGAACCATAAGAGGATGACATTGAAGCGCGCGAATCTCCAAGGGATTCAGATGGCGCCGGATGAAGCGCTGGGCAGACCGGGAGGTCTGGAGTATGATTCCCCACGCAAACCTGCTCGCCCCGATGGCAGGATCCCGGAGCCGGAAATGAGCGCATCCTCTCCAAGCGTTGAGCTGGCTCGCGTGGCCGCGCTCGACCGCTACGCGATTCTCGATACAGAACCCGAACAAACCTTTGACGATCTGGTTGTCCTGGCGGCGCATGTTTGCAGGGCGCCCATCGCGATGCTGTCACTGGTGGATGATCACCGGCAGTGGTTCAAGTCGAAGGTGGGTGTGGAGATTCGCGAGACGCCGCGCGAAACATCGTTTTGCGCGTACGCCATCCAGCAGCAGGACCTGTTTATCGTGCCGGACACGTGGAACGATGCGAGGTTTCGCGACAATCCGATGGTGCTGGACGAGCCGCACGTCCGCTTCTATGCTGGCGCGCCTCTGATCAACGAGGAAGGCTTTGCCTTGGGGACACTGTGCGTAATTGACCGGCAGCCGCGGGAATTGGATGAAGCACAGAAGGAAGCACTGAAGTCGCTGAGCCGGCTGGCGCTTGGGCAGATGGAGTTGCGGCAGAATCTTCGGTTGTTGAAGGATGCGCTGAGCGACCGGACCCGGGAAGAACACGCGCGGGAACTGGAATTGAAACGCTTGGAAGAAAAACTGGTGCGCGTGCTGGGATTGAAATTGTAGGAGCGATTGGGCGCGGAGAATTGGATTGACCGAATGAAGAAGGCCCTGTCGTGGGACAGGGCCATTTTTGTTTTCTGGAGACGGCGTGTTCAGGTTGTGGTCAAATGCGCTCCGGAGGCTTACGGAACAAGCAGGTGCAATAGAATGAGGGCTGGGGGCTGGGCTACCGCGGAACGCATACCCTCGGGAGGGCAGCAGCTGTGGCGCGAAGGGGAAGGTTCAGGCCTATGGGCAGGTGAAGCTCCTGCCGGCACCCCAACTGCTGCCCGAGAGCATCCGCCAGTGCGCGCTAGAGGTGGCTGGTTGAAGGATACTGTCCAGCCCAAAGGCGCTACGATCGGGACCACTCCGCGAGATCGCCTGGCTATTACGGGATAGGATTGTGGGGGAAGAGGGAAAGGGCGGCTGTGACCGACGTCACATCCGAATGTGATTGTGGAAAAGGAGCCGGATTGCTTCTGACATCTCATCTGAAGTGGAGGGAAAGAAAGAAGATACTTGGAATCATGGCCTTGGTGGCGGGAGCTCTGGCGCTGGCGCCGGGCCGCGTGCCGGGGCAAGTGCGGAAAACCTGCGAGGGCGGAGTCACGCTGAGATTGAACACTAGAGTGACGGCGCAGGGAAGTCTTTTGATTGTGGAGGTCGCGGGGACAAAGCCGCTCGCTGAAATTGCGGGAGACTGGGACGGGCGTGCGGTTCCCCTGTGGAGCGAAGGAAAGAAGACGGGGACTCTGCACGGATTGATCGGCGTGGACCTAGAGAAGGCGCCGGGGCGCTACGCGTGGAAGGTGTCGTGGAGAAACGCTGCGGGAGAGGCGAAGTCGTGCAGCGCGTTCGTGACCGTGCGGGCGGGGAAATTTACCACGGAACGCTTGACCGTGGAGAAACAATTCGTCCAGCCGGACCCGGAGCAAGAGAAACGCGCGGAAGAAGATCAGAAAAAGATGCGCGCGATTTTTGAAACGGTGACGCCGGAGCGCTATTGGGATGGGAAGTTTCTGTTGCCATTGAAGGGCGTGACGACCGGTGGAAATTTCGGACGGCGCAGGATTTTGAACGGTGAGGCGCGCTCGCCGCATGCCGGAGTGGATTTTCCGGCACTCGCGGGGACGCCGGTTTTCTCCACGCAGAGTGGAAAAGTGGCTCTCGCGGAGGAGCTGTATTATTCCGGGAACACCATCGTGATTGACCACGGCTACGGGATTTACACGCTGTATGCGCACCTTTCGGAGATGGAAGCCAAGCCGGGGCAGATGGTGCGGGCGGGGGAAGAGATCGGGAAGGTAGGCGCGACGGGAAGAGTCACCGGGCCGCATTTGCACTGGGGCCTGACGGTGGAGCGGGCGCGCGTGAATGCGCTGCAGATTGTGCAGCAAGAGCCGTAGCGGAGCGCCGCCTATTTCAAATACGTGCGGACAATTTCGATAAGGTCCTGAGCCGCCTCGGCGGAAGATTTGTTTTTGCGCGGCATGTGATTGAGGATGTGGTCCTCCATCAGTTCGGCCATCAGGGCATTGAGGGAGCCCCGGGCCGCGGCCAGGCGCTGCAGGATTTCGGCGCAATGCGCGTCGTCCTCGATGGCGTGGAGGGCGGACTCCAACTGGCCAATCAATTTTTTAGTTCGGGAAACGAGATCGAGTTTTTCGTGGGATATGTGTGACATTTTAGTTGACTACCCTAGGGGGGTATGGTATCAAGAAACCGTGGCCGCCCGCAAGCACCGCGGCGGGACGCACGAAGAGAAGGTAAACCAAATGGAGACACCGAAACAAGAGCCGGAGCCCGCCCGAAATTGCTTCCGGGCAATGGTCCGCGACCTGATCCGCTGACGGGATTTACCCGCCTTCGGCCGGACGCGAGCGCTGCCCAGCGAACTGGGTGCTCCGGAACCGGGAGTCGAAAGAAGGCGCAATGAAGTTACAGTTCATTCACAAAAGAGACAGCGCTCCTAGGGCATCCTCTTTGTACTGCCAGTGGATCAGCACGAGGCAGGGAGAAGGCGGGAGGCTCGTGGCCATTTGGATGGATCGGGAGATGCGGGCTTTTGAAGGAGAATTCTCGCACGAGGCCAGAATCGATGGACAGGTTGCAAGCGTCGAAGAAGTGACCGGCGATCCGCCGCTGTATGTCTGGCATAACGAGGCCGGAGAAATCCACAACGAGGAAGCTCGGCAGGCATGAGCAATCGAGGTATCCGAAAGTTCATCATCGGGCGTGGGATGTGGTTCGTGCCACGACTGCTGGCTGCTTGTCTTCTGTGGATGAATTGCGGGCCGCGATTGTACGCGCAGGAGAATCCTGCCGCTCCCGACAACGCGGCGCCCGCTGCGGACCCGTCGGTACTGCCTCCGGACGATCCGCTAACCACGATGTTTCACCACCCGGAATGGGACCGGCTGTGGCTATCGGGACAGGCGAATTTCATTTCGCAGTGGCACCCGGATTTTCACTCTCCCTATCAAGGGAAAAACAGCCTTACGCCGGAAGCGCAGGACGCAACCTCGCGCGTGCTGACGCTGTACCTCGGATGGCGCGCAACGAACACGACCGAGTTTTTGTGCGACGTGCAGGAGACGGGCGGGCACGGACTCAGCGAGGCCTTGGGCGCGGCGGGCTTTTTCAACCTGGATGTGGTGCGCAATCCGCTGCTGAGCAAAGCGCCGTACGTCGCGCGGTTGATGTGGCACCAGGTGATTGCGTTGAGCGGGAAAAAGGTGGTGGCGGAGCGCGGTCCTTATTCGTTATTCCGGGAATTGCCGGAGAGACGCTTGGAAGTGAAATTCGGCAAATTCAGCATGGTGGATTTTTTCGACCTGAATTCCTACGGCACGGATTCGAGTCTGCAGTTCATGAACTGGGCGGTGGACAACAACGGGGCGTACGACTATGCAGCGGATACCCGGGGGTACACCTTCGGAGCGTTGCTGGAATATCACGACCGTCACTGGGCGCTGCGATTTGCGGAAGGACTGATGCCGAAGGTGGCGAACGGGATCCACCTGGACGCGGACCTGAGCCGGGCGCACTCGGAAAATGTTGAGCTGGAGCTGCGAGGGCACGTGATCGGGAAGCAGATGACAATTGTGAGGGCGCTGAGTTACGTCAACCACGCGAATATGGGTGACTACGCGGATGCGGTGAACAGTTGGCTGACGAATCCGGTGACGCCTGCGCCGGAGATAACCGCGCACCCGTTGCAGACCACGATCAAGTACGGGTTTGGATTGAACTTCGAGCAACCCTTTACCGATTGGCTGGGCGTGTTCGGGCGATGGGGATGGAACGAAGGGCAGCATGAATCGTTCGCGTACACGGAAGTGGACCAGACATGGCAGATCGGCGTGGGCGGGAATGGAGGGCGCTGGGGTCGGCGGAACGACCGTCTGGGACTGGTGTTCGTAAGCAACGGGATCAGCCGCGACCACGCACGGTACCTGGCCTACGGCGGGGACGGTTTTCTGCTGGGCGATGGGAAGCTGAACTACGGGCGGGAAAACATTTTGGAGAGCTATTACACGCTGCATGCGTGGCGGGGAATTTTTCCGTCGGTAGGGCTGCAGTACATGGTGAATCCCGGATACAACAGGGATCGCGGGCCGGTGATCGTGCCAACATTGCGGCTGCACGTGGACTTTTAGCAGGCGGTTGTGCCTTGCAGTTGCGAGAACGCGAAAAATTCCAAGTCCACTGAGGAAACCGGACAAAGTCAGCGGTATCTGGCAACGATCACGCCAATGGGCTGCTTGCCGGACAGCAACTGCGAAGATTCCGTTCCGTAGAGCCATTCCTGGGCGTATTTCTGCAGGGATCGCCCGCTGACCTGTTCGGCAATTCTCACAAAATCGGAAAAGTCTGCCGGCTTATCGTGGAATTCGCGCAGCAAATTGCCCACCATCTTGTTGAATTGCGGCGTCCCGATTAATTCGTGAAGGACGTAGAGGGACCACGCACCCTTGGTGTAGGAATTCTCACCGATTTCAATGCCGCCATACCCGACGATGGGCGTAGAGGCGACGCGGGGATCCTTGGCCGCGTCCGAAAGGAATCTACTGCGTGCGTGTTCCATCTCTTCCTGAAAGGCCGCATCACCTTGAAACTGGCGCACGGCCAGAGCGGCGAGGTAGCTGGCAAAGGCTTCATCGAACCAGCGGCAGCGTTGCAACTCCGGTGCGGCCTTGGCGTTCCAGCGATGCCCGATCTCGTGATATAGCTCGCTGATTTTCTTGGGATCGCGGAAGGCGGCTGCCGATTGAAGGAAGTAGCCGGTGGCGGCTTGCGAGCCCCAACCGTCAGGGATTTCGATGGCGGTATATCCGGAAATTCCGATTTCGCCGAAAGAAGTTTGATAGAAGGAGATGACGCGCTTCATCTCCGCGAGGATATTTGCAGCGGCGGATTCATCCTCGGGCAGAGCATAGACGCGCAACGAAGCCTTGGAATCGTCGAATACTTTAAATGGGGCGACGGCGATGTCCATGCGTGAGTTCGCCTGGCGGCTGAAACAATCGAAGAAGACGGATGAGCCTGATTCGTGTTGCTGTAATGAATCCCCGCCGCATGCGGTGACATATCCCTTAGGCACCGTCGTTTCGATTTGATAGGTGAACGTGTGTTCACCGGCCGCGAAGGCAGACGAGAAGGAAGGGCGAGCAAGGACCGGGTAAGCGTAGCTGTCCTGACGGAGGAGGGAGTACTGCTCGTCAATGCGATCGCGGACGTAGGCCATGACTTCGGCGTAGCCAAGAACGGCGCCGCCATAGTGCATCGTCAGGCTAGTGGTTGAACCCGGCGTCAACGGCGCGGGGAGCGTCACTCTGATGGCGTTGGCCTGAAGCGTGGGCTCATCTTCAAATTTGACCACGCTTTGCGAGAAGGTCAGCGGCTTGCCATTTTCGGAAAGGACATCTCTTACGTCGAGCAGGCGGTAGAGGAGAAAGGGGAGTTCGGAGACGGCCTGAGAGCTGGAGTTCACGATGACCATCTCCGCCGTGGCGTCGAGCCGCTGATCGGCGGGCATAATGTTGAGGCGAAGATGATAGTGAGTGACACCGGGGAGCTTCTCGGCCGCGGTGAGCGGCCCCCATGAGGCAAAAAGAAGCAAAATCGCCGCGACGGCAACCTTCGAATCGGAGCCCGCGAAAAGCCGGAGGGAATGGGTCATGAGAGCTTCTCCGAACGACAGCAAAGCAGCGTGCGCAACGAGCACAGTGGCCGGGCTGCGATGTTCTCAGAACAATCTAGGCCCCTTCTTGCGCCGATGGCAAGAGCGGGCGGCTTAGTAATCGAAGGACTTCAGTGGAGCTGCGCGGCTCGGATCTGGGATTCGGCCATGCGGGCTCGCGTGCTGCGCACGATGGTGGCGAAACGCCGCGTGAGTTCACGGATGCGATCGGGCTTGTGCAGGAGCATCGATTCGCGCGGGATCAGCTCCTTGCCGACGCTGAGAGCGGAAGCCCCGGCGAGAAGGTAATAGGCGGCGTTCTGCTGCGTGACGCCGCCGCCGGCAATCAGGGGGATTTCGGGGAAAGGCCGGCGCAGCGCGCGGATGTAGTTATCGCCGCCCACCAAAGAAGCGGGGAAAATCTTGACGAAATCGGATCCGGCTTTCCAGGCGGCGAGAACTTCGGTGGGAGTCATGGCACCGGCCATCATGATGATGCTGGGAAGTCCCGCGACATAGTGGACCGTGGGGATGTCCAGCGCAGGGCTGCTGATGAACTGGGCGCCAGCGTCAATGCACCGGCGCGCCGTGTCCACGTCAAGGACCGTGCCCGCGCCAAGAATAACACCAGGAACTTCTTTCACCAGATCGCGGATGACGTCGAGGGCGCCTGGGACGGTCATGGTGAGTTCAATGATGGGGATGCCACCGTGGGAGACCTCTTCCACGGCAAAGCGCGCATCCTCCTCAGAAGAGGTGCGGATCACCGGTACGAGACCTACTTCTTCAACGCGGGCACGCAACTCCTGCTTTTCCATGGGTGGAAAAACCTCCGGGGACCCTTCGCCGGCGATGGACCGTGTGGGCGGCGAACCCAACTTTTCCTACAACATTATAGAGGGAGCGGGGAGAATTTCCAGTCAGACGGCGGCGGCGCGTGGTGGGCGGCAGAGTGGTAGACTCAGCGAAGGATGGAGAGAGCCATGCCACGAAAAAAGACCAAGAAGAGCAGAGCAAAAGGGGTGAGTAGCCGCAAAGCCAAAAGCAAAGCCAGCGCGAAGATAAAGCGGCGGAAGAAGCGCCCCGCTCGTAAGCGGAAAAGCCGGAAGAAGCTTATTGCGGGGAGCGGGATCTCGGCAGAAGCGGTGGCCTACAAAACGCGCGGGCTGGGGGCCAACTCGGCTGGACAATCGGGCGATACTCAGGGGCTCCCGGAGACCCCTGTGGGCGATTCCGAAAGTGTGGAAGAACTGCTGGAGGAAGGGCAGACGTTTGAAGCAGAGGTTTTGGACGGGGTGGAGAACGCGCGGGATGCCGACAAATCGGAGGTGAAGACGCGGGAAGTGCCGGAGGATGATGTGCCGGAGGAGTATCGAGGGAAGGACTGACGCCTGAATGAGGCTGGGAATTATCTCCGATACACACGGATTGTTGCGGCCGGAGGCGGCGCGGGCGCTAAGCGAAGTAGACCTGATCGTGCACGCGGGGGACGTGGGGAAACCCGAAGTGCTGACGCAGTTGAAGACGATCGCGCCGGTGTTTGCGGTGCGAGGAAACGTGGATACGGAGGCTTGGGCGGCGGAATTGCCGGCGACGGCCATCGTGGATGCGGATAGCGCCAGCTTGTACGTCCTGCACAACTTGAGAGAGTTGGATTTGTGGCCGGACGCGGCGGGGTTCGATGCGGTGATCAGCGGGCACACGCACCAGGCGGAACAGTGGGAGCGGGAGGGCGTACTGTACTTGAATCCGGGGAGCGCGGGACCTCGGCGGTTTCATCTTCCGGTAACACTGGCGCTGGTGGATGTTGGAAGTGCGCCGTGGAAAGTGGAGATTGTGGAGCTACTTGGGAGCTGACAGCGGACCACGAGCGACGAGGGGCGAAGCAGTAGCTGGGGCAGGAGGCGGGTGGGATGCGGCATTTGGCGCAACCCCGGAAGCGACCGACGCTTGCCATAGTGCAAGTCATTCTTTAACTGAGAGATAGAATTGGACGCGGGTGGCTAGTCGCTTGCAATAGTCAAATTCAGAATACGCGGAGATTCGGGTGCAACCGGGTGGCTTATGGTGGTATCCCGGGGCTTGATTCCGCGAGTGGTATTACACGCCAGTTTCAGTGCGTGTCAGCGTCCAGGGGCCGTGGGAGTCCTTCCCATGGCCCTTGGTCTTTTGGTGCAACCGCAAGAAAGTGCTAGGAGCCCCAACTCAGCGCAGTTAGTGCCCTTTGCACACCGTGTCGGCGCAGACGCGGGAGAGATGATCGCCTCGACATGCTGAAACTACCTTTCCGGCAACGCGACATGTTTGTCAAAGCTACAATCGATGCTGTGCGGCAGAATAAATACAAACCAACAGCGGAAAATGGCCAACCTGTCGAGGTAGACGCCGCCATCGAAACTGTTTTCTCGCTTTTCTACTAATCGAAATTGCCAACCGCCATCGTTACAGAAAGCAGCCCTTGTCTCCCGATTAGCGCGGTCTCCGGACAAGGGGTGCTCCTGCCCGACCAAGCATTTTTTTCCGGCCTTCATTTATCTTGCATTTATCTTCCTTGTGACAACGTCCCTATCGGTTCACTGTGCTCCGCTTAACGCTTCTGGAGGTTTTCTATGCCGAATAAAAAGGTTTGCGTTAGCGCTTCTCTCGCGCTTCTCCTCTGCTCGCTCTTCGCCGCTTCTCAACTTCCTGCCGCTCCGCAATCTACCGGCGGCTCCGGCTACCACCTGGTCAAGAAAGTAAAACTCGGCGGAAACGGCGGCTGGGACTATCTCGAAGTCGATCCCGCCACCCATCGCTTGTTCATCTCCCGTGGCACGCACTATATCGTTGTGGATCCCGAACAGGGCAAAATCATCGGCGACATTCCAGGTTCCCAGAGAGCCCACGGCATCGCCTTCGCCAATGAATTCAACAAAGGATTCACCACCGACGGCAGCAACGCCGATTCCACCATCTTCGATCTCACCTCGCTCAAAGTCCTCGGCAACGTCAAGACGGATAAGGATTCGGACGCGGTCATCTACGATGCATTCTCCAAGCGCGTCTTCACTTTCAATGGGAACGCCAACACCGCATCGGCGATCGACGCTGCTTCCGGCAAACTCGTCAGCACTTTCGCTCTCGGCGGCGGCCCGGAATTCGGCGCGTCCGATGGCAAAGGGAAAATCTTCGTCAACCTTGAGGACAAAAGCTCCCTCGTCAAATTCGACGCGAAGACACTCAAAATCGAAAACACCTGGCCCCTCGCGCCCTGCGAATCTCCCTCCGGCCTCGCCATTGACGCCGCACACGAAATTCTTGTTGTCGGCTGCCACAACAAGCTAATGGCCTTCGTCGACGGCAATTCCGGCAAGGTCCTCGGCACCGTTCCCATCGGCCAGGGCGTTGATGCAAACCGCTTCGATCCCGTCACCGGCTACGCCTTCGCCTCCTGTGGTGACGGCACCCTCACGATCGCCCACGAAGACTCCCCTACGAGTTTCTCCCTTGTGGAAATGATCCAGACACAGCGCGGCGCCCGCACCATGGCGCTCGACTACGCCACGCACACCGTCTATCTCATCACCGCGGAATTCGGGCCCGCTCCCGAGGCGACCAAGGACAATCCCCGCCCGCGCCCAGCCATTCTTCCCGACACATTTACCCTACTCATCTACGGCAAGTAATCGTTTCGGCGTTTGGACCCTGGGGCGCCTCGTTGCAAGGAAACTGCGGATCGACAACAGGGCCGCGCATTTATCGGACAACTGGAGTTCACACGGGCGGCAAAAGTTTACCCTGTAGGACTGCGTTCTGCGGAATCGCTTCCCGGGCAGCGGTTCATCGGGTGCCATGGCTTTTTTGACCCCAAGCCGGAGGATAAGGTCTGTACAATCAATGAGTTTGGTGGAGTTCAAAGAGGTCCGACTCGTGGTCCCTGATGTTTTGCTGTGGATAATGCACGGCGCTTATGCTCTGAGGACCAAAAAACTTCCGAGAAGTACTAGCGTACTGAAATGGAACAGAGTATTTTAGTACCGCCCAGCTATTGTCTGGGAGCGGGCCGCAAGGCAGAATATCCGCAGAATCAGCCGCACGAGAGGTTTTTCCGAAGAAGCCCAGAACGTTCAAAGAACTGTCGCTGAGAGCTTTTGAGGAAGGTCATAGGTGTCGGTTGGAGGCGGACCGGAAGAACTGAGGAGCAGGAAGGTCCCCATGGGCGTACTTCATTTTCGTTACCGCGAGCGCAGACGGACTCTGCGCGTGGCCATGTCACTGCCGGTTGTGGTGCACGGGCAGAATGAGATGGGCGAGAAGTTCTGCGTACGGGCGATGACACGCTCGGTCAACAAACAGGGCGCGTTGCTGGCGATGGACGAGCCGGTGCTGGCGGGCCAGGAGCTGCTGCTGGTGAATGAAAACACCAGCCGGTCGGTGGAGACGCGCGTCGTGTACGTGAAAAGAGAGCGCGACGGCAAACTGAGCGTGGGGCTGGAGTTTGTGAATGCGGAAACGAATTTTTGGAAGATGACATTCCCGGTGCCCGGCGCGCGACCCCTGCGGCGCGCGGCAGGCTCGAAGGCGATGGCGTAGGGAAGCGGCACGGAAGCGGCGAATTCGCAGAAGCCTCCTGTAGGAAAACCCCTAACAAAAGTGAATTGAGTAGCGCCCAGGGCGAGATGCGTCTGCGCTGGTGCTAGTTCGGAAGCGCGGGTTTAATTGGCGCGTTTTCTGCTGGTTAGTGACTTGCGGCGATTCGGCTTGCGAGGCACGCGGCGGTCAGCAGGCGCGCGCGAGCTACGTTGCATGAGGGATTCGCGCGTCTTGCGGGGGAGCTTGGCAACGACCAGATCATAGGAGGAGCGAAGAAGAGGCGCGAGTTCCGCAGGGGAAAGGGCATCGCGGGATTCGAGGGCAATCCACTTGGCACGTGCGAGGTACGGGGCGGGGATGATTCCAGGGCGTTCCGTGAGTTCGGCGAAGTTTTCTGGCGTCACTTTAAGGGAGAGCCAGACGCGTGCGGGCTCCAGCGGTGTGATGGCAAACATTTTGCCAGCAACCTTGAAGAGGAGGTCGTCACCCCACTGGATTTGCTCGGTGGCAGAGGGAAAGGAAAGGCAGAGTTTTCGGAGTTGCTCGATGTTCACGGGTGAAACCTACCTTGGGTAAGACTGGCGCGGCATGGCAACCCTCCAGCGAAATGAATTCAGCGGAGAGGTGGGAGGCGACAGTGTAGCTCGGAAAGTGAGGGGAGAAAAGAGGAGAGAACAGATATAGGCTAGCGAGTTGTGAGTGAACGAAACAGAGGAGTTTGGGCCAATGGAAACGGCGGAGGAGAAGGCATGAAGAGACAACTTGCGTGGGGTGTGTTGGGAGTCCTGACGTTTGTGGAGATGGGGATATGGGCGCAAGAACTGGCTGTGAAGAAGGAGCCAATGACGTTTTCGCTGGAGTGTGCCGGAGGGGATTGTCCGTTGCTGCAGGGCGCGCCACAGACGGCGGGGATGCGTGGTGGGTCGGTGCGTTTGAAACCCGGTGAGAGCGTGGGCTGGCACTCGACCGGGCAGAACGAAGAGGCGCTGGTGATTTTGCGGGGGAGCGGCGTAGCGAATATAGAAGGTCACGCGGACGTGCCTGTGAGTGCGCACCGGATGGCGTACATTCCGCCGGGGACGAAACACAACGTAACGAACGCGGGAAGCGAAGTGCTGGAGTACGTTTGGGTGGTAGCGCCGATCGCGTACCGGGCCGGTAGCTGAAATCGGCGAAGCGACTATGGAGCTTTCCCGGCGGCTACCGCTGCGGCGGCGAGTACGCGGATGGTGACGCTGTCAGGCGTGGACCAGACGGGTAAGCCATCTTTGATCTCGACCTTGTGCATAATGATTTTCACGGCGGTGTGATCGACCTCGACGAGGAGGTAGTGGTAGTTAGTGCCCATGTCTTTGTAGAGATCGTCGGGCGCGCGCGGGATGAGGTAGGGATGCGCGCCGCCACCGCCCGTGACGAAATACGTGACGCCGCCGTGTTTGTGGCGCTCGTAGTTGTGAACGTGGCCGCTGAAGACGATGAAGCGCGCGCGGGTGCGTTGCTGGCGGTCTTCCAGCATTTTGGCTAGGGCTTGTTCGGTGGGGCGCGCGAAATGGCCACCACCATAAATTTTCTCGTCTGACGAACTGGTGTACGGCGGATGGTGGAAAACGAAGAACACAAAATCCACTTCGGCGGGAAGATGATCGAGTTGCGCCGCGAGCCAGGTTCCCTGGGGTCCACTGAGTTCGTCGAGATTGCTGTCTAGAACGAGCATGAGCGAATTAGCAACGCGCGTGGAATAGAAGCGATTTTTCTGGAGTTCCGGAAAACGCTGGAAATAGTTGGCCAAAGCGGTATTCAGATTGCCGTGCAGATCGTGATTGCCGATAGAGGGATAAACAGGAATTTTGCGCTCCCGCCAGAGCGAGGTTTCCGCGTCCCACACCTGCCAGTCCTTGGAGTCATCACCATCCAAAACGATGTCGCCAACGATGGAGATGAAAGCGGGGTTTTCCTGAGCAATCGCGGCAACCAGTGCGTGGCGAATTTCGGGATTGGCGGGCTTGGTGTCCGCGGGATCGTGGAAGCGCGTGTCGCCGAAGGCCACAAAGCTGAATGGGATGGAAGTCTTAAGATCGAGGGCGGCCGGTTGGGATTGCGCGTGGGCGGGAACAAAAGAAAGGCCAACAGCACTGAAGGCGAGAAACGTTCTGGTCAGAAATCTCATAGTGTCCTCAGTCAGCAGGTAAGAACAGGGAAGAGTGTAGCGGGTTAGATCGAATGGCGTGTAAAAGGATTTTCACATGGAGGAATGCCCCCCGGGAAATTTGTCGGCAGAGAAGGCGTAAGCTACTGGCCCTTGTCGTAGGGATAGCCCTTGTCGGCCCAGTCCACGGCAAAATCCGTGGGCAGGAGGAGGACGCGAAGTTCTGTAAAGCCGAGATCGCGCAACGCGGTGAAGGCGGGGCGGAGGTTGGGACAGCGGTCCATCGGACAGCAGCCGCAATAGATGACCAGCTTGGTGGAGCGGGGCAGCGACGAGGCCCAAGTTTTAAGTTCCTGCAGGCCCACTTCATTTCCCGCCATGCCGTGGTTCTGCGCGCCCTTGATGTGGCCGGCAGTGTAAAGGCGATTGAAGCCCACAAAGACAATTGTAGGAGCGGATTTGGAGTCGTTGAGTTCTTTCAGCAAATCCGCCGGCTGAACGGTTTGCGAGGAGGTCCATGGGTCGGTGGCGGCGCGCAGCGAAACGTGCGAGACCAACAACAGAGCCACCGCGAAGGCAACGAGAACAGCGAGGGAAGTTAAGCGCAATAGCGGGTGACGGGTCATTTGGAAACCCTCCAGTGAAAGGAGATGCGTTTAGTGTAGCGCGATGCGGGTGGGCGAGTTGGAGAAAAGAGAAGCACCGCTTTGAGTTCCTGAGACGGTGCAGGCCGGGGGGCGAAACGTGTGCGGGCTATCTCCTCTGGTCGGCGCGGGTGCGCATGAGCTTGCTGGCTGTGGAGCGCAGGGTTTCCGGAATATTCTTGTTCATGGAAAGGCGCTTGAGGTCCAGGGCATTCAATATGGGAAGCATGTGCAAGCTGACGTCGAGCGGCGTTTTGGGATTGTTCATGAGGTTGCGCACGACGACGTAGTCCTTGCGGAAATTCCTGTTAGTGGCAATCAAGCGAAGAATCTCATCGGTGAGATTGGGCATGGAGGCGAAGGTTTCGACCTCCTGATCGGTGAGGCGCGGGGATTGCAGCACGGCGCGCTGAACGACTTTGTTGGAATCGCGAATCAAGGTGCGGCGGGCCTCCGAGCCGCCCTTCATGGCGAATTGCACGCGCTGGGAAACCGTCATGCGGCTAATCTGCTGGAGCAAAGTCTGGCGTTTGACAGGGTCGGGCTCGGCTTCGGCAGCGGCATCGGCGAGGCGGCTCTGGTCAATGGCGGTGCTGCGAAGTTCCTGCAGCGTGCTTTTCTGGTCGGCGGTGAGGCCGTGATAGTGCTCCAGGGCGACGGCGAGCGTGCTGGAAAGCGTGATGCGATCGAGTTCATCAAAAAGCGCTTCGACATGGGCCGGCGTCAAGTGCGGCACAACGATAGCAAGCTGCTCGCCAGGACATTTCTGGTTGGCCACGAGCCCATCCACGATGCCGGGTTTGGCCGCGAAATTTCGGGCGACATAGGTAAAGAGCGCCGGCAGCGGGTGCTCGCGGTTCATGGCTTCGACGAAAATTTCAAGGGGATCGGAGAGCAGCGCCTCCTGCGCGCGGGAGGAGACCAGTTCATCGGAATCCTGTGCGAGGACAGTGAGGATTTCGACGCGGTCCACGGGAGGGATGTGTGCGCCCGTGCTGCAGACGGCCAGCTTGCGTTCGCGCGGAGCTCGACCGTGGCGCAAATCTTCCAATACTTCAGGGCTGAGAGTTTCCACCGGATGCCTGCCTGAGGTCTTTGCGACCTAAGGTCATTGTACCCGACGCTCCCGGGGCACCAAGCGGCGGCATGGCCTGGCCGTTCAATTCCAGCAACACCGCACTGGAGTCCGCGGCGGCGACCTCAAACTCGCCAGTAGCGTGGAAGTGCCGGCTTTCACCGGATAGGAACTCGCCATCAAAGAGCAGTCGGCCATCGGCAAGGATGCGCACCCGGGTGGCGGCGCTGGCGGAGACAAGCAGATCGAGCGGTGGCTCTTTCGCGGCGGATGGAGTGTCTGACTGCTGTTGGGAGGCTGGTGGACTAGAAGCGGATGTGACCGGGGTGTTTGCGGCGGGCGAGACAGAAGTCATGGATTGGATCTGGGCGCGGCGCGCACCGTAATGCCGCCAGAAGTAGACGCCCCCGGCGACGGCACAGAAAAGGAGAACGAGCAGACCGATGAAGAGGAGGAAGGGAATCCACTTTGAGGAGGACATGCGCTGTTCGGGTTGAGGCGGAACGGAAGCAACCTGGGTGCCGTGCGCCAGATCGTATTCGCCGAGGAGAGCCTCTTCATCGAGGCCGAGGTAGCGCGCGATGGAGCGAACGAAGCCGCGATTGAACACGCCGCCGGGAAGTTTGCTCCAATCTTCGTTTTCCAGGGCTTCCAGAAAGCGAGAGCCAATGCGTGTGGCCGCAGTAATCTCTTCCATCGTGACTTCGCGAAGCTCGCGCTCACGCTTCAGACGTTCTCCGAAATTTCCCCTGGCCATGCCGTGTCCCTGTAGAGGAGAGTGTAACAGCGACGGAGGACTGGACCTATCCGCGGGGAGCGCAACAGCGCCTCGATTCCGGGAAGGCGGAAACGGAGGCAGACGCGGCCAAAAGAAGCGCAGTCGTGACGCGGCGTCCCTTGCGCTCACTATAGGTGGGGTGGGAGGAAGAGTCAAACGTGGAGCGCGGAGCAAGAGATACGGGGCGCCGTATCTCATGATGCGGGGAAGCGGGTTTCGAGCTACGGCCAAGTTTACTTGCGCGAAGAACGCACTTATCGCGTATTCCACAGTTGATAGTCTCCGGCGGCTCCCATGATGCATGATTCCTCGCAGCGTGACGTAGGTCACAGCGCTTGGCGACGGAACACGCGAACCTGATTGGAAAGCGCACAGGAACACTGCATGCTAGAATGGAATCTGATGCGAAGGCTATTTATCCTCGGACTCGCGTTGAGCGTCTTTGCCGCCGGTCTGGTGCCGCTTTCGGCGTGTGCCATGCTTTCCTCCGGCGGAGCCGAGTGCGCGCAGGCGATGACCCAATCGCCGTGCAACCATATGCAGCCCCACAAGGGAGGGGCGCAAATCTCCGGCGGTTCGAATAACTCCTGCTGCGCCATCTCGCAAGCTCCACTCCCGGAGATGCAGTACAAGGCGGCTGAGGTTAGCCCGGCGACCACCACGATCGCGGTGACCGTCAAGATGCTTGCAGTTCCGCCCATCAGGCCGTCGAGCACACTCCTGGCCGTCGACGAAGAGCCTTCACCACCCTCCTTGCAGTCCCTTTTCTGTACCTACCTGATCTGAGTCAGTCCTGATCGCGGCTCACTGCATGCACAAGTGTCTTTGTGCGTCCCGCTCCAAAAGCTGTGATTACAGGCATTGAGCGAAGTCGGCCCTGGCCAAGTACCGCGAAAGGACTGTTTATGAAGTTCATTTTTTCCCGGGTTTTAGGGGTTTTACTCCTCGTATTTGCAGCATCGAACGTGCGCGCCCAGAACGCCCCGGCCAGGGAACCAACGAAGCTCGGGGACCTCTTGACGGAGGCCGAAAAAAACAATCCTCAAATCCGGGCGGCGGGGCACGCCTGGGAATCGGCGAAGCAGGTTCCGATGCAGCTCGCAACGCTGCCGGATCCCCAAGTCGTCCTGCAACAGATGAACGTGGGTAGTCCACGCCCATTTGCGGGATACACCAACAGCGACTTCGCTTATTTCGGGGTGGGGTTTTCGCAGGACCTTCCCTACCCGGGCAAGCTGCGGCTTCGCGGTGAAATCGCAGAGAAGGACGCCGACGCCACCCAACAGAAAGTGGAATCGGTCCGGCGCGCGGTTCTGGCGGCCGTGAAGATGACCTATTTCCAACTGGGCTACCTGGCCGAGCGGCAGAAGATTCTCGATGAAGATGGGCAACTCCTGCAGCAGGTGGAACAGGCGGCGGAATCCCGCTACCGGAGCGGCATGGGGAATCAACAGGATGTTCTCCAGGCACAACTCGAACGCACCAAGCTGCTTCGAGATATCAACATGAATCAATTGGAGTTCGGAAAAGTTCAGGCAGAGATGAAGAATCTCCTGGACCGCTCACAAGCTTCTCCGGACATTGAAACGGTCGAGCTCTCCGAAAGCACGCCTGCCTACAACTTCGACCAGCTCCTCGCCGAGGCGAAGGCCAACAATCCGGACCTCGCCGGAATGCAGAAGATGGTGGAGCGCCAGGGATTGCAAGTCGACCTCGCGAAGAAGGACTTTTATCCCGATTTCAATGTGCAAGGCATGTGGCAGCGAACGGACCCATCGCAGTACCGCGCCTACTACCAATTCACCGTCGGCATGCGCATTCCGATTTATCGCAGCCGCCGCCAGCGCCCGGGATTAGCCCAAGCCGAGTCCGACCGGGATCGCGCAAAGAGTGAATATGAAATGCAATCGCAGCAGACGGCCTTTCAGCTTCGCCAGCAGTTTCTTAGCGCGGAAAAATCAGCGGAGCTGCTGAAGATCTATCGCGAAGGCTTAATCCCTCAAGCGCGCGCCGAGCTACAGGCGGGCATGGCCGCGTATCAATCCAATCGCCAGGACTTTCAGGCCTTGCTGGCGTCTTTCCTCGATGTCCTGAAGCTCGACGAAGAATACTGGCAGACGCTTTCCGAACACGAAACCGCCTTGGCACAGATGGAAGAAGTGACTGGAGTAACGCTGCGTTGAACAGCAGCGCAAAGGAATCGTTCCATGAAAAACTATCGAATCGCATTTATCATCGTGCTCGTCGCAAACCTGGTTCTGGTCGGAGTGCTTGCGGGTTTCTGGTGGCGGTCACATCATCCCGCAACGCAGAAAAGCGCCGTCACACCCGCTTCCAATCCCGCACCTCAGCAGGAAATGAACAATCCTCCCGAGCCGCCGCCTTCTGCGGAAACACCGCTCTCTCCCATCCAACTTTCGCCCGAACGCCTGCAATCGATTGGTGTGAAGTTCGGAGTAGTCCAACGGAAGGACCTGAAGGACACCATTCGCACAACGGGGACGGTCGCGATTGACGAACGCCGCGTTTCTTACGTGCAGACGCGCATTTCCGGCCACATCGAGAAAGTCTTTGCAGATGCCACTTACCAATACGTGCGGAAAGGCCAGCCGTTGTTTACCATCCACAGCCCGGAGCTCGTCGCTGCGGAGCGCGAATACCTTCTTGCCAAGCAAAATGCCCAAAACCTCTCGCAGAGCACGGTGCCCGGTGTCGCCACCGGAGTCGCTTCTTTGGTCGAATCGTCTCGGGAACGCCTGGCGCAATGGGACATTCCCCAGCAGGAGATTGCCCGTCTGGAAACCACGGGCCAAGTCGAAGAGACCTTGGAAATCCACTCACCCGTTTCCGGCTACATCACTGAACGGAACGCTCTACCGAACTTGATGGTTCAGCCGGATACGCGGCTCTACACCGTCGCTGACCTCTCAACGGTTTGGGTTCTTGCTCAAGTTTTCCAGAATGACTTGGGCCGCATCAAGGTGGGTTCATCCGCATCTCTTACCGTGGATTCCTATCCAGGCCGCGTATTCCAGGGAAAAGTGGATTTCATCTACCCGGATGTGGATATGACCACGCGCACCGCTCGTGCCCGTTTGGTTTTCTCAAATTCGCAACTCACCCTTTCTCCCGGGATGTTTGTAAACGTAAGCGTCGACGTGAATTTGGGGAAGCAATTGGCGATTCCGGTGAGCGGAGTGCTGCAATCGGGAACGCGGCAGATTGTTTTCGTGGATCGTGGCAGCGGTTACCTGGAGCCGCGTGAGGTGCAACTCGGCCCTCAAGCCGGGGAAGAGTACATCGTTCTGAAGGGGCTGCGAGCGGGGGAACGCATTGTTACTTCCGCGAACTTTCTGATCGATTCGGAAAGCCAGCTTCAAGCTGCGATTGGCTCGTATGCCGCTCCGCCGTCTGGTGCGCCTGCAACGGAGACAAAAAGCAGTTCAACCGCCCAAGCGGCGGTGCAAATCGATTTCTCGACTGAACCACAAACTCCGCGTAAAGGCGCCAATCTTTATCGCGTCAAATTGTCCGCTGCCGATGGCTCACCAGTTATGGGCGCTCAGGTCAGCGTTCGCAGCTATATGGCTGGCATGCCGGAGATGGGAATGGCCGCGATGAATGTCGTCACGCCGCTCACGGAAAGAGGGAACGGCGTCTACGAAGGCAAGGTGACGCTTGAGAGCGGGGGAACCTGGAAGGTCACCATTACAGCGCTTAAGAACGGCGCTGCCTTTGCGACGAAGCAGCTCAGCCTCCAGGCGCAAGGAGGCATGTAGCCATGATCTCCCTCATTATTGACTGGTGCGCGAACAATCGCTTCCTGGTTTTCACCGGAACTCTGCTCCTCCTCCTCGCCGGAATCTGGTCGCTCAAAAATATTCCCCTGGACGCGCTGCCGGATATCTCCGACGTTCAGGTGATCGTTCATATTCCCTGGGAAGGTCAACCTCCCAACATCATCGAAGACCAGGTGACCTACCCCATCGTCTCAACGCTACTCGCCGCTCCTCACGTGAAGGCCGTGCGCGCGCAAACCATGTTCGGCGATTCTTACATTTTCGTTGTCTTCGAGGATGGAACAGACCTCTATTGGGCGCGGTCTCGCGTACTCGAATACATCCAGCAGCTTCAGGGAGTCTTGCCGAAGAACGTTTCACCCATGATTGGACCAGATGCTACCGGAGCTGGTTGGGTCTACGAATATGCCGTCATCGACCGTTCTCACCGCCACAGCCTTGCCGAATTACGCAGCCTGCAGGACTGGTATCTCCGCTTTCAACTGGAAACCGTTCCTGGTGTAGCGGAAGTCGCTTCCATGGGCGGGTTCGTCCGTCAGTATCAGGTCAATCTCGACCCCAACAAACTTCGCGCCTACAACATTCCTCTTTCCACGGTGATTGACCGGGTTCGCGACTCCACGAACGAAGTTGGTGGACGCGTCCTGGAGATGGCGGGTGCCCGCTACATGATTCGCGGTTTGGGATACCTGCGTTCACTCCAGGACCTTGAAAGCGTTCCCGTGACAACGAAGAACGGCACACCGGTCCTTGTTCGTGACCTCGGCACCGTCGCCTTTGGCCCCGACATTCGGGAAGGAGTCGTTGAATGGAACGGAGAAGGCGAGGTTGTCGGTGGAATCATTGTGATGCGCGACGGCATGAACGCCCTCAAGGTCATTGATGGTGTTAAGAAAAGGCTTGCCGAGATCAAGCCCGCACTTCCGGCTGGTGTCGAGATCGTTTCCGGATACGACCGCTCCGGGCTGATTCATGCCTCCATCGAAACGCTCCAGCGAGATCTCCTTTTGGAAGTGGCCATCGTTAGCTTTGTGACCATTGCTTTCCTGTTTCATTTCCGCTCTGCGCTCATTCCCATCCTCACTCTACCGATTGCTGTCGTCGCTTCCTTCATCCCCATGTATTTCCTGCACGTCAGCTCGAACATCATGTCCTTGGGTGGTTTGGCGCTTGCCATCGGCGTCCTGATCGATGCTGCCATTGTCATGGTGGAAAACGGCTATCGACACTTGTCGGAACGCATGGGGTCCGCGGCGTATTCGGGAAAGGAAGTTTCGGGCAGGGAGAGAAAAATCATTCTCATTGGCGCCGCGAAACAGGTGGGCCCAGCGATCTTTTTTTCCCTTTTGGTCATTCTCGTGTCTTTCTTGCCTGTTTTTCTGCTCGAAGCGCAAGAAGGGAGAATGTTTCGCCCGCTGGCTTGGACAAAAACACTCTCGGTGGCCTTTTCATCCATTCTTGCCATCACGCTCGTTCCCGTTCTAATGGTCATTTTTATCCGTGGCCATCTTCGGCTCGAATCCGAGAATCCCTTTTCCCGGTGGACACAGGCTTTGTATCTGCCCGTACTCCGCTTCTGCTTGCACTACCGGAAAACGACGCTTCTACTCAACCTCATCTTTCTGCTGGTCACCTTTCCTCTCGCTTGGCGCATAGGCAGCCAGTTCATGCCTCCGCTGTATGAGGGCTCTTCTCTGTACATGCCGACCGCTCTTCCGGGCATCTCCATTACGCAAGCTTCCACGCTTCTTCAGGAGCAGGACCGCATCATTAAATCCTTCCCCGAGGTGGAAAGTGTCTTTGGCGCCGTGGGCCGCTCCGACAGCCCTACCGATAACGCTCCCCTGGACATGTACGACACCACCATCATGCTCAAACCGCGCGAAGAGTGGCGTCCGGGGATGACCTACGAAAAATTGATCCGCGAGATGGACGAAAAGCTCCAATTCCCCGGCCTGACCAACACCTGGACCATGCCCGTGCAGAACAGGCTCGACATGGAGTTGACCGGCATCAAGACGCCCGTAGGCCTGAAGATTCAAGGCCCCAACGTGGAGGTGATTCAACAGGCAGGGGCGCAATTACAGCAGATATTGGGGAGCATTCCAGAACTGCGTTCCGTATTTGCCGAACGTGTCGCCGAGGGCTTCTACATCAATGTCGAAGTGAATCGCCTCGAAGCAGCACGCTATGGCCTGACCGTGGGAGATGTCCACCGCGCCGTAACCTCCGGTATTGGCGGCGAAAACATCGCCGAAAATGTGGAGGGGCGTCAACGCTATCCCGTCAATGTGCGCTACAGCCGGGACTTTCGCGACGACATGGAAGAACTCAAGCGCGTTGTGATTTCCACGCCCACCGGGGCGCAAATTCCGATCGCGGAAGTTGCCAAAGTCTATTTCAGCCGTGGCCCCGCCATGATCCGCGATGAGGATGGACTGCTCACGGGCTATGTCTACCTGGACCTGGCGACCAAGGACTACGGTGGATTCGTTGCGAAAGCGGACCGCCTGCTGCGCGAGAAACTCAAGCTGCCGCCCGGTTATACGTACAAATGGTCCGGCGAATATGAATTCGAACTGCGCGCAAAATCGCGCCTGAAGATCATCGTGCCCATCGTATTCTTTGTAATCTTCCTGCTCCTCTACATGGTCTTTCATTCGGCAACCGAAGCTGCCGTGCTCATCTTTCCGACCTTTTATGCGATGACCGGAGGACTCATTCTTCAGTACTGGCTGGGATACAACTTCAGCGTCGCCGTTTGGGTCGGCTACATTGCGCTGTTTGGAATTGCCGTGGAAACTGGCGTCGTTATGGTTGTCTATCTCCACGAATCGCTCGACAAGCGACTCGCTTCCGGGGTTCCGCTCAAGCATGAAGACATCGAAGCCGCAGTCATTGAAGGAGCAGTCCAACGATTGCGGCCAAAACTGATGACCGTCACGGCGGTTCTCGCCAGTCTCATGCCCATCCTGTGGGAGAGCGGTATCGGTTCGGATGTGATGAAACCGATTGCAGCCCCAATCGTCGGCGGCATGGTTACCTCCACCATCCACGTCCTCATCCTCGTGCCCGTCTTCTTTGCTTTCATGAAAGAACGCGCGCTGCGTCGTGGGGCCTTGCAGTCTTCCTCTCGCTCGGGGGAAGCTTAGATGCTGAGAATGGGCAGGGGTTCGGTATAAGAGAGGAGGGCCGGTCCCCATTCAGTCCGGGGTGCCGGATCATTGAAATGGGAGCGCGTGAGATCCCCCTCTGATCGCCTGGGATGGCAAGATGGCAACGCCTGTACCACGAGTGTGTTGCGCGAGTTTTTCGGACGCGCCTATACTGGCGCAGATTGGCTGATACAGGGATAATTGCGGGAATAGGTGTCTAAACTCGCAGGGATTCATACAATTATGATGCCTGCGAACAGGGAATTAAACTAGAGAGACGTGCCCCAGTGAGCCTCGAGGAAATCAAGCAGTTCCCGACGGTCGAACGGCGCCGGAATACCGGCCTGCCCGCGGAAAAGCGCGAAGCGGGCGAAGTGGCCGTGTTCCAGGAATTGGGCAAAGCGCTGACGTCTTCGCTGCAGCTCGATCAAGTGCTGCGGACGATCATGGAGAAGATCGACGAATTCCTGAGGCCGGACAACTGGTCGCTGCTGCTGCTGGATGAAGCGAAGCAGGAACTCTATTTTGAGCTGGCTGTCGGGAAGGCTTCGCAGGCGCTGAAGGATGTGCGCATCAAGCTGGGGCAGGGAATTGCGGGCTGGGTGGCGCAGCACGGCGAAGTGGTGATTGTGCCGGACACCGCCAAAGATACGCGGTTCTTCGGGAAAGTGGATGAAAAGACGAAGATGGAGACGCGCTCGATCGTGGCCGTGCCGGTGAAGTTCCGCGAGACCTGCCTGGGCGTGATCGAACTGATCAATTGCGTGGGACCCGATGGATTTGACCCCAAGGATCTGAAGCTACTGGAAGCGCTCTCGGATTTTGCGGCCATCGCTTTGGAAAATGCGCGTCACGTGAAGCGCATTCACGAACTGACGATCAAAGACGATTGCACGTCGTTGTACAACGCGCGGCATATGGGCTTCATCCTGGATACGGAGATTTACCGGTCGCAGCGCTACAACTACGAGTTTTCCATCGTGTTTATTGACCTGGACCACTTCAAGCTGGTGAACGACACGCACGGCCACCTGGTGGGATCGCGGCTGCTGGCGGAAATTGGGGAGGCGCTGAAGACCAACTGCCGGCTGATCGATTTCGCGTTCCGCTACGGCGGGGACGAGTTCGTGATCCTGCTGCCACAAACGTCGAAGGAGAATGCCATCAACGTGGCGCGCAGGCTGCACAAATTGATTCGCGAGACGGTGTGGCTGACGAAAGACGGATTAAATACGCACATCACGCCGAGCGTGGGCGTGGCAGCTTACCCCATCGATGCGAGAACTAAAGAAGGATTGTTGCACCTGGCCGATGAGGCGATGTACCTGGTAAAGAACACCAACCGCGACAATGTGGCCGCGGCAAACGTGGGCATTTTGCCGACCTCGAGCGAGGCCGCGGGATAAGACGAAGAGAAGAGAGATTTCTCGCTTCGCAGACTCCGCTCGGAATGACGTGTTCCCCCCCATGACCAGAAGATAAAGGCATTCCGGAGAGCCGCCGGTTTAGAAGCGCGTGGCTATACACACCCTGGAAATTCTGATTAACTGAAAACATGAAGAGAAGCGAAGCGGCGCGCTATGCGCGGTGGTCCGCCGTGGTGGCGCTCGGACTGGCGGGAATCACCTTCGGAATCTACCTCCAGCGGCAGTGGGTAGCCCACGTAGAGAAGAAGAATGCTCCGCCATCCTTGCCGGAGGACAAGGAGCGTCAATCGATTGGGCTGACCTTTTCAAAGGTGGACGGGGATCGCACCATTTTTACGCTGCAAGCCTCCAAGTCAACGGACTTCAAAGGCCAGAACATCAGTCTGCTGGAAGACGTGAAGATTACCGTGTTCGGGAAAGCAGGCAACCGTAACGACGTGATCCACACGCATAGCTGCAATTACTCCAAAGGCGACGGGGCCATTCAATGCAGCGGCGAAGTGTTGATGGAGCTGCAGAGCGCCGTGGCCGCCGAGCGTGCCCGGGGGGAAACTTCCAGCGCCCCAAGGGTCGTGAGAGTGGAAACCAGCGGGGTAACCTTTGAACGAGCCACGGGCCGGGCGCAAACCGTGGCTCCCGTAAAGTTTTCATTCCCGGATGGGAGCGGCGAGGGGCTAGGCGCAGTCTACTTCTCCGAAGAAGGCGTGCTGCGGCTGGTGAAGGATGCACGTTTGAACTTGCAGACCACGGCCCCGGTGGCCGGAGCGAAGGCGCAGGTCGCAACGCTACGCGAGGTTGCCGTGCGCGGAAACAGTCTGGAGTTTGGGAAAAACTCCCGGACCGTAGTAATGCAGGGGCCGGTAACGGCCACGACGGAGGCGCAGCAACTTACCGCCGGGGAGCTGGTACTTATACTGGACGCGCAAAACCGCGCGCAGAGGCTGGTGGCGACGCCCAGAGAACACGGCGAACTACCGGAGGTGACCTCACATGGCGCTCAAGGCAAAGACAGCCTGAAGGCAGAGAAGCTAACGTGCAATCTGACGCCGGAGCGCTGGATCCAGTCGATCGAGGCGGAAGGGAACGTCCAGGGAAGTTCACCAACGGAAACGCTTCGGGCCGAACGCGGCGAACTGGAGATGTGGCCACGGGTGAATCGCGCGAAGTTGCTGACGTTGCGAGGCAACGTGCTGCTGCAAACGCAGGATGCCAAGGCGGGAACATCGCGGAACTTAAAGACGAATGCCCTGCAAATGGCCTTTCAAGGCGGACAAGAGGGGCAAACGGGCCACCTGCAGCGTGCCGAGACACTCGAACAAGGTACGTTTGAATGGGTCGATGCGGCGGGGGCGCATTCGAAACTGGAAGCGGACAAGCTGGCGATGGACTATGGCGCTTCGGGGAAAGCGCAGCTAGTGACGGCCACGGGATCGGTTCAGACGGAGCGAGAGTTGAAGGGGCGGCCCACACAAACGGCCACTGCCTCGCGAGGAACTGTAAAGTTGGAGCCGACTGGGGAATGGTCGCAGATGAATTTGCAGGGAAGCGTACACCTGAGGGAGGGTGACCGCACGGCCGAGGCGCAGCAAGGGGAGTTCGCCAGGGCAGTGCAGACCGCGGTGCTGACCGGTCAGGCCGTGGTGCGGGACGCCGGCAGCGAGACGCGGGCGCCAAAGATCACGTTTTGGCAGGCAACGGGGGATGTCGAGGCGGAAGGCGGCGTGCGCTCGACGGAATTCTCAGGGCAGAGCGGCACGATGCACCTCAGCTCGCTGCCCGCGAGTATTACCGCTGATCACTTGCAGGGCAATTCGAAGACGGGGCGCGCGCTGTATGCGGGCCATGCGCGGCTATGGCAGGGGCCGTCAGTACTGGAGGCGGATTCCATCGAGTTGTTGCGTGGGACGCGAGTTATGAACGCGCTGGGCAACGTTCGCGGCGTCTTTCAACAAGCGGTGACGGCACCCGCGCCAAACAAGAAACCCGGGCTGTGGCATGTCAGCAGCGGGACGCTCACCTATCGGGACGCGGACAGCCGCGCGCACCTGGAGAAAAATGTGGTGGTGCAATCGGAAGACCAGCGCATGCGAGGGCCGGTCCTGGATCTTTTCTTCACTCGCGGGGACGGCAACGGGGGAGCGTCACAGATCAGCCGGGCGGTCGGTACCGGTGGCGTGATCGTGGAGCAAGGGGACCGGCGGGGCACGGCGGATAAGGGCGTTTACACCGCTGCGGACCAAAAATTCGTCCTGAGCGGGGGAAAACCCACGCTTTTTGACCCTGAGCAAGGCACCACCACCGGGCGCGAATTGACCTTCTTTTTAGCGGATGATACGATCATGGTCGACTCGGGAAATGGTTCACGCACGCTGACCAAACACCGGGTCCAGAGATAAGGGGACCGCCCAGCGATCCCGCGTGAAGCGGAATGCCCACACTCCAAGGCGTCGATCTCAGCAAGTCCTACCGGGGACGCAAGGTAGTCGATAACGTCGAATTGGAAATCGGACCAGGGGAAGTAGTGGGTTTGTTGGGGCCCAATGGCGCCGGCAAGACAACTACCTTTTACATGATTGTGGGGCTGACCCGGCCGGATGCGGGGCGGGTGCTGCTAAATGGCCAGGATATTACGGACCTGCCGATGTACCAGAGGGCGCGCAGCGGCATCAGCTACCTCCCGCAAGAACCCTCGGTTTTCCGGCAACTTACCAGCGAAGAGAATCTTCTAGCGGTGCTGGAGACCCTGCCTCTGACGCCCGAGCAGCAGCGCGACCGCCTGGAAGAACTGTTGGCCCAGATGGGGCTGGAGACGGTACGCCAGAGCAAGGCCTACATGCTTTCCGGAGGGGAACGCCGGCGGCTGGAGATTGCCAGGTCGTTGACGTTGCAACCGAGCTTCATCTTGCTGGATGAACCGTTCTCTGGGATCGATCCCTTGACCGTCAAGGATTTGCAGGACCTGATCCGGGAATTGAGCCGGTCGGGAATTGGCGCGCTCATCACCGACCATAATGTGCGGGAAACTCTGAGCGTTACGGACCGCGCCTACATCGTGAATCATGGGAGAATCATGAAGAAGGGTACTCCTGAGGCTCTGAGCAATGACCCGGAAGTCCGGCGGGTCTACCTCGGCGACAATTTCCGGCTGAATTAGGTTTATCCTAGGGATTGCGAACCGGGATTAAGAACGGAACCCATGGCCTGGCAGGGACTCAAACTTAACCTCAGAGTGCAGCAGAAGCAGATTCTGACGCCCGGGCTTGTGCAGATGGTCAGCGTGCTGGCGCTGAACCGGCTGGAGCTTCGCGAGATGATCAACCAGGAGATGATCGCGAACCCCGTTCTGGAAGAGCTTTCCGAAGAACCCACCGTCAGCGACAACTACAGCGACGAGACCTTCCTCAAGGCTGAAACCGAAAAGGTGCCTGAGAAGGAAGCCGCCAATCCCTTCGACGAGTTCGACGTCGGTGCCTTTTTCAACCAGTACCTGGATACCGGGGGAGATGGCGGCAAGTCGCAGGAGCGCGAGATTTCCGAGCGCCCCTCGTTTGAGAAGTTCCTTTCCTCGCCCGCAGGGCTGAGCGACCATCTGGCCTGGCAATTGAGCGTGACGATCTGCTCCGACGCGGTGCGGGAAATCGCCGAGAACATCATCGGCAATTTGGATGAGAACGGCTACCTGACGGCTTCCGTGGAAGAGCTTGCGCAGAATGGCAAGTACTCGCAGGACGATCTGGAAGACGGGCTGGCGGTGGTGCAGGACTTTGACCCCATCGGTGTGGGGTCGCGGGACCTGCGCGAGTGCCTGCTGCTGCAGTTGAAGGCTTTTGATCCACAGAACACGCTGGCGCAGCAAATTGTCTCCGAGCATCTGAAACAGGTGCAGTCCAACCAACTGAAGGAAATTGCTCGCGCCTTGAACCGGCCAATGGATATCGTCAAGCACGCCATTGATACCATCAAGAAGCTCGATCCGCGTCCGGGCCTGCGCTACAACAAGACGGAACCCCGGTTGGTCGAGCCGGATGTGTATTTCCGCAAAGTGGATGACCAGTGGCAGGCCTTCTTGAATGAGGATGACATGCCGCAACTCCGGCTCAGCCCGACGTACCGCAGACTGCTGGTGCGCGACGCCGCGGACAAGGAAGTGCGCAATTACGTGAAGGAGAGGTTCACGGCGGCGATCCAGTTGATGAAGAACATCGAGCAGAGAAAGCACACCATTCTGCGGGTGTGCCAATCCATCATCGCGCGCCAGGGCGAATTCCTGGACAAAGGCCCCGATGCGCTGAAGCCGATGATGATTAAGGAAGTGGCGGAAGAGGTCGGCGTGCACCCCTCGACGGTGAGCCGCGCGGTGGCCAGCAAATACGCACACACGCCGCAGGGAGTGATCGAGCTGCGATCATTTTTCAGCGAGGCAGTGAATGGGCCGGAGGGCGGCGGGATGTCGCTGCTGACGCTGAAGCGCCTGGTCAAGAAGATGATTGATGAAGAAGACGCCACCAAGCCGCTGACCGACGAACAAATTGCCAAGAAACTGGAAGACAATGGCATCCACGTGACGCGGCGGACCGTGGCGAAGTACCGCGAAGATATGAGGATTCCCAGCACGCACCAGCGCCGGGTGAAAAGCTGACTCTCTGCCTGCCGTGAAGCGCACCTCACCAACAACACGCAACTCGCGAGCTTCGGGACGCCACCTGGTCATCCTGACGGGTTTGTCCGGCTCCGGGAAGAGCACCGTGCTCAAGGCGTTCGAGGACATGGGCTACAACTGCGTGGACAATCTGCCGGTGGAACTGATCCCGATTTTCGCGGAATTGCACGCGGCGGGGGAAGGCGATTACCGGCGGGCGGCTTTGCTCGTGGACGCGCGCGAAGGACTGCAACTCGAGAAGCTGCCGGGGCTCCTGAAACATCTGCGGCGCGATCATCCCATCACGCTGGTGTACATCGAGGCCCACGAGGATGCGTTGCTGCGGCGCTATAGTGAGACGCGCCGGCCGCACCCGCTGGGCAAGGATTTTTCGGTCCGCGAAAACCTGGAACATGAACGCGCGCTGATGGAGCCGATCCGGAAACTCGCGGACGTGGTAATCGACACTTCGCAGTTCAACGTGCATGAGCTGCGGCAATTCGTGAATCAGAGGTTCCGATCGGAAAGCCAGCGGCCGCTGCTCGTTTCGTTGGTGAGCTTTGGCTACAAGTTTGGGGTGCCGACCGACGCGGATCTGATGTTTGACGTGCGCTTTCTGCCCAATCCCCATTTTGTGCCAAGATTGCGGCTGTTCACGGGTCGGGACATCCCGGTGCGCCGTTACATCCAGTCCTTTCCGCAGACCGGGGAATTTCTCCGCCGGATGCAAGGCTTGTTGACGTACCTGATCCCCCACTACATCGAAGAGGGCAAGAGCTACCTGACGATCGCGTTCGGCTGCACGGGGGGAAGGCACCGCTCCGTGATGATGGCGGAGTGGATGAAGAAGGCGCTGAAGAGGCGCGGGTTTGCGACGCGGGTGGTGCACCGCGACATCGACAAGTAAGATTAAAGACAAAATGGGGATTCCCACCCTACCCCGGTGATGGGCTAGTTTCCTATTAGGCGACCAGGACTTAACCTGAAATTGGCCACCTTATGGCAATTGCAAGTCGAGCGCGTAAATCTCCTGGGTGCTGATGTCCCGGGGAAAGAGGGGAGTGTCGTTCGGCCCGAGCCCAGTCCAAGGCTGGCCGCCAAACAGGCTGGGGAACAGACGGATCCTTTTCAAGTCACAGACGCGTTCCAGTTTTGAGTCACTGATTCGCAGGCGAAAATATCCGTTGTCTCTAGAGTACGAATTGTCGAAATACACGTAGACACTATCCCGAGACCACGCAAGATAGCCGAGATACCAGTTTGGGTCGGCAGCCAACTGACGCCATGTTTTGTTCCGGACATCATAGAGCATCAGTTTGTGATTATCGTGGGTGACTGCAATTATGTACCGCCCATCCGGAGACCACCGAGGGCCGAAAATCCCTTGAGAACCTGGCAGTAGCGAGATCTGTCGGGTTTCAAGGTTAAGCAACTGGATGAATGTCTTCTCTGCGTTAACCGGGTCATAGTGCCCAAAGGCAAGTGTCTTGCCGTCAGTGGACCAGGCAGGATCTGCTTCCTGCACCTCATCTGTAGTCACCGCCTGGGGGCTGCCACCATCTTTCGAAATCAGAAACAGTTTCCACGGCTTACCAAGTGTTGCTCCAGAAAAGGCAATCCGCTGTCCGTCGGGAGACCAGTGAGGTAACGCCGCCGCGCCCCAAGTCGAGGAATTTGTGAGCTGAAGCCGCGCGCTGCCGTCCACTTTGCTGCGCCAAAGCGTTAGGTCAGGGTACGTCACATAAGTTAGCCATTGTCCGTCCCGCGAGAAATCCGTTTCGCCCGCCGAGATGCCACCGAGATAGGGGACAAACTCGGCCGATTTCGCGTCGTAGCGTACCAATTCTGCTCGCTGTTGTACGCCGATCACGAACAGCTTCTTACCATCTTTGCTGGGAAGTGGGTTGGCTAATTTCAGTGGCCCGGTCGTCAGTTGAAGCGGTTCGTGGGACACCTTTCTCCACCATTCGGGACGCTCGCGCACTACCCAGATGTTGGTGGAGCCGCCCTTGTTGCTTTGAAAAACGTAATACTTGCCATCAGCAGTCCAGTTGCCGCAGCACTCGCTGGGAGGGTTGTTCCAGCCGGGGAACAAGGGATGCATGTCGCTGCCATCGGCACGAGCTTCCCAGATGGCTGACGTATTGTTCAGCTGGCTAAATGCCGTGAATCTGATCCGGGTCCCGTCCGGGGAAAAACGAAAACCGCCAGGTAGGTCCGGCACCGTAGCCAACTTTCGAGGATTCGCACCATCCTGCTCCGCGACGTACAGATCATTACCTTTTGCAAACAGCAGTTTACCATTCGGCGCCCGCACCGCATCGTGTCCATACACGTCACCGAGCCGGTGGGGTGACCCTGCCGGAACGGGCACGGACCAATAAGAACCGTCGAAGCTAGGGTCCGTAGTAAACTGCTGAATCAAGAGTTCAGACGGTCCCTGTAAAACATCGCTCACCCCAACATTAGTGAAGGGCAACTCGATGGCCGCGGCTTCGCCTCCCCCACTTGACACCTGGGCGACTTTCGCACCCGTCTGAAGATTCTCGGTGAAGTAAATGCGATTCCCGTCGGTCAATAATCCAAACTTCGGGACGCCATCGCTGGTGATCTGTTTCGACCCGATTATTCTCGGTGGTGGAAGCGGCGAACGCAGCCAAAGCCCCAAGAGCACTGCACCAACCGCCACCGCGGCCAGCACACCCCATTTCAACCAATGAGCATGGCTTTGCGATCCCACGCGTGGCACCACTGTCCCGCCGGCTTGCGCTTGCGCCGTCACTTTTCCTGAGGTCGTATCCCGCCTCAAGCGTTTCAGATCCGAGGCAATGTCCGCCGCGTGTTGATAGCGCAACTCGCGGTCTTTCTCCAGGCACTTCGTGATGATGTTCTCCAGTCCCGCCGGCAATACGGGATTCAACCGCACTGGAGCCGTCGGCTCTCCGTGCAGGATGCCGTCGAATATCGCCGCCGTGCTATCACCGCGGAAGGGAAGCGTTCCCGTCGCCATCTCATAGAGGACCGCCCCAAACGAGAAGAGGTCCGTCCGCGCATCCAGTTCCTTCCCCAGCGCCTGCTCCGGCGACATGTACGCCACCGTCCCCAGCGCCGTTCCCGGGCTGGTCAGCAATTCCCCGCTCTCGTACTCCGTCGCCAGTTCCGACGCGCCGACCTTTTCCGCCACACGACCCGCCGGCGGCGCCACCTTCGCCAACCCAAAATCCAGAATCTTCGCGTGCCCCGCACTGGTCACAAAAACATTTGCTGGCTTGATGTCCCGGTGAACGATCCCTTTCGCATGCGCCGCATCTAATGCCTCAGCCACCTCAATCCCGATCCCCAGCAATTTCTCCAACTCGATCGGCTGCCTCCCAATCGCATGCTTCAGCGTCTTCCCTTCCAAATACTCCATCGCGATGAACGCTTTCCCACCGTCCTCGCCAATGTCATAAATTGTGCAAATGTTCGGATGATTCAGGGCAGAAGCGGCTTTGGCTTCGCGTTTGAACCGCTCCAAGGAATGCGTATCGTGCGCTAAATGTTCGGGTAGGAATTTCAATGCGACGGGCCGATCCAGTCGTGTGTCTTCAGCCTTATAAACGACACCCATCCCCCCGCCACCAAGTCTTTCAAGAATGCGGTAGTGGCCGAAGGTCTGGCCGATGAAGGAATCGTGAGCTGCTCCGTCAGTGGTCACGGGGAAGTACCTCTTCCTCCTTCCTCTTTAGCTGGCATCGTAGGTTTCTAGCTTGGCGAAGTCAACGAAGAACGGCATGTGAATCTCTCCGGCCCATGTTTGTGAAACCGATAGCTTTCGTCAGCAAGAGTGCGGTCAGTGCTTTAACCAGAAACTGACCCACAACCCCTACTCCCGAAAACTTGACACAGCGCGCTGCAGCCGAATAGCGTACCAACAGGGTGTTGCGGTACTCTTTTCGGGGAGCAGGGATTGGGCTCTTTTCTTTCACCACAGCTTAAGCGCCTTCTGGGCTACGTCCGGCCTTACCGGTTATCGATGGCCTTCGGTATAGCTCTATTGGCCGTGGTGGGGATCGCGGAAGGCGTGATCGTCCTCATGATCGTGCCCATCTTCAGCCGCGTGTTGAATCCCACGGCTCCTGATTCCAATGTGCTTCTGTTCAGGGTGCCCGGAGGAGGGCCCGCCATCTACCTGAACCGGTTCTTTCCGCACAGTATTCACAACGTATGGACTGTGGTGTCCCTCTCGCTGCTGATTGTCTTCGTTGCAAAATCGCTTGCCGAGTTTGGCGGAAATATGTTCATTCAGTTTGCGGGGCACCGGGCGATCAATGATTTGCGGAACGCGGTTTACGAAAAAATCATCCGGCAGCCCATCGCCTTTTTCCAGCAGCAGCCCACCGGACGCATCATGTCCGCCGTCATCAATGACGTGGAGCGGTCACGCCCCGCGCTTTCCGAATACCTCGCGGACGTGTTCCGCCAGACGTTCACATTTCTGACCCTCATCACCGTGCTTTTCTCGATTGACTGGAAAATGACATTGGCCTGCGGCATCTTTCTTCCCCTCATCGTGTGGCCGGTAGGCAAATTGGGCCGTCACATTCGCCGTTCGGTTGAGAGGAGCCAATCGAAACTTGGCGAACTGAATCAGATTTTGCAGGAAACCATCACCGGCAACCGCATCGTGAAGGCCTTCGGGATGGAAGAATTCGAAATCCGGAAATTCTGGCTGGCGGCGCGGCGCCTGCTGCGGGAGACCATGCGGTGGGTATCCGCGCACGTGGGAACCTCGCCGCTGATGGACATCCTCCAGCCCGTGGTGATTGCCTTGCTCCTCCTCTACGCCCGCGACAGAATTCTCCACCAGCAGATGACCGTGCCATTGTTCATCGCCTTTGTCTACGCGCTGTTCAAATCCTACGAGCCGATCAAACGTATGGGCTCGGTGTACCAGCAGTTTCAGCAGGCGCAAGGGGCCACGACGCAGGTCTTCGCGTATCTGGACTTGAAGGAGGAGGAGGCCGACAGGCCCCAGGCTGTCGAGTTGCCACCGTTCTCGAGCGAAATTGAATTTGACAACGTTAGTTTTTCCTATGACTCCGCGCCGGTGTTAAGGGAGATCGGTTTCAAGGCGCGGAAGGGAGAGATCGTAGCAATCGTAGGCACGAGCGGTGCCGGGAAGACCACGCTTGTGAACCTGATTCCGCGTTTCTACGAGGTGGCCGGAGGCGCGATTCGCATCGACGGGCACGACGTGCGCGACGTGACCCTCCGCTCGCTGCGGAAACAGATCGCGATGGTCACGCAGGAAAATATCCTGTTCCACGACTCTGTGCTCAACAACATCTGTTATGGGATGAAGGAGGTTTCGCACGAGCGGGTGGAGGAAGCAGCCAGGGCCGCACTGGCGCACGATTTCATCCTGGAATTACCGCAGGGATACGCGACGCTAATTGGGGAACGCGGCACCCGCTTGAGCGGCGGGCAGCGCCAGCGGATTGCCATCGCGCGGGCCATCTTGAAGGATTCTCCGATCCTTATTCTGGATGAAGCCACTTCCGAACTTGATTCGGAATCGGAGATGTACGTACAAAAGGCCTTGGCCAACCTGATGGTGGGGCGAACCACGTTTGTAATTGCGCATCGCTTGGGAACCGTCCGCAAAGCCGATAAGATTCTGGTGTTGGAAGACGGCGCTATTCGCGAAAGCGGTACGCACGCGGAGCTATTGGAGCGGGGCGGCAGCTACGCGCGCTTGCACGATTTGCAGTTTGCGGAAGAGGTCGTGCTCGCCCCCGTGGCAGGGCCGAACCAGAATCCTCTGAATTCGAGAAACAAGGCATGAGCGCACAAAGCACCACCCACACAACGGCTACTTCGACGCGGAAACCCGAGTGCCTTTCCATGACCGGGTACGCCACGGTGCGCTGCGAGCACCAGGGCTGGTCTATCCGCGTCAGCGTGAAAAGCGTGAACCACCGGTTTCTGGATGTGAAGCTGCGTTTGCCGGAATCGCTGGAGCCGTACGAGATTCGCCTGCGGCAGGCCGTGCGGGAGCGCATTCATCGCGGGCATGTGGAGATTCATGTCAGTGTGGAGCCCGGGAAAGCCGCGCCCGTCCACGTGAACCAGGAACTCCTGCAGGCCTATCTGCGGGCCGCGGATGAGTTGCGCCAGCAGACGGAAGCGAAAGCGGAACTCGACCTGGTTTCGTTGTTGCGGCTTCCTGGCGTGATTGGCGGGCTGGCGCCGGAATTGTCAGATTCGGAAGAGGAACAGGAGGAATTCGGCAAAGTCCTGGAGACGCAGCTCCGCGAAGCTCTCGGAAAGATGGACGAGATGCGGCGCGCCGAAGGGCGTCATTTGAGTGAGGAGCTCCGCGCGCGCATATCGGTCATCGCTACGCTGGTGGAGCGGGTACGCGGCCTGGTGGAAACTCTGCGGCCGGCCTTCGCGCGGCGCCTAGACTCCCGGCTCAAGGAACTGCTCAGCGGCAACAGCATCGATCCCGCGCGACTGGCGCAGGAGGCTGCCTTACTTGCGGAACGCAGCGATATCAGTGAAGAATTAGACCGCCTGCGCAGCCACCTGCAGCAATTTGCGCAACTGCTGGACGGCGCCGGCGAACTCGGCAAGAAACTCGATTTTCTGCTCCAGGAAATGCAGCGCGAGGCGAACACCATGCTTTCCAAGACGCCCGGCGTGGAAAGCGAAGCCCTGGCAATCACGGGAATCGCGCTGGAGATCAAGGCGGAGATCGAGAAATTGCGGGAACAGGTGCAGAACATCGAATGAGCGAGGGAAACGGGGTTGCACCGCTGGTGGTGATCGTGTCCGGGCCGTCGGGCTCGGGGAAATCGACGTTGGTGCAGAAGGTATTGGAGTTGCCGGGCACGATGCCTTCGATATCCTGCACCACCAGGCCGCGGCGGGCGACCGAGGCCTCTGGAAAATGTTATGATTTCGTCACCGAGGCGGAGTTCGACGCCATGGTCGCCCGGGGTGAATTTCTGGAATTTGCGCGTGTCTTTGGGAAGCATTCCTACGGCACACCCAAAAAATGGCTGGGCGAGTCGCGGGCGCGGGGCCTGGATCTGGTGCTCGAGATTGACGTGCAGGGTGCGGCGCAGGTAAAGAAGAAATTGCCGGAAGCCGTGGCGATTTTTATTTTGCCGCCCTCGCGGCAGGAACTGGAACGCCGCTTGCGCAGCCGCGGCCAGGATCTCGACGAGGAAATTGCCCGGCGGCTGGCTATGGCGCGCGATGAAATTGCCGCGAGCGAAGCGTTTTACGATTTTTGTGTGGTGAACGACGACGTGGAACGTGCCGGCCGCGAAACCCAGGCGATTCTCCTGGCGTTGCGCTGCGGCAGTGCCCGCCGCCGAGACCGCGTGAATCAAGTCCTGGCATCGTTTGGAGGGTAAGACACTCATGACCGTGCAAACCAAAGCTCCGGAGAGCCAGTTTGCCTATGTCGTGCTGGCCGCTCGACGCGCCCGGCAGATTATGGCGGGCGCACCGCCGCTGGTGGAAAACCTGCGAACGCTGAAGGCGACGCGGATCGCCTGCGAAGAGGTTACCAGCGGCTTGATTGAATACGACTTCACCGAGCCGGGGAGCGACGAGGAAAAGGAAAGCGTCAAGCGGCGCAGGTAGCGCGCCCGCGAGGATTCCATGCGCATCACCCTTGGGGTCACCGGTGGAGTCGCGGCTTATAAGTCCGCAGAACTCGTTCGCCGGCTGCAGCAAGAGGGCCACAGCGTCCAGGTGGTGATGACGCGCGCGGCTTGCGAGTTTGTCACGCCCCTCACCTTTGCAGCCCTGAGCGGCCAGAAAGTCATCACCGACCTTTTCCCCAAGTCCTCCACCGGCGAAGCCAACCTCGATTCCGCCATTGAACACATTGCCGTTGCGCAGCGCACCGATCTGCTGCTGGTGGCGCCGGCCACAGCGGACATTCTCGCGAAATTTGCGCGCGGCCTGGCCGACGACTTTCTCTCCACGTTGTATCTTGCCTCCACCGCGCCGGTGATTGTGGCCCCGGCGATGAACGTCAACATGTGGCAGCATGCGGCAACACAGGAAAATCTGGCGGTGCTGAAGGTGCGGGGCGTGCACGTGGTTGAACCCAATGCCGGGTATCTTGCTTGCGGCATGACCGGGCCCGGGCGCCTGGCAGAGCTCGATGAGATTCTTAAAGCAGTGCAGGAAATTGCGCAGACGAAACGCGACCTTGCGGGTGAGACTCTGCTGGTTACCGCCGGACCCACCTGCGAGGACATCGATCCCGTCCGCTATATCACCAATCGCTCCTCGGGAAAGATGGGCTATGCGGTGGCGGAGGCCGGGGCCCGGCGCGGGGCCAAGGTAACTCTGATCTCAGGCCCTACGGCTTTGGCGACTCCCGAGGGAGTTGAGCGCGTGGATGTGCGCACGGCGGAGGAAATGCTGGTTGCCGCGCGGAAACATTTTCCGAGCTGCTCGCTGGCGGTTTTCGCGGCGGCGGTGGCGGATTACCGGCCGGCCGAGCCGGCAAGCTCAAAAATCAAGCGCAGCAAAGAAGCGCTGACGATTCGCCTGGAACCCAACACCGACATTCTGGCCACCTTGGCGAAGGAAAAGGGCGAGCGGATTATTGTGGGATTCGCGGCGGAAACAGATCGCGTGGCCGAAAACGCGCGAAAGAAGCTTGCGCAGAAAAATGCCGACCTGATCGTTGCGAATGACGTGACGGCGGAGGGCGCGGGCTTCGACCTCGACACCAATATCGTTACGCTATTCTCCCGCGATGGCCGCGATCTCCCGTTGCCTCGGATGAGCAAGGCCGAAGTCGCCGAGCGCATTCTGGACGAGGCGGTTCGGCTCCGCGGCGTTCTGCGCAGCAAGCCCGCCACGCATAGGGCCGGCGACTGAGCGATCATGGCCGAACGCGCTCCGGATTCCCTGCAACAGAAAATTGAAGAACGCCTGCGGTATTACGAGGATCTAGGCATCCGGTTGTTCTATCGGGATCGCACCACAGCGGCGGCCGCCGCGAGTTTTGCCCCACCCGTTTCGACAGCAGCACCCACTGCCGCCCTTGGGGAAAATTCTTTGCCCAAGCCCATCGTCAAGCCATTGCCGCCGAAACCGGCCGCGGTCGCCACAATACCGCGCATCGCGCCGGTCGTTGCGCCTTCGGGTCCCACGCTTTTCGAGAGCGTCGACAAGATTAAGGACGACACACTGCTGAAGATTCGCGAGGACATCGGCGATTGCACGCGCTGCAAGCTGCACAAGGACCGCAACAAAATTGTGTTTGGCGATGGCAGTCCCAAGGCCGAGCTCGTGTTCATCGGCGAGGGGCCGGGCGCCGACGAAGATCAGCAGGGAATCCCGTTTGTCGGCCGGGCTGGCAAATTGCTGACGCAGATGATCGAAGCGATGGGCCTTCGGCGCAAGGACGTTTACATCTGCAATGTTGTGAAGTGCCGGCCGCCGGAAAATCGCGCGCCGGAGCCGGATGAAGTAACCACGTGCTCGCCGTACCTGCTGCGGCAGATTGATGTGATCCGGCCAAAGGTGATCGTGTGCCTGGGCGCCGTCGCCGCGAAAACGCTACTCGAAACGACGCGCGGGATTTCGCAATTCCGCGGACAGTGGCTGGAATGGCGCGGCCACAAACTTATGGCCACCTATCATCCCGCGTATCTTCTGCGGAATCCCAACGCGAAGGGCGAGGTCTGGAAAGACCTGCAAAAGGTGATGGCGGAATTGGGCCTGCAGCCGCCAAAGAAATCAAAATCGTCATAGCATGATGCAAGAAAATTCCCTGCATTTTCCGTTGAGCGCAGGCAAACTTCTCCTGGACATGTACCCTTAATCCATCATGGGAATCCTTTACGGCCTCTTGACTGCGCTCACCTGGGGAAGCGCCGACCTGTTTGCGCGCTTCGCCACGCGCAAGATCGGCACGCTGCGCACGATGCTCTACATGCAGCTGACGGGATTCATCCTGTTGACGCTGGCGATGCGCTGGCTCGGCGGGTGGGGACATCTTGCGGACGGTTCCGGATGGCGGCCGTGGGCCTGGGGAATTCTGGCGGGCGTGCTCAATGCTTCGGGCACGATAGCGCTTTACCGTTCCTTTGAGATTGGCAAGATGTCCATCGTGGCGCCGCTCTCCGCCAGCTACCCCGTGCTGACGTTGCTGCTTTCTGTTTTGACCGGAGAGCGGCTGACCCTGGCGCGGCTCGTGGGCATGGCGCTGGCGATCCTCGGAGTCATCCTGGTGGCGCGCGGCGAAACTCTGCCGGATGACGCGAATGTAATCGATGCCGCCACGCAGCCAGCGAAGAAGCGGCTTGGTGTGGGCTGGGCGCTGCTGGCGGCGGTGGCCTTTGGCGTGATGTTCTGGTTGTTGGGGATTCGTGTGGTGCCGCTACTGGGAGGGACACCTGCGGTCTGGATCATTCGATTGACTAGTTTTTCTTTCGCCGCAGTCGTGATTTTGATCGCGGGAAGTTCTCTGGCGCCGCCGTCGAAGAAAGATTCGCCCTGGATTCTGGGCGTGGGAATCCTCGATACCAGCGCATACGTGTTCAACAATCTGGGCATGCAGCTCGAACAGATTTCCGTGGTCAGCGTGCTTGCCTCTCTCTATGGAGCGGTGACGGTAGGACTAGCTGCGCTGATTCTGCACGAACGGGTTTCGCGCCTTCAGTGGTTCGGCATCTTTTCCATTTTTGTGGGGATCATCCTGATCAGCCGCTGAGCCCCCGCCGGTTTGTTCCCTGGCCTTTGGCGAAAAGTAGATCCCTCGCTTCGCTCGGGATGACAAGGAATTACCGCCAGGGATGACAACGAACTTCCGCTTTTCAGCAACCTGCTAAACTACACGCGGGATGTCTGCTTCCTACTGCAACGTAGCCTTGCCTGTTCCACTGCGCACGACATTCACCTATGGCGTGCCGGAGGCGCTTCGCGCGCAGTTGCAGCCTGGCTCGCGCGTACTGGTGCCGTTCCGCAAAAAATCCATGGTTGGCGTAGTCCTCGAACTGACAGACGCGCCGCCCGAAGGTACAACCATCCGCGAGGTGAGCAAGCTGATCGATATTGTGCCGGCGCTGACGCCAAAGCTCATCGAGTTGGGCCGGTGGATGGCGGGCTACTACCTTGCTCCGATTGGCGAAGTTTTTCGGGCGATGATGCCCCCGGTCACGGAGTTGGCGGCACGGCGCGAGCTCGCACTTACGGAAGCGGGCCACGCGCTGGCGGAGAAACTTCAGCAGGGCACAACTTTATCCGATCTTGGCGATGGCGAGGCCGCGTTTCTGCAAAAACTCCTCGAAAAAAAAGGGACTTGGCAGGTTGGTCCGGCGGCCAAGCTGGGAATTTCGCCTGAGGGATTGCAGCGGCTGCAGCGGCGCGGCTATCTGCAAATTCAGGAGACGCTGCAAGGACGCAAGCGGAAAACGCAACGCGTCGTCGCGTGGAAAGGCGCCAGCGAGCGAGCCGAAGCAAAACCGCTGAGTGAGAAGGAGGAGCGGCTGCGCGCGCTGCTGCAGACCGAGCGCGGCCCGCTGCCGCTGCCGCAACTCCTGAAACTTGCGCAGATGTCCCGCGCGGTGATTGAACGGCTGTTGCGCGAAGGGCCGCTCGAAAGCTGGGAAGAGCCCATTGATCCAGCCGAAGATCCGTTTGATGCCGGCTACCTGCCGCCGGCGCATTCGTTGAATGAAGCCCAGGAGCGCGCGTTCGGCGCAATCCGCGCGCGTTTTGAACTGGGCGAATTTGGCGTGCAACTCCTGCATGGCGTTACCGGCAGCGGGAAAACGGAAGTGTACTTGCGCGCGGTGCAGGATACGCTGGCGCGGGGGAAAACCGCGCTGATTCTCGTGCCGGAAATTGCGCTGACGCTGTGGATCGGGCGGCAGTGCCGCGCGTGGTTTGGAGCAAGCTTCGAGGGCGTTGCGGTGCTGCACTCGGCGCTCAGCGACGTGGAACGCGCGCGCGAGTGGTGGCGCGTGCGCAATGGGCAGGCGCGCGTCGTTGTGGGCACGCGGTCGGCGGTGTTCGCGCCGCTCGAAAATCTTGGCTTGCTGATTGTGGATGAGGAGCAGGAGAACAGCTACAAGCAGGAAGAAACGCCGCGCTATCACGGGCGCGACGTCGCCATTGTGCGCGCCAAGCTGGAAAATGCCGCGGCGCTTCTGGGTTCCGCAACGCCTTCACTGGAGACGTATCACCACGCCGTCAACGGGAAATACGAACTGCTCACCCTGGCCGAGCGCGTCGAAAATCGTTCCCTGGCCGCCGTGGAGATTCTGGATTTGCGCCAGGAATTTCAGCAGACCCATCAAGCCAGCCCGATTTCGCGGGTGCTGCACGCGGGAATCACGGAGTGCCTGTCGTTTCAGACGCAGGCGCTCATTCTGATCAACCGGCGCGGCTACTCCTGGTCGGTGCTCTGCCGAAGTTGCGGCGCTAGCGTGCAGTGCGCCAATTGCAGCATCTCGATGACTTATCACAAGAGCCGCAACCGCCTGGAATGCCACTATTGCGGCTCAACGCAGCCCGTGCCAAAGGTGTGCCCGAAGTGCGACTCGAAGTACGTCTATTTTTTCGGCGAGGGCTCCGAACACCTTGAAGAACGCCTGCGCAAGGAATTTCCCGGAGCGCGAATCGCGCGGCTGGACCGTGACACCGCGCGCACCAAGCAGCAATACCAGGAAACGCTGGGCGCGTTCGCCGGCGGCGCGCTGGACATTCTGGTGGGCACGCAAATGCTCGCCAAGGGGCACGATTTCCAGCGCGTCACGCTGGTCGGAGTAATCTCCGCGGATTCCGGGCTGAGCCTGCCTGATTTTCGCGCGGCGGAGCGCACCTTTCAATTGCTCACACAGGTGGCGGGGCGCGCGGGGCGAGGCGATCTGCCCGGCCGCGTGCTCATTCAGACATATTACCCGGAGCATTACGCGATTCAGGATGCG
>Ga0208457_1000350_pt1 | contig 50495 bp, 59 predicted proteins | sample June2015DPH_10_1_FD_185513 | JGI IMG/M metagenome (GOLD analysis project Ga0208457, IMG submission 185513) | Peatland microbial communities from SPRUCE experiment site at the Marcell Experimental Forest, Minnesota, USA - June2015DPH_10_150... | ecosystem: Environmental > Terrestrial > Soil >... | reverse complement strand
AGGTTGAACGGTGCATTCAGAACCTTAACCGAGAGTTCATTAATCATCTGCGTAAGATTCCTCAATGGCTCAACGGCCAAATAGGCGATTACAGAGACTGGTTTAACCATTCACGCTTTCACAGAGGAGTAAAAGCATTCCCAGCCGACCTCTATGAGTGTAACGTTGGAAAGTTGACATGACAGGTAGGTAAACCTAAAACAGCCGTTATTCTAATGCTAGGAACAAAATTGTATCAAAACCTAATTTTGTAACGTTCAATAGTTATAAGTTTACCACTTAAAGAGGATAAACCGTAAGGTTCCTGAAAATTGCTAAAGACTGTGAAGCATGGTTTAGCTGGTTGGTTAATCTTCTTCGCTGTCTTCTTTGGCTAATTCAACCGAAATAGTATCATCGTGACTTATGGCTTTTTTGCGTGTTTCTTTTTTGCTTGGCGGTTCCTGTTCTCGTCCCTTCATGAAGCCTTCTTCAGCAGCGGTAATTTCATCTTCATCTAGCATATTTTCTCTTTCGTCGGTATCATAGGGGTCGTCTGTTTCCTCTTCCTTTTCTTGTTTACTTAAAGGAGGACCTTCGTAAAAGTATGGCGCCGGTTTTTTTCTAGCTTTTGCCTTACTCATTTTTTTAATCTCCCAAATTTTAAACGTTCAAGCACTTGTGTCTTGAAACAGATTATAATTCAATTACTTTTATGATTATGTGACTGAGCCTTGACAATCACAATTAAAAATTGTCCTTTAGAAGAGTAAAGTACTGTTTTTTACGAAAACCTATTTTTTACATGTATCCGATTGCCTGAAACCATGCTAAACGTTTTTATATGCCAAACCCGACTGTTGGATTGTCACATTAACTCATGTATCACCACAAAGCTCCTGAAGCTTTTAGAGAAATCATGAAAAAGTTCTGTGGCAGGAGAAAAAATAATATATGCAAATTCAATCGTTCAAGGACTTACCTTTAACTAGGGAAATCCTTAGAAGTATAGAAGAACTCGGGTTTGAGAGTCTTTTTCCAATTCAAGCCCAAGCAATAATACCCTTGCTCGAAGGCAAAGATGTTATCGGGCAAGCACAAACTGGAACAGGAAAAACAGCTGCTTTTGGCATTCCCATGGTTCAACGGTTAAACCGTGAAATCCGCGGTGTTCAAGGCTTGATTTTAGTGCCAACACGCGAGTTAGCCGTGCAAGTAGCCGAACACATGGCTTGGTTTTCGAAATACGCCAGAATCAAGGTTTTGGCTGTTTATGGTGGAGAATCAATCAACAAGCAAATACACGCGCTATCAAGCGGTGTCCAAATTGTTGTCGGTACACCTGGCAGATTAATCGATCTCATGGAAAGGCGAGTTTTAAACCTTGGGTCTGTTAAAATTGTGGTTCTTGATGAAGCCGACAGAATGCTTGACATGGGCTTTATAGAAGACATCGAATTTATCCTCTCAAAAACGCCGTATGATAGGCAAACTAGTCTTTTTTCAGCGACAATTGACCAGTCAGTTATGAAAGTCTGCAATAAGTACATGAAGAACCCGCTGAAAATCCTTGTTAGCAAAGATGAGATTGCGTTAACGCAGATGAAGCAGTTCTACACAATCGTTAATCAGCATGGCAAGTTTGATGCTCTCTGCGATATAATCCGCAACGAACGGGTGAGTAAAGCCATAGTTTTCTGCAGAACGCGCAGGGAAACAAGCAGACTTTCAGAGCAGCTGTACAGGAAAGGGTTCCGAGTACAAGCATTGCACGCTGGTTTTACCCAAGCGCAAAGAGACCGCGCAATCAACGATTTCCGCTCGGACAGACTTAGCCTGCTCGTAGCAACGGATGTTGCGGCAAGAGGCTTAGACATCGAGGGCATAACGCACATAATCAACTATGACGTGCCCATGGAGGCGCTAATATATTTCCATCGCATAGGAAGAACCGCCCGCAAAGGAGAAGAAGGCACAGCCATAACGCTGGTAAGCTACGGTGAAATGTCAGACTTCAACAATATTAAAGCTTTAACAAAAACGAAAATTCAAGAGATAAAATCTGCAGCCGTTGACGATGATTCACCCATAAAAAGTTTCTTTTAAGAAACCTAAGAAACCAAGTTCTTAACCTCTTTGGTTCCTTTTTTTATTTTTTAACTTATGCAGGTCTAAATATCTATCTTGTAAAAGGCAAGCTGCATCGAGGGCAAGGCAAACGTTATTTTTTATGTATTTCAAGATAATAAGTAAAAGCCTGATCAGTTCTAAAAAATCATTTGTTTTAAGCCAAAAAGACAAAGATCGACTCTGACGGTCTGTGTGTGCTCTCTCAGCTACCTACCGGTAGGGTGAAAGTTTATACATTTTGTCAATACAATTTGTTGATACAGGAGAGATGTGTGCCTAAGGTGTTTAAGGCGTTTAGGTTTAACCCTCAGCTTTACGCTGGTTTCAAGGAGTTAGCGTCTAAGAACGGTTACACTGTGACTGCAGCTTTTGAAAAGTTCATGGCGTCCGCTGTTGAGTTTGGGCTTGTTTTCCCATCAGCCGCTAAAACAGAAAACGTGGAGGCTGAAGCTCGTGTTATGTTGGCTTGGCTTAAAGAAGGGCGGTACTGGGTTAATCTCGGTGGCGGAGAAGAGACGAGCACTAGAGGTCGTCTTCTGCAGCTTTTGCCGAATGTTGAAAATGCTGATTTGAGATTGGATATTGAAGAAACCTTGAAGAAAAAGCCTTAGCCTAAGGCAACTGACTCTTTTGAATTGGGTTCTGTGAAATAACGTTTTTTCTAGCAATGCTATTTTCTTGTTATTTTTGTTATAATTGTTATCCGAAGTGATCCGTGGCGAGCGGGGAGGGATTTGAACCCCAACCAACGTGGAGATTTCACCCGCAAATTCCCTCTTTTCCATTGCCAAAGTCAGAAACGAATATACGCTCGTTCGATACAAACACTTTAACGAGGTTTCGGCAATATAATTTTGAGGAAAAAACATCTGCACAAGCGTCGTACCCGCCCAGGATTTCTATCGGATGAAGAAGCTGCACGGGATAGAACAAGAACCAAAAAAATGGTGAAAAGCTTCGCTGCAGACAAAAAGGTTACAAGAATTAGTATAAACTGTAATGCTTGTGGAAAGCCTATTGCTCTTCTGGTTGAGTGAAAGTAATTATCGACAAAAACATGATTGACTCAATGAGAATGGTTCTAAAAGTTTTTAATGAAGTCATGTTTTCGAGTCAAACATGCAACCAAAACGTCAGCAGCACATAAGCCGCAAAGAATGCCAATCCGAAAATCAGACCGTACCATGGTATCCTCTTTCGGTAGACAAAGAAAAGCATCAACAGCGAGACTACTGAAGTGGCTAGAACGCTCAGATAAACTTGAATGTTTAACGTCCATGAAGTAATAAACAGCCCAATCGCAGGGTACAATGTGGAATAAAGAACTTTCTCGCCAACCAGTGACCCTATGCTTAACGTGTCTTTCCCCCTAAAACCCCAAATCAAAGCGCTTACGGTCTCAGGAACCGCTGTGGCCGCGGGTATCACAATTATCGCCAATCCCAACACGCTAACTCCAAAGCTGACAGCTATCTGATTTACGGCAGCCACCAACTGGCTTGCTCCAAAATAAAGGATAACGACTGAAACAATCAACTGGACAAAACCGGCAAGCTCTCTGTTTCGGCAAACTCGGCAAAAGTAAGGCTGCTCCGCTTCACCTATGGCTTCAAGCGACCGTCTCTTGTACATTATGGCTAGGTAAATAAGATAGGCGCCTAGAAAAATTAACCCAAAAAGAAAACGCACCAGCCTTGACGAGAAGAAGGATGGTATAAGAGTCAATGGAAACAGGACCGTGACGAAAATGAACGGTATCGACAATGTGCGGCTTACTTCCATGTAACTGTGGTTTCGCTTCTTTAGGATGAAACTTAAGAGAACTAAAACCCCGACCAACCCGTATGAAAGACTTGAGGCCATAAAAGGCTGGCCAAATATTGTGCCTACTCCTATCGCGGAGCCGTTGGCTCCTCCAAACTCAAAAACAGCGATCAACAGAATGATGAGTTCAGGAAGCGAAGTGAAAAGCGGAGACAAAATCGCTCCAACAAAAGAACCGCCTATACTGTATCTGTAACCCAGAAACTCGATGGAATTAACGTACAACAAAGCCGAAACAAAAACAGCAAGAATACTGAATATCAAGAGCAAAACGGATTCTATCATTGCGATTTCCAAGTTGGGTGAAGGTCTATATCTGCCTATCCGTTTTCGCTTGTTATTTCGATATTCAGTCTAGCATTCGCGCAAACATGGATCCCAACCCAAATTGGAAAACGAAACTACAACAAAAAAAGCCACCAAGCAGAGTTTAGAACCAAGCTTCACTTGAAAGATTACAGACGCGAAATTAACCTTTTTTCTTACAAACTAACCGGAAGTTCGATTATGAATTTTGTTCCTTTCCCAACCTCACTTTCAAACGTTACCGTTCCGCCCATTCCTTCCGTGAACCTCTTAACTGCGGCTAAGCCAAAGCCGTGACCCATAGCTTTCGTCGTCACAAGCGGTGTGAACAGTTTGCTTTTCACGTTTTCCGGTATGCCTTCGCCTGTGTCCTCCACGCTGATAACCGCTTTTTTGCCTTTTTGGACCGCGTTTATGGTTAATTTTCCTCCTTTCGGCATAGCTTGGATCGCATTGTTGGCTAGATTGGTCAATATTCTTTGGAGGTATAATTGGTCGACTTTGAGTTTTGGGAAACCTTTTCCGATGAAATGGTTAACGGCTACGTTTCCGGGGATTTTGAGGTTAGCTAAGACAAGGTGGATAATCTGTTCAAGGTCGGTTTCTTCAAGTTTTGGCGATATAGGCTTTGCGAAGTCTTGAATATCTGTCACAATCTTGTTAATGTAAGAAACGTTCTTCTCAATTTCCACTAGACTTTCTTGAACGTTATTTTTCTCTTCGCTCTCGGGAATCGAAGCCAAATCTGTCTTTGCCAAAAACACGTCACCAGTAATAGCCTGCAACGGATTACGAATGTCATGCCCAACCATACCAGCAGTTGCGCCTATAGTGGCTAAACGCTCAAAATCTTTAAGCTGCTTAGTACGTTCTTCAACAAGCTTCTCCAAGTTCTCTCGATATTCCTCAAGCTTCTCTTCAGCTTTCTTGCGCTCAGTTATATCCTCTAAGATTGAGACAAAATACCCTTTTTGTGGGCAGTAAACAGAAACGTGAAGCCACTTCTTCATCGCCAGCGAATACTTCTCAAAAATGACTGGTTCGCCCGTAAGAGCGACACGACCATCGATACTTATCCAACTTGGATCGCTCTCTATTTCATTAAATACTTCAGTTTCTCTCTTGCTCAAAATACTCTCTTTTTTGACCCCGCTTATTTTCTCAAAAGCATCATTAACATCAAGGTAAACATAATCGATTGGTTTTCCCCCTTTGTCAGTTATGATTTTGCAATATGCGAATCCGTCAATCATTTTGGAGAAGAAGGTAGCGATTTGCTTGCGGTCAGACCTAAACGCTTCTGCCCAACTTTCATAAAAACCAACACCTTCTTGTTCCCTTGTTTCAAGACTCAAAAGGGCTGCTAAGAAATACAATCCAGAAAGATACAATCCAACCCTTTCTATCCAATTCATGACATCGCCTATATTAATTACGAAAAGCGCAGCAATCAAAGAAACAACAAGCAATCCAAGCGCTAAAGAATACCAATACAAAGTAGGCTTTTTTGATTTGAAATACATCAAACTAAACAGCAAGCAACTTGCAAAATAGATGACGATCTGGAGCGCTAAAACAGTTAAGCGCTCTGCGGTTGGACCTGTCGAGGTAAGAAAAGGTGGAGTCAGATTAGATGCAGCCGCTACGGCTATAGCAATGACCAAGAGGACAAATGCAAAGTACGTTGTTGCTAAGACGATTTTGCGGTTGGCTTGTGAATTTGCTCCTCTTCCAGACCAAGTTGTTATGGCGCCTATGAGCATAATAATTGAGGCGACTAAGAGTCCAATGTTGCCTATTGTAACTGCTTGATCTGGCGAGAGAGTTGGCGGAACAATTGGGTCTAACGCTAAAGAAGAAATTGTTAAAGCAAGCCCGCTTACGAGAAGGGAGCTGCCTAGCAAAAGAACATTGAACGACCCAGAACGCAGATAACTTATCGCGGATACGACAGCAACAGCCAGACCTGTTACCAAAACGAAAAGAATTTGGAGGGCTAACTCCAAATAGGGCGGATTAAAAACGGCCGTGCTGATGTTAAAGGCGTACAGAATTGTTATTAAAAGTACTAAAACAATTACGGGAATTGTAGCAATTCTTTTTATTTGCACCATATTTCTTCATATGTCCAGAAATTATGACAATTAATTATAACGTTATGTTTTTTTTTAACCTTTTGGAAAAGAAAATACAGCTCTTGATTTTGCTAAGGTAAAAAACTATCAAAACTCCTTATTCAATAATCAATTCACTATGTTTTTTTTCCGAGAGCTTCGCAAACGAAATAAGTGAGGTGAATGTATACAAGGGCAAGCAAAATTGAACAAGGTGTGTTTGGATACATTAGTTTGGGCAGCCCACACAGCGTACAGTGTAATAGAATCTAGCGAAAAATATTTTTTTAAAAATTTTTAGCCGCACGCTATGGCGGGCGGGGAGGGATTTGAACCCTCGACCCCCAACTTAGGAGGCTGGTGCCCCTATACAATTATTTGGTTATCCCAGAATTTGGCAACCTAAGGTACGTTTAGAGTACGCACTATAAAAATCGGAATCATTCGTTTTCTAGTAGTTTGATGAATTCCTCTTTAGGCAGTCCCGTATCTTTGATAATCTTGTTAAGTAACCCTCTGCCTATTTCTTCACCTGCATGGACTGGAACAACTGTAAGTCTTCCATCCGCATGCTTTAGTACAACATGACTGCCTTGTTTTCTCACAATTTTAAAAACCTAACTTTGAAAGAACCCTAATTATCTTTTTGGCTGATTGCGACTTCAAGCTCATTAAGCTTGAACCTCTACGAACTGAACTCCAACGAGTTCGGTGTGTTCACGGCCTTTCGGGCCTTCAACTTCCAAACAAGCCTGGATGGCTTCCTTGATTCTTCTCATAACTTCGTCCAGTGTTTTGGCTTGGGTGTGGCAGCCAGGTAACTCTGGAACAGAAGCAACATAATAGCCATCTTCATCTTTTTCAACCACTACACCGAATTTCATTTTATCACCAAATAGTAGTGTGAATGACAAAGTATTACTAAAGCCTTCTTACGAGAGTTACTTTCAATTGAAAACTTTCAGACCAAGCGCACTATCACAAAACATGGCGGGCGGGGAGGGATTTGAACCCTTGACCTTCGTTTAGCAATGTCGATGCTCACGTACTCCGTTGAAAGAAGAGTTTGTCCGCATATAATTTATAGTACTGTAGCGAACTAATTATTATCAGTCTTTTGCGGTGCTTAAAGATGAATGCGAAAAATGTGCTCGAACTTATCGGCAACACTCCTATGGTGGAGATAAGACGCTTGAATCCTAACCCTAACGTTCAGATGTACGTCAAGTTGGAGAAATGCAACCCAGGCGGGTCAGTTAAGGATCGAATCGCCAAATACATGATTGAAGAGGCTGAAAAATCGGGGCAGTTGACAGGCGGCAAAACGGTGATTGAACCCACGAGTGGAAACACGGGCATCGGGTTGGCTTTGGTCTGCCGCGCCAAGAGGTACGACTTGGTGCTGGTTATGCCTGAAACCATGACGTTGGAGAGGCGCCAGATCCTAATTTCGTTGGGGGCTAAGATTCTGCTCAGCGATGGGTCCAAGGGAATGGATGGAGCTGAAGACTTAGCGCATGAAATAGTCAAACGTAACCCAGACAAGTACTTCATACCCAACCAGTTTGCAAACGAAGCAAATGTCTTGGCACATTACCAAACGACGGGTGAGGAGATATGGCGAGATACGAAGGGGCGGGTCACTCACTTTGTGGCTGGCATCGGAACCACAGGCACGTTAATGGGTGTCTCGAAACGGCTCAAGGAACACAACCCCGCCGTGAAGGTTATCGGGATTCAGCCTGAACCTGGCACAACGATTCAAGGCTTGAAGGACCTGAAGACCCAGTACGTGCCAGCAATCTGGAACCCAAAGTTGGTCGACGAAATCTATTACGTGAACCCTAAGGACGCTGAGGAAGCTTCCCGACTTCTCACCTTGCAGGAAGGAATTTTTGTAGGCCCAAGTTCAGGAGCCATTTTCCACATTGCGGCAGCCAAAGCAAGAGAAATCGAGAAAGGCATGATTGTTGCCATTGCTCCTGATGGCGGCGAAAAATACTTGAGCACGACCCTCTGCGATCCCATTCTCTGTTTAGAGTGCGTGAAGAAGTATGGGCTTCAGTGTTCATACAGGGATGGTCGTCCGATTGTGAAGGGGGACACGTCGCCTTAGGGTCGATTTCCTCATAAGTTAGTACGTTGTGGCGGGCGGGGAGGGATTTGAACCCTCGACCCCCAACTTAGGAGGCTGGTGCTCTATCCGTACTGAGCTACTCGCCCAAACCGCATTTAAAATGGCGCTTGATTTGCCTTTACTAGCTGCTTCGTGGCTTCTTGTCGTGGATAAGAAACTTTACCACCTGATAAGTTTTGTTGATTGAGCTCTTTGCGTTTCTCTTGGGTATAGGGCGCTCATTAGATTGTGTATGTGGTAGGCTAGTCACATATGTTTAAAAAATCAGTTTGGCATGAATACGTTAGGTTTTTTGGAGACGAAATAAGTGGTTGAAATGCAAATACGCCAGTCCGAGCCAGAAAAAGAAAAAGTATCTACCACAAACATTGACGTAGCTGAAATAATAGACAAGGTAAGAGATTTTGCGGATAATGTTAGAGAGATATCTGGCAAACCCATGAATGTTAGCGTAGACAGCTTTAATTTTTCAGTCGGCAAAATGAACGGAAAATTCAGTGTAAGCTTCAATACAAAAATAGCGATTAAGCCTAAGGAAAATTAATGCAGTTTTTGTTTCATGCAGAGGTTGGACAGTGCTCAAATCCCACTGCCGCTGCAGCTTTCAGAAGCCGCACTATTTCAGGTTTTAACTTATCAAGATGGCTTACTGTTATGTGTCTAACGTTTTCTGATTTTTCCGCTTCTCCCCTGCTTTTCAGCAGGTCAGAGTCAAGGCTTGCGCCCATAAAAAACTCCAAATCCACATGGTCTTGGTAGTGGCTTATCCAAACAAAGTCTTTATCATTTAACTTGTAAACGATTTTTCCCTGTCTCACTATTTCAACAGTTTCTGGAACAGCACTTTTGATTAATGCGCGAAGGTTTTGTATGGTTTCCTTCTGAGCGGGTTCAAGGCTGCTTAAAATTTCATCAATCGTTCTTTGTTTTATCATAAATAGAATTTTGTTTTACGGATTTTTATTGTTTCCTACTTCTACGCGGGTCTCAGCTTATTTTCAAAAAATCAGTGAGTACTCAAAGAAGCTTTGCAGCTACTTATAAACGCCCTTCTCATGAATATAGTCTTCAAAAGGTCTTCTGCCCCAAGTAGCAACGCTTGCTTGCAGTTCTCTCTTGCAGCTTTCTAAAAAATCTGTGCTTAATTCATCAACCCTTTTTTCTACTTTATTAAAATGGCTACCCGTGTTCTTTTTTCTTAATTGAACAAAGGTTTCTAACCATTTGACCATTTCTTCAAGGAACATTACGCCCGCTTCACAATCAATCAAATCAGCTTCCGTAATTCCCTTCGTGTTTTGCTCAAATAATAGCATTTGAGGAGCTTTCGGGTGCGCATTACGCGCTATTTTTTCATTTTTACATGAGTCTTCGATTGTTTGAAGCATGAAATCACCAAAAAATTTGTTATCTTTTACAAGCGTTCGCCTGTACAAGTAAAAAGTACTCGATTAAAGTATTTAATGCTTTTCTTCTCATTCGATATTCAAAATTTCTTGAAAAGATAATCCTTTACTCGGTTATACTGGCTTGTTTTCTGTGCAGTTCCCAAAGTTTTAAACCATTGGAGTTAAATTAATGTTTGCAAGTTAACAGTGGTTAGTTTGACACTAAATTACCATTACATGCAGCTTCCTCGCGAAGTCATCGTTGGAAAAGGAACACTGCAACGGGTTCCTGAAGTGGCAAGACGGTTAGGACTTAGGGGGAAAGCGTTGGTAATGTCGGACTCAAAATGTTATGATGTAGCTGGAAAAGCGGTTTCTGATTTTCTTATGGAATCAGGTTTGTCGGTTGATTTTCTTCTTGTTAAGACCATGACTACAAGAGACGTGTTAGATATTGAAAGCCAAATAAAAGAGTTAAAGCCGCAAGTGCTTTTCGGTGTGGGCGGCGGAACAATAATTGACGCGGCCAAAATAAGTTCAGGAAGCCAAAACATCCCCTTCATCAGCGTGCCCACAACTGTTTCTCACGACGGCATCGCAAGCCCCTTAGCTTCAATTAAAGGTTCAGACAAGCCCTACTCAGTACTGGCACAAGCGCCCCTGGCGATAATAGCTGACACAGAAGTTATTGCCCAAGCACCCTGGCGTTTTGTAATAAGCGGCTGCGGAGACGTCATCGCCAAAATTACAGCAGTTAAAGATTGGAAACTGGCACATCTGGAACAAAACGAGTATTACGGCGAGTACGCAGCCAGTCTAGCCTTAATGAGTGCAAAACTGGTTATGGAAAACGCAGAGTTAATCGTCTCCCGCAAAGATGAAGGACTACATGTACTTCTTGAGGCTTTGATAAGCTGCGGCGTCGCGATGAGCATCGCTGGAAGCAGCCGCCCATGCAGCGGTTCAGAACACCTCTTTAGCCACGCCCTGGACATGTTTAATTCGCACCATGCCATGCACGGCGAACAATGCGGTGTAGGCTCAATATTGACCGCTTATCTTTACAGAGCAAACTGGCAAAGAATAAGAAATACGCTCAAGCAGATAGGTGCACCAACAACTGCTAGCGAATTAGGCGTTAAAGACGTTGATGTGGTTAAAGCGTTGGAGGTAGCAGCGAAAATAAGGCCTGAACGCTACACAATCCTTCAAAAGTTAAATCTTAATTTCGAAGCGTGCGAGAAAACAGCAAAGGCAACAGGAATAATCAATTAATCACTTGAATTCTAAACGCGTAACGGCTGAATAAGCGCAAACTGGTTTCCTTCAGGATCTTCTGCCGCAGCTATCCAACCAACATTAGGAACTTCCTGTTTGGGCGAGATCACTTTTCCACCAAGCTTTTGAATTTTAGCTAAGTAATCGTTAATGGACTCAACGGCAAAATAGTTGATAGGTTTAATTTCAGGCTGTTGTTTCCTAAACATGCCACCGTTTACTCCTGGCCTCAACGGCATACCGTTTGAGTCGACAGGAACAGTTTGTATAACCCAGTAGTCTTCCGGTGCAGGGTACTGGATTATTTTCCAGCCAAAAACTTCTTCATAGAACCGCTTTAGTTTTTCTACATCTTGGGCTGGGATTTCAAAGTGGACTATTGTATGATCCATCTCTGCTTTTCACCTCCCTACAAAGCATGTACGCGAGAATAACAGTGAACGTGAGTGCTTGTACACTGTAATTATAGCGTCATGACTGATTTAACTATATTCTTAGCTCAGAACAGAAGTAAAAATTTGATTATAAAAGATAGAAAGGTTTGTTAACGCTTTTTTAGGGCGCGCTAGCTTGTGCTTCTGGTGCAGGTGTCGGTGCTGCTGGTGCTGGTTTGGGTTCAGCTTTGAAGGCTTCGACGAATTTTGTCTCAGCCAAGTCAGGGATGTATTTCTGGATATCCTTTGCGATGCTACGTTTCATAATTTGGATACCTTCTATGTAGAAGGCTATCTCTGGCATGTCAATGGTTAAGTTTTTGTCTTGTATAGTTAGCTTGAACTGGTTTTCTTCGACGACTGATATTCTGCGGTGTACAAGGGCGCCGATTTTTTCCTCGTTGCTTTCAAGTTTCTTGGTGATTGTAACATCGTAGATTAGGGTTTTTCCAGCCAATGGAGGGTTGAAATCTAAAAGTACTCTTCCAGCGCCAATTGAACGGACAATCGGCTCTTTTCCTTGGAATTCTATCTGTGCTCCAACAACTGGGTTAATTTCTTTTGCCAATAATTGCTTGAGTGGTACAAGCCTTACTTTTTTTGGGTCTCTTAGTCCGGATCCTTTTTCGGGTGGAATTTCAATGGTCGCCGGTTTGTTTATCTCCATTGTTGTTAGGCTGTCTTCTAAGGCTTCAAGATAAACATGCTCGCCTATAATTACAAGTTTGGGCTCGTAAATTCCCCCTTCCTTGAAAATATGTTCTTTCTTAGCTACTTCTTCGCTTGTTGTTTCGTTAACTTCGTTTGTTTCCTTAACTTTTCGGGTATATTTGATTAATATGAAATCTCCTTTTTGTAGGGCCATCATGAATCATCCTTTGTCTTAACGGTCGAAAATAAGTTTCAAACGCGAATAAAAACTTTGTCTAACAAAAAACCGTTACTTTCAGAACTATGGACATAATTAAAAATTAAGATTCCTAGGAAAAAATTTAGCTATCTACCGTGACATCGGTTATTAATTGAATTTCATAATGCACGAATAGTCGCCTTAAAGCATCCTTAACAATTTCTGCTTGGCTCTCATAGAGCCCATCTTTTAACAATAATTCCATGCCGTCCAAGTAAGGATTAGCCATTGTCACTTCAACTCTTTTCTTTTGCACTACACCCAAGATACTTTGCACCTCTCTTGATTACATTAAGAAATCGATTAGCTTTTAAAATTAAATTTGATTCAGAATCGGACTAAAAATAAGAATGATTGCTTACCTTTTATGTTCAAAGACAACATTTGAGGGACAGCATTGCTTTACTGATAGTGGAATTTTCATGAGTGGTTATTTGGAATATCGTTATCTTGAACCCCCAGTTTTCTGCCAAATGGGAAAGTCGTATAATAACGGATGCAATAAATTGGCAATCCGTTGCCTCGACCATCGAACCACTTATGGAAACCCAAGAAACAAAATATTTTCCTAACCACGTCATAAAACAGCCAACTAATGTCATTGCAAGATAGATTAAGCGAGCCTTCGCTTTCTCTAACAGTTCTGAACTTCCTTTTTCTCTTCAATCCTTTAATAATTTACAATCTGCGCCAATTGCAGCAAGTTTTCCGATTATATCTTCATAACCTCGGAAGATTTGATTAGCGTTTTCTATAACAGTAGGGCCGTTCGCAATGAGCCCTGCGATAAGTAATGAAGCACCTGCTCGTATGTCATGTGCATTAACTAAACACCCTTGAAGTTTTTTTACTCCTGTAATGTGTAACATATTTTCTTTAATTTGGATCATTGCACCCATTTTGAGAAGTTCTGGAACGTGATAAAACCTGTTTTTATAGATCGTTTCTTTAATTGTGCTTTTTCCCTCGACAACTGATAGGAGAGTTGTTAATATTGGTTGCATATCAGAGGGAAAGCCTGGATAAACAGCGGTTATAATATCTGTTGGGTAAAGATAACTATCGGATAAAACCCTTATGCCCTCTTCAGTCTTTCTAATAACGACGCCAATTTGCATTAACGTAGATAAAACCTGCTCTAAAAACTTAGTATTAGTGTTCCTTATGAGCAAGTTTCCTCCAGTTGCTGCTACTGCAACAATATAGGTTCCAGTCTCAATGCGATCAGGGATTATTTCATATTTGGTACCAGCAAGTTCTTTTACACCAGTTATTATTATTGAATTGGTTCCAGCTCCTGTAATAATTGCTCCCATAGAATTGAGGAAGTTTGCTAAATCCACTATTTCAGGTTCTTTTGCAGCATTTCGTATAACGGATGTTCCTTCAACAACGGAAGATGCTATTATAGCGTTCTCGGTCGCTCCCACACTCGGAAAGTCTAGAATCGTCTCACATGCATGGAGCTTGTCTGCGGTTGCTTTTAAAAATCCGTTCTCAATCACTATTTTTACACCTAAATTTGATAACGCCAAGATATGCTGATCTAAACCTCGATCGCCCAGATCGCAACCACAGGGTAAAGGCATTTTAACCTCTTTTTGGCGATGTATCAGTGCTCCTAACATGAGAACTGAAGTTCTAACCTGCTTTGCATATACGTTGCCAGCTAACATAGTTAAATCTAGATTTTGTGAGTTAATTCTAAGGGTGTTACCGTTTGATTCTACTACGACGCCAATGCTTTGAAGTAGATTAGTTTTTGATGTAACATCAAGCAAGCTTGGGACATTAAACAAAGTCACATTATCGCTCGTCAGAATTGAAGCCGCCAGTATAGGCAATGCTGCGTTTTTAGCACCACTTATGCAAACGGTGCCTTCTAGGCTATTGCATCCTTTAATCAATATTTTTTCCAGAGTACCACTGAAAAAACTCAAAAGCCCATTTTTTCTACACTATTAATTGTAATTAGGGCTATGAATAGCTAAGAATAAGTCTAAAATACCCCAAAGATGGCCTTTCGGAAAATATATGCTCTAATGGGATATGATAAAGTTTTCAAGTAGTCACTTAAGAAAAAATTTTGAAAATTGGAAGGTTATTCATGTCGATAACAGTTAGATACCTTATGAAGCCTTCATCATTTGACCAGGCCGCAGCAAGGTTATTTCCCCAGTTGGCCGCGATTAAGCTGATTCTTTGTGCTAATGGATGCCCAAAGTTCTGCATCTCAAAGGCGAGATTGCCTATTAATCCGCGAATTCCACCTATAGCGCGAAACAGTTTTTCAACGAACCCAGTTAAAATTTTAAGCAGCAAAGAGCTACGTATTTTATCCACGGTTTGGATTACTGCATCTATGAATCTTCGCTTATCCATGCTAAGTACACGAAACCAAGAGTTGTTACTTCGGATTGATTTCTGTTTTAACTTTGACAGGAATTTTCGTCCACCATAACGTATCATGATAGAGATATCCTTAGTCACTTCGGATTTTATTAAGTTGTTTTTGCTGGGCATTTTGTCAAGTTTAGAAGAAATCGTCATGTTCAGACCTGAGTTCCCATTTTTGCGTATTGCTTGTTTTTTCTGCCAACGTTAGTGTTTGATTTGGATACTTGGGATTTTTTGCAAGAGTCCGCTTTTTCTTTTTCAGAGTTGAGGTTTTCTTTCGATTTCTGCTCTGTCACTCCAGACTGCAGCTGCTCTAAGATGCTTGTACAAATGCTTAAGCAGTCTTCGCAAAGAGTAAAGCCGTATCTTAGTAGGAATAATTTTTTTGTTTCCTTGCAGAGTCGGCATTTGCCGGTTTTTGTGCCTACGATGTAGATATTTTTGGGGCAAGCGGCTGATTTGTTATTTTTTGTTGCTTGCATTAGTAGCCACCTTTACGGGTTGGTTGGTTCAGTTTTGCTTGGGCGTTATCGCAGAAGTGGTGTTCTGAGGGAGCATTGCAGAATTTTTGCGGTTTCCTATACCATGCTATTATGTTGGTTCTGTACGTGCACCTTTTTAGGACCTCTAGAGGGTAAATTTGTGGTTTCATGATTACTCATCTGGCAGACAAACGGTGACTATTTGTCACATTACAGTATATATAATTTATCATTAGTGCTGTGCCGAATGACTGATGGTTCTTTTTAAATCAGGTTTCTCTTCACAGTTTCGCTGTTGCTTACTGTGGATTCATTGACATGAACAAATTGTAAATTGACGCCTTGAGGAGCAGTTCGTTAACTATGTTGTTCCACTTTACTGAAGTGATGTGTTCTCCGAAGATTCGCTTTATGCATGAGAACGCTGACTCAGCCATCCACCGATAACCATAACCCCCCTCTTTGCGCCACTCAACATTGCCAAGCTGCAAAACCACAGCAAACTTGCGCGGCATACATCCGCCACCCTTCAAAGAAGCATTCTTTCTAACCCTTATCAAAGGATCAATGCCCCTTTCACTGAGCATCCGAAAATTGTTTTTGGAATCATACGCGCCATCGCCAATGACCCGCTTCAAATCCGCTACTCCCGCAGAATCCTTCACCAGCCTCCCAAGCATTCTTCCGTCTCCAACGTCCTCGCGCGTCACTTCAATAGCCAGTATCTGTTTGGTCTTGATATCTACTGCTATGTGCACTTTTATGAAGCCGCGTTTGACTTTCCATTTTTGCGGATCCACTCGCGCCTCTGTTGGACACTTTGATGCCGGTGGAATCCACTGCGATGGTGACATCCTTGTCTAACTCTACGGAAGAGACCATATCAACCTTCATTTTGGCAACTCGCCACCAGATGGTGGTGTAGTCGAGTGCTTTGAGACCGTCAACGTGCTGGCTTAAGGCTCGCATGAAGCCTTCGAGCTGCCGATACGGCAAAACGTAGGCGTGTACGACTGCCAGCAGCTTTACGAATGATTCAGGGTAGCGGTATCTGGCGCCTTCTTTGCGTTCGTTCATCGCTTTTAGTTCTCTAGACCAGGCTGCAACAAAGTCTAAATCTAATTCAAACGTTCTATGCAGAAGTAGAACTTAAGTTATTCAACACACTAAATTTATGGAAAAGCTTATGTTTGTTCTAGAATAATTGTTAAATAGTTCAAGGAGAAAGGTGTGAGTAGAGAAGGAGAGACGCGATTGCGGGTTACTAAGGATTCGCCTCCAGCTTTTACTGATGCTTCTCTTGAAAGACTCAAGGTGCAAAAGGAATTAGTTGAGAAGCTTACGGTTCAATGGAAGCTTTTGTGGAGTGAGCGCTTTAATGATAAGGTGAGAGCTGAAGGCGTTTCGGTGAGTGACTATACCTCTTTGCGCGTGGAGCGCGGCACCATTATTCATGCGACTCGGGATTTTAAGGCGTTAAATTTTAAGGAAATCCTTGAACAACATATGGTTGAAGACTCTGACCGTTTTGTTCAGCCAAATGTTGATGCGGGCGGCTGGAGTAAATTCGTAAAAACCAAAATCACCGGTCGCGAGCCTCAGAGAAACAAGCGTACTTTGGCGTATGTTCCTAAGAAGCGGGAAGTTCAACAGCCTAAGAAAGGCGGACGCGGTTGGCTTCACGCGACCTAACGTTTGCTTAATTATTAAATTTATTGTGTGTTTAGTGATATGAAGCTAAAGTTATACTGCCTAGGCCTTATAATTTCTGAAAAGAAGAAAAATAGTTTATCATCATCAACAACAAGCTACCTTTAAGTTGTTTAGGGAAAAAGAAAAGAACATACTAAACAACTTGAAAGAAAAATACCTAACTTAACACGCACAATTTATTGAATTTTATTTTGGACGAGTCTACTTGCAAAATAGCAGTTTTAGACAAGATCTCGAAACAGAAAAATACATTGAAAAATGTTAAATTGGATTGCTCGTATCACCCGAAAGTTAACAGCAGTAAAACCGTTCATCACCCGACCGTTAACAGGGAAAAACATCGCCTATGAAGTTAACAGAACCTTTTTCAGGCATTTGATTTTTCCATGCGAGAGCGGGGGTGTCATCTTTGTTTGTGAGTGTTTTCTTGATTAAGCCGGTGTTTTCTGCTTCGTCTAGTTTTTGTGCGATCCAAGTTTCAGAAGTGGGTGTTTGGGAGAGTTTTTGGAATCCAAGAGTTATAGCTTGGGTTGATGGGTTGTGCATGTTTTCGGCGTTTGTGACTGCTTTCATTATGAGTTGGTCTTGTGATGGAAGTTTTCGGTAGAGGTTTAAAAGAGCAAGTTTCTCTTTTCTATCCAAGTATACAGCATAGAGAATAAGTAAAACAAGAATCGCGGTAGCGCCTGCTGAGAGTGCAAGCCCGTTTTGGCTGATGCAAGGTGGCAAGGTGATGCATTGTTATGCTGTTGATAAACTTCACAAGGGAGTTCGCAGAGCGAGACAACTGAAAAAACTGAGTGCGGTTCCAGCTGTTGTATTAGCACTTTTGATTAGCCTAACGATTGAATCTGGTGTGGGCTGGAATTTGGCTTTAGAAGACGTTTCTCGTGTTTTAGCAGCTTCGTGTGCTCCTGAACTAGTTCCTCTATGTGAGAAGCGAATTCTTCTGTTTTCTGCTGCGCTTGCGTACGTTCGGTTATATCTATGCAGGTGCCTACCCATTCCCTTGTGCTCTCATCATCGTTAATCACGGGAGCGGCTCGGGCTAAAAAGTTGCGGTAAACGCCGTCAAAGCGGCGCAGGCGATATTCAACTTCATATCTGGTTTTTGTTTTTGCTGCATCTTTCCACGCCTTAATTGCATGTTCAACATCATCGGGGTGAATGACTTTTGACCAACCCCAACCTTTCATTTCTTCAAAGGATTGGCCCGTGTATTTTCTCCAAGATGGAATATCTTCAACCACTTCACCCTCGCCGTTAGTAGTCCACCCTATCTCACATGTGAGTTCAATATATGATCGGTAGCGTTCCTCGCTTTTGCGCAGGGCTTCTGTAGCTTTCTTATTTTCGGTAACGTCAATGTGCTGAAATAACCAACCAAAAGGCTTTCCGTCTACATTTATCGGAATGACTTCTCTCAGGAAGGTCCTGCCATCTTTCAGTGCTATTTCTTCGCCCTTTATTGTTTTTCCTTGGGTAATTATTTCCCTAATTCGAGCTTTTTGTTCCTCGGGATGCAGATAAGATTCCGTAACTCTTTCATTAACTTCTTCTGCTTTTAGCCCCTTGAGCTCCGTGGGTAATTCCTTCAAACCAAAATATTCGCAGAACGCTTGATTAGCAAATTCAATTTGGTCATTATTTGATACTATTACGATGCCATCACACATGCTTGAAAGGACTGTATAGAAGCGCTGAAAAGCGGTTTGCAATACATAATGCTTTGATTTGAAAACTTGCGCTCGCCCTTGGTGATGCTTGGTCAGAAGACCCATTGAATACAGCTCGTTCAGGTTTTTGCTTTCAAACGCACGAGCCCTGCCAGTTATTTTGCTTATCTGGCTTGCAGTTCCGGAACCGAGATTTGTCAAAGCGGTGAGAGTGGGCAGGAGTCTGTATGAGACTTGGACGCGAATCTGAGGAAATTCGCCCATTTTCGCGTCTAATATATCTAATCTTTTAATTACCTTCTCAAAAGCCGTTGAGAATTCACGCGATTTCATTTTATACCAACCAAAAAATTTACCTTACGTTAAAAGGGTCGCCCAAACATCCACTACATAACTTACAACTATGTAAATAAATCTATGTGGCACGTACGATGTAACAATATCAACAATCGAGCAAACGCGATTACAAATTTGAAACATCAGTTGGTAGCATGCTCCCGGCACTGTTAAGTTGAGTTATCAAATGGGATAAGTAAAGCTTAAAACAAAAATGGGGACGGTCTGCAGTATTCAGTGACGTTCATAGTCATGTGAGCAAACGATCAATTCTGCGGACAACCTCCAAATGAAAAAGCCGAGTGCACTAGCAAGAAACGACAAAACCGTGAAAGTGTCCAATCTCAACCAAGGAGTAAAGTGAGAAATTCTAGAAAGTAACAACAAAAGTTGATAGAACTGTATTGCTACTCCGTAGATCCAGCCGAGCAAACCGTATATGAAGAGCATTGCGCCAATGACTTTTATAACGAGAATGCTCCTGGTTCGTCCATTCCGCAACTTTTTATCAGGTCGTACGCTTAATTTTTGCGTTGTTTAGTAAACTTTGAAGCTTCCATAATCACTAATCCAACGACTTTTCCACGTTCATCTAAAGACGCGGTGACAAGTCCTTTATCGTCAAGAGGGTCATTATCAACGATTTTTGCGTGCTTAAATTTAACATACAGAATATCTGCTTCATCGTCGTAGTCAACAGAAACCATTGTCTGGGCAATTTTAGTTTTTTGGCACAAGATAAGGCGTTTCCTACGGTCCTAAACGGGTCTATGACCATTCTTACTTTAATCTCTGCCATAGTCTAAACCTCTTCTTAAGCCTCTTATCAGAAATTACAAGAGGCCGTTAATATAAATCCATTGGGCTGAGAAACTTCCCTGTAATGAACAGCAAGATTCTTTGACAAACCAAAATCTGCAAATCGATCAAAAACTTTGAAAGCGACAAAATTTGGTTCCATGCCTGTTGGAGAAAAGTAAACTCTATCAGGCTCGGCAATGGTCAACAGAACTTCAAGTTGGAAATTTACGAGTTCTCTGTGATATTCGACTATATGGAGCCATCGTTCCTCGGTTAGCCTTACGTTCACATTATTTATGGAAATGACCATAGCGATAACATTAGGTTCAGGGCGCCAATTTATTTTCAAGTTTTTTGATGCACTTTCCTACTTTCTGGTTATTGTTTGAGGGTGGTCATTAGTTTTTCTATGGGGGATTCTGTTCGATTAAGGTACATTGATGGCTATTTTAAATTCAATGAATGTTAATGGAATAAAGTTGACACTCTCACCGACTAAAGTCGGTAGCTTTCTTGCTAACTTCTCTATAAAAAAAAGGAAGCAGATTAGGCTGCCGTTCCAGTAATCACCGCATTAAATGTGAAGTTGCTCAAGCTGGGATTCACGGAAGGTGAAACATTCAAAATCAAATTTGCAGCCACTACCTGGTTTTGCGTCAATACAGTGCCTGCTTGGTTCCACGACAGCGTCAGCCATTGGGAAACACTCACAGGAGACCAAGTGTTTGTCGTTAAACTTAGCTGCTCATTAGAGTTACCTAAGTTCTTGACCCATAAGGTAATGTTTGAACTGCCACCCGAATATATAGAACCAAAATTTAAAGAAGTCAAAATCAAAGTGCAAGCACTGTTGGAGTAGACGCCAAGGTTAATCACGGTTAGTTTTCCTTTTGAAGACACAGATTGGCTCACTTGATTAGTTGACGCAGAGGAAGCGAATATCGCAGTTCCCACAGCCAGCACCAGTCCAATCACAAGAAAAACAGAGATTGCTCGTAGAGGTTTTCGCATATCAATCATCACTAACGCCAAGGTGCAATGCAGAAATAAGCCTCATTGAGCATATGCGCTACACAAGCACACAATCGGAAAACTGGACCTGAAAAGCAAAGCAAACTCAAAAAGCTGGAGTATACGATGCAAAAATACAACGGACAACTCTAATGGCAATCGAGGTATTTATCGAAACCAAAAACTCAAAGAACAAAAGAAACAAGAAGAAGCCAGCCAACTATGGGGCTCTACCTAAATTGATATGCCGATATTAATGCTCCAATTCACGTCACACTTCTACTAATACAGATAATTTGGTTTGAGCGCGCTTGCCATAATGTGCATGTCGCTTATGTTGGGGTCGAATGGCTGAGACATAACCGTTGAAGACTGGAGCGAACTCGAAAATAACCAGTATGGCGTCAAAGCGAACACACAATTTGGCTTAAGCATACTACGGAGCACTACTGGCATAGTCACGGCTAACCAGAAGAAAAATTACAAAAAATATTTGCGACCGCTGCAAGCATGTTTTGGGCTGCGCTTTGCGAGAGTTGGAAAAATTAGCAAGTGCTTTTGTCTATTTGCCTTTTAGTTTAAGAATTAGGCGCTGACTTTGACAGCTTTTGCTTGATATTCGCGTAGGACGGAGGCTGTTGCAAAAACTATGGTTAATGCGAGTAAGCTGAGGGTTATGGGTGTTAACCGTATGCCCCAGGGTGTGTAGTTACTACTAATCCTATGCTTAGTGCGAGCATGGCCGATATGATGGTTTTATTGAAGGTTTATAGTTTTTGTCGGGGCATTTAACGTCCACCAGTGTATTGAGGCTATTTTACTGTTTGATATGACAAATAAGCTTAGTCTATAATTATGCGCAAAATTATTTCCCTACGGTTTAGATATCTGTAAGTTCTTTATGGGTAGCAGTTGAAACGAGTTCTATTGGAACGACTTTGTTTATGTTGCTGGTAGTGTTAAATTTCAATTAACATCTGGCGCAATGAGGATAAGACTTAAGGAAAAATTTGGAATAGTTGAACAGATTTGATGTTTCTTGATTGCTTGCTTGTGAGAATGATGGTTTTTTGGTGTGTAGTTGTGCATTTGTGTAGTTCAGATAACTAATAACGGTTATTAATACTTAAGACTTTAAAGATTCGAGGAATTGAAAATGCAAAAAACTCTAAGAAAGGATCAACTGCTAGGTAAATCTTGTAATCCGCAGGGTCACATGTATGAGGTGGCAAACAGGCAAGATTTACGCCGTGCTATTAAGGCTGTTAAATGTTTATCCAAGATAAACAATATTTATTAAGACTTACGACATGAGGACTAACAGTGAAGACGCCTTGACGTTAAAAAAAGTAACCCACCTGCAAGAGACAGAAACCCAAACAAGAGGCAAAAAAGGGTTAACTGGAGCTCTTGAAGGAAAGTTGCCTTTTTTAATAATTTTCGCTGTTATTTACGGATTAGTATTTATCAATTATATTGACATTTCCACTCCAGGAGGTTCAGACTACGGTTACCATTTATGGTTAGTCTTAATGTATTTTTTACCGTTCGTTGGTTTCTCAATATTTAACCTAAAAAATTGGAAGTTTACAATTGGATTAGGACTTATCACCTCACTCATGAACGACGTATTCTACAACTTCATTAGATACCTAATTGGAATGCATATCAACCTATCGACCTACTACAGTGAGTGGCTAATCCCTCAAAACGCGGTACTGTTCCATCTCAACTTAGGCTTCGTAGTTTTCCCCGTCCAGTCCTGGATGATGGCGGCGTCGATCTACCTTAGAGTTGCAGCAGTATGCTTAATGCTGAAAACCTGGAATATTCCTTTGAGCAACATGCAGATATTCAATTATCGGTCTGTTAAGCGGCAAAGGCTTGGAAGTTTCAATCGTGCCGTTGAGCGGCAAACGTCTCTTTCTTCCCCCATTTTAGGGGACGACTAGCTCAAAAAATCTTTAGAGGCGGCTTGGTTAAGCCAGGTGCTTGGGTTTGATGTGTTGGAAACGTTTTAATTGATCGATACGTTAAATTGATTTGCGTGTTATTCCGAATTTTCTGTTGGGTATTTTGACCAGTTGATTCTAGGTCTAGATGCCAAAGAAGGATGTGAGTAAGATTAGTGAGGTTTTAGAAGGCAAACTTTATCCGCTAATACTTTTTGCGGTTCTTTATGGCTTGCTGTTCGTTAACTATATTGATATTTCCTCTTCTGGTTTAGACTATGGGTACCATTTATGGCTAGTTTTATTGTATTTTTTCCCGTTCGTTGCCTTCTCAATCTTCAATCTGAAAAATTGGAAGCTTACCCTTGGGTTAGGGTTTATCGCATCTTTGATGAATGATGTTTTCTATAACTTCTTAAGGTACCTAATCGGTTTCCACATCAGCCTATCTAGCTATTATAACCACTGGCTTTTGCCGCAAAGTGTTCCGCTGTTCAATTTGAACTTGGGCTTCGTTATTATACCCGTTACTTCATGGATGATGGCGTTTTCGATTTATATAAGAATCGCTGTGACATATGTTTTGTTGAAGGATTAGAGATACCACTGTATAATTTGTAGGCACCCGCAAGTGCGCAAGGGCAAAATTCTTACAAACCTTTTAAGATTTAACGGTGTGTAGTTTTGGGTTAGGCTATTTGCCGGATTTGTCCTTCTCTAAGCATGTAATCTTTTGTTGTTGGCAATTTCTCGTAAAGGTCTGTTGAGGTTAAAAGTATCGTTACCTTCTGTTCGTGTTGAATTTTGCTGAGTAAGTTCAAGAGTAATGCTGAGTTTTCGTCGTCGAGGCTTGATGTTGGTTCATCCGCTAACAGCATTATCGGGTAATTGACTAATGCACGAATTATGGCGATCCGTTGCCTTTCGCCTCCGCTTAGATTGTCCGGGTATCTTTCGGCTAATTTTGTTATTTCAAAGAATTTTAGTAGTTCATTTGCGCGTTCTCGTCTTTGTTGTTTTTTTGAGCCGTTTAGTGCCATTGGTAGTTCTATGTTTTCCAGAACGGTTAGTGAAGGTAGAAGGTTAAAGAATTGGAAGACTAGGCCCATTTGTTTTAGTCTTAATTCTGCTTTTTGGTCGTCGTTTAGTGTTGAGGCATCTTTTCCGAAGATATTTAGTGTGCCTTGGTTGGGTGTTTCTAGTAGGCCTATGATTTTGAAGAGGGCTGTTTTGCCTACGCCTGATTTGCCTCTTATTGAGATGAAGTCGCCCTGTTTTATTGTAAGGTTTACGCCTTTTAGTACTTCGGTTACTCCATAGTTTTTATGTATGTTGATTAATTCGACGATGTTGTTATCGTTTTGCATAGATGGTTACCTGACTATTAGCGTAGATTATGTTGTAGTCTGTCAGTTTGTTTGTCCAGTTTGCTGGGAGAGTTATTGGTATGCCTTCGTAGAGGACGTATCCATTTGTGTACATTTGATTATAAATGTATAGTATCTGTGGTGCTGAACCGTTTCCGTCTAGGTATTGTAAGCCTTGTTGGATGTTTACGTTTTCGTTGAAGTAGCCGTGAAGTAAGTAGTAAACTTTTGAGTCTCCTGCGACGGTTTGATTATTTGCGTTAATTGCGATCCAGTTTGATGCGTGGTATTCAGATGGTTCATAACGCCAGAAGTAGCCTAGGCAGGGTTCTTGCAGAGAGACTGCTGCGTATAAACTGTAGGTGTTTAGGGTAACCATGGAGAAGACTGCTATGAGGGCTATTATTTTCGTGAGTTTGCGGGTTTTGAGATGTTTTGGGGTTGTGTATAGTTTGTAGATGCCTATTGCTATCAGGATTGTTAGGGGTGGAAGAATGAAATCTATGGATCTGACGGCGAATGTTAATCCGTCTGGTGGGTTGGCGAAGACTCCGTAGGTTGCAAAGGCGATTGCAGGTAGAAGCCAGAAAAGGGGTAGGAGTAGGGAAAGTTTCTTTTGGTGTAGCTTGCTTAGTGCGAATATTGTTAAGGGTACTGCTATGATAAGTGGTGTGGCGTATAGGAAATAGCGAAGTGGTATTATTGGTGCTATCGGCAGGATGGAGATTTGTGTTGCGAGAAAGAAGAATATGGTTATCATAATGAGGCTTAGGGAGCATTTGAGGATGGTGGTTAATGGGGACTCTTTGCTTGATATATGTACAATGTAGAGTATTGCGGCGAGGGCGATGATTTGGTATGCGGCTACTGTTAGTAGATCGCTTGGTGTTATTGTTATTACTACTGTCGCTAATGCTGGATAAGCGTAGAGTCCGAAGTAGAGCGCGGTCATGGTTGATACGATTGCGAGTAGTAGGATGTTGGATTTGGCTGAGTTGGTTTTTTGGTCTTTGTTTGGTTTTGCGATGTATGATGCGATTGTTATGCTGGCGATTATGCCTATAGTTAAGAATGCTGTTAAGTGGTGTGATAGTACCAGTGCTATTGATGCTATGGTGAATAGGAATGTGGTTTTCCAGTTGTGTTTGAGTAGAAATATTAGGATTATTGAGAAGTAGATTGGGTTTGCGAATGTTTCCTTTGTGACACCTGCTGTGAGTAGGGTGTATGGGAAAGCGGTGGCTAAAAGGACTGTGGCTATAAGGGATATTTTGCTGTTTTGTGTTATTTTTTTAACTATAAAATAGAATAATGGGATCGTTAAAGCAGCTGCTATGGGTATGCCAAACGCCATTGTTGTAATTGGTGGAAGATTTATGACTAGGGATAAAATTGCTGCGAAGAGGCTGCTGGCTGGCCAGAAATTGTTGTAGCCGTCGAATATTTTGCTGTTTAATGGTATTGGTGTGTTTTGTATTAGCAGGTTAGTATTTCTTATTAGTGGCCAGGCATCGGTTGAGAAGGGCATTCCGCTGATGACTGTTGGGTAAAGTCTTAGCGCGAGGGCGATGAATAAGGGTATTAGTATGTAGAGCGCTTTTTTCATTGTTTTAGCTCCGCGCGCGCTACGTTTATCATGATTAGCAGTGATAGGAGTATGATGTTGGCGACTATGATGAGTGGGTCAAGTTGGAAAGTGATTGTGTGTGATAGAACTTGGAGGTAACCTATTTTTTGAAAGATGATTAAAAGTAAGGCGCTGATTACGGTGCCTATTGTTGTTGCTATCAGTGCCCAGACGAGCATTTTGAGGGAGAGGTCGATTTTTATTTTTTTGGTTGATGCGCCTATTGATCTTAGTATGTCTATGTCTGATGAGTGTTGTCTTATGAAGAGTGCCATGGCGCAAGTCGCTGTTCCGCTGGCGAAAACAAGAACGATGATGGATAGGATGATGAGTGTGTCTTGGCTGATTCCGTACCTGTCAAGGTAGCTTGACATGAATTGTTGGGATTCTTCAACGCCAATGTTTTGTATGTTGATGCCTGATGAGGTCAGCGGAATTAGGGCTTGGAGTTCTTTTTGTGCTTCGCTTGTTGGCGTCGGTGAGGGTGATGGTTTTGCTGTTTGGGTGTGGTTGGCGATTACTTGGTATAGTTGGTTGGCGTTGGTTTGGGCAGGGTCAATTTTGACCCGTATTAAGGTGACTTCATTGTAGGTTAGCCCTCTTAGCCATTGGCCAACGTAGAGCGGCACTAACACCTCGTCATTTAGCGATGATGAGGTTTGGAATATCCCTTTGATTTGGAGTTGAACGTATTTTTGTGATAGTACGCTGATTACAAGTATGTTATCGCCTGTTTTCAGGTTTAGCCTCTGTGCCGCGCCTTGACCTATGATGGCTGAGTCTGTGTTGTTAAGGTTTAGGCTGCTTCCTTGTGTTATGGTGATCTGGTTGAGTTGGGCGAGTTCTTGGGGTAGGACACCACGGACGAAGACTGATTGACCGTTTATCATACTTGGTGCTATGACTTCGGGGCTGGTGGCTATGACTCCTTTCACTGAAGCTATTTTGTTAACGGCGGTGATTGGAACAATTCCTGTGAAGGGTGTGCTTCCTGCTTTGCTATAGATTGCTATGACGCCTTTGCCTTCGCCCACGTAGCTTGTAAAGCCGTTATAAAATCCTAGGAAGCTGTAAGCCGTGATTGAGAAGAGCATTGAAGTTAAAGTCAGTATCAGGATTAAGATGGCAATGCGTTGTTTGCGTAGGTATTTGAATTTGATTAGGCTCATGCTGGCTGCTCCTTTGCCATGATTTGCGTTGTTTTGACTGCTGGGTAGACGCTGCCGAGAAGCGACGCTGCCAATGCTAACAGTAGAATTTGCATTGCCTGTTCCGGCTGCAGGAACGGCGCTAGCTGTGTGTTGCCCCAGACCCATCTTACGCCTGTTGCGGCTACTTGGGTTCCAACTATGCCTACTGCTAATCCAATGATTGTCCCGATAAAAGCAATAATTAGTGCATGTGTGATGATTAGGCTGATGGTGGCTTTCTTTTTTGTTCCAAGCGTTCTCAGCGTGTAGAGTTCGTATTTGGCTTCGTTTACCAGTCTGGTTGCCATAACGTATGAGGCTGCAATTACCACGGCGTAGATGGCTATCGACCAGACGTTTATGAAATTGGTTGTTTGGTTGTTTATGCTTTGAGCAAATTGGGTTATTTGTTGGATTTTTGTTACTTTTACATCGTTTGGCAGGATTTGCGTGATGTTTTTTATTGATTTGTTGTTTGTGTCAGGGTTTTTTAAGGAGAATTCGATGAAGGAGACTGTACTATTTTGTTGGGTTAGATTCTGGAGCGTTGCTAGTGGCATGATTAGTTGTGTGTCGCTTTGTTGTGTTGTTTGTGTGATTCCAACAACTTTGAGTTGAGCCCGCTGGTTATTGACTGTTATTTGTACTGAGTCATTTTTGTTTATTGAGGCAAGCTGGGAAAGGATTATGCCTACGTCGGTTTCTGACGGTTTTTGGCTGATTGACCCGTTGATGCTCGCTCGCCTGTTGTTTAGGTAGGCTTGCACGTTATCCACTGCCAAAATGTTGATAGTGTAGTTTCCGCTCTTTGTGGTTAGGGTTGCTTGGGTTAATTGTTGGCTGGTTGCATAGTTGACGTTTGAGTTGTTGCGGATTTGGTTGATTAGGTTAGCGTCTATGTGGCTGTCGGATAGTGATGTCGAGTTTGTGCTGGTTATTATGTAGGTTTGTCCCGTGCTTGACAGTGCGCTTAAAACGGTTGTTTCTGCGTTGATGTTGTTTAGAAGGGAATTTATGGATGCTAGTAGGGCGATCAGGAGTGCGATGGCGATAATGGCTGAGGCTGTTCCTTTCTTTCGGAATAGCATTTTGAAAGTTAAAGATTGCACTCCAATCTCCCCTCCGTGAATAGTTAATTTTAGTTTTATTTTTTAGCTGGCTGGAGCTGTAACGTTAAGCCAGACCTGCCCCCACCTCTGGTTGTACTGCATTTGGTTTAGGGTTTGGTTGTATATCCAGAGTTCAAAGATGATTCTTTGGTTTAAGCCGGGTTGCGTTAAGGTTACGCTTACTGGAAAAGTCCACGTTCCATTGTCTGGTACAACGCTTGTGAATTGTTGGATGGGTGTTACTGAGGCGGGGTCTACGATTGTGTTGTTGTCTCCAAGTTTAATCATAACGCCGTAGTACATTGGTATGCCCATTTGGTTACCGACGTAAACATAGAGGTTAACAGGTTGGCCCGCAACAGTTGCTGTTGGGTAATCGCCTAGTTGCATGTTTGGCCCCAGGATGCCGAGTTCTGAGAATTTTTCGGATGTGCTTTTTGGGAGAAAGAATGGTACAGTGGCAACCAAAGCGATTATCACTGTTACGCCTAAGATTACTGCGCAGACTTGTTCCCAGGTGACTATGAGACCTTTGGTTTTGGTTGGTGAGTTTTTGGCTCTTACCCGATTGTTTTTTCTAAGCTTAAGCCATGTCTTCCAGAAAAATTTAGGTCCATATAAGTAAACGAGGCACCCACCGACGATTAGTGCAGCAGCTGCCACAGCAGCCGTGACTGGCGCCATCATCAGGCTACTTGATTGTTTGGCTTGGGCTGCTTGCGTGGTAACGTTCTGGGCTATAGCTTGGGCTTGGGAATTTAGCGATTGTGCTTGTTGTGGATTGGAACTGATTATGGCTTGAGCTTGGGATGTTAGGTTTATGGCTTGGTTGAGTTGTATTATTAGTTTGCTTGTGTCTACGCCTGCATTGTATGCGCTGACGATGGCGTTGTAGGCGTTATGCAGTGAGTTTTGCGCGTCATTGGTTGTTGTTTGAGCGTGGGTGATGGCTACTGGTAATAGTAGCAGCAGGATGGATATGAGTAGCAAAATGGCTGTTTTTTGTGAAACTTTCATCCCCTCACTCTCCCCTAAGACAAGGATTTCTAAGCATAATACATATATAAAAAGTGTACATGAATTGATGGATGTTTAGGTTGGAGGATAAGGGGTTGAGTGTGGATTATGTTGAGAAAGTGGTTAAGGATACAGCGCTCTCCTTGGGCAATCCAACCGTGTCAGAGCTTGTTGATAAGCTTGTGAAGGATAAAGGGTTAAAGTTTAAAGATGCTACCCGAGCGGTCTATGTACTGTGGAAGAAAGGTGCCCTTGACCTCAATGACGATAAGCCAGCGTCAACGATTTCTGGTTACGCATTTAGCGTTGAAAACTTGTGGTTTTGGGGCGTTACCGCTCTAGTTGCCCTCTGCGTCATCATTGTTTTCGCAGTTAACAGTTCCGTGTTGCTGTATGCCCGCTACGTTTTAGGCGGTGTTTTTGTTTTGTTTTTGCCTGGTTTTATGCTTATTTCAGTGCTTTACCCTAGAGGCGGAGAGTTGGATGGACTTGAAAGGTTGGCTTTGTCTATTGGGCTTAGTCTTGCCATAGTGCCTCTTATTGGGCTTATGCTTAACTATACGCCATGGGGTATTAGGCTGGAACCGATAATGGTTTCTATGGCTTTGTTTGCTGAGGTTATGGCTGTTGTGTGTGTTGTGCGAAGGTTTAGGTATCACCAGCTTAGCCTAAAGTAATTTCGTCTTGTTTAATTAAGAAATAAGAGTTATTAGATGGACTCTTTACGTTTAAGAGATTATGCGGAACGGACGCGAGAGAGAATAATTTACAGAGGTGTATACTTCATTTCATTTAAGAGCACGTATTCAACGCTTGCAACAAGTTTGGCTTTAACCGGTGTGCTGCTTTCTGTTGTTGCATACTTGATTTTGAGTTCTACCCCTTTAACTGCGCTTGGATTATCCGCGATCTTGATTGGTGCGGTTTCGTTTGCCATAGCCAGAGGGCAACCAAAAATTTCGCCTGAAGCCAGCGCTATTTTGTTGCAGTCTGGGGTTGAAAACATTTCGGCGGTGGTTGAGGAGCTTGGACTTAAGTCTAAGGCGGTTTACTTGCCATCTTCGATGACTGGTGACAAGCCAAAGGCGCTTATCCCATTGGATTCCAATATCGAGTTCGCTGATAAGGTGCTTCCTAAACGTTTTATCGTTAAGTATGGTTCAAAGCCTCAAGATGTTGGCTTGTTGGTTATTACTCCAGGTTCAGCGGTCGGTGGTTTGGTTGAGTCAAAGTCTGATTGCTCTGCTGGAGATTTGGAGTCTGCTATTTCGCAGGTTCTTTTGAGTACGGTTAATTTGGCTGATGGCGCGAGGGTAACAATGGATGCAGAGAAGGTTTTGGTTGAGGTTACTAATCCACGGCTTGAAGGCAATAACATGTGGATTTATGAGAGTCTGGGCACTCCTATAGCTTCTTTGGTTGCTTCAGTAGTTGCTCAAGTTTTAGATAAGCCCGTTGTTATCCAGAGCGAAACTTCTAGCAGAGGTAAATGCCTTATTGAGTTAAAAGTGATGGGGCGAAGTCTCTGAGAGTTTACGAAAGGTATCTTCTTTCATTAACCATTGCTTATGCACTTACTACCTTTGCTATTTCGTTTTACAGCGCTGGGACTTTGGACTTGTATGTGTCAGTGTATATCGTTGAGTATTTCATCATCACATTGTTGCATTCACCGTTCAATTCTAAGACGCAGAAAGTTACGAATTGGATTGGTTATGCTCTGTTTGCTGTTTTCATTTTTATAGTAGCTGTAAAAGTTTTAGAAATTCTAGGTGGAAGCTTTCTATGAGATGGCTACCCGTATTTGTTATTTCTTTGCTGATGGTGGCGGCTTTGGTTCCTTGCCTGTCGGTTGGTGCTCAACCAAGGCTTGTTCCTCTTGCAGATCCAGCTACAGCTCAAAGTACGCTGGATCCTTATTCTTTTTTAATTCAGTATGCTGAACTTTTTGCGCTTATGTCAGCTCAAGATTTTGCTAATGCTAGTCGGTTGGGCGAGGAGTTGAGTCATATCACTGTGCCTGCAGATTTAACCTATATCGTAAACAGGTATAACAGTTTAACGCAGCAGTTGATAAATGTATTAAGTGATTTACAAAGCACGTTAAATAACGCTTCAAGCTTGCTGGATCAGTATAGGCTTGATGAAGCGGGGCAAGCGTTGGACCACGCGGGGGTTCAGGTGGCTCAGGCTCAGATTTTGCTGGGTGATCTGCAAGATGCCACATCAGTGTTAAGCCAGAGCTTCGGAGTGTTAGCGACTCCAGCCGCGAGCAAGGTAAGGCAAGCCTACGATGAGCTTCAGCGCATGTTACAAGAACTAAATGACCTGATTAATCGATATCATACTCTTTTGACTGAAGCTAATGAGAGAGCACAAGAAATCAAGTCAGAAAAACTTGCTTCTACCACGTTGAGCTTGGCTTTGAATACAACAAAATGCTTTGTGGGCGGATATGTTAGCGCCTCGGGGGTCCTAAGTTCTAAAGGTCAGGGTTTGCAAAACCGAGCGGTGGAGGTGCTGTTAGATGGAAGTCAAGTTGCAACGGCAAATACACAAGCAGACGGCTCCTATAATGTAACAATAAAAATCCCTTACAAATACGTTAATTCTGTGTCTGTTAGCGCTCTTTATACTCCAGCAGGCAACGACCAGGGTGTCTATTTACCATCTTCAAGCCCAACGGTTAAGCTTCAAGTTTTATTTTACCATACAGCGCTTAATGTTTCGGTTTCAAGTGTTGCTTATCCTGGGCTTTCGTTGTCAATTAAGGGTAATGTTACTTCGGAGGCTGGAGTGCCCCTTGACGGGAGGCAAGTTAGGGTGCTGCTTGATGGTGCTGTTATGGCTCGGGTTATGACAAATCAGAGTGGAGTTTTCTCAGCTAAATTTACAATTAATTCTGGGGCTAAGTTGGGGGCACATACTTTAACGATTAGCGTTGATTCTTCGGGTTTGTATGCAGGCGCGTCTGTGCAGAGAACGCTGACCATTAAGAAGATGGCTTCTTTTGTTAAGGTTAATGTGCCTTCTTTTGTTGTGCTTCCCTCAAAGCTTCATGTCAGTGGGGCTGTTAGATCAGCATCAGGTCCTTTAAAAGGCGCAACCGTGCTGATAGAGTTAGCAAATATTTCAGCTAACGTTACAACGTTGAGTGATGGAAGTTTTAATTTGACGTTGGATATGCCAAGCTCGGTTTTAGCAGGTTACCAGGATCTTAGTGTGAGAGCCCAGCCTTCTGAGCCTTGGCAAGCTACTGCACAAACAAAGGCTAGTGTTTTTGTTTTGAATTCCGTTAGCATTGGTCTTGCGTTGGCAACTTCGCTTTCAGTAGTTTTTGTGACTTACACGAGATTTATCAAAAGTAAGGGCAAGAAAGTACAAGGAACGGTTCAAGCTTCAGCTGTTTCAACCTTGCTGGAGAGAGGAGTTGGCGTTGTTGTTTCATCAAATCCTGAGTTAAAGCTTGAGGGCAGTAAAGGAGCGGTTCTTAAGGCGTATATTGAGGCTTTGGGGCGTGTTGAGTTGGCGACTGGGGATTCTCTGATGCCTAGCATGACTTTGCGTGAATTTATGCAGCAAACAGGCGCAAGAATTGGGAAAGCAGCTGATCCCTTTTATAAGTTAACCATGTTGGCGGAAAGGAGCTTGTATTCGTCGCATGAACCGGAAACAGGGGATTTAGAGACAGCTAAAGACTTAGCTGGTGAAATTGGGAGGATTCTTAGCGGTGAAAGCGCGTAAGGTTTTGCCCTTGTTAATGTTAGTTATAGTGCTCGCGTTATCTGCGATTGTTTGGTTTTATCCTCCGACAGGTAACTTTAGTGTGGATAATCCTTTTTGGAATGGCCTGTCAGCGTATAGTAGTGTGGCTAAGGTTGTGCCTTTGGATTCTTATGTTAATTTGCCGTCTTCTGGAAAAGGTACTGCTTTGATTGTGATACCTTATGAGCAATTTACTGAAAATGAACTTGCACAGTTGAAGAGTTATGTTTTAAGTGGTGGAACCCTTGTGTTGATGGATAATTATGGCTTTGGAAATCAGGTTCTTGGCGGCTTAGGGTTAGGCATGAGGTTTACGGGGCAACCGCTTTTGGATCCTTTGTTTGATTATCGTAATGAGTGGTTCCCGGAAATTACTGATTTTAGTAACTCATCTGTGAACCGTAATGTGAGCAGTATAGTGTTCGATCATGCGACGTGTCTAAATGATACTTCTGGCGCGACGGTGATAGCTGAGTCTTCTAGTTTTAGTTTTTTGGATGTTAATGAGAATGGGGTTTGGGATGCTGGTGAGCCCACTGGGCCTCTTCCGATGGCTGCTTATGTTATGATGGGTCAGGGCTGTGTTGTTGCAGTAGCTAATCCAGGTTTGCTTATTAATGGCATGATAAATATGGATAATAATTTGCAGTTTATTGGTAATGTTGTGAGCATTAAGGGTTCGAGTCCTAAGGTTTTTGTTGATCAATTTCATTTGCCTGAGACCAGTTTGGATGAGGGCAAGGCATTTCTGGCTGTTGTTTATGGGGTGGTTGCTTCTCCTTTGGGAACGTTAAGCTTAATAGTTGTGGTATTGGCATTGTTATTAACACCGATTTGGAAGAGACGTGAAAGTCATGACGAAAAACGTTGAAAGTTCGGTTAGTGTTCCAAATAAGATTTTGGATGAAATTTCGAAGGTTGTTGTTGGTAAGCAGGATATTAAAGAGATGTTGCTTGTTGCGTTTTTAAGTGAAGGGCATATTTTGATTGAGGGTTTACCTGGAACAGCGAAGACGTTGCTTGCAAAGACTTTTGCTCAAGTCATATCTGGAAGGTTCAAAAGAATTCAGTTTACTTCTGATATGTTGCCGGCTGATGTGACTGGTTTTAATGTTTATTCTCCTGGTGGGCGGTCTCGTTTTGTTGCTGGACCTTTGTTTGCTAATATTGTGTTGGCTGATGAGTTAAATCGAACTACGCCTCGTACTCAAGCGGCTTTGATTGAGGCTATGCAGGAGAGGCAAGTGACTATTGAGGGAGCGACGCATCCGTTGTCAGAACCATTTATGGTTATTGCCAGCCAGTTGCCTTATGGGTCTGAGGGTACTTATCCTTTGAGTGAGGTTCAATCTGACAGATTTATGTTTAGGGTATGGAGCGGTTATTTAAGCAAGGAAGATGAGCAACTGGTTATTTCTAAGGTGGATTATATTGAGGAGCCTAATGTTTTGGCTGTTGCTTCAGTTAAGCAGATTGTGGAGCTTCAGGAGCTTGTGAAAACGGTTCATGTTTCTGATGAAGTTGGGGCGTATATGGTTTCTTTGGTTAGGAGTGCTCGAGAGGACCCGGATGTTCTTTTAGGTCCAAGTACAAGGGCTAGTATTGCATTGTTTAAGGGATCGAGAGCTTTGGCGTTTTTGCAAGGGAGGGATTTTGTGTTGCCTGATGATGTTAAGAGGCTTGCTTTACCCGCGTTTGCCCATAGGATTCGTGTTAAGCCTGAAGCTGAAATGGAAGATGTAACACCCAAGATGGTTATTGATAGGGTTTTAAGTGGGGTTCCTGTTCCGAAAATATAGCCGTGGATAGATGAGTAGTGCAATGAGGCGGATGAATGCTGGCACGATTGCTAGAGCGTACCTAGTTATAGTGCTTTTGCTGGCTGTTTTCGTTTCTTCGCTTTTTCAGCTTGGTTTAGCGCTTGCTTTGTTGGCTATTCAGTTGTATTGTGTCTATAGGCCGCCGAGGGCAGGTTTGAATTTGATTTTGGTTGTCGGTTCGTTAGTTTTGGCTCCTTTGGCGCTTGAAGCTTTGGCTGGCGGGGTGTTTGCGGTTTTGCTTGTGGTTCCTGCTTTGTTCTTGTTTGATTGGAGCTTGAGGGAGTATGCTTTGACTCTGGTTTTTTCTTTTTCAAGGGTTGGGAGAAGCGCTACTGCTGTTTTGAAGGCTTTGGGGGCTGGTTTGGCTGTTGTTTTTTTGGTTTCTGTCGTTGTATGGAATTTAACTTTAATGTTGGCGGTTGCTGTTTTGCTTGGTTATCTTGCAATCGTGTTAGCTTATGTTTATCGTCGGGTGCCGAAAATAGCGTTGCAGGAAAGTAAAACTTGGAGCAGAATCGTGGTAGGTGATACCGATTCTAAATTGGTTAACGTTAAAGGGAAGGCGAGTATGCCTGTTTTTGTTTTTTTGCAGTCGGCTGATTCGTGGGTTAATGTTGAGCCTTCTAGTTTCACTTTGGCTAGCCAAGGTGGAGTAGATGCGGCTTTGCGGTTTACTCCGCCTCTTGCAGGTCCATCTAAGATTGAGGTTCAAGCGTCTGTTGTGGATTGTCGTGGTTTAATTGTGACTGGACAAATCCTGCAGCCTGTTGATTTACATATAATTCCTAGGGCAAAGTATGCTCAGTGGCTTGCTAACAAGTTTTTGGAGCAGACGTCCGCTGGAGCAGGTACAGCGGCTGGTGTTTCTCAGTCGTTGTATAGGGCTGCTAAGGGCGGGGTTGAGTTTCTCGGTAGCCGTCCGTATCAGTCTGGTGACCGGTTGAAGGATTTGGATTGGAGACACACCTACATGCTTGGGGAGTTAATTGTTAAGGAGTTTGCTGGAGCCCAGGGACAAGTTGGGATTATTGTTGCTGATTTGACGGCTAAGGATGCGGAAGATGCTGATAAGTTGGCGTATAATTTGGTTATGTCAGCTTTAACTTTGGCGACAGAAGCTTTGCCGTCTGCTTTAGCAGTTTATAACCGCAAGGAAGTTCTCGCTGCTACTGCGCCGATGAATCCTCGGGAAACGCTCAAGAAAGCGTTAGAATTAACCGAAAAAATAACTATTGTTGAGCCTAAGCAGAAAGTTTTACAGCCAACTATGATGCGCAGGCTCAAAAGGTCTATTGGGCAGTTAGACCACGTGAAAACAGAGTCTACGCGTAAACTTTCGGAACTTTTGGAGTTTGAGTTTGAGGCTAATCAGGAAGCCGCAAAGAAGCATCCTGCTACTTTGGCGTTGGCTAAAGCTGTCAAGAGTATGCAGGGTCCTGCGGTTATAACTGTGGTGTCTTCAGTAGATGATGATTCGGGTGCTTTGTTGATGGCTTTGGAGAGGTTGACTGAGAAGGGGTACAGCACAGTTATGGTTGGGACTGAGCGGAACACGCAGTTTTAAAGAAGAACGATTCGTTTCTTTTTGGGTTTGGCACTTGGATATTGGCAGATTTTTTATGTTTAAGTTGTTTTCTATAATTTTAAATAGCACTTGCTAAAGATACTGCTTAGCTGTTGTTAATTGATTTGAAAGGGGGGAGTTAAACGAAAAATTCATATTTAGCTGCCATCTGCTTGGTTGTAGCGGTATGCTTAGCTGTCTGGTCTCTTGGTGTTGTAACTAGCTTGTTCGCTTCTTCAGCGTTTTCTTCTTTCTGGTTCTTAAGTAGGGATACCGCTAACTATGCAGTGTTTGTTGTGCCTTCGATTTTCGTAGTTGCGGTGATATCTAGCATGTATTTTTGGGCTCGCCAGAAAGAAAGTAAGAAGGCATAAGGACCTGTTTGAATTTCGTCTTTTTTTCTGTTTTCTTTTTAAATTTGAAATGGTATTGGATTAGCCGGAATGCTGGTGCATAATACTTTTATTACTCGTTGATCTCAAGTTTGTTAGCGCTAAGCTGTAATCGATTTCTGTTTGTAAGCAAACACTCAGGTGATAAATTGATGGATTTGTTCAAGATACGAAAGCTTTGGGTTGCAATGATAATAGTTGTATGTGGTTTAATTTTTTATGCTGTTAGCATTGTAATGTTGCTGATTTGACGGCTAAGAATGCGGAATACGCGGATCATCTTTTTTGCTCTGAGCCTATATAAGAAGAAATAGCCAAAGCGGAATCATGATGGTGTTGCCATCTAAGCCGAGTTTTTGTTTTGTGTGAATCAGCAAATAGAAGCTGGTTAAGATTTTTTGATGGGTAGCTATTAGTCACATGGTTTTGTCTTTTATACGATTCTTTTTTGAGAAAAATGGGTAAAATATATTAAAGTATTGAGTTCTAAGTATAATGGTGATTTCATGCCTGAGGGTATTCTCCTTACTGACGAAGATAGAGCTCTACTTGTAAAGGTAAGTAACTTACTTGAGGAAGTAGTTGAAACTTTTGGTATACTGGAAGATAAAGAAACTATGTTATGTTTAAAACAGGCTGAAGAAGACGTCAAAGCTGGAAGAGTTAGAGATTACGATGATTTCCTCAAGGAGTTGAGGAAAACTGGCGAAATATAAGCTTAGAGTTACTAGGACTTTTGAAAGAGACTTCCGCAAACTTGACGTTCAAACTAAAAGGAGAATAGATTCAACAGTAAGATTGCTTGAAACAGATCCGTATGTAGGTAAGCCTTTGCGAGGGGATCTTGCGGATAAATGGTCACTTAGAAACGGCGACTATAGAGTCATTTACGCGATAAGCGAAGATAAGAAAACCGTGTTGCTATATGACGTGAGCCATAGGAAGAAAGTCTATAAATAAGAACCCGTGGTTCAAAAAAGAGTTTAGCACACCCATTTTCATGGTAGACTATGGCTCGTCAAATCCAAAGCTAATCAGTTTCTGTCCTTACTGAAACCAAGCGTTAGATTTACGGCAGAAGACCGTTGCGGAAGAGGATCTTTGGAAGAAGTACTTCAAGAGTTGAGAATGTTCTTTTGGGACTTGCCTTTGTGCTGCCGGGTAGCCTAAACCGCGCTTAACCGCTATTTACAACAAGAAAAAGCTTGTAAAAAGCTACCCCCGCCCCCACCAAAACAACCAGCAAAACACTGCTTTTTTGGATCAGCAACAGAAACAGCGGTAAACCACAAAACGGTTGTATACTCTTCTTCCAGTGATGAAGATGCGTTGAGTATAATCTTAGAAACCGTAAAAGAGAAAGGATACAACATTATCAAAGTCGACTAAAGCCTAATTAGCAGTAATATTCTTTGATGACACACAATACTTTTTAAAATCGTTAATTTCTATTTGTTATCGTTAAGACGTTAAAAAGGCAACCCCATAATGTATGTAAGCAAACACGTAGGAAAAAAAATTGAGAGAATTATCCAAAAAACAAAAACTGCATGTCCCGATACTAATAGTTGATTGCGTTTTAATATTTTATGCTAGTGGCATTGCAACTAATTTATTTGCGTCTCCTGTATTCTCTATGTTCTGGATAATAAGCTATCAAACTGCTCATAACATTGTTACTTATGTAGCTGTAATAATAGCAATCGCCTTAACCATAACGCCCTTAACCATAAATCTCATCCAAAAACCAAAGACTCTGTTCCCAGAAACACACAATAAACCAGTTATTCGCACAATCAAAGCAACAAATGAAGCACCAGTTAGAGTCACCCCACCAACTAATAACCAAAAAATCACCAATAACCCCGAAAGTAACAAAACAGAACAAAAAAACCAATCAGCCAAACAACCAATCATTCAACCAACCAAACAATCAACGACTCAAATACCCACCCAACCAAACACTGATAAAAATGCAACAACCAACCAAGAAGCAGACATAAAAAACAAAAATAAAATAACCTGTCCGACTTGCAAAAAAGAATTTAGCCAACCCCTTTTCATGCTAGACTATAGCTCGTCAAAGGCAAAGCTAATCAGCTTCTGTCCTTACTGTAACCAATCTCTAGGCGAACAAAAAACAGTTCAGAAGAGGATCTTTGGAATAAATACTTCAAGACCTTGACATAGATTTTTTTCTAGAAGCAACCACGCCTTATGTTGAATAAAATTTAGAAGAACAACATGCGCGTTTTTTAGTCTGTTGTTGTTCTACTTGGAACCTGTTAGATGGCTTTTTGAAAGAAGAAGAAAACTTTTGTGCAACTACTTCTCCTTCTTTTTAGCGTAAAGCCAAAGCAGTTGTACTGGGCATGAAAAAGAGTTCTTGGAAGTAGTAGTCGTATAAACCCTTCGCGTCGACTACTTCTAAGCTCTCGGTTGGATGATAAAAGTTCGTGTCCAAGGGTTGTGGCAGTATTTTATTTATCTTGCTTTTGTTTACTTGCTTGTTGGATTAGTGTTTTGAGTTCTTGTTCATCTTTTGGAACGTGGATTGTTTTTAGACCTGCTTTTCTACTTGTTTGAGCGAGTTTTTGGTCGCAGGTTAATAAGGCATTGTTATTGGCGTAACTGCATGTTGTTATTTGGAGTGCGTCAGCTTCGTATATGTGGTAGTTCATGACTAGATTCCATGTGTCGGTGAGAATTGGTGTTTGGACAGGTATGATTTCAAGGGTTTTTAGGCGCATGAGTTTCGATAGTTCATCAGCGAAGAGGTTTAATGTTTGCTCAAATTCTTTTTCTGTTAGCGAGCCTTTTCTGCGTTTTTCGTCGAGAACGCCCAAAGCTTCCCCTATGTTCCAGAGGGAGAGCGTTATTGTTAGTTCTCCTGTTTCTGCTTTGTCAAAGATTATGTCTGTTGTTTCTGTTCCTGGTTCAGTTATGTAGCGTTTCAGAATTACACTTGTATCAAGATAGAGTTTGAGCAATTCGTTTGTTCCTCATTTGCCTTAGGATTTCCTCAGATGGGGGTCCTCTGAGTTTGGGTCTTATAGCTTTAATTTCTTGTGAAGAAGCTGTTCCTTTGGCTGTGACGCCTATTTTTTCGAATGCTGAAACTACTTGGTCTTTTACTATTGCCGCCCGCAAAAGCATTTCAACTTCGGTACTCAGTTTTCTCAGGTTTCCATGCTTTTGGAATACCTGCGCTTTGAAGCTAGCCCAGACTTCATCATCTACATATATGCTAACCTTAGCCAATTATGTATTCCTCTGAAGGGGTTTACTGGTAAACCAGCATATAAGATTAACTCTGATTGTTCGCTTAAGCAAGTGGCAATTAGCTAACGGTACAGTTTACTACTTGTTTCAGTAGATTCGCAAGTGGGTTAGCTTTAATGTGTGTGTGCGCGCATAGGTACCTACCGGGAGGGTAAATGTCAATACGTTTTGTCGATACACTTTGCAGATACACTGAAGAGCATAGGATAGGCGGGTTCTTGGGAGCAAAGCTCCTCCCAGAATCGTTAAGCTTTTTTTAGATGCCTTGCAGCTCTCTTGCGGATTTACTGTGTTTTGGGTTAAGCGTGCTAAAGAAGGAACCATAAGGCAAGAATAGATACTGTTTTTGGGGAAAGATAAAGCGCTTAATTATGGTAAGCTTTAAATTTGTATTACATGTATTATTCGTATAATGTTGATGATGATGCAGAAAGTCGTAGAAAAAGAAACAATCGTCCCCGTACGTTTCCCTAAACATGAACTCCAAAAAATTGACGAAGCGGCGAAACGCGCAGGAGCAAAGTCCAGGAGCGCTTTCATTAGAGAGGCAACTGAAAAGTATGTTCAGGAAGTTGGCGGCTTGAAAGTTATTGAAATAAGAGAAAACGTCAGCATGCAGCAAGCTGGAACAGAGATTCTCGCTTACTTGAATGAGCATAAAGAGGCTGAAACTTTCGATATCGCCAATGACCTCAGGTTTGACTTGGATTTTACAGTTAAAGTTTTGAAAAAACTGTGGGAAGAGGGAAAAGTAAGTTGATTGGAAAAGAAGTTGGAGACGAACTCAGAGCTGAACAAATCGTCTGTGAATGTCGCAGGATGAAAGGTCCAGTCCTAATTCACAAAGGCTCTCATAGGGCGCAAAGGTACGTTTTGGAGGGTTTACCTGCAGTGGCGATAGTTACGAAGAAATGGCGGCTCAACGAGTAAACTTTCTTGGAATGTTACTACAGATGAAGGTTTACTTGTTCTGGTCTGCAGGAGTTGCTTTTTAAGGCTTAGAGATGAGTCATTGTTAGATGTAGTATGACGGTGTGAATAGTATCGTTGTGTTTTCGATTTTTTCAATGTTCCAGTAGTCTTTTGTGGCGATGAGTGCTTTTTGGGGCTTGTAGGTTTCTATAAAGCTTCGGAAGCTTCTTGAGATTTTAGGTTTCTGGAACACTTGGTATTTGGCTTCTACGGGAACAATTTCATTGTCTAAGTGAAGTATGAAGTCAACTTCTGCTTTGTTTGTGGTTCTCCAGTAATTGATAGTTTTATCTGGAAAGCTGTTTCTTAAGGCAAGGAGAACATGATTTTCGATGAGGTTACCGGCGTCGGTTCTTTTCTCCAGTGGGTTGAAGTTGTTAAGTATATGGTTTCTAAGTCCTATATCGTAGAAGTATACTTTTGGGTTTTTCTTCAGTTCGGTGAGAGGATTTTTGTGGAATGGTTGGATGAGTTGAGCTATGTAGGTTTCTTGGAGCATGGAGATTGTTTTCTTTGTTTCTTTGTAGTAGCTTTGGCATGTGTTGCTGACTTCATTGTAGTTTAGTATTTTTCCTGTTAGGGCTGCTAGGGTTCTGACGATGCACCGGTACTTTGAGGGGTCACTAACTTTAAGGAATTCGATTACGTCTTTGGAGACATAGGTGTCGTAGATGTTTTTGAGGACGATTCTTTTGGTTTCGGCATCTTTAGCGGTCATAACGGCTGGGTATCCTCCGAATGTTAGGAACTCGTTTAGAAGCGGAGTGAATTCACGGTGGAAAACTTCAGCGCCCTCTATATTGGGTAAGGTGCCTTTAAGCAGGAATTCTTTGATTTTGGTGTTTTTTTCTCGGTAAATAATAGCTAGCCGAGGGCTTTTGGTCGTTAAGAATTCGTGGAAATTAAAAGGGAATAGTTCGAAGAAGAAAACTCTTCCGACGAGGAATTTAGCCATGTCTCCACAAAGTTCTAGTGAGGAGCTACCGGTAACTATGAACTTGGCGTTTTCGAAGGTGTCATACAGCAGTTTGAGAGTTTTACCGCAGTTTTTTACATACTGGTACTCATCCATCAGGAAAAAGTGTCGATCTTGGCTGGTAATGTAGCTTTTGATGTATTCTTTTGGGTTGGCTTCAAAGGTGTCCAGCACGTCGGGATCTTCGAAATTTAGGAAAATAGCTTTTTTCTCAGGCAAGCTTTTCTGTAGTTGTCTGAGGATGGTTGTTTTTCCTGATTGCCTTGGGCCTTTTATGGCGTATGCTTCCCGACGGTCTATCCATTTTGTGAGGTTTAACAGGATGTCTCTTGGGTACGTTTCACTCATTTGGCTTTGTCTTCCTTAAGCTTTATCAATAGAATTATTAACAGCCTTTAAATTTTTCTATTATTAAAATCAACAAAAATTAAAAAATACTCGTTCTCGTAGCAGAATCATGAATCTTTCAAAAATATCATCCGATTACATAGCATCCAATGCGGTTTTGTAGCCTACTAAGGTGCGGATGCTTAAAGGTCAATTGGGCAAATAGACAAAATGGAAATGAAGTTGTACAAAAGCTAAAGGAACTTTTGGAGTTTGAGTTTGAGGCTAATCAGGAAGCCGCAAAGAAGCATCCTGCTACTTTGGCGTTGGCTAAAGCTGTCAAGTGTATGCAGGGTCCTGCGGTTATAACTGTGGTGTCTTCAGTAGATGATGATTCGGGTGCTTTGCTCTTGGCTTTAGAGAGGTTGAGTGAGAAGGGGTACAGCACAGTTATGGTTGGGACTGAGCGGAACAAGCTATAGTATTTTTAGTTGTTAGAAGAACAACAGCGCTTTGTTTTCAACTGTTGTTGTTCTTGATGCACGCGCTAGTATCTCAATGCGAAAATAGGACCTGTTAGGGCGGTTAAGTAATTATTCTTATTCTCTTTTTTGTGATTATAATCAGTTTGTTCTCCGCTTCGTGAAGGTCTACTTTCTTGTAGGCAGTTATGAGCGTTTCCAAGATGTTAAAGGCTGTGGCAGGGTTAGCTTTTATGACTATCACTGAAAGCGTGCCTTTCTTAAGCGTGTGATATATTTGGGCGAAGTCTGCGTCTAAAGTTAAAATCGTCATGTTGTTTTTTGCGGCGTACTCAGCTATCGCATAATCCTTGGCTCTTTTGAGGCTAGTTTCCGAAACGTTAGCAACGTCGAATCCTTTCTTCTTGAGCCACTCTCTGACGTTATTTGGCACGTTTTCGTCTACTAATATACCTGTCAAAAGCTTTGCCCTTAAAGCGTAACAGTGACTTCACGTTCTAAGCATTTTGAAGCATAAAGAAGCGCAGCTTTGATGTCTTCCTTTCTTAATTGCGGGTACTCCTTCAGGATCTCTTTTTCAGTCATGCCGTTTGCCACAAACTCAACAATAAGGTAAACTGGAATACGAGTCCCCTTTATGACTGGTTTTCCTACCATGACGTCGGGATCGATAACTATTCTATCCGCAATCTCTTCCATGCAAATCAACCATCATGTTCTTTTACTGTTAATACAATGATGCAAATTGATATATTACAGTTTCCCAGAAAAGCTTCAGAAAGGTACCCCCTGGTCTACTAGATGCTTCTAATAGGCTCTAAATATGATTCAACATAGAGCTGCATGGAATAAATGCCCGCACTTTCAACATAGAAACGTGTTTTTTCATGTAGTTTTTGGCACTATTAACATGGACTTCATAACAAGCCACGACCTCAAACAGTAGATTCGCAAGTGGGTTAGCTTTAATGTGTGTGTGCGCGCAGGTACCTACTGGGAGGGTAAATGTCAATACGTTTTGTCGATACACTCTGTAGATACCATCAGTTTGAGAAAGAATCCCTACTTCTTGCTTCCTTAAGTAAAGAAGCCCTAAGCTTAAGCAAATCGATTGTTTTTTTATCTATCCACTATTTCTCTCCACCACTTTTTGCAAAATTTAAGGTTTGCTAATACTTTTTGGGGAAAAGATAGTGGACTTGATGCACTCATGAGTCACCCGTGAGTAACGTGGATTTGGGCTTGTCTGTGTATAAAGGGGGTGATCTTTTGTAGACCGATTGAGCGGTTGATGTTGACAAAGCCTAAATACATTTTAAACATCTATGTGTCAGCAAGGAAATAACAAGATTATATCGCCGCCTCGAGTGGTGTTAAGATGATAATTTGCACAGTAACAGGTTTTTAGGCTTTATTGTGCAGTTCTGACCTAAAATTTTCATGGTGATTTAAATACAGAGCTAATAGAGGGTTTACGGTTTTTGTTGAAAGGCGTATTTCTCAGCTTCGGCAAACTGCTGATTATGATACGCAGTGTCTTAGAAGTAAGTGGATTGATAAGCTTGACGCTGTGTTCGCTTTGGTTACTTCGATTGCTAAGGGTGAAGTTAATCGGCAGCGAGTTGGCGGTAGGGTAGAGTTCATAACTCCTAAGCAGCGGCAGATGTGGGCTCATGAAGACTGGGCACTTGCGCTTTAGTCATCCTGAAGGTGGGCATGATGACGTTTTCTGGAGCACTGCGTTGGCTGTTCTAGGTTCTGTGCAGGCGCCGTTGCCTGGTAGAGGCGCTGTTATGCCGTATTAATGGTGATTGAAGATGAGCTTTGTTGCTGAGCGTTTGCCTCAGTTTATTGGTAATTGAATATAAGGTGAAAAATTTAATGGACAAAGAGAATAAAAAAATCAAAAAACCTGAAGAAAAAACACCGACAAAAAGTTTGCTTGAGGACTGGCCGAGTTTTTGTGCTTGGGAGCAAGCCCTCGACAATAGTCGAAGTAAAGGAATCCCAGCGTTCTTGCAAGAACCTGAAGACAAACAGAAAAACAAAGAAGAGGGGAAGCCTTTGTCTGAACAGAACACTCAGCAAGATGCTTCTACACAACCGGGACAAGGCGTAATCAGCAATGCATATACTGCGTCGGAAGAAGTGGAGTCAAAAGAATGGACATACGAGGATTTGATGAATCAACTACAAAACTTGGAAAAGCAGATTAAGCAAGTTCCAAGCGCTAGCTATGCTGAACTTGCCGCATTGAAAAGGAAGCTTGCGGATTTGAATAAGGAGATTGCTAAGAGGGCTACTATGCGTGATTTAAGCAAGAAGATTAGTGAGCTTTCTAAGCAGTTGCAGCAACCTGAAGACGAGGAAGATAGCGAGAGCGAAGAGACTGAAGCAGCTGAAGCTGAAAGTGCTGAATCTAAACGTGCAAGCGGCAAAGACACAGTCGACACTATACAAGATGCAGCGTGACATACTTAGGAATTACGTCCGACAGAATTGATTAGTATCGACAGTTACGGTTGGATTGAGCGGTTTACAAATGGGCCTAAGGCACCACAGTACAACCAGATAATTGAGTCATGTCAGCCTAAGGATATTGTCACCTCAGTTGCGGTTCTTTATGAGGTTTACAAGAAGGTAAAGAAGCTCAGAGGCGAGAAGCATGCACTTTTAGCGGTTGCTGCACTTAGTCAGACAACTATTGTTCATATCGACCAAACAATATCACTTGAGGCTGCAGATTACAGTCTTGAATATGGCCTGCACTTTTGTGATGCTCTCGTTTACGCTACTGCACGCCATTGGAAAGCTAACCTATATACTAGTGATGAGGATTTGCGAGCACTCAAGGCGGTATGCTTTGTCTAGAATACGACTCGATGCCTGTCTGTGTTTGCTCTCTCACAGCCTACCCCCCGGTCTAATAGATGAGCCAAATAGGACCCTATAGATGACCCAAATAGAACCTGCACTTACTATCTGCAGCATCTTCTGCGAGCGAAAATACTGACGCTTTGTTGTTAACTTTGGAGCAGTCACGCAAGAAAGGATGCAGCACAGTTTTAGTCAGAGCTATAGTAAAGGAGTAGCAATTCGAAAGAACAACAACAATTCATTTTTCAACTGTTGTTGTTCTATCAGTAAACCGATCTATTTCCCCGCACAATAACCCTTCAAAGCTGAAGCCGCGCTCAACCGCTATTTACAACAAGAAAAAGCTTGTAAAAAGCTACTCCCACCCCCCATCAAAACAACCAGCAAACACTGCTTTTTTGGATCAGCAACAGAAACAGCGGTAAACCACAAAACAAAGGGTATTTAAAGGGAAAAAAAAGGTTAAAAACCGAGTTTAACAAAATTAGTTTAACATATTTAATTTTAGACTTCCAGCTCATCTTTGGATGTAGCCAAGTAATCGAGAACTAAATAGTTGAGTCGAGCGAGTAGTCAATGGGTCATTTAAAAATTACGCATTAGTAATGTTACATTTTAGGCGCTCTAATGTACGCATTTCTCCACTTGATTTTTAGACTTGGCTTTTCTTTTATATTCAACCGCTATTGCAAATGTTGCTGTAACTGACAGTGTAAGGATAATTATTGATGGAAACTCTGGAATGGCAGGTGTTGGTGACGGTTGAATTGTTGGGGTAGGTGATGGTGTTGATAGTGGGGTCCGTGCAGGGGTCGGAGTTGGTGTTGTACTACCTCCTCCTCCAGTTGAAGACGTAGGTGTTGGTGTTGGAGCTACATATCCTTGTATGTTCCAATTTGGACCTACTTGGTAATTCGGACTAATAGTCCATGTTTGGCAGTGTACAGATGGAATAAGCAGAGCCAGAAAAACCGTTAAGCAAACAATTGCTAAGACGTTTTTCTGTTTCATTTTTTTCTTCATCTTTTTGTCGTTAACAAATCAAGTTTTTTGTACTGAAACAACGGTGGGGTTAGCGGAATCAACATATTTGAAAGTTTGACCTGACTGTACCGGAATGCAAATAACTCCTGAATTAGCTGACCCAGCATAGGCGGGGTCAGCTACACCGTTAATGTATATGTTTATGTAAGTTCCACCTGTAAGTGTTATGAAGCCATTAGAGTCAGTCCACATGTAAACTGTATTGTTAGTAAATGAAAGGCTTGGGTTTCCTCCTCTGTCAGCTATATCCAAAGTGTTAGTAATTGGTGAAGCTATGATTCCGACAGGGTTGTATCCTAGATTTTGGTAATAAGTATTGTAACAAGTAAGGTTTACACTTGATTCATCACTATAGATTGCCCATCTGTTCATATTTTGAATAGTATTTCCACCGACAACACAGTATGATGCACCGTATAACATTATTCCTGCCCATGAAGTATAAGGTAAAACATCATCCAAGATGTGGTTGTTTTCTATAATATTGTAGCTTCCACCCACATCAATCCCTTGACCTGTAACGAACCCTGTTTGCCCGAAATGGTCAATCATGTTATCTAAAATTGAATTACCATTAGAAATACTGTCAACATAGATGGCATCCCCATAAGAAACGGTTGTTGATGAATTAAAGATGCTATTTGATGTTACCAAATTGTCACTTGCATTACGAAGCGAAATAGATGCGATGAGACTGTTAGAAATAGAGTTTCCTATTACAGTGGAAGAATTACTATTTAGATATATTCCATAGCTGGAATCGTTAATGGTGTTTCCTTGAACTAAAATGTTGCACCCTGTCGCCACATCGTCTAAATATATCGCTTGAAAACAGTTGCTTATAGTGTTCCCTGATACGATACAATTATATCCATATTGAATTATTACCCCAGCCGCAGACGCTGTCGTAAGGCTTCCGTTTGTCACGTTGTAAATATCATTATCCAAAACCTTGCATCCTGAACACCTATCAGCATTAATGAGAGGTTGCGGTGCATTACACTCAATAAAGATTCCATTATGCTGTCCAGCGTAGCCAATTTCATTATTTTGGAAAGTGCAATCAGTACAGCCATGCCAACAACCACAACAATCAATCACAGTATTGTGGATATAGCAGTTATAAACCAAGCAGTTATGTGCTTGTTGAAACTCGATTCCTTTTTGGTATAAGGGAGTTATTACATTAGCAGCATTTCCATCTATCTGCAAGTTTTCAATGGTTATGTTATTGTTTCCAGTTACCCAATTATTTTCTATGACATCGACAGTGGAAGTTGGAGGCTCTTGAAGTATGGTGCTTCGACCTTGCCCTTCCAAAACAACATTGTTTCCATTTATGGTTACACTCGCAGGGTAAAGTCCATTCATCAAAAGTACGTCTGCACCGTTAATTGCAGTGGCAGAATCAATAACAGAGGTTGCGTTTGTTGAGGACCAACTATTTATGTATCGGTCGGCTGAATCTTGAGCAAGATAATAGCCACTGTTAACCGTGTCAACTGAAATAGTGTACGGTGAACCTTGACTATTCGCAGAGTTAATGAAAACCCGTTGCATACCATTAACATTCTCGGTCACGCTGATATTCGGTGGAATCGTCACATTGTAATTGAAGGGTACTTCCATCCACACGTTTCCCGATGAAATATCAGCGATTGCTGCTTGTTCAACAACAGTCAAATTTGAATTAACGATAAAGTTGTTCCATGTGGCACCGTCAATCGCAAAATAACTAGAGTTCGTGTATTGACCCACATAAGCGTTAGCAATCGGCAACGGAGTGTCTAAATAATAGTTTGATGTGGCAATAGCATCCGCACGAACAAGCGGAGTAGAAACAAAAAAAGCACAGATAAGTATGATGGCTATTCCAGCTAAAACGGAAACTTTAACGATTTGACGCTTAAGTTTAGACACATTAACTTGAAAACGGCTTCGCATTAAAAGGTAAGTCAACAAGCCAGCACCAAAAACTTGAGGAATTAAGCCGTAAAGGGGCATGTTCTGAAGTAAATTGACGAGTTGTAAAAGACTAAGTTTCATACCTGAAACTGACAGAAACGCGGAGATTACGCCATAAGCCACCCCTTGTCCACAAACTACAAGGAAAACGCCTAAAACTATTGCTGGTATCGACCCGAAAGCTAACTTCTTTTTGGTTGATACTTCTTTTTGCATTTTGAAATCCTTTATTATTACTTTTGAACTTCCTTAAATAATTTAATACTCCCTACAATCCCAAAAGCCGCGTTAGTCATTCAACCAACCAAACAATCAACGACTCAAATGCCCACCCAACCAAACACTGATAAAAATGCAACAACCAACCAAGAAGCAGACATAAAAAACAAAAATAAAATAACCTGTCCGACTTGCAAAAAAGAATTTAGCCAACCCCTTTTCATGCTAGACTATAGCTCGTCAAAGGCAAAGCTAATCAACTTCTGTCCTTACTGTAACCAATCTCTAGGCTAACAAAAAACACTTCAGAAGAGGATCTTTGGAAGAAATACTTCAAGACCTTGGCATAGATTCTTTTCTAGAAGCAACCACGCCTTATGTTGAATAAAATTTAGAAGAACAACAGCGCTTTGCTTACGATATTTTACGTAGTGCGCCCATACGACCTATAACTACAGGTTTTTGTTTAACAGAGTCAGCGAAATCGAGAAAGGCATCATTGCATGCTACATCATCTGAGAGCAAAAGACCGCCGTAATTCAAATATTTCCATGCTGTAGTGTACTCATACATCATAGTCTTATACGTATGACGCGAATCGTGCAGAAAAATATCAATCTTAACTAAAGAAGCCAATAACGTCGAGAGTACCTTGGTGCTTTCTCCAAGAGTCAGATGCCATCTATATCGTAACTGCTTCGGAATCACCCAACCTAATTGCTTCTCTGAAGGTACAGCGATGCCTTCTCGATAATGCAAATCCACGGAATACAAATCGCCCTTTTTATTCCTATCTAAGGCGTTAAGAATAAAAGCTGAGGATACGCCACTAGCAACCCCTGTTTCTACGACGGTCTTTGGACATAACGACCTAGTCAGAACATAAAGCATTAGCCTAGAATCCATGGAAACCCCACCCATACCTGAGGGCATTATGTCACATAATTCGATATGACGTAAAAATTCAGAGTTTTTTACATCTGCCATAAAATTAATTACATCTTTTTGGGCAAGGTCAGTAATTTTTGTTATGCCCTCTTCAAGGGACGCGGAATACTGTGCATACTCACTCAATCTTGAAGAATGTTTCCTTGATGCCCGTTTTTCAAAGGGTAAAAGTGCAGTTCGCACAATCAAGTATGGATGACGTAAATAACGTACTTTCCTCAGATTATTTCCCATTGCGTCTCCCCTTTAACAAGTGATTACTTTTTTCCTTTATCTATTTTGCTATGCCGGCTGTTTTCTTGCTTCACTATAAAGCAAATGAGAAAATTAATTTGTCAGAGTCAAAAAAGGATTCCAAGCAAGTGCTTTCATTGTCAATCCATCCAGATGTTGGTGAAGAACGAATAGATTTCATCGCACAAATACCTTTGGATGTAAATAACAAAGTGCCGCATCAAACCATCTTTAAACTTAAAGTGAACAAAAAGATAACGCCTTGGTAAATTTCTCACTTGAAACGGGAAAAATTATTGTTATCAATTTTGAGGATTGAGGAAAAGTGAACTACTCGCCGCTTCCCAGTAGATCAAAAAATTAACCTCATAGTTCCTCCTGAAGACTTAACTCTCCATCAATCGGCTTCTCCAAATCTGGCAAAAAAGAAATCACCAAGAACACTGCCAA
>Ga0208457_1000348_pt1 | contig 50732 bp, 43 predicted proteins | sample June2015DPH_10_1_FD_185513 | JGI IMG/M metagenome (GOLD analysis project Ga0208457, IMG submission 185513) | Peatland microbial communities from SPRUCE experiment site at the Marcell Experimental Forest, Minnesota, USA - June2015DPH_10_150... | ecosystem: Environmental > Terrestrial > Soil >... | reverse complement strand
CGGTGTGATTCTGCCGATTGGTGGCGTGAAGGAAAAAGTCCTGGGTGCGAAGCGCGCCGGAATCAAGCATGTGCTTCTGCCCGCGGACAACGAGCCCAACGCCGTCGCCGACCTGTCGCCCGAAATCCTGGGCGACCTGACGATCGCCTACGTGCGCACGCTCGATGAAGTTCTCGAGCATGCCCTCGAAAAAGACCCCATCGCCCCTGTCGTCCCGGAGCCGGAACCTCCGGCACCCGGTCTCGGCGACTCAACCCAAGCCGTGCACTGAAGCTCCGTTTTATCTGCAAAGGCCCGGCACGCTGTCCGCTGGGCCTTTTCTATTTGCCCCCGGCTTTCCTTCCGCGAACCCCCGGGAGTAAGCTGAGGACAATGAGCGTTCGGCCCAAACGCGACTTGGACCCCAAACCTGAACACTTGGTGCCCTTTGGACCTTATGGCGGTGGGCAGTGGACTGCGCATCCCATCGGATTGGTGATTGTCATCGGCATGCTGATCATGGGCCTAGTCACACGGACTCCGGTAAGCCTGCTCCTTATCGCGTCCCTCCTGGGCGGTGCCATCGTCGGTTTTTTCCTCTGGCTTCGCCACCGATAACGGCTTGGCCCTGCACTGCTCCGCCCGGAAAATCCAGCCGCCAACTCCTGCTAACATTAGTTCATCTTGAAGGTGCACCCCAAATCCGGTTCCGCCAATCTCGCCGCCATCCTGGCGCAACGCTTGGGCGAAGCTCTGCTTCGGGAACGCATCGTCCCCCGCTTCGTGGATTCCTACGTCGTCGAACACGGACGCTTCGGCTTGCAGGTGCACGCGGCACTCTACCGCGACCTGCTCACCCTTTTACAGCGCGAAGCCTTGCTGGCCATGTCTGTGCGCGCCATGGAAATTGCAGAAATGTCTGCCGCTTCGGGCGGCGCGAAGGCCCCCGTGCGCACCAGGCGCAAATTCGCCGCTGCCTTCCAGCAGAATTACCTGGCCGCACTCACACGCCAGCAGCGTTGGAATGCCGGCGACGCTTTAGAATTCCAGGCGGACTTGCAGATGTATCGGGCGATTTTGGCGAAGACGGGTCCCACACGCCGCGCACGAAAGCCGTTCGAGGTGGCCAATCACCCCTTCGTCGATCGTTGCGCCTTCCTTCTCGATTCTTCGTTTTTGGAAAAAGCGCGCGTTGCGGCCAGCCGCTCGCTCACCAGCCTTGAAACGCTGACCACGGAAATCGCCCAGGAAATTTTTCAGGCTCCTTCGGACGCAAGACCTCCAACAACGCGCTAGAGTTCCAGCGCATTCGTTGCAAACACCGGTTTGTCTGCCCGGAAAATCTGAAATCCTCCAGCGAACTGCCGGAAAATCCTAGCTGATCTTTTCCACCTGCACCGCCGTGCCGTACGCCAGCACTTCCGTCACGCCCTGCATCACTTCGTTCGCGTCATAGCGCATCGCCAGGATCGCGTTCGCGCCATGCTGTGCTGCATGTTGCAGCAGAAGTTCGTACGCCTCTTCGCGCGCCTTCTCGCACAGCTCCGTCAACACCGTGATGTTTCCGCCCACGATCGTTTGAATCCCCGCCGCCAGGTTGCCCAGCACGCTCCGCGAGCGCACAGTAATTCCCCTCACGATTCCGAAATTCCGCACCACACGGTACCCCTGCAGTTCGGTTCCCGTGGTCACCATCGAATTATCCACTCGTCCGGTCATGTGTGTTCTCCCCCTCCGCTTGCAGATGTTTACCCCTGCGATTCTACCTCTGGACATCCCGATTCCCACACCGCTTCTCTCTGTTATGCTCGGATTGCGTGGAAACTCTCTTTGAAATCCTGGCGATTGTTCAGATCGCCACGGGCCTTTACCTTCTTTGGCAGGGAATTCAGTGGCTCGCCTACGTGCGCCGCCGCCTGAAAACCGACCCGGGGTTTTTTGCCCCGCATACCGCCGTCATCTGCCCGTGCCGTGGCATGGAACCCGGCCTCGAACGTAATCTCGTTTCCTTGTGCGAATTCGCCCACCAGAACTATGAAGTCTTCTTTGTGCTCGCCTCCGAATCCGACCCGGCCTACAGCATCGTAAAACGCGTTGCGGCATCCTCCCGTGTTAAAGCCACGGTCGTGATTGCCGGCAAACCCCAGAATTGCAGCGAGAAGGTGAACAACCTCCGCACCGTCGTCGAACAGCTTCCTCCCGAATTTGAGGTGTTGGTCTTCACCGATTCCGATGGTCGCCCCGGCAAAACCTGGCTGCACCATCTCGTCGCCCCGCTCACGGATTCCCGCATCGGCGCCACAACCACCATGCGCTGGTTCATTCCCAATCATAGTGATTTGCCCACCGCACTCCTCGCCGCTTGGAACGCCTCTGTTGTAACCATGCTAGGCGATCACGAGAAGAATTTCTGCTGGGGCGGCGGCACCGCCATCCGCCGCAAGCTCTTTGAAGAGATCGGTATGCTCGACGTCTGGCAGTATTCCTTCAGCGACGACTATTCCCTGACCATGATGGTGGAACGCACCGGGCGCGGCATCCTCTTCCTCCCGGAATGCCTGACCGTCTCCTACGTCCAATCGGACTATGCGGGTCTACTTGAGTTCACAAACCGCCAGGTCACCGTCACCCGGGTCTATCGTCACAATATGTGGGCTTCCGCCTTTGCCACCCATTTTCTCTATTGCCTGACTGCGGTGGTAGGCCTGTACCTTACTCTCACCCTTACCATCGCTTCCCGCCCGGCTTTCCAAATTATGTCCTTGCTCGTCCTGCCCTTTTTGCTCGCGGCCATTCGCGGTGCCATCCGGGTCATCGGTGCTACAGAAGCCCTTCCGCCCTTCAGATCGCAGATCATGGCCCAATCCTGGATGTACATCCTTTTGACCATGGTTGTTCCATTTCTGTACCTGTGGAATTTTCTATCCTCGTTCGGTCGCCGCATTCGCTGGCGGGGCATTGACTATGAGTTGATCTCCCCGGAGCAGACCCGCGTCCTTACCCCGTAAACGCCGGCAGCGTCGCGAAAAGCGAAAAAAATGCCCCGCGCACGCAATTTCTACCCAGCTTTCATCGACTCGTCATTTCTCTCCCTGCCTAAGTCATTGAAAAGTTGCATCATAAAATTACTCCTTAGCGGCACCCCGGATGCTAATCACTAGCTCGGTCAGGTGTGATTCTTGTAAGCGTTATGACGGGGACTCCTTCTCGCGTACCCCGTGGTGGTGAAGTCAGCCTTTCACGTCACCGGGGTAGCTAGCCTGACCTAGCTTGCGCCCTGTCCGCTTGCCCGGTGATTCCGGGCGACCTCCTCAGGAGGTAAACGCAAGTCCAATCTAAAAGGAGCGCATCGTCCCCACCGCGAAACGCTCTCGGAGGAGTGCACGTGAAGTTCATCCGCAGATCAGTCGCAACGCATCCTATCACTCATTCCAAACCCGCTCCCTCACCCTTTTTGTACCTCTTTTACGAAAAATCCTCTGGCGCGGCACATTTCCATGTCGAAGCCGGGCCCGCTGGCGAACTTCCCGTGGAGCATGCCGCCGGACTCCTCGCCATGCATTGCCTGGTCCGAGGACAATCCCCCAGCGACTACATGATTATGGTCCCCGCGCCGCAGGAATGCTTGGGCGCCTTGGAAGAGAAAGCTGAGGAACTCCTGCAGGCGGGACACAAAGTCAAAAGCGCTGTGCGGCTCACCCGCCGCGAAGAAGAAGTCCTCGACGGCATTCTACGCAGCCTGGCCAACAAGGAAATCGCTTCCGAACTGAACCTCTCCGAACGCACGGTGAAGTTCCACGTTTCCTCCCTGCTCGCCAAATTCAAGGTGCGCGGCCGCATGGAACTTATGCGGGAAACGTCGCGCAATCCCATGCAGCCTTTGCCCGCGCCCGTCAGTGCGCCCGCGCCCCAGTTGCCGCACTATGCCACTCGCCCGAGCCTCTACGGCAAGCCCCTGCATTCCCGCAAGGTATTGCCGCTGGCCCGCCCGCGTCTCATGGCCTGATAACGGATCTGGATATTTTATCCAACTAGAAAGCGCGCCCGCGGCTCAGTCACGGCGCGCTTTGCTTTTATTCTCGCTTTTCGGCCAGTGCTTCCCCCTCTACGGCTTTCATGGAGGCTGGGTCCTAAAGAGACAAGAGAAACCCTAGAGAGGGAGGAGGGCGTGCTAGGGCGCGACGGCAGCAGGGGTTTGATGCGGCGGCTCGGTTTCCACGCCTCGCCAGCCTACGGCGCGGCCACTGACCGCTTCCTTCACCGAGCGGAACAGCACGATGTACATGAGTTGCCGGTAGTAGAACCGCTGCAGCAGCACGGGCACCAGCAGCGTCCAATCCTCGTGACGTTCCAGGGCAAACGCAATCATGCACGTAAACACGTCGATGATCAGGAACCCCAGGAAGAAGATTACCGAACGCTGCACGTCCGCCGTGGTCCAGAGGTGCGGGATCTGCGTGATGTGCAATTGCGCCAGACCCCACAGCAGCAAACTGCCCAGGAACAGCAAATCGATGACCGGCGAAATCAGCGGCAGCGCAATCTGGAAGACGAAGATGTTGGGCAGGGCCACCCAGCCGAGCGCGCCATATTTCGCCCGGAACAATGTGCTGCTGTGCTTCCAGAAGGATTGCAGCGTCCCAAACGTCCAGCGAAAACGCTGGCCAATCAGCGACCCGGGCGTTACCGGAGCTTCTGTCCAGGCAACCGCATACTCGTCGTACGAGACGCGCCAACCCAGCCGGCGAATCGCGATGGTGAGGTCAGCGTCTTCCGCGACAGTGTCCGCGGTGATTCCGCCTGCCGCCTCGATCGCTTGCCGGCGCCACGCGCCCAGAGCACCGGGCACGACGGTGATGCAATTCAGGAGATCGAAGGCGCGCTTTTCCATATTCTGGCTGGTGATATATTCCAGCGCCTGCCAGCGCGTCAGCCAGCGCGACCGATTGCCGACTTTGACGTTTCCTGCCACAGCCCCGACCTGCGGATCGGAAAAGTGGCGCAACAAGTGGCGGATTGCGTCGGGCTCGACTTCCGTGTCGGCGTCGATGGTCACGACAATCTCGGTCCGCGCGTGGGTTAGCGCTACGCTCAACGCTGCCGCTTTGCCGCGGTTGACCTGGTGAATGATCTGCACCCGGCTTTCGGACGAGAAATTGGATTTCAAGAGCTCCAGCGTGCGATCCGCCGAGCCGTCATCTACAACGACCACGTGAATATCCGGAATGTCGGATGCCAGAACCGAACGCACGGTCTGAACAATGACGCTTTCTTCATTGTGCGCTGGAATCAGCACCGTCACGGCCGGAATGGGATTCGCCAAAACGTGGTGATCGGGGCGAAGCTTTTCGATGATGGCCAGAATTCCAATGATGAGGGCTCGGCAGCTTACGAGAATGATCCCCAGGATGAAAACCGTGGCGATCCCGAAGCGCAGCCACTGAAACATCGCGAAGATGAAGCCATCCGCATGCGCCGAAAGCCTCTCCCGGAACGACAGCGGCACCATCACGTCGGCGCGGGTTTTTCCGATCAGGTCGGAAACGGACACGAACTCGTAGCCCTGGGCGCGCATCTGATCGATGATCAGCGGTAATGCCGCAACGGTCTGCGCGCGTTCCCCGCCGCCATCGTGGAGCAGCACAATATTTCCATTCTTGGCCTGGCGCATTACTTCCGCTGCGATTTCCGCCGCTGGGCGCTGGTGCTTGTCTTCGGTCATGCGCCAGTCGTCGGGGTCAACGCGTTGACCCACGATCAAGTAACCTAGTTCTTGCGGGTAAGGCAACTGCTGCACTTCTTCCTCATATTCCGGCTGGTGATCGATGCCGTACGGCGGACGGAAAAGGATGGATTTCACGCCGAGCGTGCTCTCGATCAGGCGCTGCGTCAGATTCAGCTCCCACTTGATCTGCGTGTGCGAGATTTCGTCAAAATTGGGGTGTGTAAACGTGTGATTGCCGATTTCGTGGCCTTCGTTGTATTCGCGCTTCAACAAATCCGGCGCTTGGTTGGCCGCTTCACCGACGACGAAGAAGACGCCCGGGACATTTTTCTCTTTAAGGATGTCCAGGATCTTCGGTGTCCACCGCCGGTCGGGGCCGTCATCGAAAGAAAGCACCAGTTTCTTCTTGGCAGCGCCAAGCTGCTCAATATCAAAAGAGAGTGGGATAGCGTCGTATTTTTCGCTGGTGAACAGATCCGTCGCGGGATCGTAGTGGAAACTCCGCACGCCGCGTTTGGGCACATCCGCGATGTGCCAGATATCGCCATCGCCCTCGAGGATCAGGTCGGGGCCGGGGGGAATGTCGCAGAGTTTATTGCGAATAGCATCGTCGGGGTGCGTGGCATCCCAGATCGGCCAGATGGAAGAATCGCCGGAGCCGAAACGCCACAGTGCTGTCCCTTGCACACCGAGTCTTTCGCTGGCCCGCAACTCGTTATAGGCCGTAATCGCGTCAAGCATCCACACCTGGTGCGTATGATTTTGTTCGTCCACGTAGGAATAGTGCGGATTCAGGGAAGCCGCATCGAACTCGACATCGGCCTCGGATTCGTGCGCGTGAAGGAGCGCCTCCTGAATGCTGAATTCTTCCGCGTGCCGCGGTCCCTTCTGGGTGTTTTCCGTCCAGTCATAGGCGTAGTTGGCAATGCCGGCCACAATTTTCTGTGCCGGAACAACCTGGCGAACCTGGCGGAGATTCTCCATGAACCAGTCCTGCGCCGCGATCGGACCGGGCTCCGAAGTCAGCCAGTGTTGGTCGTAATTCATCAGAATGATGGCATCGGTTTCCCGGCCAAAGAACGCGTAGTCGTATTCGTCGTCGCGGGCCGGGAGGGCGATCATGACTTTCAGTCCAACGGCGTGAAGCGCGGGCGCCAGCTCGCTGATGAATTCGCGAAAATTCGGTTGGCTCTTCAGCGGCACTTCTTCGAAATCCACCACAATGCCCGCCTGGTGAGCCAGCACAGCGTATTCGACCACATCGGAAACGAGGTGGCGTCGCGCAGCGGAAGTCGCAAGCAGCTCTGTAAGTTCCTTTACCCGCCAGACCGTGCCGTCGTAATTGTTGAGCAGCCCCATCATTGGCAGTTCGATGGGCGGAGTAAGGGAGCGCATCCACTGGTGGAGCTTGTCTTGCCTGAGCCGTATAAGGGCCTCCGCCGGCGAGGCCTTTACGGTTTGATTGCGCTCGTAATCCACAACCGTGATTGCGCCGTCGGCAGAAACGGCATGAAGCTGCTCCGGCATGAGCAAGTCAATGTCTTTGTAATGCTTCTTGAGAGAAGCGAGGCTATTGGGGTCCCAACTTACAAAAAACGCCGCGCGCAGTGGATCGTAGGTGGCGGGAACCTGTCCGATATGCGCCACGCGCGCGTGACGCCCCTCGCGCAATACCACCGGCTTCAGGAGCTTGCGTTTGACGGAGTGATAAGCGGGGTGCGTGTCCGGCAGCAGTGACGATGGCAGCTCGACACTTCCGGCGATTGTTACGAAGAAATAGATCAGCAGAAGCGTGAGCAGCGCACCGCTGATTTCCAGAAACCGGCGGGTGCGGCGCCAGCGGACTTTCTCCGCGTCATAGAAGATCGGCCTTCGTTCTTTCATGCGGCGAGATGGCCACACGGCGCAGGAGGGCAGCGCCGGAAGCACGATACTCCGTCGAGTCGAATCCGTCCTGTCTATTGTAAGATGCGAAGCAAGAATGAAGCGAATTTTCTCCAGTCCCGTTTTCCCGCTTCTGGCCGCTGCCTGTTTGCGGGTGCTCTTCGTGCTGAAGTTTCCGGGCGGCTCGGGTGACACCGGCATGTATGAGCAGCTAGCGACGAACTGGCTGAAGCACGGGAAATATGCGATGGACATCGCCGGGCAGCCGGTCCCGGTGGATCTTCGCATGCCGGGATACCCTGCGTTTCTGGCGTTCGTTTACGCATTGACCGGCCGCACGGGTGAAAGCGCGCGCTTGCCCGTGATGTTGGCTCAGGTGCTGGTGGACCTGGCGTGTTGCGTGGTAATCGCAGCGCTGGCGGCGTTACTGGTGTCCCTTTGCTCCAGGCAGGCGAACCGCCAACGGGCATTTCTGGTGGGCATTTGGCTCGCGGCGTTGTGCCCATTCACGGCGAATTATGTGGCGGTAGTACTCACGGAAGTGTGGGCTACCTTTCTCACTGCCGTGGCTCTGCTGATCCTGGTGATGGTGGCTGCCGAAGTGCGCGGAGAACGACCGGAGTGGCCGCCGATGGAGTGGACCAGTGGGAAAGGGTATTGGGGGTGGGTTGCCCTGGGCGGGCTCGTCGTGGGTGTAGGCACATTGTTCCGTCCGGAAACTCCGCTGCTGCTTGCAACAACCATGGTTCTACTCGGCCTCGGGATGTGGTGGCGAGGCGAAACGAAGCGCTTCGTGCTCTCGGCCGTGCTCATGGCTTGCGCTTGCACCGTGCCCCTGCTGCCCTGGATTGTGCGGAATGCCATCACCCTTCACGAATTCCAGCCGCTCGCGCCAAAAGACACCATGCTGCCCGGCGAAGTGATCCCCAAGGGTTTCATGGCGTGGGAACGCACCTGGCTGTTCCGTGTACGCGATTGCTATCTGGTGCCATGGAAGCTGAACGACGAAGCGATTCGCCTGGAAGATATTCCGCCGGAGGCGTTCGACACACCGGAGGAACGGGTTCGCGTCGCTGCAGCGTTGGAGCAATACAACGATGACCTCACATTCACCAGGGAGGAAGATGCCGTGTTCGCACAGTTGGCGCGGGAGCGGACCGCGCGCCATCCGCTGCGGACTTATCTCTGGATTCCTTTGCGGCGCGCCGTGCGCATCTGGTTCACACCGCGGATCGAGTTGCTGCCCATCTCTGGGCACGTCTTTCCCCTCGCGAATATGTCGGAAGAAGACCCCGTGGACCAGCGCGTGACGATTCTGATTTTCTTCCTCAACATCTTGTACGTCGGGCTGGGAATCTGGGGCGGCTGGAAATTATGGAAGCACCGCAGATCACGTGCCGCAGTGGTGCTCCTGGTGTTCTACATGGTGGTGCGTACCGGCTTCTTGACGACGCTGGAGACGCCGGAACCTCGTTATGTTCTCGAGTGTTTTCCCGCGCTGATCGCCATGGCCGCAGCGGCCTTTGCGGGGCACACGCAGGGAATTCGACAAGCGAGGAGATAGAGCGGCGCGAAAATTAGGAAAGAAAAGGCGACCGCTAGCGCTCTTCCGGCGGCTCGGGGTGGATAGTCACGCGAAAGATTTGCGGGAAACGTTCCTTCACGCGATCTTCGAGTGTGGCAGTCACATCGTGGATGCGCGTGATGGATAGATCACTTTTCATGATGCAGTGGCAAGAGACGAGCGTGTGGTGCTCCACCTGGCGCACGCGCACGTCGTGGCAATTGATCAGTTCGTCGTAGTCTTGAGGCAGGCTGTTCAGGAAAGATTCGACCGCCAGTTCCAGCCGGTGCATTTCTCCCACCCGTGTATCGGGCGTGGCAATGTGGCGGCCAAGGGGCTCGATGTGGATGTTCACCTCCGCATTGCCATTGCGTATGGATTGAATGCCTTCTTCAAGTTCGGTGGCGCGGCGGTGCGCTTCGCGCAGGCTAAGATTTTCATCCACTTCCAGATGGAGTTCGACGAAAAGGCGGCCGTCCTGCTGAAACGCCGAGACATCGTGAATGGCCAGGCCCATGCGCTGCGCCACGGCGCGTATCGATTCAAAAAGATGCTCGCCCTGCGGGGCGCGCGGCTCCGCATGCACGATCACATCCGCCGGCACGATGTCGGCGATGCGCTTCTCAATCGCATCCGTGAGCAGATGAGCCTGCTCCAGGCTGGTGGTGCGAGGAACGGAAACCGTGGCGTCTACGAAATGGCGATTGCCGGCGCGCCGGACGCGCACCCGCTCGACATCCAAAACTCCATCCATTTGCCCAATCGCGCCGATAATTTGGCTCTGCAGACCCGCCGGGGCGGCGTCCAACAAAGCATCCACAGTGCGGCGGCCCAGTTGCGAACTGACCCAGAGAATCACGCCCGCGACGGCGAGGGCCGCGAGAGCATCGGCGTAAACCAGCCACGGCAGATTCCAAGTGTTGCCGGCCCACACCAGGCCAATTCCGGCGATGACCACAACCGTACTCCAAACATCCGTGGAAAAGTGCAGCGCATCGGCTTCCAGGGCCTCGCTGCGGTACTTTCGCGCAACAGCGGTCAGCGCGCGCGCGCGGGTCATGTCGATTGCCAGAGCAACGAACAAAACGACAAAGGCGGTGAGGCTGGGTTGGATATGCACGAGGTGGAAGAAGAGCCGCGAAAAGGCTTCGTAAATGATGTAGCAAGCAGTGAGGATGAGGAGTCCGGTCTCGATAAAAGCTGAGAAATTCTCGAATTTGCCGTGGCCGTAAGGGTGGCGCTCGTCCGCGGGTTCGTCCGAAACACGTACGGAAAGAAACGTGATGACCGCTGCTACGAGGTCGAGCCCCGAATGGAGCGCTTCTGATAGAACGCCCAAGCTTCCCGTGCGGAGGACGAGGAATGTCTTCAGGCAGAGCAGCAGCAACGCGGAACCCACGCTGAGCAGGGCGGCGCGCTTCTTTTCCTGGACATCTTCCTGCAGCCTCTGGGAAAAGGCCATGCCTAAAGACTACCTCAACTCTGTAGGAGTTGCCGGATTTCACCTGAGAGTTGCGAAGCTGAAACGCAGACATCCTATTGTGAGCTATGCACTTGCATCCTTGGTTCTGACCGCCTAGGCTTTCTCGCAAACCTTCAAGGAGCCCCCATGAGAAAAACCCTGATTTTGGCCCTGCTGGCAGCCTGCAGCGCGGCAGGAGTATCAGCGCAGTCAGACAGCAGTGGCGTCTGGAACACCCTCTCCGCGCCGGCCATGGATGTCAAAAAGGCCGCGACGGTAGAAAACGTACAGATTGCGCGCGATCGTGCAAAGATCACCCTCGTCAACGGCACCATCCAGTTTACGCAACCCGCAAATGGCGTGGTCTTTGGCGCCGTGTTTCGCGGGGAAGGACGCCTTCAGGTCGAGCCGCCCAATCCCACCGAGGCTCAGCAACTCCGCTTGTTCACCAAGCAAGACAAGCTGGACATGACGTTCTCGGAGGCGACCTTTAGCTTTACGGACGGGCTTTTGGATGAAGTCGCCAAACAAGTGAAATGGAAAGATGGCGGGGCGGCAGATGAACTCTATGCGAAGAGGCAACAAGAGCGGGAGGACGTCGGCGCGGAATATCTGCCTAGGCTTTATAAGGGCGTGATGTCGCCCGACCGGAAACGCACGGCCTATTTCCTTGCGGATCTAAAGACCAAGGATAAGTCCTGGGTAGAAGTGCGCTACGACGCCATGCAACCTGAGGAAGTGCGCGTGGGACGCATTGTGGATGTGGGGCCGTTCAAAAACTTGGACTACTGGATGAATTTCCCTGCTGATGGCCGCGATCCGCGGCATGCCTACGATGATCCCGCGGCCCGGCAGGATTTCCTGATCCCAGACTACCAGCTGAACACCTCTGTATCGGAAGGCGCAGAGCTATCCGCGACAGCGCACGTGACGGTGCAGCCGAGATATTCGGGCGAACGCGTGCTGCTCTTCGACTTGGACTCGAACCTGCGCGTCGGTGCGGTCAAGGACGGGCAAGGGAAGAATCTTGTATTCCAGCAGGCGCGGGAACGCAAGCAGCACAGCCAGTCCTACGGTGACTATGTCGCGGTGACGCTCCTTGAGCCGACCCAGACGGGCCAAAAGCAAGTTTTGGAATTTCAGTACGAAGGCAAGCATGTCGTGGAGAAAGTCGGGAACGGCAATTATTTTTGCCATAGCTTCGGCTGGTACCCCACGGCTTTTTCACCGGAACCCGGTGTGGATGAGTTCGCCTTTCGGTCCAATTTTGACCTGACCTTTCACAGCCCGAAGCGCTACAAACTTGTGGCCACCGGCCAGAAAACGAGTGAGACGACCGATGGCAAAGAACTGATTACCACCTGGAAGAGCGATATTCCGCTTGCTGCGGCAGGTTTTGCCTTCGGCGATTACAAACTGTTTACGGATAAGGTCGGGGACATCGAGATTCAGGTCTATGCCAACACTCAGCCGGATGAGTTGCTGCAGAGCATCCAGAGAAGGTTTAGCGACGGGTCAGATGAGTTAGGCAAGGGACCAAACTCCTCGCACTTGCCCGCCGCGGCAATTGGAAACCTGACGCCCGCCGCTCTCGGCAAGACGATCAACATTGAAACCGCGAACACCCTTAGGGTTTTCCAAAACTACTATGGACCCTATCCCTACAAGACGCTGGCCGTCACAAACATCATCGGGAGTTACGGACAGGGCTGGCCGGGGCTTCTCTATCTCGGATGGTTCACGTTCCTGGACTCCACTCAGCGGAATGCCTTGGGGATCAGGAATCAGACCCAGGTATCCGACTTTTTCCGGGCCCATGAGAGCTCCCACCAGTGGTGGGGACACCGAGTCGGATGGAAGAGCTACCACGACCAGTGGCTTTCGGAGGGATTCGCGGAGTTTTCCGGGCTGCTTTACGTTCAATACCGGCAAAACATGAAAGCATCGCTGACGCAGTTTCGTCTCGACAAGGATCTGTTGTCCCGGGAAGACCGGAACCTCCACAAAACCGAAACCCTTGGACCCATCTGGATGGGACGGAGGATCGGCTCGTCTGAGACGGACGGAAGGTCGTACCAGGACCTGATTTACTCGAAGGGCGCATATGTTCTGCAGATGATCCGGCAAATGCTGATGGATCCGCGGAATCCGGACCCCGAGCATATCTTCAAGGAAACGATGCAGGATTACTGCAAGACCTTTGATAACCAACCGGCGTCCACAGAGGACTTCAAAGCCATCGTGGAAAAACACATGACCCGCGGCATGGACCTCGACGGGAATCACAAGATGGACTGGTTCTTCAACCAGTATGTCTATGGCACCGGCATTCCCCAATACACACTGCACACGAACTTGACTGCAACCCCAGACGGGAAGACCTCCGTGTCGGGTGAGCTCCTGCGAAGTGGCGTGCCGGACACTTGGAAGGATGCCATTCCCATTTATGCGCACATGGGTGACAAAAACGTCCGTCTGGGCACGATTGCTTCAACGCATCCGCGTGAAGCGCTCAACTTTGTCATACCGGCAGGGGTTGGCAAGCTTTCCATAGATGATATGGAAGATGACCTCGCCGATGTAAAGCAATAAAGCGAACTGCTCATTTGAACAGGTCAGCGTCTGTGGGTGAGCTGAGGCAGGCCCAGCCTCACGCGAGGGCAACCTCTCCCCCGAATTGGATGTCTTGATTCCAGGGAAGATTCTTGCGGCCTGGACTCTCCTCTTAGTTGTTTTCTCTTGGAGTCATCGGAGGCTCGGGCAGCAGCGGCAAACGCTTGGGCTCCCCGCGCGCGCCGCGCACCTCAACCTCTTCAAAGAGCAGCGAGGGCGCGACGACCGAGGCGGGCAGGCCATTCTGCGCCGTGCCGAACGCCCCGAGTGCCGTGCCAGAAACGCCCACGACTTGGCTCTGCATGTAGTTGTAGACGAAATCGTCGTCGCCAATCGCGCTGATATTCCGCAGCGTCCGCGGGCTGAAGCCGGTAATGCGGGCCCCTCGCACCATTTCCTCGTGGCCGTCGTCAGGAAAAATCTTGTACACCACCAGCGGAAGACGATCCGTGGCGGCATTGCCCCCAAAGCTGGCCAGGAGTTCCGTGAAATCATCCTGATGCATCAGGCTGATCGAAGGATTGTCCATCTGCCGCACCACCAGGCAGTAGTTCAGCTTCTCCGAACGGCAAGTATCCAGAAACTTCTTTTTCAGGTCGTCGCGGGGAAGGGTTTCGGAGGAGGTAAAGAAGAGATTGCTCATGGTTGGCTTGGAGTCGCTGAGGAACGCGGAGCGGCCGTGGCCATTGGACTTGCCGAAGTCGGGGCCGGGGCGGCGCGACATCAGAAGATTCTCCAGTTTTCCTTCCCCGACGAGACTCACCTTCTGCGCGGGTACTCCCTCTTCATCGATCGAATAACCACCGATGAGCGGAGTGCCTTTGTATTCTTTCGCGAAGGGATCATCCACGAGAGAGACCGTCAGGGGAAGTACCCGCGCGCCCACCTTGCCACTCCAATCGCTGCGCGCGCCTAGGCTGTTCATCAACTGATCCATAACCTGCTGGAACGCCAGGGGAGGCCGCGCTCCGCTTAACGACGGGCTAAGAACCTCCGCAAGCAATGGAGCGGCCGCGCGCGCTTCGAACAAAACCGGGCCCGTGTAATCCGGCGCTGTGGAAGCCTCACGCATGCCCATCAGTTCTCTCCCGGCAACGTTGAGGCCCTTGCGGACCGTGTCCACAGTCGGGAGACCGGCAGGCCGCGGTGCGTAACTCGAGTAGAAGTGACTCACCTGCATACCATCGGCAGCCAGCGTATTCATTCCCGCTTCGATCGCGGCGAAGCAATGATTGGCGCGAATCTCGGTGCCTTCACTCGTCAGGAGGTACTCGGTCGTGTACACCAGATAGTAGGTGACCCGTGATTCGTAGATCTGCGGGAAGGCGCGCAGCGCAGCGGAAGTGTCGCGCGCTTCCTGCTCCCAATTGCGGTTGGACCAATCCGGGGGCGCCAGCGGATCGATGTGTTGGACGGGCTCGACCTTCGCGAAGTCGTCAATATCGGAAGGGCGCGCCAAGCTGCTGAGATAGGCTTGTTTGCGGGAATAGGTTTCGACGGCTTCCTTGAAGGCCTGATCTGTGGCAATCCAAAGATCCTGGCGCAGCGAATCGTAGTCGCGGTCGATGCCCACGGTCCCCGTGGAGCCGATGAATCCGCGAAAGCCCTCATCACTGATGAAATTGGAACTGTCCAGTTTGTAGTCCCCGACCCGTGCGGAAACGCTCATTTGGCGCACGCGGCTGCGATTGGAAGAAATCAGCGCTCCGAATTCGGCCACAACCTCGCGAACGTCCATATCGAGCAGGCGATATTCCACGTAGTAGGGGCGTTCCGGCTGATCCGCCTGAGGGATTTGCAGTTGCAGACGCGTCTTGGAGCGCGCCATTTCATCACGCATGGCGCTCAGGGTGTGATCGTTGTCCGCGGGAGTCTGGGCCAGGGCGGTGGTGGCGGTGGACAGTGCCAGGAAAATGGCCGCGAGCCGAAGGGTACGCATTACCAGAGGCCTCCCGATTTCGCATCGTCGTGCGCGGGCGGCGGCAGAATCGGCGGCCGGTCCGTGGATGTTTCCTTTTTCTGCACTTCCAATTCCCCGGTAAGGATGGCGGGAGAAGCGGCGGAGACCGGCACGGAACCTGACTCCGCGCTGCAATAGCCGTTGAAAACTTCCGGCGTATCACCGGTGGCCTCAATCTTGGTCAGCGCGGCGAGCGGCGTGCCAACGATGTCCACGCCGCGGACCAGTTCGTCCGGGCGCCCGTCGGCAAACACTTTGTAGACCACCAGGGGTTGCACCTGAAAGGCCTGCGGCTGCCCGCGTCCCGTGAAGGTGAAACCTCCGAAGATGTCATCAATGAGCAGGCCATAAGGCTTACCCTGCTGCTTGACGAGTTCGATGAGTTTTGCGCGAAGCTGCGCATTCGTCACCGTCTTGCTGCTCTGCACGATGAGGTTGCCCTGCCGCGAGACCGGCGTTGCGCCAATCTGGCGGCGGCCATGTCCATTGGAATGCGGGAAACCCTCGAGCGACGAGCGCGACATCTCGAAATTTTTGAGAACGCCGTGATCCACCAGGACCACGCGCTGTGCCGCCACACCTTCGTCGTCAAACTGGTAGTAGCCCAGCAGGTCCTGGTTGCCCAGCTTCTTCATAGTCGTGTCATCAACGATGCTGAGGAACTCCGGGAGGATGGGTTCGCCCACTTTTTTCGCGAAGGTCTGGCCTTCATTCACGTCCTTCTGGCGATGGCCCTCGGCGCGATGCCCAAAGACTTCGTGGAAAAACACGGCGGCCGCGCGGCCTGTAAGCAGCGCCGGCCCCACCGTGGGATCGTTCAGGGGCGAAGCGACCAGACCCTCCATCTCCTTGCGAAGCTGCGCAGCGGCAGCGTATACGGCCTTATCGGTAGGCGCTTCCGAAGGATTGACCCAATCGAAGTTGTAGTAGCGGTCAATGTCCATGCCATCGCTGGCCTTGCCTTGAATAAACAATTCCAGGCGGTAGCGGATCTGGCCAAATTGCAGATGCGTGCCTTCGGTGTTCAACTGCATGATGTTTTCCGCATTCGCCGTAAAAGTGACGATGGAATTGATCACCGCGGTAGATTGCCGGAAGTACCGCGTATAATCACGAACCTTCTGTTCCCACGGCTTGCGATCCAGCGTGAACGACACCCAGGGTCCGGTGTAGGTCTGCGGCTTTTCGCGCGAAAAATCAGGCGCGCGGCCTTCTTCCGTTTGCACCTTCACTTCCTTGCCGGTCTTTATCTTGATGAGCGCTTCGGCGGCGGCACGGTACTGTTTGTCGGTTTCCAGCCAGATCGCGCGGCGCAGCACCTCGGGATCGTCGTCCAGAGGGGCGTTGGTGCCGGGGCCGCCGTTGGGCGGCGTTCGGCCATCCACCTTGTGAGTGTCATCGAGTTCGTAGCTGCCGGTGCGCACCGTAACTTCCAACCACCGGTTCCGCGCCTCATCGCTGCTCAGAAGAGCCCCATTGGAACCCGATACCGTGGCGCGTTGCGAGTCTGTAATGGTGTAACCGATGTAATAGGCTGCAGGATCCTGCGCACCAAGGGTCTTCAGCGAACGGTCAAGCTCCGTTTTCATGGCGTCGAAAACGGGCGACGCTTTGGGTGCGCCGTCGGGTGCATCAGCCGATCGCAGGGGCAGCGCAAGAAGAGCTGCCCCGAAAAGAGTGCTAGCCGCAAAGATGCGCCGGTAAAGACGCCTTTGCCAGACTGTGCCGATTGAAAGGTTCAAAGGATGCCTCACTCTGGATTAGACGAAAATAGTGAGTCTTCAGTGTACGTCAGAGGGCGCGCTGGACAAAGCACAGCGGGCGGCGTTTCCTTGCAAGTGGAATAGGAAGGGTACATCGTTACCCCCTGGCGAAGTTGAAGTGTATGAGCGAGAAACGAAGGGTGGAGTTAGCTGCCCGGCTGGGGGGAGAGCCGGGCAGCGCGCGAAGACTAGAATCGTCGCGTTATGGCTACTTCCGTCCGTTATTTCGATCTGGTGCGTGAGATGAAAGACGCCTACAACCACCGCCTACGCTTGGTCGAGTCGGTCAAGGAGTACGGCATTAAACCTACCGCGCGGCTCTTGGCCACCACTGTGCCCACGGTCCGCAAATGGTGGTGGCGCTATCAGCAGCAAGGCCCTTCCGGCCTTATCGAGAAGCCTCGCGCACGTCATCGGCAACCCCAGAAAACTCCGCCCACGCTGGAAGCACAACTGGTCGAACTCCGCAAAACCCTGCCCACGTTCGGCGCACGGCGTCTCATCCGCGAGTTCGCTCTGCCCATCAGTCATGGCCCGCTGGAACGCATCTGGCGCGAACACGGCCTGATGGAAAAGCGCCGCAGAAAATATCAGCGCAAACAGGACCTCGCCCACATCAAAGCCCGCTGGGCGCTGTTCCAGCAAATCAGCGCTGATACCAAGGATCTCGACGGCCTACCGCACTACTGGCAGCAGGCGCAACGCCTGCACTTACCCATCGTCCAGTACACCGCCCGGGAAATCCGCAGCGGCCTGCTGTTCTGGGCCTTCGCTCAGCAACGCTGCGCCGCGGCCAGCGCGGTCTTCGCGGCACGCATCCAGCGGCATCTGGACCGCTACGGCATCTCGCTGCGCGATCTGGTCTGGCAAACCGACAACGGCGGCGAGTTCAAGGGCGACTTTCCCAAAGCCCTCGGCGACAGCGAACACGTACTCATCCCCCCGGCCGCGCACACCTACCAGAGCGACGTGGAAACCGTCCACCGCCTCGAAGAAGATGAGTTCTTCGACCTGGAAGACTTCACCGGGCGGGGCAATTTCCTCGCCAAGACGCATACTTACCAGCTCTACTTCAACCTCGTGCGCCCCAACTCCCACAAGGAAAACCAGAGCCCCTGGCAAATCATCGAGCGCCTCGCTCCCCGCTCGCCACTCGAACTTTGCTTGCTTCCACCCGTCTTCTTGGATTATTACCTCAACGACTCAGGGGGATACGATGTGCCCAGGCATCCCTAGGCGGTGAGGGGGTTCGCTTGTCTAACCCAGAATTCACCCTGAGGGCCAGACGCCGCAAATTATATGCAAACCTTTCGTTGCGTGCTCACGGTAAACTGAGCGGAGCTTGGGACGCTCAAAACTTTCGCGCTGGCTTGCCGTGGGTGCACTGGCCGAAGAGGCAGAGGGGAATGTGTATGAGAAAGGGATTGCTGGGAGTGTTGGTGCTGCTGACGGTGGCGTGGACCGCTGGGGCGCAGGAAGCGAGCTTGGGGGTAACTGCGGCCAAGGACACCACAAATGTTGCGGCGGACTTTACTGAGAGTTCGGCGGCGCAAGTGAATTTGTATGCGCCGGGCGAAGAGGCGCGGAGTTTTGCGCTGGCAACGCCGGCGATTCCAGCGGCGAGCGCGGCTGCCGCGGAGCCTGCGGCGGGAGCGCCAGCAGCGCCCCGGCCGAAGTTCGTGTTTGGCGCCCGGGATGACTACCGGTGGCAACTGGGCGTGGGCGTGGAGTTTTTCCGGTTCCAGTCGTCGCGCATCTACGCGAGCCTGGTGGGGCTGAACACGACGGTGACGTACTTCACGAACGACTGGTTTGCCGTGGAGGGGAACCTGGTGACGGGCTTTGCGCCGCAGATCTACGACCGCGAGCATGTAAAGTATTTTGGCGGCGGCGGGGGCATACGGATTGGCTCGCGGCGGGAGCGTTGGGAGCCTTGGGGGCACGCGCTGGTGGGTGGCGGGCACCTGCAGCCGCAGACGGCGGACAGCAGCAGGACCGCGTTGATGGTGCAGGCGGGCGGCGGGGTGGACTTCCGGGTGAATGCGCGGTTGTCATTGCGGGCCGAAGGCGATTACGTGTTCAACAACTTCTTCAGCGAGCACCAGAACAACTTCCAGGCCGTCGCCGGCGTCGTCTTCCACTTCTGAGCGGATCTTGTCAGCCGCTTAGACAATTGCGTGAGAATTACGGTGTCGCGGGTTGCATTGACACTGCTCTTCTGTGTTCGTTAGACTGCTAAAGTAGAAAAGGATTCCTTCCATCGCGGTTCCCCGGTAGCTCAATGGTAGAGCATTCGGCTGTTAACTATTAGGTTCGCACATTCAGGGTGGCCGTTTTGAGGGTCTCGGAATACGAAAACAAAGGACTTGGCAATAGAAAAGGCCTTGGAGGTGGACCTCCAGGGCCTTTCAAATTGACAGTAGCGAGACAGTAGGAACACCATAGCTCGGCATCATCAATCTGGTCGCCTTTCCGGCATTCAGAACAGCTTTGATTTTGTGCCCGTCAAACCTGTATCGGCAGCAGTCAGCGCACCGCGGTCAAAGCACAATGAGTACCATCGCGTCCCGGATGGAGCGGGACCCATGAATTTTTAAACATTCCGCTTTCCTCCGCGAAAGCAGGCAATTGGAATGTCCACTCGATGGCCTCGCTGGTGGAAAGATGAACTGGAGCGAAAGTTACAAACTGGAGAACTGCACGCTGGGCGACTCTTATGAAGCAATCGCCGGGGAGATTCATGAAGAAGAAGAGGAAAACAAGTAAAGAGCAAATAGAAGCTCCCAACAACACAAAAGCCCTGCACTCCGTCAAAGGAATGCAGGGCTTCTGATTTGTGCGGCAGAATTGATGCTCAAGCCTCTTGGCTCTCGCCTCCGTGTCTCAGGTTTGTTATCGAAAATCGGTTCAGACTTTCCTGTGGTCAGCGAATCCGTAACTGAATTTCATCCACAATCCGCAGATGACATTTCTTGAATTTTCGTTTACTTCCGCACGGACAGTCTTCGTTACGGCCAACAAAAATCTTTCTCATAATGAGCGGGGTGAGCGCATGGGCCAAATCTGGGTCATTTTGCAGTTCTTCCTGGATGAACTGTCGATATCCTTCCTCGCGGTGACCGTATGCAGGCCCCGGCCATACATCGGCATCGTCATAAATGAGCTGCCGATCGAAGAAAACGACCAGTTGGTCGAGGAAGTCCCGAAGCGCATAAGGATTGGAGGAGCGCCAAGGAGTACGGGGAGGGAGCCAGAGACAACACTGGCCCGTACTGTAGATGTGGCGGTCCTCGATCGTCTTGCCGGGGCACGGCTTGAACCGTCCAGTGGCATCGAAGGCGAGAGGTTCGACCTCCGGATAGTTCCTCGGGAAAATCAATCTGGTCTCGATGCTCGTGGTAATTCCGCAGTCCGAGCGGATTGCAATCGGTCCTTCGAGGAAGACAAGTTGGGTCTCTTCGTCGATGCGAAACACAAGCGTCGGGAAATTCTCAGCGATAAGTGCGGTATCCGCCTTGAAACGCGCACCGTTGTCACGCCGGTACCACGGTCTAGCAGGCGTAGGTTTTCGATGGAAATACCTGGCGGCCACCTGCTTCTTCTCCATGAGTGACGGTCACGGTCTTGCTAGCAGACTGCACTGTAACCGGACCACCGACGCAGTAGACGGCGGCTTTTGCGGCGCGTTCGAATCGATCGGAGTAAAACTTCGTGGCCACGTATAGATTTCGGGTTTTGTCCAGGGTGAATTGCCGTTGAAGTAGGGCGTCGAGGACCTGGAAAGCTCTCGGCGTGAGGCTGACCTCGCCGCCGTTGGACTTTTCTTGGGTGCGGGCAGCGTTTTCGACGCCGGTACCAATGCAAATTCGGTCGCGTTGCCCGCGGGTCCCAATTTTCGAGACGAGCGTGACGTCCAGATCAATCCCGATGGCAATTCCAAGCCCACCCGCCTCAGGGAAACACTGCTTGAGAGTGTATTCCATCGAGGATTGAAGTCCGGCAGCTGCTTCGATGGCTTTCTTGAGAAAAGCTGCGTCGTCATTCTTCGGAAGATGGAACAATGCCTGCACTCGGTCGCCCTGGTATTGGATGCGCAGACCCGAGAAGTCATGTTTCACGACTTCGGCCATTTCTTTGCGAACGACATGAAATACGCGGAGAGCTCTCTTCCTATCATCGGCGGTCCGCGCGGCATCAATGTATTTGGTGAAACCAGAGACATCGGCGAACAGAGACGCTGCGCGAACACGTTTGTTGTTGGTGATGCCGAGGTCGTCGAGGTTAATCGGAGAATCGGCTTCGCTGTATTCGATGGTCTTCAATGGGAAAAGACGCTTGTCCTCTTCGAGACGCTCCGCGCTGTCCTTTGAATCCCAGCCGATACCAAATTCTCCTAGAAGTTCCGCGATAGCACCTGAGCTCGTGGCACCAATTTGATAGAGGCCTTCCTGCAGAGGAGAGCACAGATCGCGGAGCTTGCGTGGCAGTCCCGAGAATACTTGGCCTGTGAGATTGATCTGGCCCGGCGCGCCGACGATTTTCGCAGCATAGTTGGCTGGAGCTCCGAGAAAGAGAAGTTCGCGGTCTCCCTCCATTCCGTTCTTTGTGCCGATGGCGTAGCCCAGATCGGCTCCGCCCGCTACGGTGAGGTTGGGTAGCAAGGGGAACGCCAGATTGAAGACGTTCGCCACAAAGTGACGGAGGACCATTTGGAGAAGCACGGCTTTAATGGCGAGCTCCTGGGTCGAATCGATTGGGCGGAAAAAGAGCCCATGTAATTTCGGACCCTGAAAATGGATTCGCACACCGTCGAAGACCTCTGGGTCTTCCACGATGCGTGCCACCTCGCGGTGATAGAGATGGATGGCCTGAATGACGCGGCGGTAGTCTTCGCCTTCCCCTTGGGTCGTCAGGAGGGCGAAGTTCGGTACATCGACGTAAACGTGAGCTCCATAGATCTGCCGGCAGTTGGTCGGCGTCAACAAGGTGTAGAGTTCAGCGTCACGCACGAGTTTTTCGACCTGAATTTCACCCAGGGCGCCGAGGTACTTCTGGATTCGTTCGAAGCTTGATTGATAGTTCCAACTCATCTGCTCACTTCCTTTCCTGGCGAAGAAAGCGGTGCTGCCTCAACAGGCTGAGGAGACCACCCGTACACCGTTAGTCTGCCGAATCCTTTTATTTGTCGGTCGCTGTGTTTCTCGAATATGGCTTGGTTTTCCGCCGTCAACGCGTCGTGGAAAGCGGCCCCGACTACGATGCCGGTTGCGAGTTCCTTGGTCTCCGATTCCAGGCGGGCCACGAGATTGACGGGCGCACCAAGAACCGTGAATTGGCGTTTTCGCTCGCTTCCTATGTTGCCAGCGAATACCCTTCCCGCGTTGAGGCCAACACCAATTCGAATGGGTTGGCCGCCGAAGGACATTGCGGAGGATGCTGCAAGCATCTCCTCAGCGCAAGCGAGTGCTCGGTCGGCAAGGTTTCCGTCGTGAGGAGTCAGACCCCAGACAGCAAGTATTGCGTCACCGATGAACTTATCGACGAACGCCCCGTGCCGGTAGAGAATTTCGACCATGCGATCAAGGAAGGAACTCAACTGGCCAGCGATCTCCGCCGGCGACATGCTCTCACTGGTCTCGGTGAAGCACCGGACATCGCTCATGAGCAGCACGACATCTTCCAGGCGGGGAGCGCCATAGGAAGCGCCCTGTGCAAGTAAGCGGCTCGCGAGCTCCGGAGAGACGTGGGCGCTGAATTCACCGAAGAGACGCTCCTCGTTCCGGTAGCGGACGGCGCGCATCGAGGTTGCGGCTCGCAATTTCTGTGAGACAATCTTCGCCAAGTTGCCAACGAAAACGGGGTCGTTCATGAGTTGACTGACTATGTGCGCCGGGACGAGAAGGGTACGAACCATTCCTTGGGCGATGACGGTGGCACTTCGCACGGTTCCTTCGAGGATGGCTTGCTCGCCGATGATTTCGCCAGCTTTCCGGCAGACCAGAAAAGTGCCCTTGGAGACGATGTTGGCCTCGCCGTCGAGCAGTACCACCAGCTCACCACCGTCCCTGTCCTCGGTGAGAATGAGTTCACCGTTACGGAAAAAACGCACCATGTCCTCGCTCAGCAGACGTAGCGATTCTTGGGCGACATTTCGGAAGATCGGTATCGCAGCGAACTCAGTCATGGATCACAGAACCCTCTCCAATTCCTTTCCCGTCGTACTCGGTCCTACAACTTACACAGCAAGCCGAGGCAGAGTTTCCGAAATCTGGGGTCGATCATCGCTGCGATGCACGCGGCGATCGTCAGGAAACCGATCAGCTTTGCAAAGTCGTCTTCTTTCCTCATACTTCTCACCCCGCTTTCAGCCCACCCAGCTCGCCAGCACCTTGTACATACCCGGCAGCCATCGGCTTGACTCGGTTTACGAATTTCGTGCTATGCTATCTTTCCGGCGGGGACATGAGTCCCGATCCTGGTCCAAAATGATACGCAATTTACCGCTCTCTGACAACGGAATAATCGTACACACGATACTATTTACTCGTATAGACACAAGTCCTTCATTTTCATGCATATAAAACGACTATGCCGTCGTCGAGCGCTCTCCACATTCTGGTTGCTGGGCGCTTTCTTCCCTGTAAAGGAGATACGTCATGGAAAACTTCGGACACCGACTACGACGGTTGCGGGGTGACCGCTCGCAGAAAGACGTCGCGGCGGACCTCGGAATCCCTATTACAACTCTCTCGACTCTGGAGAATCAGGAAACGATTCCTCGTGGCGAAGTTCTCCAAAAACTCGCTGAGTGCTATAAAGTACCCATCAGTTATTTTTACAAGACGACTTCAACGGGAATAGAAGCGAGCGACGCAGCCCACGCCTGGGTTCGACAGCTACGTGACCCGGCGGAAGGCAAAGACACGCTCGCCACGCAATCGAATATTCAGCTTGATGAAAAAGATCTAGAAAAAATCGCAGAACGCATTAGGCAACGACATGCAAAAGTTTCAGACGACAAGTAGCACGCAACAGTTCCTCTCGTCGCAAGAGATCGTCGAGGCCTTGCTCGTCGAGGCAGGAACCGCAAATCATCTGCCCACCGATGAACAAAAGCTTTTGGGGTTCCTCAAGTTGGAACAGCTCAGCTTTGATTTCATGAACGAGCTTGACTTCTTGCCTGAAACGCAAAAGAAAGCGTTGGATTTGCGTGCTGCACTCAGTCTCAACGACCGACTCGTCGCGACGCAATCTGGTCTTAGCGAAAAACGTAAGCGTTTCGGTATCTTCCATGAGATAGGGCACTTCATCCTGCCGGAGCATCGGGACAGGCTGTTCCTGGACGATGACGCAACGCTAAGCTGGTGGACTAAAGCGCGAATCGAACGGGAAGCAAACGAAATCGCCGCCGAGATTCTGTTTCAGGGTAATCGTTTCACGGAAGAGGCTCTGAGCGCGCCCGCTTCGGTCCGAACCGTCACAGACCTCGCTCCAAAGTACGGGGCCTCTTATGAATCGGCCATGCGTCGCTATACTGAACGGCACGTGCTCCCTTGCGCTGTAGTCGTTTTCGATAAAGTACACCGCGATTCGGAAGAAGCTGAATTTGAAGATTCCGAATACAAAATCCACTACACGATAACTTCTCCGTCTTTCCGCAAGAAGTATTTTTCAGCACTGGAAATCAAGGGCGGGACTATCAAAGGGTCCGAGCTCTGCGGTAGAGCAAAGTGGTGGGGCGTCGATGACGTCGTCGAGCAGAAGCTAACGGTGCGGGATTGGCATTTCGACACGGAAGTTTTCTCGAATGGGTACAAGATCTTCAACTTCGTATTGCCGCCCAAGACCTCACTCAAAACATGATACAAGGCACTGACCGGAAGTTACGTGGTGTGCAAATTTCCGGTTCAGCAACAACTTTACTCTTCAGCTTCCTCTTCATACTCGTCGAGAACTGTTTCGTTGATCCCCAAGTTGCCGAGCTGGACAGCGATAGCCAATCAAGTAAACCGTAGATGGCCGCAACCTACTCCCATGTGAATTCAGAGTGGGTTTTGAGATAGCTCTTCACTGTGCCGCTTTGCGCAACTTTTGGGACACTTGGGCTGTCGAGAACTCTGCCTGCCTCAAGCACTACGCAAAACTCTGTCACGCCGCCCACCCTATTAACAAAATCGGCGTAAGCGCGTGCCAACGAAAGTCTATCGAAGGGTTTCGCGAGCCCACGCGTAGGACTTAGAGTTACTTTGGCTTCGCCAAATGGTTTCTCGGGACGATGAATCGAGTGCAAATAACGCCGTCCCTTATCTGTTGGGCTCGGCGTCGTTGCTAAGTAAAAGTAGTATCCATGTGGGGCAATCTCTGGCTGCTGCGTTGTTTGTTTTGGGGTAGCCATCGCTTAGCTCCTTCTCCCACCGCACCACGTCCAGAGGTTCAATGCTTGTGGCTGCCTCGAATAGCTACAGCACTCATTCTCCTCATACGCGGCGTACGATGAACATACATAAAGCCTATATATTACCTACTCTCATAGGCAATAGTACTTACGGCCTAGGATTGACCCAGGACAAAGGGTGGGTGTGGGATCCACCCAGGCAGAGATCGTCGCTCTAATAGGCTCCTAATGCGTTCCGGAGGGGTTTTAAACGAATGCACGGTTAAACGACTATTGGTGGTACGTGGATTACTGCTTGGGCTGGACCTTGCCTTTCATCACGTCCAGCTTGTAAGCCACGATGATCCAGGCGGGGACAGCGGTAATGTCTAGCGGCCCTTTCGTTTGCAGCGCATCCAAGGCTATTAGGCCCTTTATGTAATTGCTCATCGAACCCGCCAGATGGAGTTTCTTTAGCTCCAAAGCGAGCGATTCCATTTGTTTGTCTAGCGTTATGGAAGTGCGGGACAATTTTGAGAAGTCTGCCATTGAGGGTGCCTCCACAACACATCATCGCCAGTCGAGTCTTGCGCACGTCCGGTCAATTCAGTACCTATCATAATACTGCAAAAGGGACTATGTTGAGCATATTACAGTAGCAATTGTTGCCTGCCGTTTATGGGTCAAGCTAGGTGCTCTCTCCGCAGATGCATTGGGCGTCGTACAAACCAGAGCTCCTCTAAGGCGTGTGTATTCGTGTGCGGAGGGTTTGATTCTCGAGACACAGCAGCATCAAGCTGTACTCCAAGGTCCGGCGCCCTTGTGCAATGACTGACACACCGCAACGTGCATCTCGCACCTCGGATTGGCCGACCGTAGGGTTTCACAGGCGGGTCTTGTTTTCTGGGCAGGCAAGGCTTACGGTCTGTTTTGGGAGGAATCGTGAGGTTTATCGACAAAAGCGGAAGATATAGTATGGAGTCGTAATTCAAGCTCCCAGATTGGCTCACGGGAGGCCTCACTGCGGCGGAAAAGACCGGTAATGGCGGAGCCACTTTCTAACAGGATCATCCGAAAAATCGACGAAGCTGCCGAGCTGTACCACCGTCTCATCTTGCTAGTGGCTCCTGCCAGAGCGGGGAAGACCGCGGCGCTACAGGATGTTAATGAGCGCATTGGCGCGCCGCTGCTCAACGTTAATCTCGAGCTGTCCCGCCGTATGCTTGACCTCACTGAGCGCCAGCGCGCTCTTCAGCTCCCTCGCCTGCTGTCCGAGGTGGTGTATGCTGCCCAGGGTAACGTGATCTTGCTCGACAATGTCGAGATTCTGTTCGAACTCTCGCTCAGGCAAGACCCGCTTCGACTGCTGCAAGGACTCTCAAGGAGCAAGACAGTGGTCGCAGCTTGGGGCGGCTCCATCGACCACGAGTACTTGGTCTACGCGACACCAGGCCATCCTGAATACAGACGATATCCAGTTCGAGATCTCTTAATAGTAGAGACAGAGGCTGATGAATGAAGACAGATAACAAGAGCGCAGGGGAGCAGGTGCGATGAAATACGGAGAGCTCATCCAATTCGAGCCAATTGAATCCGTCGTTCAGCTACGGGACGCTGATCAGGCTGCCGCTGCACGTCACCTTGTTCAGACCTATGTCATCTCCGAGGAAATGGCCGAAAGACTTATCAACCTCGTCGTTCCTCAGCTTCAGTTCGACCAGCCCACTGACAACAAGGGGCTACTGGTCGTCGGTAATTACGGCACCGGCAAATCGCACCTCATGTCCGTGATCTCCGCGTTGGCCGAAAACGGCGATCTCGCAAGAAGCCTGAACGACAAAAACGTTGCGATTGCAGCAGGCAAAATCAGCGGCCGCTTCAAGGTGGTCCGAACCGAAATCGGCGCGACCACCATGTCCTTGCGCGACATCCTAGTGGCTGAACTGGAGGAACACCTAGCCGCAATTGGCGTGCCCTATTCTTTCCCCTCCGCAGACAAGGTACACAACAATAAACGCGCCTTCGAAGAAATGATGACCGCCTTCCACCATGAGTACGCAGACCACGGACTGCTCCTGGTTGTGGACGAACTGCTTGACTACTTGCGTACTCGCAAGGATCAGGAACTAATTCTCGACCTGAACTTCCTGCGTGAGATCGGAGAGGTTTGCAAAGACCTGCGGTTTCGCTTTATCGCTGGTGTCCAAGAAGCCATTTTCGACAGCCCTCGCTTCAACTTCGTGGCTGACAGTATCCACCGTGTGAAAGATCGTTTCGAACAAATTCTCATAGCTCGCGAGGACGTAAAGTTCGTGGTAGCTGAGCGCCTCCTTAAGAAAACCGTGAATCAACAGGTCAAGATTCGCGAGTACCTGACACCATTCGCCAAATTCTATGGCCACATGAACGAACGGATGGATGCGTTCGTACGACTCTTCCCCGTGCATCCGGACTACATCGACACCTTCGAGCGGGTCACTGCTGTGGAAAAGCGCGAGGTGTTGAAGACTTTGTCGTTGGCCATGAAGAAGCTGCTCACTCAGGATGTTCCGAACGACCGACCAGGGGTCATCGCCTATGACAGCTACTGGACGACCCTGCGAGATAATCCATCATTTCGTGCCGTTCCGGACATCAAGACAGTCATCGACTGCAGCCAAGTTCTCGAATCCCGGATCCAACAGGCATTTACCCGTCCGGCCTACAAGCCCATGGCGATCCAGCTCATCCATGCATTGTCAGTTCACCGGCTTACAACGCGGGACATCTATGCGACCTTAGGCGCGACGGCTGAGGAGTTGCGTGACGGGCTGTGTCTCTACCAACCGGGTATCGAGGACCTAGGCGGGAATCCGGCCGACGATCTACTTTCTCAAGTGGAGACCGTCCTGCGTGAAATCCACAGGACGGTGAGTGGCCAGTTTATCTCGTCCAACCCGGATAACCGTCAGTATTACCTGGACCTCAAGAAGACTGACGACTTCGATGCGCTGATCGAGAAGCGAGCTGAGAGCCTCGATTCCTCGCAGCTCGACCGCTACTATTACGAGGCACTCAAGAGGGTCATGGAGTGCAGCGACCAGACCCATGTCACCGGCTACAAGATTTGGGAATACGAACTCGAATGGCTGGAACGAAAGGCTCCCCGCCAGGGATACTTGTTCTTCGGCTCGCCAAAGGAGCGTTCAACAGCTGTGCCACCACGGGATTTTTACATCTATTTCATCCAACCTTTCGATCCGCCACAAATCAAGGACGAGAAGAAACCTGATGAGCTATTTCTGTGCCTTTCGAAGACGGACGAGGAGTTCCGCACCGCGCTCAAGAACTATGCAGCGGGCCTGGACCTAGCGTCCACCGCCTCCGGCCACGCCAAATCCACCTACGAATCCAAGGCATCAAACTTTCTTCGAGATCTCGTGCAATGGCTACAAAAAAACATGACCATGGCCTTCGAGGTCACCTACCAGGGGCGTGCCAAGTCTCTGACCGAATGGGCCAAGGGGAAATCCATTCGAGAGTTATCTGGTATCGGCTCCCACGAGCGCGTCAACTTTCGCGACTTGGTGAATACCATCGCTGGAATCTGCCTTGGGACGAGATTCCAGGATCAGGCTCCCGAATACCCATCCTTCTCGGTTCTAATCACTGGAGCGAACCGGGCTCAAGCCGCCCAGGACGCATTGCGAAGCATCGCCGGCCAAAATCGCACCAAGCAGGCCGTTGCAGTGTTGGAGGCGCTGGAACTTCTCGACGGTGAGAGGCTCGATCCTTACCGTTCGAAATATGTCAGGTACATCCTCGACATCGCAAAGAAGAAGGGCCACGGTCAAGTGGTCAACCGCTCGGAACTTATAGAGGATGTCCTCGGCGTGGAGTACCTAGCGCCGCAATCGCTCCGCCTCGAACCTGAATGGGCTGTCGTGCTGTTGGCTGCGCTGGTCTATTCTGGGGAGCTGGTCCTGTCGATCCCGGGCAAGAAGTTCGACGCCACATGCCTGCCGCAACTAGCAGGGACGGCGATCGACGAGTTAGTTCAGTTCAAGCATATTGAGCGGCCAAAGGACTGGAACCTACCAGCGCTCAAGGAGGTCTTCGAACTCCTCGGACTCACGCCGGGGATGGCCCAACTGGTCACACAGGTCAAGGACGAACCGGTTCAAGAACTACAGAAGGCCGTCGCAAAGATGTTGGAACGTCTGGTGCTCATTCAGCAGGGCTTTCAGGACGGGCTGTTTTTCTGGGGCCGCAAACTTATATCCGAAGACGAAGTGCAGAAACTGCGCGTCAAACTGGATGGTACCAAGACCTTTCTCGAATCACTTCAGGCTTACACTTCGCCCGGCAAGCTGAAGAACTTTCGCTACGACGCGTCGGAAGTTACGGCACATCGGGTCGGGCTGAATTCCCTTACCGCGATCGAGTCTCTTGAAGAGCTGGTGGCCGATTTCAGGTCCACGGCATCATATCTTTCCACTGCAGAAGCGGTCCTTCCCACAGGGCATGAGTGGATCGACAAAATGAAAAAGGTCAGGGAGGAGGTCATCGTGCAGATCGGCGACCCTGCCAACCGAGTTGCAGCCACCTTCCGCCAACAGATCCAACGTAAACTCGGCGAACTTAAGAAAGCATATATAAATGTCTACCTTGCCATGCACGCTCGATCGCGTCTGGGCGTGAACGAGGACAAGCGCAAGGCCAAGCTAATGGGCGACGAGCGGCTCAAGGTGCTGCAGAAGCTTTCCACCATCGAACTCATGCCGCGCCAACACTTGATGGACTTCCAGAACCGACTGGCCGGCCTGAAAACTTGTTTCACGCTAACTGAGCAGGAACTGGACGCTTCCCCTGTCTGCCCGCACTGCACTTTCAAACCGGGGGCGGAACCGCCTGTGGCCCCGGCGGCAGCGATGCTCGCCAGCCTGGATACTGAACTCGACAAGCTGGTCGAAAACTGGACACAGACACTTTTGACCAATTTGGAGGACCCGACCACAAAAGGTAACCTGAGCCTGCTAAAGCCGGGACCGCGCAAGCTGGTGGACGGCTTTACCAAGAAACGCGCACTACCGAACAATGTGGACCCGGATTTCATTCAAGCCTTGAATGAAGTCCTCTCCGGGCTCACCAAGGTTTTGATCAAGATTGCTGACCTGCGGGAGGCTCTGCTAGCTGGCGGCTCACCGGCGACGCCGGCGGAGATGAAAAAGCGCTTTGAGGAATATGTAGAGGGGCTTACCAGGGGCAAGGAACTCGGCAAGGTACGGATCGTACTGGAATAGGCAGGGAAATGTCGAAGAAAAAGAACTCAGATTCACTGACCCGGCACATGTTTTCGGATCGCCAGGCAGACATTTTTGAGAGCTCCTATGAAGAGGAGCTTGAAAAACGCCAGAGCCAGCCGATTGAAGGTCTAGGCATGACGTTCCAGAACGAGGAGGAACGGCGTAAGTACTTTTTGGAAAAGCTGGAGCAGAAGCTTAAAGATCCGGAGTTCCGGAAGATCAAGGGATTTCCTATAAGCTCGGACGAAGAAATCTTGGCGCTGTCGGACCCACCTTGGTACACTGCTTGCCCCAACCCGTTCATAGCCGACTTCATCAAGTATTACGGCAAACCTTTCAATCAAAACAACACATATACCCGTGAGCCCTTCGCCGCAGACGTAAGTGAAGGGAAAAACGACCCCGTCTACAACGCCCACTCCTACCACACCAAAGTACCGCACAAGGCCATAATGCGGTACATCCTGCATTACACCGATCCAGGTGATGTCGTGCTCGATGGATTCTGTGGGACAGGGATGACCGGGGTAGCGGCTCGGTTATGTGGTAACAAGAACGCCGTGACATCCTTGGGTTATCGCGTTACCAAGGATGGAGCGATTCTGGATTCCGAGAGTAATCGGCTATCAGATATTGGAGCACGCCGGGCAATCCTGTCGGACTTATCTCCAGTCGCTACTTTTATTTCTAGCAATTATGCTGATTTTTCGTCCCTTGCGACTTTTGCAGATGAGGCTTTGAAGCTCGTCTCTAAAGTGGAGAAAGAACTAGGATGGCTTTATGAAGGAGTCTACGGTGGACAGACTTTAAGCGCTGTTTGGTCAGACGTATTTCTTTGCCCAAATTGCAGTCACGAATTTGTCTTTTGGGAAGCAGCGCTTAAGGATGAAGCAATGCGAGAGGCATTCCCTTGCCCACATTGCAGGCAAATTGTCGGGAAGGCTGCCTCCAACAAAACTGGTGCCGTCAAATTGGAACGTCCATTTGGTACTGCGTTTGATCCGATTTTGAAGAGAGCGGTTCGGACGCCTAAGTTTGTACTTGTTGAGGAGACAACCAAGAAAGGATCGATTCGTAAGTCCAAGAAGATCAAGGACGAGGGCAGGAAGATCTTCGCATCTCGCTTTGAGGGTCGTTCCTGGCCTCAAATTCCGACGGACGAGTTCTTCCCGGGGCGTCAAACTAATAAGCTCATCAATGGCTCTGGCATCTCATACATTTGTCACATGTACACACAGAGAGCTCTCTTTGCCTACGGCTACTTGTGGCAGCAGGAACTTTCGTCGCATAAACACACGTCGCTGTTCAGATTCTGCTTGAGTGCTATCAACAATTACATATCGCGAAAGCAAGGCTATTTCGGCGGTGGTGGCGGGGTCTCCGGGACTCTCTTCACACCATCCCTCCACATTGAGAGAAGCGTATTCGATGTTCTTAGGCGTAAGCTCGAGAAGCTACGAACGCTTGCGCTGAAAGAAATTGGACCAGTGTGCGTCTCAACTCAAAGTATCGTTGACTTGAGGAACGTCCCCAGTGGGACGATTGACTATATTTTCACAGACCCACCATTCGGAGAGTCGCTCCAGTATGCCGAGCTAAACATGTTTGTCGAGGCGTGGCTGAGGGTGAGAACCGTAATCGAAGAAGACTGCGTTTTAAATTACGTACACAAGAAAGATTTGCCGTTTTACTCGCACATGATGCTTGGAGCTTTCAATGAGTACGCCCGACTTCTCAAAGATGGAAGATGGATTACCATCGAATTTCACAATAGCCAGAATGCGGTGTGGGGCGCAATCCAGCAGGCCATTGAATCCTCTGGATTGGTGGTCGCAGATGTCCGTGTCCTTGACAAGCAGCAACGATCCTTCAACGCAATCAATAGGGCTGGTGCAGTTGATCAAGATCTCGTGATCTCTGCCTACAAACCCAACGGAGGCCTCGAACAGCGCTTCAAGCTAACCGCAGGAGCGGAAGATGGAGTTTGGGACTTCGTTCGTACGCACCTAAAGCAGCTCCCAGTATTCGTCACAAAAGACGGCAAAGCTGAGATCATCGCCGAGCGACAGAATTACCTTATCTTCGACCGTATGGTGGCCTTTCACGTGCAGCGCGGCGTGACGGTGCCGTTGTCTGCCGCAGAGTTTTACGATGGGCTTGCCAAGCGCTTCCCAGAGCGCGACGGGATGTATTTCCTGTCTGAGCAGGTTGCTGAGTATGACAGAAAGCGCATGACTGTCCTCGAGGTCCTACAGCTTCAACTTTTCGTCACCGATGAGTCTTCTGCTATCCAATGGCTCCGACAGCAACTCCTGAGAAAGCCCCAAATGGCAGGTGAGTTAAAACCTCAGTTTATGCAGGAAATTGGAGGATGGCAGAAAACCGAGAAGCTGCTTGAGCTCGATGAACTTCTGGGACAGAACTTTTTGCGCTACGACGGAAGTGGCGAGGTGCCGAGTCAGATTCACGGCTATCTGTCCACAAATTTCAAGGAGCTGCGCAAGCTGCCTAAGGATGACGAAAAGCTGCGCGCGAAGGGTCAGGACCGTTGGTATGTGCCCGATCCGAACAAGGCCAGCGACCTGGAGAAGTTGCGTGAGCGATCCCTGCTCCGAGAGTTCGACGACTACCAGACTTCCAGCCAGAAACGTCTCAAGGTATTCCGTCTCGAGGCTGTCCGCGCTGGATTCAGGAAGGCATGGCAGGAGCGCGACTACACTACAATCATCGCCGTGGCCCGCAAGATTCCTGACAACGTTCTCCAGGAGGACCCAAGACTCCTTATGTGGTACGACCAGGCGATCACGCGCAAAGGAGAGGACGCATGATCACCAAATGGACAGTCTCTAATTTCAAGTCAATTGTTAAGGAGACGCTGCTCGATCTTGCCCCGCTTACCCTATTCGCTGGCCCGAACAGCAGCGGCAAGAGCACAGTCCTACAGTCTTTACTGCTTGTGAGCCAAACTCTCTCGCATAAGGTAGGCAGCCGCTCTGTGGTTTTGAACGGCGCTCTAACGAGACTTGGGCAGTTCGATGATTTGCGGTCATACGAAGGGGAATTTGACCAAATCACTATTGGCTGGGAATGTCAGCCTAACGAAGCTGCGAGGAGTGCAATGATCGAGAACATGCGCTTCCCTGGCCCGGTCATGGCGTATGGTCGGCGTATTGGCTCGATCAAGGAAATCACCTGTAAGCTGTCTTTCGATACGAATCCGGGAAGTCCAGAACGGGATCTTTTTCAACTTCAGCCGCAGTTGTTCCTGTTCACTATGTCCCTGCTGTCCCGTTCTGAGGACAATACGGATCGGCGCTATGAACTTACTGTCTCGAGAAGTCCGGCGGGCAGCGCAAAGATCTCTAATCTCGAGGTGGATGAACCGGAAAACGAAATTGCCCGCGCCAGTCTGGAATACGACATCGTCCTCGATGACCAGTCATTGGAAGAGTTACGCGAGGAACTCGTAACTGCCGAGCCTGTCGGCTGTGCCTTGAAGCATTTCCTTCCGGAGAGGCTTTCGATCCGGATAAACACTGTGGAAGAAATCGCCCGATGGATTCACTTGGTACTCCTGGACGAGGCTCCCCGTTACCGCCGCGTGGCGTTCATGGATCGAGAACTCGTAATTCCCGATGCTTTGCTGAGACAACTCCAAACTAAAATACCTGAAAGGTATCGCGTTCTGTTCGAAAAGCAACCAGCGTTCGCAGGGATGGGTGCTGGCATGCCTGTAAACGAATGGATGGACAGGATTCGTAGGCTACCGCTGGACAAAAGGCGCGAGTTGCGACGGGCATTCTTTGAGTGGACAGACTTGTATCAAACAATCCTGAACACTTTGCGTTCGGAACGGAAGGCGGGCGAGTCAGAGTATCAGTTGCTTTCGTATCGCCCGCCCGTTGATCTAATGAATGCGTCGAGCTATCTTAGCAATTTCTTTTCAAACTCAGTAAAGTATCTTGGCCCGCTGCGTGACGAACCAAAGCCACTTTACCCGTTGGCGGCACACGCAGACCCGACTGATGTCGGTCTCCGAGGGGAAACCACTGCCGCTGTCCTCAATCTCCATCGTGAACGCAAGATCCGATACATCCCTTCCTCTTCTTTCGCAAAAACGCCGTTCGAACCAGCTCCGGTTACCCGTTCTTTAGAAGCGGCAGTCACCGACTGGCTTAAGTATCTGGGGGTTGCAGAGACTGCGCATAGCATAGATAAAGGCAAGCTAGGGCACGAACTGAAGGTCACTCTGACAGAAGGTGGGCCAAACCATGACCTCACCCATGTTGGTGTCGGGGTGAGCCAAGTCCTGCCCATTTTGGTGATGTCCTTGCTTGCCGAACGCGATACTACCCTTATTTTTGAGCAGCCAGAGCTTCATCTTCATCCGAAGGTGCAAACACGCCTGGCCGACTTCTTTCTTTCGATCGTCATGCTTGGCAAACAGTGCCTAATCGAAACGCATAGCGAGTATTTAATCAATAGGGTTCGCTATCGAGCGGCGACCGAAGGCGAAGGGAACCGCGTGACCAACAACCTTAAAGTGTACTTCGTTGAAAAGACTGGCGCTTCGTCCAACTTCCGTGAAGTTAAAGTAAATGAATATGGTGCAATCTTGGACTGGCCGGAGGGATTCTTCGATCAGAGCCAGTTTGAATCGGAAGCTATCCTTCGCGCCGCAGCGGCCAAAAAGAAAAGGCGGAGAGAGAAGTAAGACATGCCAAGCGTAACGATAGACGCAGGGGTGTTGGCCTCGCCGCCGGAATGCGGCACGGTCGACGATGCCCATCGCTACGTGGAGACTCTTCTGGATTGGAGCAAGTTGCTTGAGGAGCCGTGGGTTGCCATTTTCATGAGCGAACGTGCCTCTGAGGCGCTGTTCGAGGACGGATTGTTTCCCTTCCGAGATCAGTTAAAGCGCCTTTTCGCTGCGAACAGGATCGTCGAGTATGATGTCAACACCATTGCCAAGGTCGTTGATCGGTTGCTGCAGTTGACTCCGTCATTCGAGACTTATTTTTCCGTCAGGGATGTCCTGACCGAGGAACTGACAATAGAGCCGGATATCCTGCGGCTCTGTTCGGGCACTAGGCTGCAGTCTGATCTCGCGCGGTGTGTCGTCCTGATTGCAATTCTGCGGCAGCATTGTCAGGAGTCTGGCCGCGATCATTCTTTGATTGTACGGTGCGCTCCCGGCAGGACCGTTCGGGTTCGAGCGCTGGTTTACATGCTGGAGCATCAGCGTGACGATTTTGGAAGGATACCCGTTCCGCCGGAATATTTCGAAGGCGATGTGCTGGTGTGTGACGATTTCAGGGGACTGATTGAGTGTCTTGATGAAGCCTCAATTCTTTTGAAAGCCACCGATGATGTCGGCGTCGGAACAGCGATCCGAATAGCCTTTTACAAATCTCGCTTAGCGTGTGGCAGAGCTGCAGAATGGGATGATATTCCAGCCTACCGACTCGGCCACGCGTTCCTGCCAGTATTGCAGGGAATACACCCGACACAACAAGTGGCTGAGCGGGTGCTCCGGTCGATTGTCGAGACACTGGAACAGACCAACATGGCTGCCACTCATGAGCTGCGAACGGGACCTGGTGGCAATGACCCCCAGCGTTCGCGAGTCTGCGATCAGGCCAAGGCATGGCGTCGGGACATTGATCGCGAATACCATCTTCATTATTGGAGTTGCGAGGATGGCCTGGTGGAGATTGCCTCGGTGAACTTCCCGCATGGCGACTTTACGATACCTGAATAGCAACTATGAATGTTGCGTGGGCATACAGCGAGGATCACGGAGAGATATGTCAGGTCATCGAAGCCCTGACGCTTTGGGGTGAAGGGCGGTGATCATGAGTAGCTGGCGCGATCAGATTCTGAAAGAGTTTACACCTAAGGTCGCAAGGCTTACTCTGGTCGCAGACCCTGACGGACTTCTAATTGAAGAAGGGATTCTCCAAGGAATCAGTGAGCGGGGCTTCGATCTGATCCCATTTGAAGATCGCGTCGCATTCCGCTATGCCTACGAATCGAAGTTTCGCTCGCGGTGGGATCGTGGCGAACACACAGACCTTGTCGTCGTATTGCGCAGCCACGCTAGCAACCTGAGTGGGTTGCCCTACGACCTCCTTCAAACTGGTCGCAAACTCTCCTTCAACCTGGGCGCCGTATTTCCGAGCTTCAGTTACCCGGTCGTGGCTGATTTGGATCGTGGGGACCTAGATTCCTTGTACGAAGCACAGAAGCAGCATGCACCTGCCCAGTTGGGCGACAACGCCACGAAGGAATTCGTCCTAAGGCACGTCTTTGAAATTACGCCTGAACTGATCAAACAACCATCGGATCTGTTGCGTGTACTTCTGCGGCGCCATTACCGCAGCCAGAGAATCCCTACCATTCTCGATGAACGTTTCATCCATCTCTTGCGCCAGCATCCCGTTTTCGACAACTGGCCGCTTGAGGCGCTTGTTTCTGATCGTGAGGCGTTCTTCGCGTTTCTTCAGGAGCGCTGGCCGATCTTCCTCGATCGTGAAGCAACAAGAAGTGGGTTTGGTGTATGTGAGGACAAGAAACCTTACGGGCTAGCCATTGATGGCCCTATCGATTTGCCATTTGACCACCAAGACGTGCGTATCTACATCAATAACCTGTTCGTTGAAGGGCTGTTGCAGCCAGTGGCTCACGAGCATGCGGACATGCTGTCTAAGAATTGGGTTGGCATCGGTGTTCGAACTGCACCGATCGAGGACAGATCTCGTCGTTTGGGCAAGCTCATAGACAGTCTAGAAGTTTCTCTTCCGGCCCAGGATGCTAAATATACGGAATGGTTTCACTTTGCTCGTGGGTGGGCGGAGTTGGTCCAGCTTATGAACGAGCAGCCTGAGACCGTCCCCATGGAAACGAGTGAAAATGTAAAAAGATTACAAGAGCTCGTGGATACTGGTTTTTCCGCCTGGCTTTCGAGCCGTTACGCTGGGCTCGTCAACTTGCCGCCTGTGCCTCCAGTCATGCTGCATCACATCCCGCGGTATCTTGCGCGCCAAATCGGAGAAAACCATAGCGCTAAGATTGCATTGGTCGTACTGGACGGTCTTGCCATGGACCAATGGTTGGTGGTCCGTGGAGAGCTAGCCTCAGCGCAGCAGGATTTCCGGTTCCGGGAGCAGGGTGTCTTTGCATGGATTCCATCACTTACATCTGTCTCGCGCCAAGCACTCTTCGCCGGCAAGGCTCCCATCTTTTTCCCGAATAGTTTACAAACTACGGACAAGGAATCTTCCCTATGGACGCAGTTTTGGGCTGATCAAGGATTCGCGCCGAATGAAGTCATTTATATAAAGGGGCTGGGCGATGGCAGTCTCGAGAAGGTTTCCGAAGCGATATCTCAGCCCAAGGTAAGGATCGCCGGGTTAGTAGTGGACAAGGTCGACAAGATTATGCACGGGATGGAGATGGGCACTGCAGGGATGCACAATCAGGTCCGATTATGGGCCAAACAACCGTACCTAAGAACGCTACTCAATTCGCTTTTGGATCGGGGTTTTCGTCTCTATCTAACTTCTGACCACGGCAACGTCGAGGCCGTGGGTTGCGGCCGTCCGGCTGAAGGAGCCGTTGCCGATCTGCGCGGAGAACGAGTCCGTATCTATCCCGACGAGGCCCTTCGAGGCAAGGTGAGGGACCAGTTTCCGACCGCTCTGGAGTGGGGGCCTGTCGGTCTGCCAGAGAATTACCTCGCTCTCCTGGCTCCTGCCCGGCTAGCTTTTGTCCAAGAAAAACATCGCACAGTCAGCCACGGTAGTATTTCAATCGAGGAGATCGTCGTCCCTCTAGTGGAAATCGAGAGGATGCATGAATGACTCGGCGGACAGACCAAATCGGATTCAGTCAGCGTGTTCGATTGGAGTGGCTAGAGCAGACATCGAACCTGATCCTAGCTGGAAACGATAAGGCTGGCGTCAACCTTGCTTTGAAGGAGCTTCTGAAGCAGAAGGTGTCAGTAGGTGGCCAGGCCAATCGTGGCAATCGTGAGAAGATCATCACGATTCTTTTAAAAGTGTGGCTAACAGTTCCGAGTGAGCTCGAGTTGCTACGCGTCGAAGGGCTGGAACTTCTCAGACGCGTTGCTCGGCGTGATCATCTGGCCATCCATTGGGGTATGGTGACGGCCGTTTATCCGTTTTGGTCTGGCGTGGCGGCCCAAGTGGGTCGCCTCTTGAAACTTCAGGGCACTGTTGCTGCGGCCCATATTCAGCGACGGATCCGCGAGCAATACGGCGAGCGAGAGACTGTTTCTCGAGCCACCCGCCGTGTACTTCGTTCATATTGGGACTGGGGTGTGCTTCAGGAGACCCCCAAAAAAGGTATCTACACCGCTAGTACGACACTGGCGGTTGATGATTCACGACTGATTGCGTGGCTGATCGAAGCCTCCATTCACGCAAAAGCAAATGGCGCGACCTCTCTGAAGGACCTATTCGACAGCCCCAGCCTTTTCCCATTCCGACTCAAGCCAATACTCGCTGAAAGTCTCATGGCAGCCTCACCCAGACTAGAAATTCATCGGCACGGGTTCAGCGATGAACTAGTCATGTTGCGGAAAAATACCAGGGAAGGTGCGCAGCCTGCCACTATTAGAACCGCTAAAACGATCAGTGAAAGTGGCGCCGAGTAACCAATCGAGAAAACTAGACACTCACTTGAGCGCGGAACCTAACAATTCCGGGCAGGTCAGAAAACTGGCCGCTCGCAACTTTAGTCCATTCCAACCCTGTTCGAATAACGGCAGCAAGCCTTAAAGAGCCCATTCCACTGCCTGGCTCGACCAACCTCCTCAAAGGCCAACGCGCGAGGCCAAATGGCCAAAACGGATTGAGGCACCTGGTGACGGATGAGGCTCATTCCCCTTTTTCATTTCGAGCCCACCCGGTCCCTCTATATACAGAACCCGAAAACAAGGAGGTAGAAATGTCGTTTCAATCATCGCAAGGCACTTGTGTGTCTACACCGGCCATCTGGTTGGCTCGTGCTACCGCCAAGTGCAGAGCAGTCCAACTCTCAATAGAAAGGAGGTCCTTCGAACGGAAACTGGAGACGATTGTCAGGGCGGCTAACGCGCACCATTCGTGCGGTCAGTCACCGGGAACAGCCCAGTTCAAACTGCTTCGGGAGTGCGCCGATGACCTGTGTTCACACTTCGCTCAGAGCTGGGACATCTCTCCAGAGCTGCTCGAAGCACAGATCCCGGCAATCACGAAGCTGAAGTCCCTGGCTGATCCTCCAACGAAACCAGAACCCTTAGCCCTGGTTTCTCTGGGAGTGGCTGGTGCTGTGGCTCTCTTCTTTCTGATGGGAGTCCTCGCCGGCCTAGCCAGCGTTGGCTATCACCTGATCGGAGGCCGCTAATCATGATCCTTGAACTCATAGTTGCAGCCGAAGCGTCTGCGCTCTCTGCCTCGTGGATTCGGCGATCTCGCATGAGGCGCCAGGAAATCCTTATGAGCGGAAGCACATCTGAAATCAACCTGCCATTTCTCGATCAATATCTCAGACAACAAACAGCCAACCCGACGAAGCTTCAGACCTTTGCGGCCCAGAAACTGGCTGCGGTCTGTCGCCGAGCGGTTCACACGGGAGCATTCGAACTCCTAGTCCTGAAGCTGATTCAATCCGCTTCTCGCCGATACCGGCGGGAGTCGGAAATCTCAAAAGTGGAGGTGATCCTGTGAATCTCACCCCGTCACAAAAAGGCTCGTTCCTTGCAGGTGTTGGCCTCTGGGTGCTTATCTGGGCTTCCGTTTGGAAGGCCGATGACATCGCCGAAGCCATGCGCATTCAGCGCTGGTTCAATGCCACTCGCTGTTTACGCTGGATTGGCCAGCACAAGAGCACATCTCTGCTCGGGACCGAGCTCGTCAACTACGGCACGCATGGCCTCGATCCTCTGGGCGTCTCGTTCTCGCTCGGCGGAACGCTGGTGAACGTGCTCTTCATTTATCTATTCCTGCCCTGCCTGGAGAAGTTGCTCCGCCAAAAGGGCACGGCCAGCGCAACCCTCCAGTAAGGAAAATCCGAGACAAATTAGTCGTGCTGCCTGCCCATTCAAGTTGAGTGGGCAGGAGGAGTGGCTAATGTCACTCAGAAAAGGAAGTGCAACTATGCGTATGTCTATTGGTGTCCCAGGATTCAGCATCTACTTCGAACATCACCAGGTCAAACCGTTCATCAAGGATCATTCCAAGAAGGCGAGGGATCTGTTCAATGAGCTGGTCGTTCCTGCAGTGCTTCGGGGCACGTGCAAGGCGTTGGAAGTGGTCGCCAACAACACTGCCGATGCTCACGATTACCTGATCAGCAAAATGAAGTCCAAGCAGTCTGCATGATGTTGGACGAGACACACGAAATTTCACAAAAAGGAGAATACGACGATGCAGAAGTTCCTAGTGGTGAGCTACGACGACGACCAGCAGCAATGGTTCTGGGATTACGTCGCTGCAAAGAGGGCAGAAGACGCAGTGGCCCATGTCTGCGAGCGACGGCCCTACGTCATTGCCGCCGATGCGGCTTCACTATCTCAGGTGCAGGGCATCGCACGTGACATGAAGAGCCGTTCTATCGCCCGAATCATTCACCAATTCAACTCCGACACTGCTACAGCAAAGGAATAGCAAGACCATCTCTCACTTCAGTATCTCTTCCCACTGGCAGTAGTCCCACCTCATAATCCGTAAGTTCTCCAGTCTCGTCCCCATCCATTTCCCCTGAATTCAAACACTCCCCACTCGGGGTGTGTCTGTACGCAGTCAATTCCACAAAAAAAGGAGCTGTGTCATGACCAAAAGGAAGAAGCACGTCTTCGATACCGGGCAGATTCCGCACCTGTGGGCACATCGCACACAGGAGGAAGCTCGGAATCGCCAAGGCAATCTCTACTTCACCGGCGACACCATCTACAGCTACGGCTCGCATTTCCCCATCGCTCGTCATGTGACGAACGATGCCGGCGAACGGGCCGTCCTGTTCACCACCGCCACCTACAGTGTCACCACCTCGAGCCATTGCTCCGCAGTTCGTTCCGCAATCCCTTCGGGGATTCCGGTCTTCCACGTTCCGAACGTATGCCACGGGCGGTACAGCGGTAGCGAATTAATCGCGGACGATCATGCGGGCAACCTGGCCGATTACACCGAGCGGATTGAAAAGCACGTCGTCACATCCGCTCGGGCCAGGTCGTCCTATGCGAAGGAATGGAACCACGAGCATGCCGTTTGTTTGCGTGATGAGGCATTCGCCTATTGCGCATTCTTCGGTCTCCCCGTTCCGAGTATTCCCGAGGTGCCGGAGCTGAACTCCGACGCACTAACTGCCATTCGCAAGCGCGAAGCAAAGCGAACTGCAGAAAAGGCAGAGCAAACCAAACGGGAGCGAGCGGAAGCTCTCGTCCGACAGCAAGAACTAATCAACAAATGGCGGGCTGGACAGTACTCCGGTTGTTTCTACGACGTTCCCGCGATGCTGCGCATCACCGGCGACGAAGTGCAGACCTCTCGAGGTGCTCGTTTCCCCATTTCCCACGCCAAGCGCGGCCTGACTTTCGTTCGCAAGGTCCGCGAGTCGGGCCAACCCTACGTCCGCAATGGACGCACCATCCACCTCGGCTCATATGCCATTGACCGCATAGAACAAGACGGCACAGTCAAGGCCGGCTGCCACGTCGTCTCCTGGGAAGAAATAGAGCGACTAGCACCAGTTCTCGATTCCCTTCCCACATCCGCTACCCCAATGGACTCCACCTTGGAGGTGCAATCGTGAGAATGACCAAACGCAATAAGCAACTGCTTCGACTGTACCAACGCGAGCGGGCCAGAGGCTTTCAGGCCTTGTGGGCTCTGACCAATGCCCGCACGCGCCTCGAATGGGAGAAACACGAAGTAGCCGAGTATTCCAGCGGAGAGCCAATTGACCCGAAGCGTGGCAATGTCCGGCTCCGCGCAGTGCCCGACGAAACGTGTTCCCTCGAGGACCTAGAAGGCGACTGCTTCAACACCAGGGCCAACCCTGACATCCCTGCCTCACGACTGCAGCGCGATCGCGAAGAATTCATCGCGAAAGTGAATCGGGAAGGGGTGTGGGGAATCCTCGGCGAGTACTTCGACGGAGAAGTCTGGCAGCACGCGGACTCCTGTTTCGGATTCGTCGGCGATGATTGGAAGAACTCCGGCTATGACACCGACATCATGCGGGCGACGCTCGATGAAGCGAAAGCTGCGCGAGTCTGCCGTTGCTGTGGCCGGCCGATAACCACAGCGAAGGCCGCCATCCACGCGGCAGAAAGGATCAGGTCATGAACACGCATATCTATACGCCCCGGCTCAAAGAAACCGGCGCGCGGTTGCGGTTGGTGCTCAATGACGCAGATTGGGTCATTGCAAACCGCCACCGTGGAACGCTTCGGGTCAAAGGAGTCGTCACCGATCAGAGCACCGGCAAGCGTTATCGAATCAGAGGGGCGGCTTGCGGTCTGCAATGTTGCTGCGACGCCACCGCCGAGGAGGTGTAGCTCACGAACAATACTCACAGTCAGTGGAAGCTCAGCAGATCCATTTCAATGCAATCCAGAAGGCATGAACCATGGCCAAGAATCTGAAGGGCATTCTCATCGAGGTCAACGGAGGTGTTGTGTCCTATGTGCAGTTCAACGGCAAGCCGGTAGCCGCCTACCACCTTTTCGATTGGGATGAACTGCTCGGTGATGGCGACACCCGCAAAGCATGGGAAGGCTTGAGTCCCGAGGAACAGCAGTTTATCCGTGGCCGTTATCCCGTTGAGTTCAAGGCAATCCAAAGAAGGCTAGAAGACGAGAGAACAGACGAACTCTAATCACGAAGCTCGAAAAGGGAGGTGCATGAAATGCAAGAGACATGGATCCGCAAATCGTTGACCGCGAAGCAATGGGACCGCATCTTCTACGGCTGTCCCGGCGCCTGGGCAGGCAATAAGCCGGAGCCGAACCAAGCCGGCACCATCGTCATAGACGGCGGGAACATTCTCGCTGCAGTCCAATACTTGAATCGTCAGCGAGTTCGCGTTCTGTACGCCAAGGCACCGCTTCCGGGCATTTGGTGTTCAGACAAGGGGATCATTCTCGGAATCGGTCTTCGCCGCTAATCGCAGAGCTGCGGCGATCATGAAAGAAACAAAAGGAGGAAAGTGAAATGTTTGCAATTAAACCGGATGGCAGAAAGAAGATAACCCTCACGGACCTGCTTATATGTGGAGTACTGGGAGCGGCGTGGTTGCCCTTGGGCATCGCAGCCGCTGCAGGCATCGGCGGCTATATGTATTTGCAGAGTAAGACTGAGGAGTACAGGAGAAATCATCCGGAGGAGGTGAAGAAATTAAAAGCTTAGTGAATGCTGGATATCCGCGTTGTTCTAGCCAAGCCTCTGACTCAACCTCTTTCCCCGCCTCTCTTTCCGCGTTGTGAATCCATGTCGCAGTGCACATCGGCCGCAGCATCCGACGCTAGCGAACCGGTCTGCCAGCACTTCACAAGCAATCCACTCGAGAAATTCCCTCAGTTAAGTCTGTTTGTCGAACCCATTCCGTCGAACGAAATCCAAACAAAAAGGAGCACTACGCTAATGCCGACTCCATACGAAGTCGTTACTGAATCCATCATCAAGCAACTGGAATCTGGTGTAGCGCCATGGCGCAAGCCCTGGCGCACAGAGATGCCGGCAAACCTTGCCAGCAAGAAGGAATATCGAGGCATCAATGTTTTCCTTCTCGCTTCGCTGGGTTACGGCTCGCGGTACTGGTTGACCTATCGCCAAGCCCAAACGCTGGGCGGTAGCGTCAGGAAAGGTGAGCACGGATCCAAGGTCGTCTTCTGGAAGATCGGCGAATATCGGAAGGAGGACAAGAAGACAGGAGAAACAGAAAATCGCAAGTCGATTCTGCTGCGCTACTACACCGTCTTCAACCTGGAGCAATGCGAGAGAATCAAGTCCCCTGAGCCAACCCGCGTTATCGCTCCCCTCGAGCAGTGCGAAAACATCGTCAGCTCCATGCCGAATCCGCCGGGCTTCGAGCAGGATTCCCGGGCCTTCTATCGGCCATCCACCGACACGGTGGGTATGCCGGCTCGCTCGGCGTTCGATTCGGCCGAGGAGTTTTACTCCACCTTCTTTCACGAATTGACGCACTCGACCGGACATCCTTCGCGCGTTGGCCGCGAGGGGATCATGGATCACAACCCCTTCGGCAACGAGGATTACTCGAAAGAGGAATTGGTGGCCGAGATGGGAGCAGCGATGCTCTGCGGTGTTGCCGGCATCCAGTCGCGAACGCTCGATAACTCAGCGTCCTACCTCCAGTCCTGGATCAATCGACTCCGATCCGATTCCCGCTTGATTGTTTCCGCGGCATCGCAGGCACAAAAAGCGGCCGACTGCATTCTCGCGAGGACCACGGCAGAAGCCGAACCCGATACGAAAGGAGAAAACGAGCACGAGGTTCTTTAACTAACGATCACTGCTAGACGATTCCCCTCCGCAGTTGCACCACCCTGCAGTTCAAATCCCTAAAACACAAGGAAGGAACTTATGGCAACTCCAGCCGTAATCCCTATTTCTATTTCGAAAGGCCGGCCAATCCGTACCAAGCGCGGTCGAATGACAATTCTCAGTCCCCAGGAGATGCTGGACCTGCTCAAGGCCGCAAAGAATCGCTCCGCGCGCGATTGGGCGATGATCCTGCTGGCCTATAGGCATGGCCTCAGAGCGTCGGAAGTCTGTGGCCTCAAGTTGGCCGACATGGATCTGAAAACCGGCTCCATTTCGATTCGGCGGCTCAAGGGCTCACTCCACACCATACAGCCGCTGTACCAGCACCGCGGGCAGCCTTTGCTTGACGAGACGGCTGCCCTCCGAGCATGGCTGCGCAAGCGGCCGACGGACGGCTCGGACTATTTGTTCACCAGCCAGAAAGGAGGAAAGCTCTGCCGCACGCAGTTCTTTCGCAACTTTCAGACGGTTGCCGAAAGCGCTGGCCTTCCGGTCGAGAAGCGCCATCCGCATGTCCTGAAGCATTCCCTGGCTTCGCACTTGGTGGCCGGGAATGCCAACCTGGCCCTGATTCGACAGGCCCTGGGCCATCGGTCGATTAGTTCCACCCTTCTTTATATAGGTACAACCGACAGTCAGGCTTCCGAAGCGCTGCAGAAGGCGCTAATGGGCCTGTTTTGATGAGCTTACGTGACGCAACAAAAAACTTGTTCTGTTGCGTTTTGGCTCCGATGGCAGGCGGATTTAAAGGACTTAGCCGGGGCGGGTCGAAGGCCGAGATCGCAGGTAATGTTGCATTTCGTGCTTCCGCCCGCCCCAGGGAGGTAACAATGAGCTGGTTCCCCTTTGCAATCCTGGCCAAGAAGGCTCTCGACGCGGCCATCCGATACGATGAAGAGCAATCGGCGCGCTTTCGATGCCGGATCTGCTGGACCAACCATCACACGACCGAAGAGCATCAGCACCCGCAGCTCAACGCCAGGAGAAGGTCTCTGCTGGTAAAGTGCCAGATTGCTCTTCCCTTCTTCCTTGCCGCATGGGTTGGAATCCCCGCGCACCTCATCCGGGGCAGTTGGTTCCAAGCCTTGGTCGAGTGGCTGATCCTATGGCCCGTCTGGGCCTGGGCAGTGGCTTACCGAATCCGGAAGGAACAACAGAAGGAGAATGAGAGGGCATACGAGCGCTAGGTCTAAAGACGAGTAGTCGAGGCCCAACGGATGGCTGCAAGGAATTTGCCCAATGCTATTCGCCGGTATAAGCCTGGTTCGGAGTTTTTGTGCCGCAGCCGCAGAACGGATCGAGCGCTACGCCGTCAGGGCAGACATCGGCCCTCATTACCACACAGTGTGTCTGTGCCGAGAGCATGACTTTCGTCGTTACGGCCTGAGGGTCAGAACTGCTATTCTCTTGCCGGGAGGATTCATGGACATATTGGCGGCATTAAGGCAAGAAGAAGCGAAGTTCGAGAAGCAGGCGAATGCTGTGCAGCAACAGTTGGATACTGTGCGGACGGCAATGAAACTCTTGGGCGGAATGAGTAGCAGCCGCAAAAAAGCTGGCAAGAAGAAGAGCAAGAAAAAAGTCATGTCCGCTGCAACGAGAGCGAAGATCGCTAAGGCAGCCAAAGAAAGGTGGGCGAAGATTAGGGCGGAGAAAAAGAAGGGGAATACCTAGTGCTGTGGCTACCATCTCCTAGAAGACATACCGCGCTCGTGCTATAAAACGAGAATGCCAAAAACAATCGAGCAGTGGTTGCTATTCAAATACATCGGCCTGGAGTTCACGCCGTTATCGAAGCCTTTCAAGACGAAGGAACAGGCGGAGAAGGCGCGTCTGAAATACCCAGAGAAGCAACGCGGAACCATTGGGCTAGGTGTGATTCGGATAAAAAAGAAGTAGGCGCGACTGTAGTGCCTAACGCGGTAACCGTCCATGTGGGTACCAGGACCCACTTGTCCGGTTTGCCGACTTACCAAGCACTAGCGCAGTGGGAACACAAATTCCCAGGCAAAACCGCAGTATTGCATGCTCGGCCCTTACTTTCTTCCGGAAGAAGGTCTTGGTATCGACCCGTTGCTTTGAGGGAGGGAATTGGCTATTGCGTGAGTCCTATTCTGCGTCGCATGTCCTGGAAACGCGGATCCGACTTCCAGGGAAAGCTGTCATCCTGCATCTTCCATGGAAGGAATATGTGGTGGTACTCATACGCGGCTTCAAGTGCCCGAAATGTTTCCTCCCTGTTTCCCAGCACTGTTTGAACTACGGCGATGAATAACGCATATTTGGCGTAATCCTCACGTTCCAGCTCGGCCACAATCTTGAGCGCCTCCGCCTTGCGCCCAGCTTTGGCATATGTCTCCGCGAGGCTATATTTCCAATCAGGATTCACTGCCGCCAGTTTCTGGTCTACCGCAAGCGCTTGCTCAAACATCCCCTTGTCGCCATAAACGCCTCCCAAAACGTAAAGTCCGTCAGGAGAATTGGGATCGAGCTCCAGTGCCTTGCGTGCCTCTTCTATTGCTTCCTCACGTTTCCCCAAATACCAGTACATCCAACCCACCCAGGCGGTGTAGACGGCAGACAGGGGATCTAATTCCTGCCCCTTTTTTTCTTCAGCCACGGCTTCCTTATTTCGGTTGAACAGTAGGAGGTACCAGCCATAATGAGCGTGCGCATCGGTCAGATTGGGGTTTATTTCCAGCGCTCGCCGGAACTCTTTTTCTGCGCCTGTCCAGTCATAGTCGAAATAGAGTTTTACCGTTGCAAGAGCGAGGTGAGCTTCAGCCGAGCTGTCGTCCAGTTCAATTGCCTTAAGTGCCGCCGCACGAGCGCGAGGAAAATCCGTCCTCGGATTGATGGATCCACTTCCGTGGGCGATGATCGCGATGCCCACCGCCAAGCCTGCGTATGGCAAAGGGTTGGTCGGGTCTTTGTCGATGGCCTGTTGGAGCAGGGCAAGTCCCTTGGAAAAGCCCTCTGGGGTTCGCTTATATAGGTAGAACATCCCTTTCAAGTATGCTTCGTGGCTCTCGGGATTGACTGGCCGAGAGGTTCTGAAGTGTACCTGCTCCTGAGGAGTGAGCTGCAGGCGAATGGCCCTCGTAATTGCCACCACAACCTCGTTTTGTAGCGACAGTATGTCCCTGAATTGGCTTTCATAGCGGTCTGCCCAAAGCTGGTTTTCGCTCTGTGCTTCAATAAGATGCGCGGTAACTTCGATCCGGTCTCCCGAACGCATTACCGCTCCGGTGACGAGCGCGTCCACGCCCAATTCGTGCGCTATCTCTCGGGGCGTCTTTTCCGTCTTGCGGAAGCGCATGACAGACGAGCGGGCAATCACCCGCTTGATACCGCTTAATTTCGCCAGGTCCGTGATCAACGCTTCCTGAATACCGTCGGCGACATAATCCTGTTCTGTATTCCCCGAAAGATTCTCCAGCGGAAGCACTGCCAACGAGTTGACTTGCGGCACACCACTTGGACCAAGCAGGCGTTCGCGCAAATTGCCGACCTTGAGAACGACGAGCAAGACTGCGACAGTCGCGAGGACGCCTAGGCCCAGTCCAATCGCCTTCGCGAACGGCCAACGAGTGCGCCTCGCTGCGGGCTGCACTGCACTCACCACGCCCGTCTGAAGCCTTCGTAGATCAATCGCCAACTCCTTCGCCGACTGGTAGCGATTCTCCGGATCTTTCTCCACGCATTTCCTGATGATGCGTTCCAACTCCGCCGACACCTTGGAGTTCAGCGCTCTCGGCGGCAGCGGTTCGCTACGCAGCAACGCCCCAATCAACTGACCACTCTGCATTTCCGCAAACGGACGCTGCCCCGTGGCCATCTCGTACAACACGAAGCCCGCCGCGTGAATGTCCGTGCGCGCATCCACCTCTTCCCCCGCCAACTGCTCAGGGGCCATATACGGCAGCGTTCCTGAAATCGAATGTGTTTGCAGTGAGCTTTCCGTCGCAGCCGTTTCCGACAGCGGTTGCCGCAGTTTCGCAAGACCAAAATCCAAAATCTTCAGCCGCCCGTCGCTGGTCAGCCGGAGGTTCCCGGGCTTTAAGTCGCGATGAACAACCCCATGTTCATGCGCGGCAGCCAGACCATCGCTCAGTTGGATTCCTAGCCGCAGCACTTCCTTCTCCGGCAGCGCTCCCGCAGGCAACTTCTCGCTCAGTGTGATTCCGGGGATGTACTCCATCACCAGGAAGTCCAACCCATGCTGGGTGTCGAAGTCGTGAACGGTTGCGATATTGGGGTGGTTAAGCTTGGAAAGGGCAAGAGCTTCTTTGCGAAAGCGCTTGCGGGAGGAATCGTCAGATAACGTACCAGCAGGCAGAACTTTGATGGCTACTGCGCGGTCGAGATGCTCGTCCTGGGCCCGGTACACTTCTCCCATTCCGCCGGCACCAATTTTTTCGAGAATCTTGTAATGGCGCAGCGTCTGGCCGATGAGCGGATCGTGACTTGGTGCCTCGCTGGTCACGGGAAAGAACCCCTTTCTCCTTCCCCCTTGGCTGGCATCGTAGGTTTGGAATCTGGCGAAGTCAATCAAGAACGGCGCACAGATGGTGCGAGGCCGTTTTTTTTGAGCAATCCGTAACTTTTCGCGAGCAGATACTGGGTCAGGTCCTGGTAAACGCGCTAATCGTCCAAGTGGGTAATGGTACGGACTTGTCCGGTTTGCCGGGTGGTCTCAATGGGTCGACGCAACACTAAGCTCGAAGTCTACTTGCGGGAGTTTTAAAAGCTAAAATCGTTAGCGAGCGTTGAATCAAACGGAACACCACCCTGGCTAGGTTCTGATTGAGTACAGCCCGACAGATCGGTTCTCTAGAGGAAGTATTGTCGGATCAACTGATTAGATGGTGTTGCATCGACCGGTTGAGCTCGCACGACTTATCAGGCAAGTGGAATTATTTCCGAGTTGCCCGTCATCCGACCAGAATCGTCGACAAGCTAGAAATGGAGCTTCATCGGCTTCATCCTGATATCATCCATTACGCCCAAACGGAGCAACCATGCGCAAGCTGATTTTCTCTCTCTTTCTTCTGGCGTTATCAACCCCCCTTGCGTCAGCACAACAGTTCGATCTCGTGCTGGAAGGCGGACGCGTCATGGATCCCGAAACCGGCGTGGATGCCGTGCGCAATGTTGGCATCCGCGACGGAAAGATTGCCCGCATCTCGTCCGAGGCGTTGAGCGGACGCCGTGTCGTCCATGCTAGCGGGCTGGTAGTCGCTCCCGGATTCATTGACCTGCACCAGCACGGCCAGGACCTCACGAGCCAGCGCGTCAAGGCGCTCGATGGGGTCACCACAGCACTGGAGTTGGAAATCGGTGCGCCCGACGTCGCTCAGTTTTTGAAAGCTAAAGAAGGACACTCGCTGATTCACTACGGCACTGCGGCCAGCCATGTCGCGGCGCGAGCTCTAGTGTTCGGCGCGCCGCTGCCGGCTGGGACCATCCTGCCTAAGAGCGGACCCGCGACCGATCATCCCGCCACGCCCGAACAGATCGAGGGCATGCGGGAGCGCCTGCGCGCGGAGCTTA
>Ga0208457_1000345_pt1 | contig 50862 bp, 23 predicted proteins | sample June2015DPH_10_1_FD_185513 | JGI IMG/M metagenome (GOLD analysis project Ga0208457, IMG submission 185513) | Peatland microbial communities from SPRUCE experiment site at the Marcell Experimental Forest, Minnesota, USA - June2015DPH_10_150... | ecosystem: Environmental > Terrestrial > Soil >... | reverse complement strand
CCTGAGGCGCGTCCCGATCAGTTGATCACCCGAGAATCACTCCATCCTGATGGCTTCGACCGACGAAAACGCGATGTTCCTGCAAAGGATGAAAGATTCCCGCCTGCGCCAATTGTGGCGGCTCACCAACACGCTGATCAAGGTCAGGAACGGGGCGCTGACCCATAAAGATGTTAAAAATGAAGATCGACCCGACTATGTGCATGAAAACAAAGGTTAGGGTGAGAAAATGGACGACAATCAAATCGGCTTTTTGTCCGACAATGCACGGGTTGCGTGGCAATTCGGGGCGAAACCAGCATGTTGTTGAAAGAAAATGCGAGAGTCGTTGGATGCGAGGCCGAGAAATGCGGAGGTCCTTCCTCGCCTGCGGCTCCTCAGGATGAAAGGATGGGTAGCGCGGACCTGTCTGGAAGGTCCGCGGCTCTTCGCGTCCGCAGCGCTCGAGTGTTATGTGCCCCCTCACCCCCGGCGCTCGGGGCCCCCCGCCCGCTCCGGCTGGTGAAAGCGCCGGCAGCGAGCCACCCTCTCCCGCTAGGGGAGAGGGCTGGGGACTTCATGAGACAACGAGCAGCCCCCCTCGGAGAGGGCTGGGGACTTCGTAAGACGGCGAGCAGCCCCTTCTCGGAGAGGGCTGGGGACTTCAGGAGACGGCGAGCAACCTCTCGACTCGGAGAGGGCTGGGACTTTGAGAGATTGCTACCTTCGCGGGAATGACCTTTATCTTAGGCTCGGAACGATCTTCTCACCACAGCAGCTTCAGGCCAAACTGGATCTGCCGGGAGGTTGTGGTGGTTGAGGTAATCAAGCCGGCCGTGGGAGAGGGTCCCGATGTTGCCGAGGTGAACACGATGGGGTTCGGAGTATTGAAGTTGGTCTGATTGAAGATGTTGAAAATCTCGCTGCGGAACTGTAGGTTCAGGCGCTCCGTAAGCAAGAACGTTTTCGAGAGGGAGAAGTCCATGTCCTTCAGGCCCGGTCCCTCCAGAATGTTACGGCCCGCGTTGCCGTACGTTCCGTTGAGCGGCACCACAAAGGCATTGGGGTCGTAATACTTCTGGGGTCCGCCCAGGATCACGTTTCCGGTGAAGGCGGGGTTCAAGGAAGGCCGGATGGGATTGCGTGTGTCACCGTCGTTGGTGGGGTTGAACCCCAGTTGCGGCGAGAAGGGCAAACCGGTTTGAATTGTTCCGATGCCGCTGATCTGCCAGTCTCCAAGCACTCTATTCCGCCAGGGGTTCGCGCCCGGCGCATGCCTACGCCCGAAGGGCAGGTCATACGTTCCATTGATGACCGCAGCGTGGCGGATGTCGAAGGCAGATCGGCCATAGTCCGACGCTGGAAGGAGGGGATTCATCGTAAACGCATTTGTGCTCCCCGTTATGCTGTTATTCAAGGAAGAACCATTATCCAGGCTCTTGGTGAGCGCGTAGATTCCGCGGAACTGCAACCCGCCGCTGAACCGCCGGCTCATGTCCACCTGCAGGCTGTTGTAATTGCTGACACCCCAGGAAAACCAGTGCGTCGTGTTGGCCACGCGCGGATTGGAAAGGGGAGCCCCCGGGGGAAAGTACATGATTCCCGCCGGATAGCTTGCCGGGCAGGGCGCCGCTGGGCAGATAGTTGGCGCCGGCAGATTGGCGTCAATCGAAAGCAAATTGTGGTATCCGTGGTTGCCTACGTATCCCACACTGAAGGAAGTGGTGGGAGTGATCTGCTGCTCAATCCTCAACGAATACGAGAGCAATGTGGGGGTAGCCAGATCCGGCTGCACCCCGGCCGGTGAGATTTTGGCGCCCGAAGGGGGAGCTGCGCCCGGGACGATGTGGATGCTTGCCAGAGGCACGTTCCGGAGCACCAGCACCGAATTGAAGGGAGCACTCTGGGTCAGGCGATAGCTGATGGAATCGTTCAAGGTGTAGTAGATTCCGAAGCCGGCCTGAACCACGGTCTTATCGGAAAAGGGAGACCAGGCGAGGCCAATCCGCGGGGCTGGCAAGAACTTCGCCCGGTTCACGGCAAAGGTTGAATTGCCCACCACGGGCTGGCTCTCGATCACGCCGCTCGAATCAAACAGGTAGTTCGAGGCCCGCCCGTGCGCCTCATTCCAGCCGTCGGTGAACTCGGCGCGAAATCCGACGCGCAGCTCGAGCGACGGCCGCAGCTTCAGAGTGTCTTCCGCATAAGCCGCGCCTTCGAGAGAACGGAACGAGAGAGGGGTGGGGGAGGGGACTACGGTGAAGGTTGCGACCGCCCCTTGCAGAAAGTTCGGCAAGCTGGAAAAGACAGCCTGGCCGTATTGGTTTTGTGCCAGGTTGTCATTGCTCTGGAGCTTCTGGAACCAGACACCGAAGTCGAACACTTGCATGCCATGACTGAAAGAGGCTTGATCGCTGGCGGTAAAGAGATTGCGGTTCGAGCGCAGGTTGCTTGATCCATTCGTTCCGGCAAGGGAGATCTGCGAGGAGGAATTGAGAGCCGTGCTTCCCCCGATGGAGACGACGCCAATCGGCCGTCCCTCGACAAATCCCGGCAGGTCCACAGGCGTCTGACCGGTAAAAAGATATGCGGCGCGTGAAAATCCAAAGATGGCTTTGTTGAGGAACCGGGGAGAGAAAATGTGGGTTTCACTGAGACTCGCGACCTGATTTCGCACCCGCAGATTGACCAGGCTGAGCGGATTGGCCGAGGGCGTTTCTGCCGCGCTGTCATCGATGGTGTAGACCCCAGAAAAGGCATCCCGGTCCAGGAAGTTGTGGTCAAAGCGCGCGGTTCCAAAATCCTCGTGGATGGCTTGCAGCGGATTGTTGTAGGCGATCGCAATCCCGCCGCCCAGATCCGGCCCATTGGCTTGGGGCCACAAATCCAACAGCGGCTGGACACTCGAGACAGCACTGGCCCGGGACGCATCGTCCGGTACGAGCGTGACATTGCTCAGGCCCAGACGCTGGCGGAATCCCTCATAGTTCCCGAACAGAAATGTCTTGCCTTTACGGAGGGGACCGCCCAGCGAACCGCCGAACACGTTCCTCTGAAATTGCGGAGTGTCGCCCTGGTCGAAAAAGTTGCGGGCATCCAGGTTGTTGTTGCGCAGGAATTCGTACGCGCTTCCGTGGAGCTGGTTCGTTCCGGAAGTCGTTACAATGTTGATTTGCGCTCCCGAACGCTTTCCGTATTCGGCGCCGTATGTATCCTTCACGACGGCGAATTCCCGGATCGCGTCCACGCCCAATAGCTGTCCACTGGCTCCACCTGGAGTTACGTTGATGTTCGATGCGCCCGTGTATTCCACGCCGTTCAACAGAAACAGGTTTCCCTGCGGGCGCTGGCCCGATACCGAAAACATGTTTCCGACAGCAGAAGCCGATGTTCCAGTCCCGCCAGCCCGTTGCGAGGTGAAGTTAACGATCCCCGCGTTCAGCGTCAGCAGGTTGTCAAAGCTCCGCCCGTTCAGCGGCAAGTCCTTCACTTGTCTCTCGCCGACCAGGCCGGAAATATCGGCCGTAGTGACACTCACCGAAAGAGTCCCGGCCTCGACGATTATGGTCTGCTGTAATTCTCCCACCCGCAGGGTGAAATCGACGGATGCCCGTTGTCCCAGCACCAGGGTGACTCCGGGCGTGTACACCTTCTGGAAGCCTGTCTTTTCGGCGGTCACGTCATACTTCCCGACGCCGAGCAAGGTCACTTCGTATCGGCCAGAGGAGTCGGTTCGTGAGCTGCGAATCGCCCCCGTTTCCACATTTCTCACTTCGATCGTTGCGGCCGGGATAGAGGCGCCGGAAGGGTCGGTGACCGTGCCTTCGATGTCGCCGGTGATCTTCTGAGCTGTCGCCGGGCCACCGAGGAATAGGATGGCAAGCAGTACGTGGGTGAGGCAAAAGCTCCTGACCGCGGGGGACGAACTCCGGATTGAAGTTACATGAGCCAACATTCGCGCCAGCCGTGGTTCTCGGTCAAGGGCATTCTCAGTATTATGATGGGCAACTACTCCTCGAATCGACATGATATTCCTTTACAAACAAAAAAACCACCGCGGACCCTCTGTCCGACGGTGGCTGGTCTTACGCTGGGTTTCTTAGCCTTGCCCACCTGCCGAAGAAGGTACTCGCGGATGAAGGCGAGTGTGGCGACAACGGAAGTCGGAAAATCGCGGACACCGACTCAATCAAATCAAGAAGTTGGAGACGCGAAAACCGTCGAGCAAGGGAATTGTATTGCTAACGGGCCGCAGCTCTTCAGAAACGCCGGTGGCGGGGTTGGCGACAAACTCGGGTCGCGGGTGGCGCACACATTGCTTTTCATGTATGCACTCCGGCGACACGCGCAACATCTCTGTCCACGCGTCCTAACCCGGGCCGGTCCTGGCTTCTTAACGCTCCCGCAAGGCGGGATGTCGGCGCCACCCGCGGCGACCGACGAAGAATCTCGCATTGCCATGAGAATGCGCAGAGCGAGATCCTTCGCACAGTTTATCCTGAGCGGCAGAGCGAGATTCTTCGCTTCGCTCAGAATGACAGCGAAGGACTCAGGATGACAGATGGGAAGCGTTCTTCCGCAGCCTGTAAAGCCCCGCCCTTCCAATCCCGTGGTGAGAAATCCGGGTTAGCGCTCTTGCTCATCGGGATCTGACTTTTTCTCCGGGTGAGATGGGTTCTTCCCGCGGGCGGATGGACTGGCGCCAGACCCGCCTTCCCCAGCATTCAACGTCTTATAGATTTGGACCTCCTTGGCAGCTTCATCGGCGCGGCCGAGCAGACGGTAGGCGCGTGCTAAAGAGAAGTGGATCTTGCTGTCAGCAGGGTCAAGTTTGGCGGCTGCTTCAAGCTGTCGCACGGCCTCCTGGGCATTCCCCTTGCGCAGGGCCAGCTTACCGAGTTGGTAGTGAGGCTCGGAAAGCGAGCCATCCAAGTCTATGGCTCTCCGGAGCAGAGACACGGCTCGAGATTCCATCGCCGCATCGCCCCCTTTGGTATCCAGCAGCATGACCCCATAGTCGCGGCAGACCCTCGCGTCTTGAGGGAATTGCCGGAGGCCCTTCTCGAAAGTTGACTCCGCTTCCCGGAGTCTTCCGAGGTCCCATTGAATCGTGGCCAGATTGCGGATGGCCTCCGCTTCCTTTGGGTTCAGCTCCAAGGCCCGCGCGAAGGACTTCTCCGCGTCAAGGAAGTCGACGAGTTCCAATTCCGCAAGCCCCTTCAAGCGATAGGCGCGATACGAAGCGGGAGCAACTTCGACGGCTTTTTCGCCTGCCGCCCGCGCACCGGAGAAGTGGTGGTGGCTCATCAGCATTATGCCGACGTCTAAGTAATTCGATTCCTTGGACGGGTCGAGGGCAGCCGCACGATCCATCGCGGCCACGGCATTATCGAAATCACCGCGTTTATAGAGGCACCAGCCCAGCAGATTATAGATTTCGCTGCTTTCGTGGCCTGAGCCGATTAACTTGCGGAGGGTTGCCTGACTTGCCTCAAGCCGGTTAGCGTGGTATTGGGCCAAGGCCAGGGTGTAACCTAGCTTCGTCGTGTCCGGGTAAGTGGACCAGATCGAGGCGAACAGTGGCTCTGCCGTCTCAAAATCGTTTGCCTGCGCGGCCACTTGACCAGCCAGAATAATCCCCTCCGGCCCGGCGGTATGGCGCTGAAGCTCCTCGAGCTTCGCCCGAGCTTTTTCCTTCTGGCCGGTGTAGTAGTAAGACCGGGCAAGGGCCGCGAGCGATTCCGGCCGCTGCCGAACCTGGTCGGGGACGGACCCGAGCAGCTTTGCCGCCTGGCCGTATTCTTTCAGCTCTTCCTCGACCATCCCCAGGAGCAGGACACTTGGAGCGTCATCGGGCTTTGCTTCCAGAATTCTCTCCAAGTTCTTCTTAGCCGGCTGGAGCAGGCCTAGTTGGAACTGGCTTGAGGCGAGATTCCGACGGGTGGCAAAATCGTGGGGGCTGATAGCGAGGGCTTTTTCAAGGTAGACATTCGATTCTTCCAATTTCTGCTCCCTCCCCAGGATCGCTCCTAACGTTCCGAGATAAAGAGGATTATGAGGAGCCAACTCGACCGCCTGTCGCAATTCTGCTTCGGCGATCTTCAGGTCACCACGCTGGGCTGCTTGCATCCCTTGGCTGGCATGCTCTTGAGCTTCCTCAACGCTTTGATCCGGTCCGGCCAAAAGCAACCCTACGCAGCAGGCCACTGCGATAAGGTCGATGACCCAATGAATTCGATGCCGTCGAGGGCCGTCCCTACCAAAGGCTCGCGCCGGCGCTCGGCCTACGCGGTTCACCCCGCGAATTTGCCACAAGTAGTCGGAACGGCAATAACTGGCAATTGAAATGAAGGAAGGCTGGGCTTCCTGCCGAGTCCGCCCTGATCTGTAATGCCCGGCAAAGAAGACGAGCGACGGCGTGGAAGGGGGCCGAAAGAGGTTCCCTCCCTGCCGCCACTCGCTCATCGCTCGTCACCAAGTGGGAACTTCAAAACACAAATCGAAATCCTAGCTGACCGCCTCTCGGGCCATTAGCCTGGCTGTTGATCGTTCCAAATGAGCCGCTGCCAAAGCTGGCGGCGGGATAGTTGAACCTGGGTGTATTCAAGAAGTTAAAGAACTCGCCTCGCGCTTCCACGTGCATACCTTCCCGGATTTGGAACTGTTTGGCGATTCCGAAGTCCATGTTGTGAATGCCGGGAACGCGGCAGTTCGAGAAATAGCGGGGAGCGCTTCCGGCTATCTGATCTCCAGGGGAGGAAAATGAGCTGATGTTGAAGTAATTGGCTGTTCCGTCCACCACCGCATCCACGCTCGCCCCGCTGCACGGCTGGCCGCTCAGGTTGGGGCGTTGGCTGCCGCCAGATATGCGGTTGTGCGATGTCCTGACATCGATCGGTTGTCCCGTTTGGAGGGTCGTAAAAGTGGTAACTCGCCAACCTCCGACTACCGCATCCAGACCACGATTCATGTTCCTGCCCACCAGCCGTCCGCGGCCGAGCGGCAGTTCGTAAATCAACGCGAAGGCCAGCCGGTGAGGCGTATCGTTCCCGCTGATGCTCTTTTCCGCGGCCAGATTGTTCAAGTCCTGCGGCGCGCCTCCCGTGAGCTTGCCGATCCAGGCGTTGGCTCCTTCATCCGAAGTCGAAATAAACTTGGAGAAGGTGTAACTGCCCGTAAAACTCAAGCCGCGCGAGGTCCGCCTCTCGAACCGGACTTGCAGGGACTGATACGAACCGGAGGCGGCAAAGAACGGCAGTCCAGCGAAAGTACCGTCAAACTGCGGGTAGGGCCGCAACAGATTGAGGCGGGGAATGGATGGGTCATTGTAGATGGAATCAGGCTCATTGAAGATAGGCGCCGGCATTCCCGACACCTGAGTGAACAAGTACTGGAACGGGTTCGGGACAAGCGCCGCCAATCCGCTGGTGCCCCACTTTTCGCGATCCGCGATGCTGACGTAGTTTCTATTCCCTCTGGTGATCGGCTTGAAGTTCCAGGGCAGGTGCACGCTACGGTTGGCGGAGTAATTCACCTCAATGAGCGTGGAGGGGGAAACCTGTCGCTCGATCCCGATGTTCCACTGGTAAATTGTGCCGTTGTGGAATTCGAGGCTGTTGTGGTTACCATTACCATATCCCCACTCCGTCAGCGGCCCGTATTTCCCTTGTTGCGGCCCCACAAAACCGACCGGGAAGGGATTCTCGAGAGTAGAGTACGGAGTGATATTCCCGTCCTTCGAGAATATAATACTAATGTCTTTGTTCCAGGCTGTGCCGCCGTACTGCCAATTGGTGGCGTAGCTCATGCCATAGTATATGCCTGCCCCACCGCGTACCGCGGTTTTGTCGTTCAGTCGGTAGGCGAAGCCGAGACGTGGCGCCAAGTTGCTGTAATCCGGGTTGGCGTGCCGTTGATTCGAGCCGGCTAAAATGCTGGTTCCATAGATTTCCTTTCCCGGCCAGTCCGGCCCCAGCGCCGGCACCATAATTCCACTGTCGCAGCTCCAGCAACTAAATTGGTTGTGGTTGTAACGCTCGCTGTACGGCGTGCTCCACTCGTAACGCAGTCCCAGATTGAGGGTCAGGCGCTGGCTCACCTTCCATTCGTCCTGAGCGAAGAAGGACGTCTCCATGGATTTATTGGCCACTGCCGGCACGGCGCCTACTGTACCATCGTCACCCCAGCCCAGCAAAAAGGAGGCCAGGTCGTTGCCCTGAAAGTCCGCGGGGTTAAAGACGCTCTGCGCGGTAAGGTCAGGGCCAAAATCGAATCCGCCACTGGTGTCGCCGGGTTGGAAGAAGTTATTCAAATAGATTCTCCGCTCGCCGCCGAACTTGAGGTTGTGGCTGTGGATAACCTTATTCAACAACGACGCGAACATCCACTGGTTGTCAGCCTCGCTGGAAGTGGTGCAGCAAAGATCCGTAACCAGACCTTGGTAATTACCCGACGAGAAACCGATATCGGGGAAAGCCTTCTTGTCATACCAGGAATTGAGAATCAATACCGATGGCCAGCCCAAGGTGAGCGGATCGACCGGTGTGTTGTAGAGATACGGGTTGTAGTACCGGATGAAGGAGATGCGATTGGTCCACAGAAGCGAGGGCGAAGGCGTCCAAGTGTGCTCGAGGGCAATCTGTCGGGTCTTATAGACACTCTGATACGCCGCAAGGAACGGATCGGGGATATTATCCGTTTCCTGACTCATGCTGAAGCGCCCGGTGAGCCGGCTCTTCTCCGAAAAGTTCTGGTCAATTCGACCATCCAGCCGGTAAACGGGAGCGGGATACACAAGTTTTTTGCTGAAGTTGTTGTATCCCGTCACAGGGTCTCCCAGACTGGTCGGCGGCGGGAAAAGTTTAATGGTATTTTGCGCGATGGGGTCAATCATGCTCGATGGGATCACGTTGCCCTCGATAGGTTGGCGGTTGTAATCCACCACGTTTGACGACGAATCGAGCACAGGACTAAGAGAACAGGACGGAGAAGGATTGACCGTAATGGGGCAGGGATTGTAGAGCTGTTGGAGCACGGGATTGCCGTCATCGTCATAGGTATAGGTCTGGGAAAAATCTCCCTCCCGCTGCAAGGCAGTGGGCACGGTTGTCGTAAAAGTGCCCGGCGAAGTATTCCGGACCTTCTCAAAGTCGAAAAAGAAGAAGGTCTTCTGTTTGCGAATGGGGCCGCCGATGGACCCGCCATACTGGTCGTGCGCGTAAGCGCCCTTGGGTTCACCGGCGCGATTGGCAAAGAAGTCGTTGGCGTCCAAACTCGGGCGGCGGAGAAAGTAGAAACCACTGCCATGGAACTGATTGGTGCCCGACTTGGTGACAATGTTCACCACCGTGCCGCCATTGCTGCCGTATTCAGCGGAGAAGCTGTTGTTCTGGAGCTTGAATTCTTGAATGTCCTCGAGCGAAGGCTTGTAGGAGAGAAAAGTGTTACCGCCTTCACCGCCTTCCGGCGAGGTGGCCAAAGCTCCGTCGAGCCGGAATTCGGCCGTGCCGTTGCGTTGTCCGTTGGAGGCGAAGTTGGTCCCACCCAAGCCACCCACGCCGCTCCCGGCCACCTCCGTCACTCCCGGAGCCAGGAAAGCCAGGCTGGTGATGTCGCGGTCGGGAAGCGGCATCTCCGTAATGTATCGGTTGGTCACTTCCGTGCCGAGCGCCGCGCTCACGGTGTTCACGAGCGGAGCGGCGCCGGTCACCTCCACGGTCTGCGTCATCTGGCCCACTTCCAGAATGAAATCCAGGTCAGCCTGAAAGCTCACGCGCAGAACGACATTCGGCCGGACCAGAGCTTTAAACCCCGATGCTTCAACTCGAATGGTGTAGGAAGCGGGCGGCAGGGCGTTGAAGAGGTAGCGGCCCGCCTCATCCGTCTTTCTCGTCTGCAACACCCTGGTCTCGTCATTGGTCGCAGTCACCCTTGCTCCGGGTACGAGCGCGCCACTCGCGTCCTTAACGGCGCCGCGCAGCTCGGCCGTATAGGTGGCTTGAGCCGCGACCGAGGGTGGAAAGAGAGATGCCACAACAAAGATCGACACGACACTCAGAACCCAATACCTTAGATGATGCATTTCGGACCCTCCCTTTAAGCTGGGGTTCCCCCTCTCGTCTTCCCGCGAACCGGTAACGGGGTTCTTCCGTTTTCCATCTGTGATCGACTTCTGTTTCAGTTCAACGTGCGAGTGATGAACTCTACCTGGTTATGGATACCACCCTTGCTATACTTCACCGAGCTTTTTGTCAAGCAAAATCAGCTTTCATTTCATTGCGTAAAATTGCGAGTTATGCGTGATCGAGGTTTGTTTCAAGCAATACTTCGCGTCCTTTCATTATTTGAAATGTCCGCCGATGTCAGGGGGGCATCTCTCCCCACAACGGGAGCTCGGGAAAAAGCAGCGTCTGGGAAGGAGGCACAACGCAGAGATTCCCCCAGGACAGCAAAGACCGGGCGATGAGGGTTCGATGGAAATCCTCGTCGTGGTCTACCCTCCCACCAAATCGTAGACCACGCCGCGCACCTGAATTCGACCCGTGGCGATAGACTGCATTTGACACCCAGCATGCCCCACCGAGGAATAGGATGGCAAGCAGCACGTGGGTGAGGCAAAAGCTCCTGACCGCGGGGGACGAACTCCGGATTGAAGCTGCATGAGCCAACATTCGCGCCAGCCGTGGTTCTCGGTCAAGGGCATTCTCAGTATGATGGGCAACTGCTCCTCGAATCGACATGGTATTCCTCCATGAACAAAAAACCACCGCGGACCCTCTGTCCGACAATACAAGCACACAGGGTTGACTTTGGTCTGACCGACTGGCAAGATGGCACAACCTTAAACGTAATCTGTCCGACACTCGTGTATTGTTTGCTCTGAGGGAGCGAGCATGGCTAAGAGCTCCGGTGAGCACCTTGATTCTTGGAAGGAGATAGCGACTTACATCCGCCGCAATGAGCGGACGGCCATGCGGTGGGCTGACCATGGAATGCCCGTGCACCGTGTCCCTGGCAGCCCGCGAGCGAGAGTGTTCGCGTACACCGCGGAAATTGACACTTGGTTGGCCGGTACAACCCTTCCGCTGGAAAATGGCGCTGAGAATCATTTCGCCGACCCACAGCCCCCCGCCGATTCTCTCCCGGCGAGACCTTGGGCACGATTCGTGCTGGTCCAAGCCTGCCTTGTGGGCGCTTTTCTCACCGTGGTAGCGGGCTGGGTGGGGTGGGCAGTGTGGCGTGGGCATGGGAAAGTTCCCGCCTCGATTGAGATTCGGGAAGACCGACTCATCGTCTCCGATCACGCCCATCGCATGGTATGGGAAAAGACCTACGATTTCCCTCTGAACCCCGATGCCTATAAGGCAGGCGAGACAGTACCCAGTGGGGATTTTGCTATCCTCGACGACATTGACGCGGATGGGAACAAAGAAGTGCTTTTTGTTCCGTTTTCACCTGGCCATCCCGAGCTCGTGAGTCACCGCATACTCTCCTCCTTCGGGGAAGGCGGAAAACTAAAATGGGAATACAGCCGAAAGGAACCCGTGAAGTTCGGCGCGACTGTGTTTGATCCCCCTTTCCCTATTCAGTTCTTCCGGATTACGTCTCTGCCGGGGGAAAAGACCAAAGACGTTTGGGTAGCGTCCACTCATTCTCGTTGGTTCCCTTGCGTTGTTGCCAAGATCAATTCTCAAGGGCAAGTCCTCGGGGAGTACTGGCATCCTGGGCATGTGTATCTCTTAGCCCAGGCCAACCTTCTTGGCCGGCCTGTCATGCTGGTGGGCGCCACCAACAATGAAACCAACAGCGCCGATTTGACAGTTCTGGATTACCTCCTCCCGAACGGTCATGCGCCGGCAGAGGTCGAGGATTATGAATGTGTCAACTGCCCACCCGGCAGGCCGCTTGCCTTGCTGGTCTTCCCAAGGACAGAAATCAGTAAGGTGCTCAATTCCCGTCCCCGCGTGAAAGAGATCTATCCGCTCCCAGACGGCGGTTTCGAAGTGGCGGTTGACGAGGGGGAAGTCGAAATCGGTGAGTCTGCTAACGCCCAGTATTCATTCGGCAGTGACCTGCGTCTTCGAGATGCCCAAGTGACCGACGGCTACGTGGCCAACTTCAACCTGTTGCTGGCTCGCGGAGCGGTCAAGCATGCACTCGACCGGAAGGCGGAAGCCGATCAATTGCGCCACGTCCGCTATTGGGACGGTAACGGGTTCCAGGAGAAGCAGGAGCCCGTGCTTGCCTCAGCAAAGAAATGACCGCGTAGCCCCCTTCGTTCCTGACTCGTGGGGAGTAGTAGAGGCAGCCATGTCCAAAACCATACAGAGCGACATAAATTGTAGCGGCGCTCTATGAGCGCCGACCAGCGGTCATAGACCGCGCTACAGGGCAATGCGCAAGAGATTGCGTCGCTCTGTTTAGACACCTGAGAGAGTAAACTCGTGCGTCGATGGATGACCCTCCTGCCCTGATAGTAGCGGGGGCAGCCATCGTAGGGGCGACCCTCGTGGTCGCCCAGGGCAGGCACAAGGCCTGCCCCTACAGACGTTTGCAGGCTGTTTTCATGCATAGCGGCACGCCGAAGGCTCATGATATCTGCGCTGGAATTCACTCCGGCGGCTAAGCCAGTGCAAGAGAAGGCAAGTAAGGTTCTCAGAAACCCATGCCTGACCAAGCAACGGCGATCTCATCTCGGAAGAAGCCAGCGGCGTTGATCCATGCAAGTTGACTTTTAGTCGCTGGTATAAGTTTCTTGGCATCCTGCCGGAGTTTGTCAGCGCGCGCGTGCCCGAGGCCGTTTACCGGTCAGCGGCACGCCCGGCCTGGAATGATTGATCCCGCCACGGCCCCATGCTTTGACCCGCCCCATAGCGGAAGCCAAGCGGCCCTGCCCGCGACCCTGAAAACAGCGACAATGCGTCCATTTCGCCAGGCCGTAAAGCGTCCGACGCCCGCATGTCGTGTTGTGTCACATCATGCCAGTTGACTCTCCCGCCTGAGCCAGAGTAACAACGGCAGCCAGACCGGCAATAACAGGTCGAAGCCTTATCCCGCAGCAACCGCGAAGGTGGGTTGAATGGCCATGAACCGCATCGTCTGCTGCCTCCCACCCGAACGTCGTCTGGCTGTACTGAGGTATTTGATTTGCGGGTTAATAACTTTGTCGGACTTGGTGGCAGCGGTTGTTGGAGCCGGGCGACGTACGAGGCAGGCTGACAAACTGTAATCCTGTTGGCTAAGGTGGAGGGGAGTTATTCATTTCACCGAGCGAGGAACTTAGATGATCTCAAGGCGGCAGATTGCTTCAGTAGTAGCTTTCTTGTGGATTGCACACGCAGCAATGCCCGCGTACGGGCAAACGGGGACTCAACGGGACGCAGTGGATGAGTCTCAGGCGGGCGGCGTTGTTGAGCCACAATCCCAACCGGGTCAAGCCTTCTCAGTAGCGCCATCAATCCCACAAGGCAGGGTTACACAACCGGTCGCAGCGTCGACCGACGTGTTCGGGTTGAACGCAGATGAGCGCACACTACTCAAGGAGAGTCCTCCTGAACTGGCCCGCCATCTCCGCGAGAAGGCAATTCTCGCTGGCATTGATATCATCTCCGCGCCTGAGCCCAAAGGCTCCACGGACTTCGCTATTCACACGGAGGGCGGCGCAGTTTCCCCGCGAGCAGGAGCTCATCATCTCCCAGCGAACAAGCCGCAAGGCCAGGTGGTCGCCCGCTTCGGACAGGTATCACCCTACATTGTCCAATTCTCGCGGCCTGTGTCTACGGACGAGTGGCTGCAGCTATTGGAACTGGGATGTCAACCCCTGGATTCTGTGAGCGGGGAGGCACTGGTTTACCTAATTTCGGATTCCACGGTCAATTCCGTCACATCGTTGCCATTCGTTCGCTGGGTCGGGGCGTGGATGCCGGAATACAAACTCAACTCCGCAAGGATTTCGGTCGGAAGGCCAGACATTTACGTTCGGCCCCTTGGACGGACCGAGACTGAGTATCTCAATGACCTCACGAACCTCGGGTTTCCGAGTGCGTCGGAGATAGAATCCGCCCACCTTTACACAATCCCAAATGCCTCAGATAAAGATATCCGGCGCCTCGCAAGTCTGTGGTGGGTTAAAGCGGTCTTTCGCGCACCGAAGGAGACAATGTTGGGGACGGTGAACTTTGGCGCGATGGATAGCCGTATGTTCTTGAACTCGCCCTGGCTGAATGCGCAGGGATACAATGGTACCGGAGTGTCTGTGGGTGTCCGTGACGACGGCGTGAATAGCACTCACGATGATCTGAATGGGATTTTCCTAGTTGCGCCAAGCGACTTGACCGGCCAGGCGGACCACGGAACGCACGTCACAGGGATTGTCGCTGGCAGAGGCAAGGACAGCATCAGCTCTCCTATCACCGGGGTCGCGCCCGGTAGTTTGGTGTTGTTCCGAAACACGCAGAACAGCTCGTTCGCTATTGATCTTGACACTTTTGTGTCAAACTCCGTTGAGATCTCCAACCATTCCTATGCGTTCGCTGACTGCTCTGATTACGACTCTGATACTGAAATATACGACAATAACGCGCACGATCATGCCCGGCTTCTGATAGTCGCGGCAGGAAACAACAACGACGGTTATGATGCATCATGTGACCCGCCTCATCCCTTGGTGACTAACCCTGCGTTGGGAAAGAACACTATAGCTGTGGGAGCGATCTCGTACACATTCGATGGTACGAGCCAGCGCACTGACGGGACGGGTGGCTTGGGTAACATCACGGTGTACTCAAGCAGGGGGCCAAGTGGAGGAACCTACAAGCGGCTGAAACCTGAATTGGTAGCACCGGGAGGGGACATTGCGAATTGCCCTTCGAATTTCATGTACGGGGTCGTATCGGTAAATGGGCATGTTGGTGATAAAACCCTTCCCTGTCAGTTGGAAGATGCCGTGTGGCCTGACTCTGACGAAGAATACTTGCGAAAATCCGGGACGAGCATGGCTGCCCCCCACGTTACGGGGGCACTGGCCCTTATGCGGCAATGGTCTCCTCCATCTTCGTCCTCATCCCAGGCGCTCAAGGCACAGTTAATCGCTCAAGCAATCCCGCTGAGGGGGCAAGAGAGCAACACACCGCTGAATGGTTATGCCGACACCACTTACGGATACGGCCTCGTCAATCCGCAGGGGTCGGTGTACCCCATCAGCGGAGAGTGGAGCCCTCTCCTGTGGACCCAAGACACCCTCACGAGTATAATTAATGAAAGTTCGTGGTCCTTTGTCCCGCCGTTGGGGACGCAAAAGATCGTCGTGGCTTTAGCATACGACGATGCCGATACGCCCGACGGCAGTCTTCGAGACAACCTGGAGTTTGAGGTAGACCCTCCACCTCCGTCCCAAATCGCGTACAGTTCAGATCCGAAAGTAGGCGTCGGATGTACAAATGGGACCACTTGTATCAAAAGCCCTTGGCCGGCTGATGTCAATACGGAGAGCCCTATCAAGAAACTTGTGATCGAGGATCCATCTCCGGCGGACCTGGGGCAGACCTGGACTGTGCGGGTGAGATTCACACAGTGGCCTTCCTGGTGCAGATTCCCTTGTATAGCAAACGAGAATTTCGGACTCGTTGTGGAAGGAATCTACAAGCAGCCCGCGTTGGCCCTTCAACTGTCCCAAACCAGCTTCGCTGCTTCGCCTGGTCAGCCTATATCCATTCCGGTAACAGTGACCAACACCGGGGGCTATATAATCCCCGCTGTCGGTATATGGATCGACGGAACGACTCCTCGAGTCAGCAAGTTCCTGGGGCCGCTTATTGGGCAGAACAGCTCGAAGAACGATTCACTTACGCTCGTTGCTCCTTCCGGCTCAGGAAACTACACATACACAATCAAGGCTATGGGGGTAAACCGTGGGTTGGAGGATGCCCAGCCAGCAACGCTGTCGGTGACCGTAGGCCCCCCCCCACTGCCTACACCTGCTTCGCCCGGTTCAGCTACCCTCCCGTACCCTATTATTTCGACCACGACGCCCACCTTTCAGTGGAGTGGCGGGTCTGGAGCCGACCTCTACGGCCTGTACGTAAGCAAGTACCCGTATGGTGGGTCTGACCTTATCTATCAGAACGAATCTATACCCGGAGGCCAGACCTCTCTGCTTTTGCCAGCGGGACACTTGAACCAAGGCGTGGCGTACCGCTGGAATATGCGCGCTCACAACAGCGCTGGTTGGAGCAACTATTCTGGAGTGCTATATTTCCAAGTGGCCGACACCACGCCGCCGACAAATGTCGTGGTGACAACGCCGACCAGCGGTCAGACGATCTCAGGCACTTTCACCCTGCAGGGCACCGCGCAGGACAACTCCGGCACAGTCCAAGAGTTGGAGTTCTACATAGACAGCGACAGTGGCCCGGCTTGTTCGGATACAGTACCCAAGGCTTCGGGCTCCGCCTTCCAGTGCAATTGGGACACGACGGCGAAGTCTAACGGGCCTCACACGGTCTATGGTAAGGCTTGGGACTGGTCAGAGAACTCGACCAACTCCTCCTCGGTTTCCTTCACGATCAGCAACAATCCTGTGACTTACACGATCTCCGGGCAGGTGACGCTGAACGGGAGCGGGCTGGGCGGTGTGGTGATGAGCCTGATTGGAAGCTCCGCAGGGAGTACCGTGACGAACGGGTCAGGAAATTATTACTTCACCAATCTGGGGGAGGGTGGCACTTACACCGTGATTCCCTCACTCAGCGGCTACACATTCAATCCCCCAAGCCAGACGTTCCAGAACCTCAGCGGGACAGTCGCGGCTTATTTCACCGCTTCGCGGGGTGTTAATCCTGTGCCGTCCATCAGCCAGCCCTTGATTCCGACTAGCGCAATTCCCGGAGGAGCGAGCTTCACGCTCACTGTGAACGGTACGGGCTTCGTTCCCGCTTCGGTAGTCCAATGGAACGGCGCCGCCCGGACCACGACTTATGTATCGAGTATCCTATTGACGGCGACAGTCCTGTCATCCGACATTGCCACGGCGAGCACGGCCTGGATCACGGTGGTAAGCCCGCCCCCCGGCGGAGGCACTTCGAACGTGGCCTTTCTGCCTATCACCAATCCCACAACGTCGATCTCGCTGGGTAGGTCGGATATTGCCACAGGCATTGGGCCGCGGGCGGTTACCACTGGTGACTTCAATGGGGACGGGAAGCTCGACCTGGCAGTGGCGAATCTAAGCGACAACAGCGTGAGCGTGCTGCTGGGGAAAGGGGACGGCACCTTCCAGGCGGCGGTCGACTACACCGCAGGTTCGGCTCCTACCTTTGTAGCCGTGGGGGACTTCAATGGCGACGGCAAGCCCGACTTGGCGGTGGCGAACAACCACGATGGCAACGTGAGCGTGCTTCTGGGGGACGGAGACGGCACCTTCCAGGCGGCGGTGAGCTACGGCGCGGGCTCGTATCCGGCGTCTGTAGCTGTCGGCGACTTCAATGGCGATGGCAAGCCCGACCTGGCGGTGGCGAATTCCGACGACAACAACGTGAGCGTGCTGCTAGGGAGGGGGGACGGCACCTTCCAGACGGCGGTGAACTACGCCACAGGTTCGGTTCCCCTCTCTGTGGCCGTGGGCGACTTCAATGGTGACGGCAAGCCCGACTTGGCGGTGGCGAATCATTGGAGCGACAACGTGAGCGTGCTGCTGGGGAACGGCGACGGCACCTTCCAGGCGGCGATGAACTACACCGCAGGTTCGTATGCTGACTCTGTAGCCGTGGGGGACTTCAATGCCGATGGGAAGCCCGACCTGGCCGTGACGAATTACTACAGCGACAACGTGAGCGTGCTGCTAGGGAGGGGGGACGGCACCTTCCAGGCGGCGGTGAACTACGCCACAGGTTCGGTTCCCCTCTCTGTGGCCGCGGGCGACTTCAATGGTGACGGCAAGCCCGACCTGGTAGTGGTCAATGTAAGCGACAACAGCGTGAGCGTGCTGTTGGGGAACGGGGACGGCACGTTCCAGCCGATGGCGTACTACGCTGTGGGCTTGAATCCCACCTCTGTGGCGGTGGGTGACTTCAATGGCGACGGCAGACTCGACATGGCAGTGGCCAACCTTCGTGACAACACCGTCTCAGTCCTTTTGCAGACTCTGGTTGTTTCACTTTCGAGTTCGAGCCTGACCTTTGCTGACCAACCTGTAGGAACTACCAGCCCACCGCAAACGGTGACCCTGACTAATGGCAGCAGTGCGCCCTTGAGCATATCGAGCATCGCTGTGACAGGGACAAACGCCGGGGATTACGCCCAGGCGAATACATGCCCCGTTTCTCCTTCCACCCTCCAGGTGGGGGCCAACTGCACAATCAGTGTGACTTTCACTCCCACGGCGACCGGCACGCGAACCGGCAACCTCACGATCACCGACAACGCGCCGGGCAGTCCCCAAATCGTTAGCCTGAGCGGCACGGGAACTGCTCCTGTTGCCTCGGTCTCACCTGCCAGCCTCACTTTCGGCGCCCAAAACCTCGGCACAACCAGCCCGCCGCAAACAGTGGCACTCAGCAATACGGGGACTGCGCCTCTCTCCGTTTCGAGCATCGTCGCGTCGGGAGACTTCGGACAAACGAGCAACTGCGTCGGCCCACTTGCCGCAGGTGCGAGCTGCAACATCGCAGTGACCTTTACACCTGCTGCCACCGGGACGCGTACGGGCACTTTGACGATCGCCGACAACGCGGCTAACAGCCCACAGTCTGTCCCGCTAACCGGCACGGGAATCAATCCCTCCGGGGCTGGCCTCTCCCCGACTTCGTTGTCGTTCTACTATCAGGTGATCAACACGACGAGCGCCGCCAAGAAAGTGACGCTGACCAGCACCGGCACGACCAACCTGAGCATATCGAGTATCGCCGTCGCAGGCACGAACGCGGGCGACTTCGCTGAAACTTACAATTGCCCGGCCAGTATGGCGCCGGGAGCCAAATGCACCATCAACGTGAAGTTTACGCCGACTGCGCTCGGGGCACGTACGGCAACCCTTGCCGTCACGGACAATGCGGCGAACAGCCCACAGACTGTCGCCTTGTCCGGAACTGGCCAAGCACCGGTAGTACTGAGTCCAACCTCGCTGAGCTTCGGGAGTGTGAGCGAGAATAGTCCGAGCGCCTCCAAAACCATTAAGCTAACCAACAACCAGGCCGTGGCGCTGACTATCTCGGGTATCACGCTGAGCAATCCCGATTACACAGAAACGGATACTTGCCACGGCAGCGTTGCGGCAAAGGGCAACTGCACCATTAGCGTGACGTTGAGGCCGAGCGCCCTTGGAGCGGACAACGGCACTATGAGCGTGAACGACAATGCGTCGAACAGCCCCCAGACGGCCACGTTGACAGGGACGGGCGTCGTGCCGGCGAAGTTGTCGGCCGCGTCGCTGAGTTTTGGCAGCGTGCCTCAGAGTACCGCGAGCACCGCTAAGAACCTCACGTTTTACAACTATGAGGCCGCGGCGCTGAGCATTACGAGTATCACCACAGGCAATCCGGACTTCACGGAGACCAATACTTGCGCTGGCAGCGTTCCCGCGAAGGGCCATTGCGTCATCACGGTCAGGTTTACACCCAGCATCGTTGGGGCGGAGACGGGAACCCTTAGGGTGACCGACGCTGCCTCGAACAGCCCGCAAACGGCCACGTTGACCGGGACGGGCATCGTGCAGGCGAAGGTCTCGCCCACCTCCTTGACGTTTACCGCGCAGACCGTGGGCACCACCAGCACCGCCAGGAACGTGACGCTGACCAATAACCTCTCGACGGCATTGACGATCAGCATCACGTTCACGGGCGCTGTTCCCGGTGACTTTGCGCAGACAAATACTTGCGGCGCGAGTCTGGCGGCAAAGTCCCACTGCGCGATCTCCGTCAAATTCACGCCGGCGGCAACGGGCAGTCGTACCGCAACGATGAACGTCAACGACAGCGCCAACAACAGCCCGCAGACAGTGTCGCTGACTGGGACCGGAAAATGACGGGACGCCAGTGCGTTTCGGCTCGGATGAAGTTGTGCCGCAGGGCCCTCCTCGAGCCCTGCGGCTTTTCACCTTCTTAGCGAAGCCGCTGAAAACTCGGACCCTGCCTGCTGACGCCGATCAGATAGTGACCAATGCCCACCACATCGTGGTCGTCGAGCCCGTCACCCCAACGGGAACTTATACGCTTACGGTGACGGGTAGCACGGCTTCGGGTTCTACCACTCTGAGCCACAGCATGAATCTCGCCCTGAAGGTGAGTTAGTCAGACCGAGAGGCAGCAGACTAAACCTGTAGGCATCCCCTCTGCCCCAACAACCTTTTCCCCATTGGTCGCGAGCATCTGGCGGCGAGCGCTGACTTACCGGCTGAAACCACAGCCTACCCGGTACGGCTGGGTGTAAACGACTCCCGGCTTTCCGGCGACGCGCCTCCTGCCCAAGTCAGTCAATTCTTCGAGATCCTGCAGGACTTGGGGCTGGACCATGTTGACATTCACCTGCGCCCGATCACTGGCGCCGGGGACCAGAACGCACTCTTGATGGCCCAGAGAATCCAGCAGATCGACCCGACGCTGCGGCAGCATGGGATGACCTACACGCTGGACGTGGAAGCGCCCAATTTCAGTCCCTCGGCGGAGATCACTCCGGGCATCAACGAATACAATCACCCGGGAGGGTTCGATCGCTGGGACCTCCGCACGGAATGGCTGAAGGCGGTTCTGCCTCCGGCTGCCCCGTCGCCACCGGCGTTTCAGGGCCTCGTCTACGGCGAGTGCGGCCACGTGCAGCTCAGCAACAATGAATTATCGAACCCGCCGCGCTTGACTTGCCAATCGGCGCGGCCTAGGATTGGCGCTGAGGGGGCATTTGCTCCCCATGGTCAGTCACACCGTTCCTCGCTATTGGATACTGCAATGCGTTGGCCGCTGGGGTGGGGGTGCAGTCTTTGTGGCCGAGAAGACCCAGCTTGGCCACCTCGCCGCACCCGGGGCGATTATGGGGGCCGGCGCGGCGGGGGCACGTCGTCGGTGCTCTCGTGGGAGGGCAAAAAGCTGCATCAACAATCCACTTTTCGGTCTCTCCACAATCCTCTAGCCAATACCTGTCTACTTGCGTCCAAGGATTTCAGACCTGCCCAAGAGATCGCACCCTCCTGCTCTACGACTCTGCCATCACACGAGGAGGAAATAACCATGAAGCGGTTATCATGCATTTTGTGCCTGGTTGTGGTCTTTGCGCTTTCTGCAGTTGGCCAAGACAAACGCTCGCGTGACCTCTATTTGAGCTATGAGTCAGGAAACTCATCGGGGGGACAGCCCGGAGCCAAGGTCATGGTGGCCTTAAACCGCACGGGCACGATTCAGATGGTGTCTCCAGACACGGTTTTTCGCAGCGGAGATAAGGTGCGGTTCCACCTATCCCTGAATTTCAACGGGTACCTGGCCGTTCTGAACAAGGGAACGTCGGGGCGAATCAACCGGCTCTACCCGTACCTCGGCGCTCCCAACCGGGCGCAGGCATCAGCCGAGATCGTCGTGCCCGGCAAAGAGGCCTGGTTCGCTTTCGACGAGACCCCGGGCATCGAAGAGGTGACCTTTCTGATGTCCAAAGATCCCATCGAGGAAGTAAAAGAACCGATTCCTGGGACTTCGGCCAGCCAAGGGCAGGAGTCTTCTCCCGGCAGTTCAGTAGATGGGAATGGGCAAAGGTCGCTGGTGGCCCTGAACAAGCGTGCACGGCAGCAAGCCCGGGATCTTCACTTGGAAATCAGTGACAACGCTGCCTATGGGGTCGCTTCCGAGAAGGACCTTTCCGGCCTCGTAAAGTTCACGGTGTTCCTGAAGCACGAGAGATGATGTGCCCGTCACGGTTTCCGAGTGAATCGACGCGCCGCGTGCCGGCAACGGGCGGGGAACTGAGAGCTGGCACAGCTTCGTCTTGGCAGGCGATGGCAGCTAGGCGCGTCGGCTGATACTGATTCCCCTAATCCACTGAGCAGGAGGGAGAACATGCGATCAGAAGAACATCCTTTGCGGATAAAGCATTTGGCAATGCTCGTTATCCTCGCCTGCTGGCCAAGCTGGGGACTTGCCCAGAATCAAGCCGGCGAATCGGCCAGGCCCGAAATCTATGTCCAGGCGGGGCACGCCGTGGCCGGCCCTGTTGCTTTGAGCGTCAGCCCGGATGGCCGCTGGCTGGCTTCCGGAGGCTTGGACCGAGCCGTGAAGTTGTGGGAGGTCGGCACCGGCCGGCAGCTCCGCACGCTGGCCGGTCATAGAGACCTTATCTACTCGATTGCCGTCAGCCCCGACGGAAAGCTGTTGGCTACGGCCAGCGCCGATCACACGGTCAGGATCTGGGATGTCAGGACGGGGAAGGCAACGCAGAGTCTCGAGTTTAAGTTGGATCCTTCGTCCATTTTTTCCAGTCTAGAGGCGGGTTCTCTTGCGGGCAGGATGTTCGGGAAGGTTACTGCCGTCGTCTTCAATCCGGATGGGCGCTCCGTGGCCGCGGCAACTAATGAGGGGACGATTGTGCTTTGGGATGTGGCCTCGGGACAAGAGATCTGCCGTCTGCCCGAACACCTCCAAAAGACCAAAAAGAGGGGTGGAGTCTCCATTTCCCTTCCACGCCATGGTATAGATGCCCTGGGGCTTAGTCCTGACGGGCGATTCTTGGCCGCGGCGGAAGCCGCAGAGGAAAAGGTCGGCGGTACAGTGCGGGTTTGGGACGTTGCTTCACGCCAGGAGATACAGACCTTCAAGGGCCTGGCCGAAAACGTCAATGCCGTCGCCTTTAGTCCCGATAGTCTTCGCTTGGCGGCCGCCATGAACGGAGTGCCGAAACAGCCGGGGGAGGCCACGGTCCGCATCTGGAGCGTTGACGGTTGGCGCGAGGCGGGGAAGATCCTTGTGCAGACCGGATCCGGCGTAACGGTTGAAAGCCTCGCCTTCAGCCCGGACGGACGCACACTGGCGACCGGAAGCGGGGATGGTCTCGTCAGGCTGTGGGAGGTTGCGAGCGGCCGCGAGGTGAGGTCATTCAAAGGCCACGCGGAACCTGTGAGCAGCGTGGTCTTCAGCCCGGATGGCACCTGGCTGGCGTCGGCATCTCATGACAATGTGATCAGGGTTTGGGACGTGGCGGCGGGGGTCGCCAGGCAGACCATGACCGGCGGAGCAGTGTCGGAAATAGGCCTTGCTGATTTCAGTGGTGACGGACGTTCGCTCATCTCTGTGAACGGGCATGCAGAAAGCCTGGCCTGGAACCTTTGGGACCTTTCCGCGGGCGGTTTGCAGCATATCGTGCCTCGTGATGTCAAGTTTAGCGCTCTGAGTGTCAGCCCGGACGGACACTTGCTTGCTGCGGGCGCTCTGGGCCTGGACGGAACGTTGAAGGTACTGGAAATCTCCACCGGCAGGGAGATTTTCACAGTGGAGAAGGCACACGCGAAAGGGATTTCTTCTGCTGCGTTCAGCCCTGATGCGCGGTGGGTTGCCACGGGGGGCGGCGACGGTTCGATCAAACTTTGGGAAGTCCCCACGGGGCGCGAGGTTCGTACCTTGCAGGGCCACACCGAGAGTGCATGGTCGCTCAGTTTCAGCTCCGACGGCAGTCGCCTGGTCTCAGGAAGCGAAGACAAGAGCGTGAGGGTTTGGGATGTGGCGACTGGTCGCGAACTGGGAACGGTCTACCCAGTAGAAAATGGAGAATGGGTCATCCGCGCTGCGCTCAGCCCTGATGGTCGGTTGCTGGCCGCGGTTGGCCTATCAGGCTTTATTCACATTCGCGAGGTCGGAAGCTGGCAAGAGGTGAAGCAACTGCGAGGCCAGCAGGGCTTGGACTTTTTCGCAAACCCGCTGGTTTTCAGTCCTGATAACACGAGATTCATCTTCACTCGAGCGAATGATATCGTGGTTTTGCCCCTCACCGGCCGGGGCGAAGAGCTCACCTTACGGGGCCACACAAGTGGTGTTCCGAGCCTCAATTTCGGCCACGACGGGCGGTATCTCGTCTCCGGCAGTGACGATGGCACTGTGCGCTTGTGGGATTTCAATACCGGCGAGTTATTGGCCGTGCTCGTTTCGGAGCGTGACAGCATGAATTGGGTGGCTGTCACTCCTGACGGGTTGTTTGATGGCTCGCCGGAGGCGTTCAAGAACATCCTGTGGCGGTTCAACGGGAACACCTTTGACGTTTCCCCCGTCGAGGTCTTCTTCAACGAATACTACTACCCGGGGTTGCTGGGCGAAATCCTGGCAGGCAAACGCCCCAAACCTGCACGGGACATCGCGCAGAAGGACCGCCGCCAGCCGCAGGTGAAGTTGGCGCTGGCCGAGGGGCAGGTTGAGAACGTCGCGTCGCGTACGGTAGCCGTGAAGCTGGAGGTCAGCGAGGCCCCTGCCGACCAGGCCCGGCCACAGGGCAGCGGGGCACGCGACGTGCGCCTGTTCCGCAACGGCTCGCTGGTGAAGGTGTGGCGCGGTGATGTGCTGGTGGGGAAAGGCAGCAAGGTGACGCTGGAGGCAATCCTACCCATCGTGGCGGGGGAAAACCGCCTGAGCGCGTATGCCTTCAGCGCCGAGAACATCAAGAGTTCCGACGCCACGTTGGTGGTGACGGGCGCCGAAAATCTGAAACGGGCCGGCACCGCTTACATCCTGGCGGTGGGCGTCAATGAGTATGCCAACAAGGACTACAACCTGAATTACGCGAAGGCGGACGCGCAGGCGTTTGGAGAGGAGCTAGCGCGGCAACAAACCAAGCTCAAGAACTTTGGCAGCGTACAAGTGGTGGCTCTACTCAACCAAGCGGCGACGAAAGCCAACATTCTGCGCGCGCTGGCGCGGCTGGCGGGGACGGACACGGGTCCCTTGCCGGCGGGTGCTCCGGGGGATTTGCAGAAGCTCAAACCTGCCGAGCCGGAGGATGCGGTGTTTGTCTATTTTGCCGGTCACGGGACGGCGGCGGGGCCGAGGTTCTACCTGATTCCGCACGACCTGGGCTACAGCGGGTCACGCACGGCATTGGACCAGGCGGGCCTACAAACGATCCTGGCGCACGGCATTTCCGACGTGGAATTGGAGCAGGCCTTCGAGAAGGTGGATGCCGGTCGGCTGATGCTGGTGATCGACGCGTGCAACTCGGGGCAGGCGCTGGAGGCAGAAGAGAAACGGCGGGGGCCGATGAACTCGAAGGGGCTGGCGCAGTTGGCGTACGAGAAGGGCATGTACATCCTGACGGCGGCGCAGGGTTATCAGGCGGCCCTGGAGGCAGCGCAACTGGGGCATGGATTCCTGACTTACGCACTGGTGGAGGAGGGACTGAAGACGGCGGCGGCGGACACGGCGCCGAAGGATGGCCAAGTGGTGACGCGCGAATGGCTCGACTACGCCACCATGCGGGTGCCGCAAATGCAAGAGGCGCAGATGCAGGAGGCGCAGAAGGCGGGGCGGGATCTGGTTTTTGTGGAGGGGGAGCAGAGCGTGCGAGAAGTGGACAAGCGCAGTTTGCAGCGTCCCCGCGTGTTCTATCGGCGCGAGCCGGAGACGGTACCCCTGGTCGTCGCCAGGGTTCCGGGTTCAAGCCAAACCCCTGAACAAGGTAGGATCCTTGGCACTTCTGACCAAACCGGCCAGATTGTTTCCGCTCGTCCTGAGGTCGTGGGAACCGCTCCGGCACCGCCCACTGCGTCGGCGCCCGCCGTCACCCCAACCCCGGCCAGCACTCCACCGGCCCTCACGTCTCCCTCCGTTCCCTCCGCAACAGTCAGCTTCTTGGACATAGCGTTCACTCAACCGAACGGCTGGGAAGTGACCAAGAATCAGCCTGGTGAACGCCTTGAGTATAAGGACCTTCAGTCCGGCGCATCGATTGCTCTCAGTTATTTTCAGCAGCGCTCCGCAGGTGCGCTGGTGAAGAACCCGCCGACCATGCTGAAAACGCTTAACACAGATTTTGTCAAAGATCTCAAGAAGAAGGGGGTCCAGATAGTTGAATTGGGATTCACTGACCAAAGGCCAGTCGGTGACCTCCAGGTATATTCGTGGGATTTGATCTATCAAGCAGGAGGAGCTGTGTGGTGGAGGACCGACATGGTAGTGGACGCCAAGGCGTCGAGGGTTTATCTCTTCAAGACCACCGGAGAGCCTGACAGAAAGGGGGCGGTGAATGACACGCTGGCGCAGGTTATCTCCTCTCTTAAACGCACCGGCAGGTAATCGATTCCCTTTTTCGAAAGTACCGGCCCAAAAAAAGGACCCTCTGTAGGCAGATTCTGCGTACTCGGTGCGGTCAACTTACGGAAAGGGGATGCGCATCCAGACGACCGCACAGCGTCGCCAAGCGGCTTTGGAGGCAGCACAACCGGGGCAAGTGTTAGGGAGTCGCGCTGGTGGAGGAAGGGCTGAAGACAGCAGCGGCCGACACGGCGCCGAAGGATGGCCAAGTGGTCACGCGCGAATGGCTCGACTATGCCACCCTGCGGGTGCCTCAGATGCAAGAGGCGCGGATGCAGGAAGCGCGGAAGGCAGGGCGGGACCTGGTATTTGTGGAGGGAGAGCAGAGCGTTCGAGAAGTGGACAAGCGAAGTTTGCAGCGGCCGCGGGTTTTCTATCGACGTGATCCCGAGTCGCAGCCTCTGATCGTGGCCAAACCCGAAGCGAAGCCTTGATGAAGTTGCTGAACAGGGGGCACTGCGCGCCCAACGCGGGACGGCTCCGACACGGGCCGATACTGCTTTGTTGTGTCTGGGAAGCCCATGAGTGGACCGGTCCCCCCGGGGCCACCCGGAAACTTTAATGAACTCATGTTGTGTTCCCCACGATGTGTTTTCAAGTACCTGAGCCGTAGCCGCGCGCAGCCGTGGAAACGCTCATGACTGCCAAAGCAGGCCAGTTCGAGGGCGGTTATGTCACAAACCACGTCACAAATCAGCTTCCAGCCTGTAGCGAGAATTCCTAACTGATTTGTTTGGTCGGGGCGCGCGGATTCGAACCGCGGACCTCTTGCGCCCAAGGCAAGCGCGCTACCAGGCTGCGCCACGCCCCGAATGGGTGTCAAGAATCATTCTGCCAAGCTTGGCGAATTGTGTCCAGTCTGTTTCAGCGGTCTATGTGTTTTCGTCTTCGCGTCAAACCTCCGTTCAGGACGCGCTGCCCCCACGCCGACGTGGCATTTGAGGGTCAGACACTACGCGGAATCTCGGCCAAGTGGAAGTCATTCGGAGGTTCCAGGTTTTGCCTTAACTGGGTCGATCCTGATGCCAAACCACAGCAGCGCTCCCACGACGGCCAGCGCGGCAGCTAAGGCGAGTGCAGTTTCCCAACCCAATCGTGCTGCCAGCCAAGGTGTGATGAGGGGAGAGATCAGCCCGCCCAGATTGCTTCCAAAATTCATGACCCCGCCCCCGGTTCCGCTGTGCGGGCCCGAGATTGTGGTCATGGAGGCCCAGTACGGGCCTTCTGTCGCAAGGACGAGCGCCGTGGCCACGGTCAGGCTCGCCGCGGCCAACCATGCGCTGCTGGTGCGTGCACCCAGGAGGAGCGAACCTGCCCCTAATGTCAGGGCCGGCAGGGGCAAGGCTCTGCGGCCCCAAGTCGAGCCCCAACGTTTGACAGCCCAGTCCGAGGCCACTCCCCCCAGCGGAATGACGAGCAGGCTCAAGATCCACGGAAGCGTGGTCAGCCACGCCGCTTGCAGCAATTCGAAACGGCGCACCTGGACGAGGTACAGGAAAAACCAGAATACGAAGACATACCCGACGTAGCCTTGCAAAGTATAGCTTGCGGTGAGGAACCAGAAGCTGCGGCTGCGAAGCGGTGATTTGCAGGCCGTGGTCCCCGCTTGCACTTGTGATGGGCGGGCGGCCATCGGGATTTGTGCCGGCGGGACCAACCACCGCCAAAACAGGGCAGCGAGGGCCGCGAGCAGGGCCGCCACCAGGAGGGCTGGACGCCATCCCCAATGCAGCGTAACAAACCCCAGGAGCGGGGGCGTCACGGCTGAGCCAATTCCGATGCTCGCCAGCACCATGCCGTTCGCGCTGCCCTGCCGCTCGGGAGAAACCGAGAGTGAAATGGCGCGGCCGGCGGCTGGGTACGTGGGCGCGGCCAGGATTCCGAGTACAAAACGCAGGACCATAAGCCACGGCAGCGTGCCAATTGCCAAGCTCAAGTATGGACGTCCGACGAGGGCATTCGTGAACGTGAGCGCCGTCCAGCCGAGTGCCAAAGCAAAGAACAGTGGCCTGGTGGGCACCCGGCCGGCAAGCCATCCCGAGGGAATTTGGAAGAGTGTATAACCATGCAGAAAAGCACCGAATACCTTTCCCATTTCCGGCTGCGAAAGGCCCAGTTCGGCCATTAGGCGCGGGGCCACAACCGTGATATCGACCCGGCACAGGTATCCAACTGAGGCGGCCATGGTCAGCAAGAGCACCAGGCGCCGGCCCGTTCTCTTTGCCGGGATCGATCCCGGTGCCAGGGCGTTGGGAGCAGGATCATTCATGGAAGTTTCTTGCACAGCAGCAATTCGGAGTGGCCCTCGATGACATAGTTGGGAATCTCACCCACGCACTTGTACCCGAGGCGGTAGTAAAGCTCCTGCGCTCGTCGGTTGAAGGATGACACACACAGAAAGATGAATCGTCTGCCTGCCATCTGGCGTTCAGCGAAGGCGAGCAGTTGGGATCCCAGGCCTTTGCCCCGTGCGCTCTCCGCCACGGCGATGGAGGTGATGTAAGGGGAGCCGGCAAAACCGTAAGGATGGATGAGGATGAAGCCAATTAGTTGGCCGCCCTCGCGGGCAACAATCAATTCGCTGCCGGGACGTCGCAGGGCAGAGCGACAGCCGTCCAGATCGCGGCGCAGGGTAATCCAGGGTTCGCTGCCGCTCATCAATTGCGCGCACCAGTCGAAATCGGATTCTTGCGCGCGTTCGATCGCGAGCGAGGACGGCATGTGTTCCTGATCCATGGACGCAGGTTATACGTGGGCAAGGCTACACGTCTCCGCGAACGTTCTCAACGCTTTTCTCCTGATTTCGAAGGAGTGCACGAAAACGGGCCAAAGGCGTAACGGTCGAGCCTGAGGCACGAGTCGGCTGGGGATTCTGTGGGAAGCCTGACGCAGGCGGGAATTGCCTCATGGCCCCACCCAGCGTACCATCTGGGAGGAAGAACTCAGCGCAAGTGCCTGATCGAAAGCCATAATGTTGATCATGACGGGGGTGCCGGAGTGAAGGCTGTGAGGGGACTTTTGCCACGCGAGCGTGTGCTCATTGCGCTTTCCCACCAGGAGACCGATCGGGTTCCGGTGGATTTTATGGCCACGGCCGAGACCTGGGCGCGACTGAAGAGTCGTTTGGGAATGACCGAAAATGAAGAAGTCCTGCGCCATCTGGGGATCGACCTGCGTCATCCCCGCCAGCCTTATGTCGGCCCGCCTTTGCGCCAGCATGCGGACGGCAGTTGGACGGACGCCTGGGGTGTGCGGCGCCGTCCGGTGCCGCATGAGAATGGGACGTACGATGAAATCATCCACCACCCGTTGGCTGGCGTGAAGGACGCGGGCGAACTGGCCGCGTTTGCCTGGCCGCAGCCGGAGTGGTGGGATGCTGCGACCCTGGCGGATGAGATCAAGGCCTTGGATGCACAGGGCAGCTATGCGATCGCCCTGGAAGAATTCGGCGACCCGGGAGGGATTTTCGAAATTGCCTGGTACTTGCGGGGCATGGAACAGTTCTTCATGGATATGGCGGTGCAGCCTGACATCCCCTATGAAATCATGCGCCATGTCGCGCGGTTCTATACCGGGATGCTGGAGCGCGTCCTGGCCGCCGCCGGGGAGCGCCTCGACCTGATTTGGACGAGCGACGATATTGCCTACCAACATGGCATGCTGATGTCCCTCAGCTCATGGCGGGATCTGATCGCTCCGCATCATGAGAGATTCAATCGTCGTGTTCACGAGTTGGGTTCACGGGTGATGTACCATTGTTGCGGCGCTGTCCGGCCGTTCCTTCCCGCTTTGATCGAGATAGGCGTGGATGTGCTTGACGTCCTGCAGTTCAGTGCTGATCAAATGGACCCGCAGGAAATAAAAGCCAGCTTCGGTGACCGTCTCTGTTTTCACGGGGGAGTGGATGTGCAGACTACGCTGCCGCAGGGAGGCCAGGAAGAAGTCCGCCGGGTGGTGAGACAGCGCATCGACGTGCTGGCCCGCGGCGGCGGCTACATCCTCGCCCCCACCCACAACATTCAAATCGATACTCCGCCCGAGAACATCCTGGCGATGTACGAGGAAGTGGGAAGCCTGGAGGGGTGGAAGCTCTAACCCGGATTCCCGGTGGTAGCCTGGAATCACCGGCAAGGGAACGCAGAGTAAACGAGAGGCATTCCCAGGGGTTCCCGCGTCTCGCCTGGCGGGCGAGGCCCGGGTTAGGCGCAGGTTTGCTATTCCGCGCTTCGTGTTGTACTCTGGTCCGCTTCCCGCGGACGCCAACGATGAAACGGTGTCTTTCCTGTCAAACGCCATACCCGGATGAATTATCCTTCTGCCCCCTGGATGGGGCGGAATTGGAAGACGCCTCGGCGTATGCAGCCGGCACGACGATTCGCCACAAGTATCGCATCCTGGCGCAGGTCGGCAGGGGCGGGATGGGTCGCGTCTACAAGGCGCTCCACCTTCTCTTCAACGAGGTGCGGGCGTTGAAGGTGATGGACCCCTCGCTCCGGTCGGGCGAGGAATTTGTCCAGCGTTTCTTGCGTGAAGCGATTGTGGCCCGCCGGCTGCGGCACCCGAACGCCGTCCAGGTGGAGGATGTCGATGAGACCGAGGACGGCCGCCCCTTCATCGTGATGGAGTTTATTGACGGGCTCATGCTCCGCGAGGTCATGGAGCGCGAAGCGCCGTTGTCGGTGGAGCGCGCTTGTGCGATCGTCAAACAGGTCGCCTCGGCACTTGCCGCGGCCCATGATCTGGGCATCATTCATCGCGACATTAAACCCGAAAACATCGCGCTGGTGAAAGATGAGGCGGGCGAGCGCGTCAAGGTGTTGGATTTCGGCATTACTAAACTCCGCGAGGGCCAGCTCAAGAATGAGGCGGCTGCCCTGGCTTTGGCGGGCGGCGGGACTTTCTTCGCCATCGGCACTCCCGAGTACATGTCGCCGGAGCAAGTGCAGCAATGGGAAATCGACGGCCGTTCCGACCTCTATTCGCTGGGAATCGTATTCTACGAGATGCTCACGGGCCGGCTGCCGCTCGCCGCGGATTCACAAGCCGAGTGGTTCCTGGCGCACGTCAGCCAGGCGCCGTGCCGGCTGCACGACGATGCCTCCGAGTTGCGGATTCCCGCGCGCCTCGCTGACCTCGTCATGGCGATGATCGAGAAGGATCGCACCGAGCGTCCCGTGGACGCCCGCGCCGTGATTCAGGCGATTGCGGCCTGCGAAGAAGAGATCCCGGCGCTCGCTCCCGCGCCGGCCAGCACCCCTCTCAGCGCCGGGGAGCGATCGTTCAGCGAGGCCACCACGGTTCCAGCCTACTTCGAAGGTTGGAAGGCAGGGAGCTTGATTTCCGGCCGGTATAAAATCCTCGAGAAGATTGCGGAAGTCCGACTGGGACCCATCTACACCGCGCTGGATTCGGGTTGCGGCGAAGTCTGCGCCCTGAAGCTGGTCACGCCTTGGAATCCGCCCGGGCCGGAACTCATCAACCGGTTGGGGGAGTACTGCCAGCGGATGCGGCAGTTCGACCATCCGCATGTGGTCCGGACCTACGACCTCGGCCGGGCGGAAGACGGCGTGCTGTTCATCGTGACGGAATACGTGAGCGGACCCACTCTGCGGCAGGTCATCGAGGAGCAGTCTCCCCTGGGAGTTTCGCGCGCCTGCTGCATCGTTTGGGAGATTGCCTTCGCGCTACATACCGGCCAAAGCCTGGGCATGATGCATGGCGACATCAAGCCGGAGCACATCCTGCTGGCGCGGCATCAGAAGACCGAGCAGACCAAGGTTCTGGATTTCAGCCTCGATCGGGTGAAAGGGGCCATCCCCGAACTCTCCGACCCGGATCTGCCGTCGGAGTGGATGGCGCCGTTGCACTACATGTCCCCGGAGAGAATCTCCGGGCAGCCCTACCTGCCGCAGTCCGACATCTATTCGCTGGGAATCGTCTTCTATGAAATGCTGACCGGCTGCCGGCCCTTTGAAGGCAGCGGGATCGAAATCGCCTTGAAGCAGGTGCAGGAAATGCCCCCGCCGGTCGATCGCGTGCGGCCCGAACTGTCTATCCCCCCCAGCATCGCGAGCCTGGTCATGCGGATGATTCAGAAAGACCCCCAGGACCGGCCAACTCACGCCCGCGCGGTCATGGAAGCGGTATCCGCCGCGTAGCCAGGTGACGCTGCGCGGCGCCACGCTCAGGTTTCTGCGAGCAACCCCGCCACAATCGAAGGAACCGCCTGCAGGGATTCGTCAAGCTTGGCGGGATTCTTGCCGCCGGCTTCCGCCAGGTCCTTGCGCCCGCCACCCGAGCCTTCCACGTAAGCCGCCGCCTGCTTCACGATCTTCCCCGCGTCAAGCTTGCCCGTCAGGTCCTTCGTCACCGCCGCAATGAGTGAAACCTTTCCGTCCGCCACGCTGCCCAGCACGATCACGCCGGATTGCAGCTTGACGCGCAGGTCATCCACCATCTGGCGGAGCGCGGAACGGTCCGTCACTTCCACGCGCGCTGCGATCACGCGCACGCCTTTGACGTCACGCGCTTCCTGCGCCAAGTCGCTGGCAGCCGAAGCCGCGCGCTTCATCTGTTGCGCTTCCAGTTCCTTGCGGAGCCTTTTCTCACTTTCAGTGAGCTTCTCGATGGCCTCGACCAGTCCCTCGGGCTTCACGCGCAGCGCTGCGGAAAGTAGCGCCAGCGTCTCGCTGGCCTTTCTCATCTCTCCGAGGACACTGGTGCCGGTCAGGGCTTCGATGCGACGCGTGCCCGCGGCCACGCTGCCTTCGGAGATGATCTTGAAGAGGCCGATGTCGCCCGTGCGCCGCACGTGCGTGCCGCCGCAAAGCTCTTTGGAGAAGTCGTCGATCGTGAGCACACGCACCTTATCCGCGTATTTCTCACCGAAGAGCGCCATAGCGCCGCTGGCAACAGCCGAATCCAGGTCTTTCTCTTCCGTCGCGACAACTTCGTTCTTCAGAATGTGCTCGTTCACCAGGTCTTCGATGTCGAGCAGGTCTTGCCCGTCGAGCGCCGCAAAGTGCGAGAAGTCGAATCGCAGCCGGTCCGGCGCCACCAGCGAACCGGCCTGCTTCACATGCGTCCCCAGCGTCTTTCGTAATGCCGCGTGGAGCAGATGTGTGGCGGTGTGATTGCGCCGTATCGCATCGCGGCGCTCGCGATCAACAACGGCTGTTAACCAGCTGCCAACAAGGAGAGTCTGATGAGCGATTGCTTTGTGTACAATCAATCCGCTCACGGGGGAATACGTGTCCCTGATGTCTGCCAAATCGATGAAATTGACGGAATCCACAAGGCGACCCGAGTCGCTGACTTGCCCGCCCGACTCCGCGTAAAAAGGAGTGTGGTCAAGGACGATCTCAACCTCGGTCCCCGGCCTGGCCTCGGCGACGCTTTGACCCCTCTGAATCAAGGCCACTATCCGACAGACGCTTGAGGTTGTCTTATCATAGCCGTCAAATTCCGTCTTGTGCTTTTCGGCAAGTTCCTGGTAGACGGGCAGGGCTGTCTTCTTGGCAGTGGCTTTCCAGCTAGCCCGGGCGCGCTCGCGCTGGCGCTGCATGGCATGTTCGTACTCGGTTCGGTTGATCGTTAGGCCAAAGTTCTTGACAACGTCCTCGACGAAATCCGGCCGCAGCCCGAAAGTGTCATGTAACTCAAAAACGATGTCTCCATCGATCGCTCCCGCGAACCCTGGAGGGACCGTGACCCCATCCCGGTTTAAGGTCAGATTCTTCGAGACCGACTCGACAAGCTTTGCCAGATCGCCTGTGTGAGAGATGTACTCATTCCTCCAATCGCGGAATTTGAGTTCCTTACCGGTGGTGAGGGTGACAAAAGTCTCATCCAGCCGTTCCAGCCCCACGCGCGTCGTGTGCGCGTAACGCTCTTCCTCAATCTTGATGGCTTTGGCGACGTGCGGTGCGGACTCGATCAATTCGGGATACGCATCTTTCATCATGTCGACGGCGCGGCTGCTGATCTTAAAGAGGAACGGCTCGTTCAATCCCAGCGTCTGGCCGTGGTAGAGGGCGCGGCGGATGATGAGGCGCAGGACGTAGCCGCGGCCTTCGTTCGAGGGCAGCACACCATCGGAAATCAGGAACGTGGCGGACCGCGCGTGGTCGGCGATGATGCGGAGTGAAACGTCCGTATCATGGTTCGCGCCATATTCGGCGTTGGCGAGCGCCGCGGCTTCATCGATCAGCGGTCGGAAGAGATCTGTTTCAAAGTTGGATAACTTACCCTGCAGCACGCTCGCCAGGCGGTCCAGGCCCGCGCCTGTATCGATACTGGGGCGGGGAAGCGGCGTCATATTCCCCTGCTCGTCACGATTGAACTGCATGAAGACGAGGTTCCACAGTTCGACGTAGCGGCCGCACTCACAAGGAAATTGGCAGTCGGTGTGACCGGCGTCGCTGGCTTTGAGGCCAAGATCGTAATGGATTTCCGAGCACGGCCCGCAGGGGCCGGTATCGCCCATCTGCCAAAAGTTGTCGTGCTCATCCAGGCGGAAAATGCGGTCGCGGGGCACGCCCACATCCTGCGCCCAGATTCTCTCCGCCTCGTCGTCCTCCCGAAACACCGTCACGTAGAGCTTTTCGCGCGCAATCGCAAAATCCTGGGTGACAAGTTCCCACGCCCAGGGAATCGCCTGCTGCTTGAAGTAGTCGCCGAAAGAGAAGTTGCCGAGCATCTCGAAGAAGGTGTTGTGGCGGGTGGTGCGGCCCACCTGTTCCAGGTCGTTATGTTTGCCGCCCGCGCGCACGCACTTCTGCGACGAGCATGCGCGCGTGTAGTCGCGGCGCTCGCGTCCCAGAAAGACGTCCTTAAACTGGTTCATGCCGGCGTTCGAAAAGAGCAACGTAGGGTCGTTCGCCGGCACGAGCGACGACGAATTCACAATTCTGTGCCCCCGCTGCGCGAAGAATTCCAAAAACGTTTTCCGAATTTCATTCGATTGCATGAGATATCTTGGTCCTTTGCTTTTCGGAAATGAATTTAACACAGAGGCCACAGAAAAACACTAAGCACAGAGGTCACTGAGTTACTCCGTGTGCTCTGTGTTAAGGCTTGAAAAGCACGGAGGACACGGAGAGACTCCATTTGATTGCGGCTCGGCCGCGCCGTGTTAAGCGCTTTAAGATCGCCCGGGATCCGGATGATCCCCCGAAGTTTCCAGGTCTGCGACCTCGACCTCCTCTGCCACCGGCGTGAGTTCGGGCCGGGCGCGCACGGCTTTGATAATATCACCCGTGTTGAATCCGCGGCGCAACAGACTCTGGCAGAGCGAGTGGAACCGGGTGCGCGTAAGGGGCAGGCGAAGCGTGCGGAGCTTCTTCGAAAGTGCCTGTTCCAGCAACTCGCGAGCCGGGGTTTCCTGGTAGGCCTGTGCGACGGCCGCCTCGATATGCTTGTAGTTGACGAGTTTTGCTTTCAGCTCACGGCGGACGCGATGCGGCCCCAGGGCGCGGTTCTGGGCGAGCGAATAGGCAGTTTGTTCGGCGAACTTCTTGTCGTCCAGGTAGCCGAGTTCGCGCAAGCGGGTGAGGACCGCGGGCACCGTGGCCGCTTCCGGAAATTTCCTTTCCAGGGCCCGGCGCAACTCCGCGACCGAGTAGGGGCGGCGGGCGAGCATGCGCAATGCTGCGCTGAGAGGATTGGGGGGAGCCTGCTTACTTTTTCGCAAACCGTTCCGCCTGGGTGGCTCGCTCCATTTCCTCGCGGGCAGCGTCGGACGTGGTGCGGATGCCGGCAATGCGCAGCTTGAACTCGTCGGGATTGGAGGAATTGAGCAGGGCTTCCTCCAGGGTGATCAGCCCTCGGGAGTAGAGGTCGTAGAGCGACTGGTCGAAGGTCTGCATCGCATACTGGGAGACGCCGGCGGCGATGGCGTCGTGAATCAGTCGGGTCTTCTCAGGATTGACGATGCAATCGCGAATGTATTCCGTGGCCACCAGCACTTCCACCGCCGGAACGCGCCCGATGCCGTCCGCCTTGCGGACCAGCCGTTGGGAGAGGACCGCCCGCAACGTGCTGGCCAGTTGCAGACGGACCTGCTTCTGCTCAGGCGGCGGGAACACGGCGATGGTGCGCTGGATGGTTTCGGTGGCATCCATGGTGTGTAAGGTGGAGAACACCATGTGGCCGGTCTCTGCGGCCAGCAGCGCTGTCTGGATGGTTTCGAGATCACGCATTTCGCCCACCAGGATGACGTCAGGGTCCTGGCGGAGAGCGGAGCGCAGCGCGATGCCGAAACTGGGGGTATCCACTTCTACCTCGCGCTGGTTCACAAAACCTTTCTTGTCGCGGTGGAGAAACTCGATGGGATCTTCGATGGTGATGATGTGGTCGGTGCGGGTGGTATTGATGCGGTCCACCATGGCGGCCAAGGTTGTGGTCTTGCCGCTTCCGGTGGTCCCGGTCACCAGCACCAGGCCGCGTGTTTCCTGGCAGATCTTGTCGAGGATCTTGGGCAGGTAGAGTTCTTCCAGGGTACGGATCTTGGTGGGGATAACGCGCAGCACCATGCCGACGTTGCCCCGCTGCTGAAAGACGTTCACGCGGAAACGGCCCAAGCCCGCCACACCGTAAGCCATGTCGAGCTCGGCATTTTCCTTGAACTTTTGCTTTTGCCGGTTGGTCATCATGCTGAAGGCCATATTCAGCATGTCCTCGCTGGAGATGCGGGTGTACTGCGTGAGCGGGCGCAGGTCGCCATCCACGCGGACGTAAGGATAGTTTCCGACCTTCAAATGCAGGTCGGAGGCTTTGTTTTCGCAGGCGGTCCGAAGCAGGGTATCAATATTCAGACTATCGGCGCCATTACTCATTTGGAACCCTCGCGGAGGTTCTTCCCAAATTTGCGCTCAAGTTAGCATATGCCCGGCGGGGTGTCAAAGGGCCACCCTCACGCCTGTCTGCTACTCGCCGGCAGGCTGGCCGGGCAAGAGCACGCCCTGCCCCCGGCAGGCCAAACGCGGATCGCCAGTGCCGGCCCTGGCAGGCTTCCTCAACAGCCCGCTGCCACCGGCTGGTTGCAGACGGTCAGCCAGCCGTATTTGTCATCCGCCTTGCCTTGCACAATCGAGAGGAAGCGTTCCTGCAAGGCGCACGTCACCGGGCCGGGCTGCCCCTTGCCGACCACGATGCGGTCGACGGAACGGATCGGAGTGACCTCCGCCGCGGTGCCGGTGAAGAAGACTTCGTCGGCGATGTAGAGCATCTCGCGGGCGATGTTCTGCTCGCTCACGGCAAAGCCCATCTCGTGCGCCAGCGTGATGATGGAGTCGCGCGTAATGCCGGGGAGCACGGACGCCGAAAGCGGGGGTGTGAAGATCTTGCCCTCGCGGATGACAAAGATATTCTCACCGCTGCCTTCACTCACATGGCCGCTCGCATCGAGTGAGATTCCTTCCGTGTAGCCGTTGGTAATCGCCTCCATCTTGATGAGCTGGGCGTTCATGTAATTTGCGGCTGACTTGGCCATGGCCGGCAAAGTGTTGGGCGCGATTCGCTGCCAGGAGGAAACGCACACGTCCACGCCCTGCCGCAGCGCCTCGTCACCCAGATATTTTCCCCAAGCCCAGGCCAGCAGGTAGATCTCGATCGGATTCTTCAGGGGGTTGACACCCATTTCGCCCACGCCGCGAAACACCACGGGGCGAATGTAGCAATGCCGGGTGTTGTTGATGCGCACCAGTTCGACCATCGCCTGCGCCAGTTGCTCGCGTGTATAGGGCAATTCCATGCGATAGATCTTGGAAGAGTTCACCAGCCGGTCGGTGTGCTCCTTCAGACGAAAGATGGCGGGCCCGTGAGGAGTTTCATAACAGCGAATGCCCTCGAACAGGCAGGAAGCGTAGTGAACCACGTGCGCTGCAACGTGAATCGTAGCCTCCGACCAGGGAATGAATTTTCCGTTGTGCCAGACTCTTTCGTAATTATTCAGCGGCATGAATTCTTCTCCAGCTTGCCCCCGGAGGATTTTGAAATTCCCAGCGGCCTCCTGCTTGCGCCGGCCGCGGTCCTCAACCAGCGCGATTATAACACGGGGGGTGATTCCCTCCGGCGAATTTGCCTTGCCAGCGGGAGTTGTCTCGACGTTTCGCGCGGGAATTGGCTGGTCCCCCGCTTTCCCGCGAGGGGGGCCTGGCGGGGGCGGGCGTGAGGCAGGAGGCGCGCAGCGTTGCGCCGGCCCGTTTTCCGAAGCCCGCGGCTTTTCTGGCCGGGTGTGCTCCGCAGCCCTGGACAGAACAGGGCGCGCTACAGCATCGGCCTTGCCACAACCGCCGCCGTCGCCTTAAGATGCATTGTCGAATGGGCAACATCATGAACACGACGCCTGGCAAAATCCTGCTCGCGATCTTCACTCTGGTCGTGCTGAGCTTGCCGGGTGCGGCAGCCGAGCGGCCCGCCCTCAGCGTAGTTCTCATCACCGTTGACACCCTTCGTCCGGACCACTTGGGCTGCTACGGTGATGCCTCAATCCAAACGCCCAGCATTGACCAGTTGGCACGGGGCGGCGTGCGATTCGCCCAAGCCTACACGCCGGTTCCCATCACCTTGCCTGCGCACGCGGCACTCCTGACCGGGGAGTTTCCGCTGGCGACCGGCATGCACGATTTCAGTGGCAACCGGCTTCCCGCGAGTGCGGTCACCCTGGCCAAGATTCTGCGCGACAGCGGGTACACGACCGCAGCTTTCCTGGGCGCGCCGGTCCTGGATGCGCGCTTCGGTTTGAACCAGGGCTTTGACACCTATTTCGACCATTTCGAGCTCAGGGGCCTGGAAGAAGTGCACCTGGATGCGGTGAAGCGGCGGGGTGACCAGGTCGTTGATGAAGCCACGAAGTGGCTGGAGCGCAATCCCCGGCGGCCCGTCCTTCTGTGGGTTCACCTCTACGACGCTCACGCGCCCTACGACCCCCCGGAACCTTATGCCAGCCGCTACCGGGGCCGTGCCTATGACGGTGAAATCGTTTTTGCCGACGTCCAGGTCGGCCGCCTGCTGGCCGCCCTCGCGCAGCATGGGCTCCTGGACAAGTCGCTGATGGTTCTGGCCAGTGATCACGGTGAGAGCCTGGGCGAACACGGCGAGAAGACCCACGGCTTTTTCGTCTATAACTCGACTTTGCATGTCCCCTTGATCGTCCAAATGCCAGGTGTTGTTCCGCAGGTGGTCCAGGACGAGGTCTCGCTCGTCGACGTGATGCCCACCATCTTGCAGGCGCTGAGAATCCCCATCCCTGCCAGCGTGCAAGGGCGGAGCCTGCTGAACCTGCTGCTGGGCCGTGCGGCCGAGAACCCCTCGAATCTTTACGCGGAAAGCTATCCTCCGTTGCTGCATTTTGACTGGAACTGCCTGCGCAGCCTCGAATGGCGCGGGCTGAAATACATTGCGACGACCCGGCCGGAACTTTACGATACGCGCGCCGACCCCCAGGAATTGCACAATCTGTTCAGCACGCACCAGGCTCTGGCGCAAGAGATGCACGCCCGCCTCCTGGCCTTGGTCAGCCGCTTCACTCCGGCGGCGGGCGCGGCCGCAACGGAGATGGCGCCGACCGATCCGGCGCTGCTCGAGAGTCTCAGATCATTGGGGTACGTGGCGGTGTCGGGGGGGGGCATCACCGACGCCAGCGGCGTGGCGCTTCCCGATCCGAAGGACCGCATCCAGGTTTATGAGTTGGTGGCCGCGGCGCTCGCCGACGGCCAGCAGGGCCGCTACGCGCAGTCACTCCGCCGCCTGCGAGAGGCGGAAAAAACCGAGGCCCATTCACGCACCATTCGCTTTCTCCTGGCGCGCGATTACTACCATCTGCATGATTTCCGCCACGCTGCCGAGTATTTTCAGTCTGTCCTCGAACTCGACCCAACGAACGCCACGGCAGCATACTACCTGGGGACCTCACAAATAGCGGAACTGGATTTGGATGGGGCCGAGCGTTCACTTCGCCGGGCGCTCGAACTCGATCCCACAAACTTCTCTGCGGCCTTCAACCTGGGAGTCGTCTACACCCGCCGGAAGCAGTCAGAGCCGGCCATTCAAGCCTTCCAGCGCGCCGTGGAAATTCTCCCTGACTATGCGGAAGCGCACGAGGCCCTGGGCGAACTTTACCTTTATCTGAACCGCCCGCAGGAGGCCGCGCGCGAACTGGAAAGAGCCGTGGGGATTGCCCCCAAGATGGCCAAAGCCCATTCCCAATTGGCTCGAGCCTACGTAGCCTTGGGCCTTCAGGAAAAAGCCCAACAAGAGTTGGAACGCGCCAAGGCTCCTTAAGGTGGCCCGAGCTTATGGGTAGGTTCCGGAGAATGCCCAGCCGGTAGCGCGGTGGGGTGGGGGCTGGAGGTTCGTGCTGTGCCCGGGCGCTGCCGCCTGCGGAGCCTGGATTCCGATTCTCCATCGCTGCGGGTGTCGCCACCCACCCCTTGCCGCCCACCGAGAGTCCCGTGTCCGAGGTCCGGCGTCGGAAAAGCAGGTGACAGGAGCTGGGAGACGGAAATCGGTCGGTAGGGCAGCGGCTATCCGGAGAACAGGGAATCGGCCCACCGGCCCAATGGCTCATCGGGTGATGGACAGGCAGTGACGAGTGCCCTGCCGCGCGGCCCACACTACCCCTCATCGTCATCGACAGAATTGCAGGGACGAGGAGAACATCTCAGGCTGCGCGGCCTGGGATAAGGACAGTGACGCGTGACGTGACCCCTCACCCGCCGCCCCCCGCGCGGCGGCACGACAACCCGTGCATCGGTTCACTGGCCGTGCAAAGGTTCCTCTCGTCCATGGGGGAGACTGCGGGGACAGTGATGCAATCACCCCTTTAGGTGACGTGGACGCTTGTTTCGGCCATGACGGCTGTTGCTATATCTTGTGCCCTAACCTTCCACACTCCCGATGCATCATTCCAGGCGAAGGGGATCGTCAACTTCCCCGCTTGTCCATCTAGAAGAAAATTGCCTGAGTAGGGCTCCGCCAGATTATCGTCAGGAGCAAAAACATCCAAGTGGATAATTCGTGGCTGCATACCTGCGGGATTATCCTCTATAGTGATCTCGATTTCACCGGCATGACCTCTTTCGATACGCGGTCCTGTTTGAAGCCTCAGCCCGGCGACTGCGGTCGGTGACAGCGTGAGGACCAGAGGAGCCCATGGGTCCAGGGTGGTCTCAAGGGACGAAATCTGTCCCCGTGGCTTGGCGGCCCGAACATCATAGACATGGAAACCCTGTGGCAGGTGGATGACAGCATCCACAGGTTTCTCAAGCGCGGAATTGTCGATGCCCTCACCCCACCCCCGCTCCGGCACCCGCGGTCCATCAGCCCATCCGCCTGGATCGAGTTGAGGGTTGCGGAAGATAGCCACGATCGTCTGCGAGCCAAGCTGGTAGTTTACGACCTCGACCGCCGGGAGCCGTGTGCCCCGCGTATCCAATACTCGCACGCGAGGTTCGATGCCGGCTTCCGCCAGGAGCGCACCCAGGAATTCACGCATCACTGCCTCAGGCCCTGGGCGGACGCGCCAATGCTGATAAGGAAAAACCTCGAGGTTAAGATAGATGGCAAGCCCCTTTCCCACTTCCCGAACCATCACCGCGGGAACACTTTTTTGCTGCGCCAGGGCTGTTCCACCACGTGCCTGGATATTGGTTTCGCCGACGGTCAATCCCAGGGATTTTCCCTTAAGAGGAACATTGCGAAAGTCGGCGATCCCGCTCACGGTACCTGTTACGGCGCTCCGCTTACCATGGCGCGAGATCCCGAAGAGATCGTCCAATTGGCTTTGCCCCAGATCGCGGCCCCGTTCATTCATGGTTGCGCAACGGCAGTCAGCGATCACCGTGCCGCCGTTTTCAACGAACTCCCGCACCCTGGCAACTTCCTCGTCGCTCATGGCAATGGATTGGGGCAGAAACAACGCCTTGAACTCCCCGGAGTTCAGCACGCCGTTTACGATCTGCCTTGAGCCGGTGAACTCATATTGCAGGTTCAGATCCTCGACCATTTTTGTGATGCTGTTCCGCACGCCGTTGAAGCGGAAGTAGTCGTCTTTGACTTCGTCGACAGGCCACCGCTTTCCCACCTTCAGATTTTCGATCATCCAATGCACCTGCACGGAGGGATGAGAATAATGAATGGCAATGCCGTCGTGCTGGCGTTTTGCATTAATAATGAGTTTCCCGATGCCTGACCGGAGTTCGCGGAAAGTGTCCTTGAACGTGAGTGCCGCCGGAGTAAGCTCCCGGTTCTCGTCCACAAAGCGGAAATCGCGTTCGGTGTAATCCCAAATGATGGCCGCGCGGCTTTCATGGAAAAGTTGCCACCAGGCTTTTCGAGTGGCCTGCTTTTGCGCTACGCGGTCAGCCACGCTGAGATCAGCTTCCTTAGTTCCCGGAGAAAACTGGAAGCCATAGGTATTCAATTGAATGATCCGGTGGTTGCCGAGACCCCGGATGATCTCGACGTTGTTTCCAATGTTGTAAGGTTCGATCACATCGACGGTCTCGCAGACATTCTCGTAGTTGTACCAGCCAAAAGCCCAGGGAGATTGCCCGCCCTCTGTCCCAATCCGGGCGTGCGGGTCGAGCGATTTACAGTAGTCCGCCGAGCGCCGAACGAAATTGGCAAAGGTACGATCCATGAAGTTTCTGAAATCGCACCACGCGGCTAAGTTCCACCCTTCCGTGCTGTCTATTTCTGCCCAGGTTTGCTCAAGCCGCTTGATGTAAGCGCTCACCTCCGCCCAGCTCTTAAACTGGGTCGGCTTCTGGTTGGTTGTCCACCCTCCCTTCATTCCCCAGATGGCGTTGGCGGCTGCGAGCGAGCCGAAGAGACCGTTCAGCGTCTTCTCGTCAAGCACGGCCAGTGAGCGCGTGTCCGCGAGCGGTGCGACCACCGGTGTCCAGTCCATCACCGCGTATTGGGAAGGCATCGGCGCAAACGGGAAACTGACTCCCCACGCTTTGTTAAATGCCTCAACGGTCTTGTACGTGCGGTGCAGGTGGCTCATGAGAATGCGGTCCATGGCACGATCCGTGGTCGTCTCGTGGATCATCAGGTCGTCCCAGTTGAACTGCGCTCCCAAGTCGATCTGTTCATCATCCCAGTGATAGAAATCCACATCCCATTCCTTGCGGTTCTCATGCATCGAGTCGTAGCTATGCTTGAGATACTCCGCAAAGGCCCGAATACAATGCCGCGAGTGGCAGAGGTCGCTTGGAGCGATCTGGTCACCCACTCCCAACTCGTCCGAAAGATCGTAGAACAGTGGCCGCAGATCCTTGTACTTGTTGACCTCGCGCTCCAGTACGTTTTTCGCACGCTTCAATGTTTCAGGATCATTCAGGCAGGGATCGCGCGTGAAGACTTTCCAGTCGTTGCGATTCTCCATGAACTTGCGAATGAGTTCCTTCCACAAGTTGAAGTTCTTGTGATACGTCGCCAGGTATTCCCAGATCATCTCCTCGACGTAGAAGCGGAAATTATTGTCGAGGAAGGCGTCATAGGTTTTGTCCCGATAGGCGATGATTGCGTCGACGCCAGCCTCCCGAAGCTTGCTGTAATAGCCATGTGGATAGAAGGTGTAGTTGATGACGTGGTAGTCGTCCCAGGAGTCTGGCTCCGGAGGAATCAGGAACCGCGCGTGCTCAATCTGTGTTACTCCATCAACCAGGACCTCCACGGTGTTCTGGTAGGTCAGAGGGTGATCCAGACGAAGCGTGAACTCTGCAACGTTATTGAAGGCGTGTGCCGGCAGGGCCCGGCTGCGCCCCGCCACCCGGCCATAGCCATCGGTCCACATGATCTCCACAGGAAGATCGGTTCTCGCGCTGTTCAAAGTGACATGACCGTGCAGCACATCACCGCGCCGGTGAACTTCTCCTTGCAGTCGAACTTCCGTCGCTACTTGCGCGCGCGGACCCACGTCGGCAGGCAAGTCCTGCGCGGCCAAGGCACTGTGCAGGGAATTGAACGCGCTCGACTCCAGCGCTGCCGCCGCTCCCCCCATGAGGCTTCTGATGAAGGCTCTGCGTGCGAGCAGGATTTCATTGTGCATGGGAACACCTCAAGCGAAACACAAGCCTGGCACTCACTCGGTCGTTCGCGTATGACCGGAGGCATTGGGCGAAGCATCCTGCCAATCAAGTTGGGCGTGCCGCTCCGGCAATTTGTGCGCAGACGCGTACTGGTTGCGGACGCTCAGCGTCTGTCGGAACCAATCGTCGAACGGCAGCAGAAATTCGCGCAGAATTAGATATTTCAGCCCCAAGGCGCGATCAACCCGGTAATCTTGAACGTCGTTCAACACCAACAGGTAGCGTCGGCCATTAGCCTCCTCCACTCTGGGGTACCAACTTTCGTACCAAGTCTCGGTAGCCTCGTGGAGGGCGCGGTTTCTTTGCTCGCGGATGTCTTGGACAACGTCCAGCGCCTGATCGAGTGCCTGCAGTGTGTCGGCGTACTCCAACTTCGCAGCCGCAGCCTGCGCAGCGTGGAGTGATTCGTTAATCTCACTCAATTCTTCCAGCATTTCCAGGTTTTGGCGATAGAGCCTGGCGGTCGAAAGAAACACCTCGAGGTTGTATCTGTGGAACTGTACCGATGGGAGGTTCTTGTGAAGAAGGCCCATTAGTTCATCGTTCCGCGCCAGCGCTTCCTCAACCAGCACTCGTCGGCGTTCGTGCAATTTTCTCCAATCGTATTCCTGCCGCAGAAATGCCCCCTGGGGGAGAGGTGGCAGGGTTAGGGTTTGATCATGCGCTGGGCGCGGCTTGATTTCGTCAGAGTTCCCGAAAAGGATCGAGCGAGCCGAAGAAGGAGCCCATTCCCAACTCGTGTCCCAGAACTGGGCTTGTGTACTCATGAGCTGGTAGAGTCGGTCCATGTCCGTTGCGCCCGGACCATAGAACAGTTGGTAGAAGCTGCTTTTCGCCTCTTCCGGATTGGGCGAGCCAGGGTGCCACGCCCAGGCGGCGCCGGTCGCAAACCCCAACCAGAAGGTTTCGGGATGAAGGCCATTGTCTCCCCAGGCACACACGTCAATCCCCATCAGGTCCGCGTTTTGGCGCGCCGGCGAAAACGATATCTCGTTGAACATCTGTGCGACCCGGTCACGCTGAGGACGGAAATGGGCTTCATCCGCCTGCGTCACGGGGCGGTAATTAACATGTTCACTCTCCGGCAGCAGATAATAGTTCGGAAAAAGCTGCTCATCGGCTTGCGGGTAAGTAAAGATCATTTGGCGGATGTTGTGGGCCCTGAACGCGGCATCGAATTCCGGTCCGTAAACTTCGCCGTTGATGAGATAGGAAGGCAAGGAAGGTATGTCGCTGGGCTTGAGCGGATATTCGCCCCAGAAGATCACCCTGCGTCCGTGATCGTGCAAGTAGCCAGCCGCTTTGGAGACGAACCCGGCAAGCACCTTCCCGACGCTTCCCAATTCCTTGGCGCGGTCGACTTCATGGCATTGAGCGTTGTCGGCCAGCCCGACGTAATATGGCTCGTCCGTTGAAAGCAGAAAGTAGTTGACGCCCTGGTTGGCTTTCATCAGTTCATCGTACATGCCATAGAGAAGCTTGTAGGAGTCGGAATTGGTCGTACACAACTCGTAGTTACTTTCCGGGAACGCACGCAACCTGGCGTATTCGGGGTGTTTCAAGATCCAGGCAATGTGAGCCGGACCGTCCACGTAGGGGATGAGCTGCACGTGGTAACGCAAGCCATAGTCGGTGAGTTCCTGCAACTGCGCAGGAGTGAGCGCCTGCGGCTCAACCACCGCCGGAGCACTTGCATACTGAAAGTGGCCGTTCAGTTTGATTAGGAACCCATTGACCTTGTAGAACGCCGCCTGCCGAATGGCGGTCTTCAACACTTCGAAGCGATCCAGGTGGGCCTTGTCATCCCAATAAATGAAACGGTTCTCGAGGTCCGGCCAATCCACGATCTTTCCCGCAGGCAGCCAAGTGGCGCCCTGGCCGGGCCTGACCATCTGAACCAGTGTCTCCGCGCCATAGAACAAACCCGGCGGTGCATTGGCGATAATGGTGATGGAGTCTGGACTCAAATCAATCCGATAGGCCTCGGCCGCCAAGGCCTCCTTTTCGCGGTCTGTGGTCTGGCCGACTTGCACAGACCCGGGTTGGATGATCACATGCAGCAGTTTTCCCTGGCGGCGCGAAACATTTCCAAAAGCCAGAGCAATTCCGAATCGCGACCTTAGATCCTCTCGCAGGGTCTCCACGGCCACTTCGTCGGGCCGCACGCCGGGCGCGAGTTGCAGCACCCAGCCTTCTCCAAAAGGAAAGTCCTTCTCTTCGAGGCTCACTTGCTGAGGCGCCGGCAAAACCGTGTAGCCACGCGCAAACAGGGGTGAGGTTGACGCGGCCTTGGAGACCGCGTTTCCACAAGCCAAGGTCAGGACGGCGCACATTCCCCACCATGTGGCGCGGAGCCTGGGGCACGAACTTGACGTGCCGCAAAGGTACTCGATCACCGGTTTTCCCTCCCTGCACGCGCGTCAGTTCTCATCATCGCCGACCCGCGGCGCCGAAACCCGCGTGGATGTGTTTTTCCAATCAAATTGAACTTCGCGTACGGGAAGATGATGAGCTTGCGCGTACTGGTTCCTAACGGCCACCGTCTGTGCGACCCATTCACCCAGCGGATACAAGAGTTCGCGATAAACCAGGTAGCTCATGTCCACAGTCCGAACGGCCAGGTGGTCTTTGACGTCGTCAACCTTGTCGAAAACTTTGCGTCCATTGGCTTCCGGCATGCGCGGGAACCAGGATTTGTACCACGTCGCCGTCGCGTCGATCAGGGCTTGGTTCCGTTGCTGGCGGATATTCTCGGCGATGCTCAGAGCCCGGTCGAGAGAGGTCACTGCCCCCACCGCGTTGTTCTGACCCGCGTAGGTTTGAGCGGAGGTCAACGCGCCCGTGATCCGGCCTAACTCGCGCAGCATGATCAAGTTCTGGCGGTAGAGATGAGCAATAGACAGGTAAACCTCGAGGTTGTAATGATTGAGCTGGACCTTTTCCAAATTCATATTAATCAAGTTGAGTACTTCGTCATTCTGCGCGAGAAACCTGCCCGCCAGCTCAAGCCGTCTCTGGTTTTCCATATTCCAGTTGTAAGGCAGGCGGAGCACGTCCGGCGAAGGCACGGGCAGAAGAGGCAGATACTGGTCACGCGCATAATGCGGGGAATTGAAAACTCCTTTGGAATACCCAAAGATGGGGGTGCGCGCTTTGGAGGGGCCGGTCTCCCAGCTATCCTCCCAAAAGCGCGCCTGTTGGCTCATCAGTTGGTACAGCCGCCCCATGTCCGTGGCCCCCGAGCCATAGAACAACCGATAGAAGCTGCTGATCAACTCCTCTGAACTTGGCGAGTCATGGCGCCAGCCCCGAGCAGGCCCGGTGGCATAGCCCAGCCAGAAGGTCTCCGGGTGCAGTCCGGGATCTGCCCAACCCGCGATGAAAACCCCCATGAGATCTGCCTGCTTTGCCTTCGCCGAGTCCGGCCGCACGTCGTCAATGGCTGCAAGCGATGTGAAGGAGATCATATCCACCATCTCCTGGACACGCCTGCCGTCGGAGGGCCGGGGATGAAGCTGCTCGGACGAAGGCAGCGGATAGTACTCCGGGAAGAGTTCCTCCTCTCCTTCTGTTGAGGTGAACACCATCTCCCGAATCCCATGGGCCTTGAAGACCGGATCAAACTGCGGACCATAGACCTCAGCGTTGATCATGTAACTGGGCACCGAAGCAATGTCCTCCGGCACCATCGGATACTCACCCCAGAACATCACCTGCCGCCCTCGATCGTGCAGGTACCCCGCCGTCTTGGTCACGAATTCCGCCAGCAGTTTCCCCACACTCCCTAACTCCTTCGCTCGATCCACTTCGTTGCACTGCGCGTTTTTCGCCAACCCCACGTAATACGGCTCATCCGTCGAGAGCACAAAGTATTTGCTCCCCTTCGTCGCTTCCAGCAGATCGTCGAACATCCCGTAGAACAGCTTGTAGGTGTCCGGGTTCGTCACGCAAAATTCGTAGTTGCTCTCCGGATATTCCCGCAACCCCGCATATTCCGGATGCTTCAGGATGAACGCATCATGCGCCGGCCCGTCCAGATAGGGAATTATCTCCACGTGGTACTTCAGTGCGTAGTCCGTCAATTCCTGCAACTCCCCCGCGGTCATCGCGTAGGGCTCCACAATGTACGGCGCGTGCTGGTACTGAAAATGCCCTTCCAGCTTGATCGAGAAGCCGTTGATCTTGTAAAACGCCGCCTGCCGCACCGCCGCCTTCAACACCTCCAGACGCTCCAGGTGATGCGCATCGTCCCAATAAATCACCCTAAGCTCCAGGTCCGGCCAGTCGATAATCTCCCCTTCCGGCAACCACTGCTTCCCATCCTGCGGCTTGAGCAATTGCACCAACGTCTGCACACCGTAGAAGAGCCCGGATGGGCTGTTCCCCGTAATCGTGACTTCGGAACCAGTCAATTTCATCCGGTAGGCCTGCTCGGCCAGGGCGGACTTCTCCCTGTCCGTGGCTTCTCCTACCTCCACCGCGTGCGGGTCGATGGCCAACTTCAGGCTGGCCCCACCCTTCCCCTTCGCTTCCGACAAGGCAATATGGAATCGCTCTTGTAACTCTTCCTTCAAACTTTCGACGGCGATGTCTTCCGCCTTGACGCCTGGCCCCAACTCCAATCGCCAGGGAGCCGCGACTTCGAAGTCCTTGCCGCTCAGCGTCACCTTCTGTGGTTCGGGAATCACCGTATAGCCGCGCGCGAACAGTGGCGAAGCCGTGGCGGCCGTAGCGGGCGCCGCCATCGAGAGCAAGCAGAATACGGCGGTCAGCACAACGTAGCCCCGCGGTCTTGGCGCCAGGACTCTAAACGAGGACGCGAAGTGATCTGTCACAACAGCACCTCCACACTTACATCCGCTTGAGATCTTCACTGACCGCTCGGCTGTGCCGCCGACTTCGCGGTGTTCTTCCAATCCAGTTTGAACTCTCTCAGGGGGAGGTGGTTCGCCTCAGCGTACTGATTGCGGACGGCCAACGTCTTCTCCACCCAATCCCCCAGGGGGTAGAGAAGCTGTCGATAGATCAAGTAGGTCATGTCCACGGTACGCCCCGGCATATGATCCTTGGCATCATCAACCTTGTCGAGGAAGGCCCGGCCGTTCGCCTCCGGCACGCGCGGATACCAGCTTTTGTACCAAGTCGTGACGGCGTCCTGGAAAATGTCATTTCTCTGCCGCCGAATGCTCTCCGCAAGATCCAGCGCGTGGTCAAGTGAGGCAACAGCGCTTTCCGCGTCAGCTTGGCCTGCCAGGCGCTCCGCAGATTTGAGCTCCTCGTTGATATCCCTGAGGTCCAGCAACATGTGCAGATTCTGGCGGAAGAGTTGCGCAATGGCGAGGTAGATCTCCAGGTTGTAATGCTGGAATTCGACTTGGCGCATATTGGCGTGAATCAGGTCCAACATCTCGTCATTCTCCGCCAGGAACTCTCCCGCCATCCCAAGCCGCCGAGCATTCAGGGGAGCCCAGTCGTAGCCCAGCGTAAGGAGCGGCGACGAGGGAACCGGCAGCAGCGGCAACGTCTGATCCTCGGCGGGACGGGGCGTGGGATAGATGATGTTCCAGTCCCCCCACAGCGGTGTGCGCGCGGCCGAGGGCTTGGTTTCCCAACTTTCCTTCCAAAATTGCCCCTGCTCGCTCATGAGCTGATAGAGCCGGCCCATACGGGTCGCGCCCGGCCCGTAAAATAGCTTGTAAAACGAGATCATTGATTCCTGCGGGTCGGGCGACCCGGGGCGCCAGCCGCTTGCCGACCCCGTAGCGTACCCCAGCCACATCGTCTCCGGATGCTGTCCGACGTCCGCCCATCCAGCCACGAACGTGCCCATCAAGTCGGCATTTTGGCGTGCCGAATTGTGTGAGATCGAGTCAAACATCTCCTCCACCAGCCCCGGGCCTTGGCTTACGGATTCGTAAGCCCCTCCGGGGGCACCCGGAATGTGCTGGTCCTGCGGAAGCAGGTAGTAGTTAGGGAAGAGGAATTCCTTCCACCCGTTGGTGGAGGTGAAGATAAGTTGGCGGTTGCCATGGGCCTTGAAGACCGGATCAAACTTGGGACCATAGACCTCAGCGTTGATCATGTAACTGGGCACCGAAGCAATGTCCTCCGGCACCATCGGAAGCTCACCCCAGAAAATTACCTGCCGCCCCCGCTCGTGCAGGTACCCCGCCGTCTTGGTCACGAACTCCGCCAGCAGTTTCCCCACACTCCCTAACTCCTTCGCCCGGTCCACTTCGTTGCATTGCGCGTTTTTCGCCAATCCCACGTAATACGGCTCATCCGTCGACAACACAAAGTACTTGCTCCCCTTCGTCGCTTCCAGCAGGTCATCGAACATCCCGTAGAACAGCTTGTAGGTCTCCGGGTTGGTCGTGCAGAACTCGTAATTGCTCTCCGCATATTCCCGCAACCCCGCATATTCCGGATGCTTCAGGATGAACGCATCATGCGCCGGCCCGTCCAGATAGGGAATTATCTCCACGTGGTACTTCAGTGCGTAGTCCGTCAATTCCTGCAACTCCCCC
>Ga0208457_1000336_pt1 | contig 51675 bp, 42 predicted proteins | sample June2015DPH_10_1_FD_185513 | JGI IMG/M metagenome (GOLD analysis project Ga0208457, IMG submission 185513) | Peatland microbial communities from SPRUCE experiment site at the Marcell Experimental Forest, Minnesota, USA - June2015DPH_10_150... | ecosystem: Environmental > Terrestrial > Soil >... | reverse complement strand
GCGCCTGCTGCCTATACTCTTCCGTGTAGCTCGCCTTGCTGCGAGCCGGCTTCTGTAACTGCGTCTTCATGGGCTCTCCTCGGGTTTTGACCCTCAGCCCACTGTCCGTCAAATCAGGGCAACCCTAAACTGACCCCATTCGGTTCACTCCGCAAAACCCACCCGGGGAAGCTCAATTCAACTGAGGCTAATGACACTGTCAGACGGAAAGATTAACCCCCATATAAAATGAAATCATCAGACTTGTTTGCACTCGCCGTAAGAATCGTCGGCTTGGTCAGCCTCCTCTACATGATCGGAAGCGCGGTGATGCTGTTTGGCTCCGGCCTACCCTTCTTTTTGGTCGTCAAGGAGGTCATCTGGTTGCTGGTTTCGATCTATCTGCTGCGCGGGGCGCCGCACGTCGTCCGCTTCGCGTATCCCGAGCGCACTGAATAAAAAAGAGGGACAAGCCTGAGCAGGCGACACAGCCAACCCCGGGAAGTTTCACGCCTCGTGCTGGCCGCATTCTGCTGGCCAGCAGAACGCCGGCTGCGCGCGTGGCTCACCTGTGACGTCCGGCGTCCGAGGTATCACCTAATGAACATCGCATTCAAAATCTTCGCTGCCATTGTCCTAGTTGCTCTCCCAGCTTCAGCACAACAGCTAACCTTGCAGGATCCCTTGCTGGATCATCTGGTCGGGAAGTGGGTTCTTCGGGGTACCATTGAGGGAAGGGAGACGACGCACGATATTATCGCGGAGTGGGTGCTGGGCCATCAGTACGTGCGACTTCACGAAGTGTCGCGTGAGAAGGACGCCCAAGGTCAGGCGGCGTATGAAGCGATTGTCTTCATCGGCTGGGACCAGCCGTCGGGTGGGTACGCCTGCCTGTGGCTCGATTCAACCGGTGGCGGCGGTCTCTCGGCCCAGGCCATCGGGCATGCCAAGCGCAGCGGCGATGAGATCGCGTTCTTGTTCAAGAGCGGTGACGGCAGCCTCTTCCACACCACATTCGCGTACAGCAAAGGCACCGACACCTGGCAGTGGCTGATGGATGGTGAAGAGGGCGGGAAACTGCAGCCCTTTGCACGGGTAACGCTCACCAAGGAATAGTCATCAAGGTGCCCGGCATCGACCGGACACGGGAAAGGGGTCGGTTGCGGAACTTGATCGCGGTGCCTTCACGTCATCAGCTGGATGATCCGGATGATCGGCAGGAAGAGGGCGATCACGATGATGCCGACGATGAGCGCCATCAGCACGATCATCACCGGCTCGAGCAGACTCGTCAGGTCGGGCACCGCGTTGACCCTGCATAAAAATGCCCCCTTTATGCGTGGATAGCATGATGCCATTGTCGGTCACACTCCTGCGGCAATGAGCTCCACGGAGACGGAAGCCCTTCGTGCCTTTTACGTTGGATCCCGCCAGCAGCTCTACACCTATGCCGTTTCGATCACCGGTAATCGCGAGTCGGCCGAAGACGCGATCCATGGCGTTTTCGAGCAGCTGTTGCGACGCGGCGATCTGCCCGCAGAATTGCGCCCCTACGTGTTCCGCTGCGTGCGCAACGCGGCGCTGGATGCGTTGCGGCGTACGAAGGTGCGGCGCGACTCCATCTTCGAGGTTGCCGCAACATTGGATCACCGGGAGCCGCCTCCGGCGTTCCAATCCGACGAGATTGAACGCTGGCTGCAGATGTTATCACCCGATGAACGCGAAACCATCGTGCTTAAAATCTACAGCGATTTGACCTTTCAGCAGATCGCGGACTTGCGCCAAATGCCGCTGCCCACGGTGGCGTCCTGGTATCGCCGGGGACTCGACAAATTAAAGACGATCGTGACCACGGACACCCCATGAGCGAACTCGAACGAAATCTAGCCAACATGCGTCTGGCCGCCCCCTCGGCCGACTTGGACCGTCGCATGAGTGACACGTTCTCGGACGCGGCCCGAACCGCGCCCTCATCGCGCAGGACGTCATTTTGGTGGTGGCTCGCCGCCGCGACGGTGGCCGGAGCCGCGGCGGCGTTGCTGCTGGTTTCGCCGTGGTCCCTACACCCACGGGCCGAGCAGATGGTTTACCGGATCGAGGCGAAAGGCCCGATGCGCCAGCTGCTCCTCGATCCACCGGCAAGTGCGCACCGTCTGCCGCGCCTGGTCGTAAACGGAAGCACACCCTGATTCGATGATCTGGCATTTCACCGCCCAAGTTTAATCTCCATGAAACCACATTTGTTCATCACCGGAGTGACCGCGTTCCTCCTGCCCGCGATTGCGACCCTGCACGCCAGCGAGAAACTCAGCCTGGAAACCGCGATATATATATTCAGGACCGGCGATTTTCATGAGATAAAGCTTCCTGGGACAACGGCGGCGGCAGAAAACCAAGGCATTGTCTTCAATGCTGCAACGGCAGTGGCGGAAAGCCATGGCATTGTCTTACAATCACCGGCCACCGTTGGCTTCGATCAAGTGACGCTTTCACTTGAGGGTTCCCGGGTCACGTGGAGCGGAGCCAGCACTCCGCCGGGGCAATTCACCTTGATCGCGGCTCCTGCAACCGTGCCGCTCACCGCCGGCCAGCCGGTGACCATGACTTCTTCCGTGGCCAGTCAATACCTGGAACGAGTCGCCGATAACAGCCTTCATGTCCGGGAAATCCCCGCGGAGTCGCCGGACGCGCCGCATTTCCGGGTTACGTTCACGGCCAGCCCGATGGCCGAGGCGACCGCAGACCTTTCCCTCGCGTGCGATCTCGATATCGCCACCGTCTGCGCCCGCGAAAATATCCCCGGGGTGACGCTGGAGGTCGGCAAGCCCGTCATTGCCCGCTTCAAGGACAACCTGAAGATCCCCGCGCACGCAGGACAATGGGCTGCATTGTTGTTGAAGGCTCCAAATGGCAGCGATTACAGCATGCTGCTGCTGCTCAAGGTGGTGCCGACATCCGCACCGAACACGGTGCTTTCGAAGGTGGCGGATTATCCTCTCAAGACCGCACGGTGCGGTGCCGCGGCGGTCGCCCAGGGAAATCACGTTTTCATCATCGGCGGGCGGAATTCGAGTGGCATTCTTGGTGACATCGAGCGGTTCGATGTCCGCACGCACGAAGTCACGGTACTCACTGACAAATTGATCCCACGATACAATCATGGCGCGGCCCTGGTTGATGGGAAAATCTACGTGTTCGGCGGGCAGGGTTACGAGCTGCCGGGGGCCAGTCTCTTCGAAGCGACCGTCGACATTTATGACATTGAGTCCGGGGAAATCACCCACGGTGCGCCGATGCCGACGCCGCGCGGAAACTTTGCGACCGCAGCATTGAGCCGGAGAATCTACGTCATGGGTGGCCTGTCAGGCGAACCCGGCACTCTGAGGCAGACCAATCGGACCATGATATACGATCTCGCGGCCGATTCCTGGTCCGAGGGGATTCCGATGCCGACGCCGCGCGAGACAAGAGCTGCCGTGGTGGTTGACGGTGCTATCATCGTGGCCGGTGGGCATCGTTACCCGAACGTGTCAGTCGGGGTGAAGACCGTTGAGTGTTTCGACCCCGACAAGAATCAGTGGCTGAGCCTGCCGGATCTCGGCCGGCCAGTCAGTGCCCACTCGGCCGCGGTGTTGGGAAATTACATTTTCCTCTTCGGAAATTACGATCCGGCGGACCAAATCTTGGCCTATGATCTGGCGACCCATACATCAACGGTCGTCAAGAATGGATTCACGCCCGCGAGCCAATCCACCGCGGTGGCCCTCAATGGCATGATTTACGTTGTGGGAGGAACTAACGGTGGCGGCCGCCAAAGGAGTATCCGCCATTTCATGGATGACATTCAAGTATTTGCACTGGGTGAATAAGCGTGGAGTGGAGGTGTTGCGCGCGCTGAAATTGTGACGGCGAGATGCCGTTTGTCACTTCCCGCCCTGTTTCGCCGCGCGCAATAGCGTCAGGACCGCGTTGCGAATCGTGATCGCGTTGCGGAACGTGATCCCGGCGCCCTCACGTCATCAACTGGATGATCCGGATGATCGGCAGGAACAGCGCGATCACGATGATGCCGACGATGAGCGCCATCAGCACGATCATCACCGGCTCGAGCAGACTCGTCAGGCCGGCCACGGCGTTGTCCACCTCATCGTCATACAGGTCGGCGATGCGCGCGAGCATGGCCGGCAGCGTGCCGGTCTCCTCGCCCACCTCGATCATGCCTGACACCACGGGCGGAAAGACGCCGGTTGCCGCCAGCGGTCGCGCGACGCCCTCCCCCTCCCGCACCCGGCGGTGCACGCGGTCGATGTCTCCGGCGACCACGCGGTTGCCGCAGGCATCGCGCGTAAGCTGCAGCGCCTGCAGGATGGGCACGCCGCTGGCCAGCATCGTGCCGAGCGTCCGGCTGAAACGCGCCACGGATGTCTTGAGGAACAATCCGCCCAGCACGGGAAGACGCAGGAGCAGTTGATCGAAGACGCGGCCACCGGCGTCGGTGCGGAGCAGCCACCGGCCGCACCCGCCCGCCAGGACGGCGGCGCCGAGCGCGTACCACCAGTGCTCCTGCACCAAACGGCTGGCACCCAGCACGCCCTGGGTCAGCGCCGGCAGCGGCGCACCCTTGAGCACGCTGGTAAAAATCTTCTCGAACTTCGGCACGACGAACGCCATCAACCCCGCCACGATGCCGACCGCCACGATCATGATGATGACGGGATAGGTCATGGCCGACTGCACGCGCGCCTTGATCCGTCCGGTTTTCTCCAGATGGTGTGCGAGGCGCTCCAAGACGACGTCCAGCCTGCCGCCGGCCTCGCCCGCCTTGATCATGCCAATGCACAGGCGGTCAAAAATCTTCGGGCACCGCAACAATCCATCGGAAAGCGTGCCACCGGAGCGAATGACATCGGCGAGGCTGACAATGATCGCCTGCCACGCCGGATTGCGCTCCTGTCGCGCTAGGAGGTCCAAGCTGCGTACCAGGGGCATGCCGGCACTGACCAGGGCTGACAACTGGCGCATGAAGATCGCTAGTTCCTTCGCTCCGGCCGCCCGACGCCACCGCCGGAACCATCCACTGACGGGAGAACGGACGAACTTTACCGGCTTCGTTTCCAGCCCCGCGTCAGCCTTCTCCTTGGCCGATGCCAGCGCGGTTGGAAACAGGCCGTGCATCTTCAGTTCGCCAACGGCGGTTTCCGCGTTCACGCGGTCCAGTTCTCCCGTGCGTTCTTTGCCGGTGGCGGCGTCGATAGCGGTATAGATGTATCGTGGCATGGGGAGGGAATGGTTTAGGGTTTAGAGTTCTGGGTTTTGGGTTTGGAGTCTGTCATCTGACCTCTGGACTCTGTCTTCTGATCTCTGCCCTCTGGCTGCTGGATTCTGACTACTGACTTCTAGATTCTGACTTCTGACTTCTGGCCTCACGCGCATCTGGCCAATTCCTCCAATGTTGTGTGTCCGTCGAAAACCGCGCGCAGTCCCGCGGCGCGCAGGGTCTGCATGCCGCGCTCGACCGCCATGCGTTTGATGACCAGCGCGGGGGCGCGCTGCCGGACAAGTTCCCGGAGCGGCTCGCTCATCCGCAGCCATTCGAAGAGGCCGGTGCGGCTTTGGTAGCCGGTCTGCTGGCAGGCGGCGCAGCCTCGGCCATGGTGGAAACGCCGGGCGTCCATCGGCGCCGGATCCAGGCCGAATTCCGCCTGCAAGGCCGCGGGCGGTTCGATCGTCTCGCGACACCCGGGACAAATGCACCGCACCAGCCGCTGGGCCAGCACCGCCTCCAGGGTGGCACAGAGCAGATAGGGCTCCACGCCCATGTCGATGAGCCGGGTGACCGCGCCGGCCGCGTCGTTGGTGTGCAGCGTGCTCAGTACGAGGTGACCGGTGAGCGCGGCCTGAATCGCGATCTGGGCCGTCTCAAGGTCGCGGATTTCACCGATTATGAGCACGTCCGGATCCTGCCGCAAAAACGACCGCAGGGCCGCGGCAAAGGTGAGTCCGATGGCGGGATTCACGGGCAGCTGCATGACGCCCTCGACTTCATACTCCACCGGATCCTCGGCGGTGAGGATCTTCAGCTCCGATCGGTTGATGATCCGCAGGCAGCCATAAAGCGTCGTTGTCTTGCCCGAGCCGGTGGGGCCGGTGACCAGGACGATCCCGCTGGGCCGGCGGATGATCTCCTGCAGGCCGGCCGCGACCTCGGCGGACATGCCCAGCTCCGCCAATTGCAGCGGCGCCACAGCTTGATCGAGCACGCGCAACACCACGCTCTCGCCGGATTGCGTGGGCAGCGTGGAGATGCGCAGATCCACGGACCGGCCATCCACGGCAAACCGGATGCGTCCGTCCTGCGGCACGCGGCGCTCGGCGATGTTGAGACCGGCCATCACTTTGAGGCGTGAAATGACGGGCAGAGCCAGGTGCGCCGGCGTCGGCGCCACGTCGCGGAGCGTACCGTCGATGCGGCTTCGCACCTTGAATTCACCCTCGAACGGCTCGAAATGAATGTCGCTCGCGCGATCACGAATGGCCTGGCTGAGCACGAGGTTGACGAAGCGCACGACTGGCGTCTGCCCGGCCATCTGTTCGGGTCCGGCCTCGGTCAACCCGCCGCCCTCCCCCGGGAGCACCGCGATCCGCTCCGGCTCCGCCAGCCGGCCCTCGCCCGCGGCATCCCCGCCATAGTGAAGCCGGAGCAGGTTCATGACCCGCCCGGGGTCGGAGACCACGAGGCGCACGTCCCGGCCGAGCGCAAACATGAGATCGCCGGCCAACCCGGGGTGGAAAGGATCAACCGCCAGCAGCTCAATCGATCTGGCGTCGGCGCGCAACGGCACCACGGCATACCGCCGCGCCAGATCAGCGGGGACCAGCGTGGCGATTTCCCCGGAAATCGCCGGCGGCGGTTCCTCGACGCAACCCAGACCGAGATGCTCCGCCACCCGGTGGAGCAGATCCCACCCGTCGACCCATCCCCGCTCGACGACCGTTCTCGCGAGCGACCGGCCGGTGAGGCGACATTCTTCGCTCAACGCGGCAAGCGTCTCGGGTGGCAATAGGCCGGCTTCGCGCAAAAGCGCGGCGATGGCCTGATCGTGGCCGTCGAACATAGGGGATGTGACTGTGAAAATGACGGGCGCGCCCCGGACAGAACGGGATGAGGCGCGCGGCGAACGCTAGAGCGTGCGCAACTGGTAGCCCATCTGGGTGAGCTTCTCGCGCATGACCACGGGATCCTGGGCCTTGTCCATGGCCTCGTCCGCCGAGACGATCTCGCGGTTCACGAGACTCATGAGATGGGTGTCCAGCGTGATCATGCCGAGCGAGGCGCCGGTCTGGATGTCGGAATTGATGCGGAAGGTCTTGTTCTCGCGGATCAGCGAGGAGATCGAGGTCGTGTTGATCATGATCTCGAAGCTGGCGACGCGGCCGCCGCCGATCCGCTTGCACAGCACCTGCGAGATGACCGCCTGGATGGAGCTGGAGAGCTGCGTGCGGATCATGTCCTTCATGTTCGAGGGGAAGGCATCGACGATGCGGTCGATGGTCTTGGCGGCGCCGTTGGTGTGGAGCGTGGCGAAGACCAGATGGCCCGTCTCGGCGGCGCTGATGGCCGCCTCCATGGTCTCGAGGTCGCGCATTTCACCGACCAGGATGATGTCGGGGTCCTGGCGCAGCGCGCGGCGGATGGCCTCGGAGAAATTGGGCACGTCGACGCCGATCTCGCGCTGCGTCACGATGCAACGCTTGTGGTCATGGAAATACTCGATGGGATCCTCGATGGTGATGATGTGGCCCTCGCGGTTCTCGTTGATGTAGTTGATCATCGAGGCGAGCGTGGTGCTCTTGCCCGAGCCGGTCGGACCGGTGACGATGATGAGGCCGCGCGGACGGAAGAGCAGCTCCTTGATCCTGTCGGGCAGCCCAATCTCCCGCAGGCCGAACATCTTGTTGGGAATCTGCCGCAGCACCAGGCCGTAGTTGCCCTTGGCCTTGAGCACACTCACGCGGAAGCGCGCCTTGGTGAGGTAGGCAAAGCCGAAGTCCGTGCCGCCGTGGAGCTTCACGTTCTGCACGTGCGGATCCGGCGTGATGGCGAGCATGAGATTCTCCGTGTCCTGCGGCGTGAGGGCCGGGCCGTCCACCGGGGTCATGCTGCCGCTGAGGCGCAAGGTGGGAGGCTGGCCGACTTGGAGGTGGAGGTCGGAGGCGTTCTGCTCGACCACGATCTCGAGCAGGTCGTTCATATCGTAGCTCATGGGGTCTCTCCTTTTAAAGCCGGTCTAAGGCGTGGCTTCGAACGTAGCGAGGTTTCTGTAGACGTCATTCCAAAAAACGCAGCGGCTCCGATTTCACAATCAGTTCGCATCATCCACGGTCGAAACCAGCACTTCCTCGACGGTGGTCAGGCCTTCCCGGGCCTTTCGCCAGCCATCCTCGCGCAGGGTGTGCATGCCCGAGGCGCGGGCGTGCTCGCGCAGCCGGGCGGCGCCGGCGCCCTCGTGGATCATGCGCTGCATCTCTTCATCAACGGCCAGCAGCTCGAAAATCCCCAGGCGCCCGTGATAGCCGGTGCCTTCGCAGGCGGGGCAGCCGGCACCCCGGAGGAACGTCCCGCCGGCCGCACCGGCCGGACTGGAGAGCAACGCGCCCACTGCGGGAAGCGCCGGCGCCTGCGAGCGGGCGCAGCCCGGACAGATGCGGCGCACCAGCCGTTGTGACACCACGGCTCGCAGGGCTGAAGCCACCAGAAATGGCTTCACCCCGATGTCGATGAGGCGCGTGACCGCGCCCGCTGCGTCATTGGTGTGCAGCGTGCTGAACACCAGGTGGCCGGTCAGCGCCGCGTTGATGGCGCTCTCGGCCGTCTCCCGGTCGCGAACCTCCCCCACCATGATGATGTTCGGCGCCTGCCGCAGCATGGCGCGCAGCGCCGCGGCAAAGGTCATGCCCACCTCGCTGCGCACGGACACCTGGTTGATGCCGGCCAATTGATACTCCACCGGGTCCTCGACGGTGATGATCTTGCGGTCGGATTGGTTCAGGTGGTGCAGGCAGGCGTAGAGGGTCGTCGTCTTGCCCGAGCCGGTGGGGCCGGTCACGAGCACCATGCCGTCGGGCAGGGCCAGCAACCGTCCGAGCGTCTGCTGGTCGTCGCGGTGCAGCCCGAGTTCCGCCAGACCCAGACGGAGTTTTTCCGGCTCCAACACCCGCAGGACGACGCTTTCGCCGTGCACCGTGGGCAGCGATGACACCCGCAAATCAAGCGTCCGGCCTTCCACGGCGATCCGCGCGCATCCGTCCTGCGGCAGGCGTTTTTCCGCAATGCTCATGTTGGCCATGATCTTGAGCCGAGACACGACCGGATGCTGCAGGTGCCGGGGCGGATCCTCGCCCTCCTGCAGAACCCCATCGATGCGATAACGGACCCGGAAACGTCCTTCGAGCGGCTCAAAATGAATATCGGAGGCCCGCCGGCCGATGGCATGGCGGAGGATGGTCTCGACGAGTCGGATGACAGGCGCCTCGTCGTCCGCGATCACCGCCTGGCCTGGCTCGTGATCGCCGGCAGTGACCGCGGTTTCGTTCGCCGGTCCGGCCGCGCTGCCGCCATAGTGACACTGGATGGCCTGGCGGATATCCTCCGCCGACGCGACCGCCGGCTCGATGGCGAGCTGGGTCACATGGCCGACCCCGTCGATGGTTTCGAAGTCGAGCGGATCGCTGATCGCCACGCGCAGCGTCGCTCCTGCCCGCGCAAAAGGAAATGCGTTGTAGCGCTCCGCCCAGGGCCGGGGCAGCGCCGCCAACGCCTCAGGCAAAACGGCCATCGTGCGCAAATCAACCGCCGGCAGACCGTGTTGGTCGGCCAGCAGGCGGGCCAGGCGCCGGGCATCGAGCACGCCTTCCCGCACCAGGACGTCGAGCAGCCGCGGTCGTGCGCCGGCCGGATCGGCGTGAAGTTCGCAGCGCGCCCGCGTCGCGGCCAGTTGCGCGGGGGTCAGCAGCCCTTTTTCGAGGGCGAGTTGGATGGCGGGATCTTCGGCGGTGCGCACGGGGGATGTGGCGTGGACTGCCGGCAGGCGGGCGGGCGCGCGGGAAGGCGCGCCGCCGCTAGCGGTTGAGACTCAGGAGGAACTCGGCGTTGGAACGGGTTTTCTTCAGTCGGGAAATCAGCATCTCCATCGCCTCGACCGGCGGGATGCCCTGCATGGCGCGGCGGAGCGAGTAGATGCGCTGCAATTCGTCGGGGTGATAAATCAGCTCCTCCTTGCGCGTGCCGCTGCGCTCCATGTTGAGAGAGGGGAAAATGCGCTTGTTGACGAGATCGCGGTCGAGGTGGATTTCCATGTTACCGGTGCCCTTGAACTCCTCGAAGATGACCTCGTCCATCTTGCTGCCGGTGTCGACGAGCGCGGTGCCCATGATGGTGAGGCTGCCGCCGCCCTCGATGTTGCGGGCCGAACCGAAGAAGCGCTTCGGCTTCTGGAGCGCGGTGGCCTCCATGCCGCCGGTCATGATCTTGCCGCTGTTCGAGGCCAGCGCGTTGTAGGCGCGCGCCAGGCGCGTGATCGAGTCGAGCAGGATGACGACGTGCTGGCCCATCTCGACGAGGCGGCGCGCCTTTTCGATGACCATTTCGGCGGCATGCGTATGGCTCTGGGGCGTTTCGTCGAAGGTTGAACTGACGACCTCGCCGCGGGTGTGGCGCCGGAAATCGGTGACCTCCTCCGGGCGCTCGTCGACCAGGAGGATGATGAGGGTCACCTCCGGGCTGTTGGTCGAGATGGCGTTGGCCATGTTGTGCAGGAGCACGGTCTTGCCGGTGCGCGGCGAGGCGACGATGAGGCCGCGCTGGCCGAAGCCGACGGGCGTGAGAATGTCGACGGCGCGCATCGACACATCTTTCTGGTCGGGCACCTCGAGCAGGATGCGCTTGAGCGGATAATAAGGGATCAATTCCTCGAACGGCGTGACCTTGGAGATGTCCTCGGGCTTGAGTCCCATCACCTTGTCGATTTTCACGACCGCCGGACAGCGCTCATTGCCCTCCGGGGCGCGCAACTGGACTTCCAGCTCGTGCCCGCGCTTGAGCCCGTATCGCCGGATGAGACTCTCCGGCACGTAGGGATCCTCGGGGTAGAGGCGGTAGTTGACCGCCTTGTGGACGAGCAGACCGTGGCCGCGGTCGGTGAGATCGAGCCAGCCGTGGTCGACGAGCGGACGCTTCTCCTCGGTGGTGAGCTTGAAGATGGCGCTGAGCAGCTCCTTGCGGTTGGGCGCGGCGTCGATGTTGATGCCGAGCTTTTTCGCGGCGGCGGTGAGGTCGGCGAGGCTGAGCGCATAGAGCTCCTCAAGGTTGATCGCCTTGCCCTCGCCCGAGGCGAGGTCCGCCGCCAGCGCGTCGAGCGCCGCCAGATCGGCAAAACGTGCCGCATCGGGCAGATCGCCATAGACCGGGGCGAAATTCGGCGGCGGCGGTTGCGGGGGATACTGGAAGCCGCCGGGACCGCCCTGCCAGTGCTTGCCGCGCTTCCGTTTGTGGCGCTTGCCCTTCTTGAAGTAGTACGAGTCGTAACCACCGCCATAATACTGGTTGCCGCCTCCCTGCTCACCCCCCGTGGACTCCTCCCCGGCCCCGGCGGCTTCGGCAGCTGCGGCGGGAGCACCAGCGTCGGCCTTTTCTTCCGCGGGGCCGACCGGCGCTGATCCGGCGGAAGGCTCGGCCGCGTTATGCTCTCCATCCTGCGGGGCGGAAGCCGGTTCGGATTCCGGTTTTGGTTCCTGCCGGGGGACGACCGCGGTGGCAGCCTTCGTCCGGTAATAGCGCGAACGTCGGCGCGCCGGTCTCTTCGCCGAGGAATTCTCCGCGGTGGATTCCTCCGCGGCGCTGCCCCCGCCCGACTCAACGGGCGGCAAGTCATCACCGGGATGTAGCGTATGATCCATGAATGCGTGGAATAACAGACCCGCCAGAGACGCGCGGGTGCCTCGCCGCAGGAGCGGGGGCGGGTGTTAAAGGGACGAAAGCGAATTAACCAGCTGGGCTACCTGTTCACGCAGGAAGTCGGTCGAACCATCATTCAACAGGACAAAATCTACCAACTCTATTTTCTGCGCCAAAGGCAGTTGCATGGAAATTCGTGGACGCGCGAGCGGCGGCGGGAGTCCGCGCTGCTCAAGCCGCGCAAGTTGCACGGTGGGATGAGACGCGACACAGACGGTGAAATCAAACCAATTTTGGAGGCTTTTTTCAAAGAGCAGGGGTACCTCCACCACCCATGATTTCGTCCCCCCGGCCGCAAATGCCGCCCGCCAGTAGGCATAAAGCCGGGGGTGGAGCAGGTTCTCCAGCCAGCCTAGGGCCGCCGGATCGGTGAAAACGCGCCGCGCCACCTGGCCGCGGTCCACGGCGCCCGAAGCCGCCAGCACCTCGGCGCCAAAGTGCTCACGAATGGCGGCCACCACGTCCTTCTCCGTCAACAGCACCGTCCGGATGATGGCATCGGAATCCAGCGGGACATAACCATAAGCGGCGAGCATGCCCGCCGCGGTGGTTTTCCCGCAGCCCATTCCGCCTGTCAGGCCCAGAATCATCGGGATAGTATTAGGATTGATTGCGGTTCTTGGAAAGAGCTGAGATTCAGCTTGCAGGTGCTAAGCTGGAAACTTAGCTCACTACAACGCCGATTATTGGCAATAAGATCTCCTATTCGCCGGTCTGCGGCTGCATAATGTTTCCCCAAGTCGATACCAAGAGTGCCCCGGCTGTGGCCGCCGTCGTGCGAGCAACCTTCCTCCACGCTCATCCGGGAGCCGACACGACCGTCATCGACACGCTCTTTCGCGACGTCGAGGACATGTTTCACGGTCGTTATCTCGACTATCTGCCGCTCGACATGCGTTATCATGACTTCGAGCATACGCTGCAGGCGGTCCTTTGCTTCATGCAATTGCTCGAAGGCCGGTATCGTGCCAGGATCACGCCCATCCTGGATGTGCGGAATTTTGAAGTCGCGACCGCGGCGGCGCTTTTGCACGACACGGGGTACCTCAAGCTGAGATCCGACCGCGAAGGCACGGGGGCAAAATACACCTATGTCCACGTCATCCGCAGCTGTTCCTTTGCCGCCAGCTACCTGCCGACGATCGGCTTCACGGGCGAGGAGGTCGACTGCGTCATTGCCGCCATCCGTTGCACCGGCCCACGCAGTAACATCGCCCAACTGTTCTTTTCCGGTGAGGTCGAACGTTTCATCGGTTGCGCCCTCGCCACGGCCGACTTCCTCGGCCAGATGGCGGCGCCCGATTACGTCGACGAACTCGCTTTCCTTTACTCCGAATTCGAGGAATCCGACAACTTTTTCAACATCCCCCGCGAACAACGCCTTTACCGCAGCGTGCGCGATCTCATCGCCAAGACCCCGGTTTTCTGGGAAAAATTTGTGCTGCCGAAGATCAACCAGGACTGCATGGGGGTTTACCACTTCCTCGCCGATCCCTTTCCCGGCGGCGCCAATCCTTATATTCAAGCCGTCGAGCAGAACATGACCCGGGCGCTCACCCTCGCCTACGCGCCGGAGGTCTCCCTCGACCCGTTTCCCAAGCCCCCCCAGGGCCGGAGCTCGCGATCACCGAGCTTGCCTGGCGCCTGAGTTGTTGTTTTCCTGATTCCGGAAATTTATCCGGAACATGCTGGCGACCGTTCACTCCGCCGCGCTGCAGGGCATCGAAGCCGAAATCGTCCTCGTCGAGGTCAATACGGGCGAAGCCGGCGCGCCCGATCTCATCCTTGTCGGCCTGCCTGATGCCGCGGTGAAGGAATCCGAGGACCGCGTCTTTTCCGCGCTCAGCAACAGCGGCTTTCACATGCCGCGCACGCGCACGACCATCAATCTGGCGCCGGGCGACATCCGCAAGGAGGGTCCCCTCTACGATCTGCCCATCGCGCTCGGCATTCTGCGCGCCACCGGCCAGCTCACCGCCGACCATCTGGCCGGCTACTTGATCGCCGGCGAGCTCAGCCTCTCCGGCGCCACCCGCCCCGTGCGCGGCGCCCTCGCCACCGCTCTGCTGGCGAAAAACCTCGGCAAGCGCGGCCTGCTTTTGCCGCCCGGCTCCGCGGAGGAGGCGGCGCTGGTGGAAGGCATCGCCGTGTATGCCGTGCGCTCGCTCGACGAGGCGTATCGTTTCTTCACGGGCGAAGTGACGCTGGCGCCGCTGCCGGGCGGCATGGCCGCGTATCGCGCCGTGCCCGCGGCCGAGGGCGATGCCGGCGGCGATTTCTCCGAAATCAAGGGGCAGCACGCGCTGCGCCGGGCCGTCGAGGTGGCGGTGGCCGGGGCGCACAACCTGCTCATGATCGGTCCGCCTGGCGCGGGAAAATCGATGATCGCCAAGCTCATCCCGACGATCATGCCCCGGCCCTCCCTCGACGAGTTCCTCGAGGTGCTCAACATCCACTCCGCCGCCGGCCGCACGCTCAGCGACGGACTGCCCTTCCTGTCGCGCCCCTACCGCTCCCCCCACCACACCATCTCCGACGTCGGCCTGCTCGGCGGCGGCGCCATCCCCGGCCCGGGTGAAATTTCCCTGGCCCACCACGGCGTGCTGTTTCTCGACGAGCTGCCCGAGTTCAAACGCTCCGCGCTCGAGGTCATGCGCCAGCCGCTCGAGGACGGCCATGTGACCATCTCGCGCAGCGCCGGCAAGGTCACGCTGCCGTGCAGCTTCATGCTCGTCGCGGCCATGAACCCGTGCGCCTGCGGTTATCTCGGCGACCCGCGGCACGAGTGCCGCTGTTCGCCCGCCCAGATCCAGCGCTATCGCGCGCGCATCAGCGGGCCGCTCCTCGACCGCATCGACCTCCACGTCGAGGCGCCCTCGCTGACCATCGAGGAGCTGCGGCAGGTCCGGCCCGGGGAGCCGTCGGCGGCCGTCCGGGCGCGCGTCGAGGCCGCCCGCCTCCGCCAGCGCACCCGCTTCGCCGCCACGCGCACCACCGTCAACGCCCGCATGACGCACGCGCAGATCCGGGCGCACTGCGCCCCCGACGCCGCGCTCGGCCGGCTCCTGCAGCAGGCCATGGAAGAGCTGCACCTCTCCGCCCGCGCCTACGACCGCATCCTCAAGGTCGCGCGCACCATCGCCGACCTGGCCGGCGCCGACGCCATCGCCGCACCCCACCTCCTCGAGGCCATCCAATACCGCAGCCTCGACCGCAACCTGTTCTATTGACTCGCCGCGGCGCGCCGGTCGTGCCCGCGCGCGGTCGGGTTCATCAATTTCAATTCTCGCTCCCCGCTCCCTTTTTCCGACCAGGGTAACCATCCACCCTCTCCTTGCGGCAGTTGCCGTCCGCGGCTATCTGGAACACATTACGCTCGCCTGCCCCTCAATCCTTCTCTGAAATCCGGTTTCCCGTCCGCAACATGCCCGAACGCAAACCCAGGACGCCCCCGCCCGCCGCGGAAGCCGCCGCCGGCGGACAGCCCGAGGTGATCGTCGACTTCCTCTTCGATCACGGGCTGTTTCACGTGGCCGTGGCCAACGTCGGGGAAGCGCCGGCCTACCTGGTTTCGGTGAAGTTTGACAAGGAGTTCCGCGGGCTGGGCGGAACGCGGGACGTGTCCTCGCTGCCGCTGTTTCGCCGGATCAAGTTCCTCGCGCCCCACAAGCGGATCGAGACCTTTCTCGACACCAGCAGGGCCTACTTCCAGCGCGGCGAACCGACCCGCCTGACCGCCCTGATTTCCTTTCGCGATGCGCGCCGGCGATTGTACGAGCGTAGCATCACTCACGACCTGAGCATCTACAAAGACGTGGCCTATGTGGTGCAACCGGCGGGAATGAATTCGCCTGTCATTCCTCCGCCGGTCCCCTCCCAAGCCCCGCCAATGACCGGAGACCCAAACTATGGCAATCATTAGAGAGAGACCCTATTCGAACTTCAACTTCCTCGTGGATCTCGGCACGGGCAACACCGACGGTCCGGAGGCCGGCTTCGAGGAAGTCATCCTGCCCGAGGTCTGGCTGGACGTGATTGAATACCGCAACGGCAACGAGAAGGAAAACTCCGTGCGCAAGCTGACCGGCGTCGACCACTGCGGCAACGTTGTGCTGAAGCGGGGCGTGATCGGCTTGCTGAATCTTTACCAGTGGTACAACCAGATCCGGAACGGCGACCAGAATGCGCTGCGCACCGTCACCATTCAGCTGCGGAACGAAGATCGCACCGCCGTCGTCCAGACCTGGGTGCTGCTGCGGGCGCGCGCCGTCCGGCTCCGCTGGGGTCCGCTCCAGGCCAAGGGCAAGGACATCGCGGTGGAATATCTGGAGCTGGCCTGCGAGCGGCTGGAAATGGAATAGGCGAACCGGTGTGGCGCCGGCGCCACGAAATCCACGCGACCGGCGACTTCCGCGATGTCAGCGAATTGATCGAGAAAATCTCCGGGCGCGGCGGGCGGCGACCCGGTGGCAGCGTGATCCTAGCCGGAGGCTTAGGACGGGCGATCACCGGTCGGTGGCATAGACACGGAACCCGCCCCAAGCGCCCGCCGGCGGCTTGGGGAAATCGCGATAATCGTACAACCGAGTGGACTGGCTACTTGCTCGCCTTCGGCTGCAGTTTTGCGAGGTCGGCTTGAGCTTTGTCCAATTTCGCCTGCAGGTCGGCGGCGTTGGCCTTGGCGTCCTTTAACTGCGCCTGGAAGTCGGCCGCGTGAGCGTTGGCGTCCTTTAACTGCGCCTGGAGCTTGGCCGCTCCGGCCTTGGCGTCATTCAACTGCGCCAGGAGTTTGGCCGATCCAGCCATGGCTTCATCCAACTGCACTTGGAGCTTGGCCGCTCCGGCCTTGGCGTCATTCAACTGCGCCTGGAGTTTGGCCGCTCCGGCCTTGGCGTCCTTTAATTGCGCCTGGAGCTTGGCGGATCCGGCCTTGGCCTCGTCCAACTGCGCCTGGAGCTTGGCCGCTCCGGCCTTGGCGTCGTTCAACTGCGTCTGCAACTGGGCCGTCTGGTCCTGGGTCTGGGTCAGCTCAGTCTGGGTTTTTGCAACTCGAGCGTTGAGGGTGTGAACCTTGGTGCCGAGTGTAGCGGCGACAATTACAAGCGCGACTGCGAGAAGTCCGATAACGATTGCCGCTGTGGGGCTCTTTTTTTGAGGGGGAGATACCGATGCATCAGTCATTGTGGGGCGGGTTTATTGCCGTTCTGGAAGAACAGCATCTCGGCTATAGTCCTTCTCTCGAAGGGCACAAGCCAAGATTGCGCGCCTGGCGTCTTCCCTGTTCCCCCCCCGAGGCGGCGGCAGTGCGCGCGACAAAAGGAAGCCACCTCCAAGCCTCCGCGTTCACACGGTGAGTTCGACGATCCAGACCGCCTGCCACTCGACTTCGTGGCGCCAGACGCGCGGCGGAGGGTAAGCGCGTCCGGTCTCGGGATCATACTCCTGCGGCATCTCGCCGTTGTGGATCGCCCGCAGCTGTTCGATCATCGCCTCGTCGGCGGGGTGCGCCAGGCGCAGGCTGGCGCGCGCCGGCGGCCGCTGGCCGGCCAGGCGCAGCGGGTAACTCACCGCGAAGGCGAAATGGTCGAGGATCCGCCGCTGCACGTGATGCCATTCGGGGGCATCCGCCGCCGGCCACGGATCCGGCACCAGCGGCTCGGGCGGATCGTTGGGTGTGCCCCAAGCAGTCTCCCTGCCGCGGCTGCGGATCACAGCCGGCGCCTCGCATATGCCCCAGTCCCTCATACCACCCGCCGTTTTGCCAGCCCGCCGGGTCCGTGCCTAGCCCAAAATGGCGATGCTGGCGGGCCGGCCCGTCGGCCCACCGCTTCCCTTCATTTCCTCAATATCAATCTCCGCCGCCTGACCTCATTTGCGCATTAGTTCCGCACGTCGTAAAAGAACTCGTGCGTTTCATCGCCGGTCTTGACCAGGATTCTCAGCCGCTGGCCGCTGGACAAATCGGACGGCTTTAGACGCACGACACCTTTGATGGCTTGCCCTGGGGCGATCAAATATTGGTCCAGCACCAGCATCAATCCGGCATCGGCGAGCAGTTCGCCACTCCGGAGATCGATCATTCTCTTCCCAAACTGCGCGACGCTGCGGTACGCCTCCCTCTCTTCGGGACCCTGATTTGCTGCTCCTGGCACAATGCCCAGCGGCTCCTGGAATTCTAATGAGGCTAGGCCGGCCTGGCGGTCGATTTCGCCACAATACTCCTCGTACGTGAGGATATGGATCGGGCGGCCGTCCGCGGTCGCGGTGATGTCACCGCGCGACAAGCTCATCGTCTGATCTCCGCCGTTGCGGACCACCACGAGGAAGGCCGGAGGGATGAGATCATTAAGATCCGTCTTGTAGGTCGGGGTCAGCAGCCAGACGGCCACCGTGTTTCTCTTCACCGATTGCAGCCACGGCCTCCCCTGTGCGAAGCCTAGTGTGGCCCCGTTCTCCTGGGAGACCGACAGGGTGCGCGTGGTCGTGCAGCCGCCCAGAACCAGGATAGCGAAAGCTGCGAGCACGCATGCTTTCACAGTATTCATCGCAGCTCCTGTTTACCAACAGGACGCGTGGACGTCAATGACTGTGCCCTACCGTCCGAGCTGCGGCGCTACGTACCGCACGCGTTACCGCTTCACTTGGTTTGCGCTGCCGTGTCTTGAAGCAGCCACGCAGCCCGGCAACTGGGAATGTTACGATCCTCGATTTTGCAGCTTGCGGAGTTCCTCCAGGATGCCGTTGAGTCGGCCGCCGATTTCCTTCAGCCGATCGTCGAGTCGGTCGCCGATTTCTTTCAGCCGATGGTCGAGCCGGTCGTCGAGTTCCTTCAACCGATGGTCAATCTTGCGGGTCCCGAGCGAAGCGATGATGCCGGCCAGGATGATCGACGCGCACAAGCAAATGACGCTGATGGTGTTCATAGTGAATCGTTCCGGGTCTCGTATCTGGTTCAGTGCCGCCAATGAAAGAAGGCAGTGGGGCCAGGTTTTTGATATTTCAATCACGCCCCGAAGCAAGGGCATGGCGCAGCGCTGTTTTCGGTGATGGACGGCTGTTGAAAGATTTCAAACCTCACCCCATTGGCCCCCCTATTTGCCGCTCGGCGAGCAGGCGAACTTCGGTGGCGCGGTTGGTAGATCGATTACACGGGATCGATACGTCGCAGAATACGGCGACCGTGCTCGGTGTAATAACGATGCACGTCGCGGACGCCATCGCGCGCGAGAAACCGCACCTCGAGCGTTTGTGGCTGCCCGTGTTTGTCCGGGCGATACGGATAGAGGATGAATTGTAGACCACGCGCGTCAGCGAGCTCGGGCTCTTTCTGGACCCTCACCGGGTCACCATCGAGAGTTATCGTCGCTTCGGGGCAATCCTCGCCACGGTTGTCGATGACGAGAATAATGGGATGGCCAGCCGGTATATCGCGCTCTACCTCCTCGCGCGTGAAGCAGAGCAGGTCACCGCGGGCGTGCGTGCGGTATGGGATCTGCCCCGGGTCGACGGGCGGAAAATAGAGGCAGTCAAACCTTGCATCAGATGGGAAAAGATAGGGTCCGCGAGCGCGCCTGCGAATGCTGGAAAGCTCGGCTTCGGCTGCTTTAGCGCGGCGTTTTGCCGGCTGTTCGAGCAGCCAGAGCACGATCGCTCCGGCGATTGCACCGAGAATGGCCGCGATGATCTCCTTCATCCAAGCAAGCATCGGCTACACGGACAACTTTCTCAATCATTGATTCTAACCACGTCTCGACCTGCCCCTCAACGTCGAGAACGGCGGCGAATCACCGGAAGCCGGGATAATTGTCTGAGAGTTTTTCATGGCGGGTGGCGACGCGGCGGAGGCGTTTGATCCGGGCGAAGAAATTTTCCGCGGTCTGACGCTGGCGGTGGAGGCGCGGCTGAACCGGGTGGGCCTTCGTCGGCCAATCATGGCATACCCACAGAGCCGCCACCGCCCTCCCGGCCGTCCCAGGGCGGCGGGAGCCTCCCGGCCGGCTTCATGGCCGGACGCCCAACCGGGCGGCCGCCTCGAATTCGGCCCGCGCTTCGTCCGGCCGGCCGAGCGCCCGCAGGGCGACGCCCAGGTTGTAGTGCGCGGTCGCGTTATCCGGCTGCAGCCGGATCGCGGCCTCGCATTCGGTCATCGCCTCGGCGATCCGGCCGATGCCCAAAAGCGCCACCCCGAGATTATCGTGCGCCTCGGCATCGGCCGGACTCAGCCGTACGACCGCTTCAAAGTGCGGCACGGCCTCGGCGTTGCGGCCTTCCTGGATCAGCGCCCTTCCCAAGTTGAAATGAATGTCCGCGAAGTTGGGGTTCAGGCGCAAGGCTGCGTCGAAGTGCGCGATTGCCTCGGCCACCTGGCCGTCCTCGAACAGCATGCTGCCCAAATTGAGGTGGGCCAGCCAGCACTGCGGGTTTCGCTCCAGGGTGGCCGCGTAGAGGGTCTGCACGTCGCGATAGATCCGGCACTGCCGCCAGGTCAACGCGCCCAGGACGCAAATCACCCCTGCCGCCACGCCCGCGCGCCACACCGCCCCCGTCCCCGGGAGGCTGCGGACTTTGCCGGCACCAGGCGAAGACAGGACTGCCGCCGCCGCCAGGGCGATCGGCCCGAGCATGGCCAGATACTGAAAGTGGTCGGCCACATAGGAAAAGATGAACGGATAGATGTCGAAGAAGCCGAGCGCCGGAAACAGCGTGCCGCAAAAATACAGGAACGCCGCCAACGGCCCCCGCCTTCCCTTGCGTGCCATCCACCCGAGCGCCCCCGCCAATACCAGCAACCCCGCCGGAAACAAATACAGCCCCCGCGCCCCGGCGCTCACCTCCCAGCGCGGATAAATGAAAATCAGCCTGGCGGGCCAGACCAGCTTGCCCAGGTAGAACCACACGGCCCGTCCCGCCAGCAGGCACCGTTCGATGACAGTCAAGTCAGACCCCAGCCCGGGCGCCCCGATGATATAGGTCCGCTCCACCCAGGCCGTGAAAAGGCCGGCCGTCACTCCCAAGGCGAACCAGGGCAGCAGCGGCACCACATCCTCCCGCCACGACAGGCGCCCGCGCCGCCACCAAAAGACGACGAGCAGCGCCGCCGGCAGGGTTGCCGTCACGCTCTTCGTCAACAAGGCGAGGACGAACAGTCCGGTCGCCAGCCAATAACGGCCTGGCCGGGCGGGCCCTCTCCGGCCTTCGCCCCGCGAAGCCGGACCGTCCGCGGAATCCTTCCACCTCAGGTACGCCAGCGCCCCGGCCAGATAGAACACCGCCGACAGCGTGTTCTTCTGCTCCGAGATCCAGGCGACCGATTCCACGCAGACCGGATGCAGGGCAAAGATCATGCCTCCCAGCCATTCGACTCCGGCGTACCGCCTCCGCTCACGGCCTGCGGCCACCTTCTCGGAGTCGAATGCCCTGAGCGAAGTCGAAGGGCTGGTTTCCCCGTGGATCAACCGGCGTAAAACCGCCACGAAAAGGCACGCCGCGGTCGCGTGGAGCAAGATGTTCAGCAGATGGTATCCCGGCGCCGCATCGCCCCACAACCGGTGCTCCAACCAGAACGCGCTGTGCAAAACCGGATAGTACTGCTGCGTCGTCCCAACCTCGAACCAGATCCGCCAGAGCCCGGGCAGTGACTGAAGCTCCGGCTTCGTCACGTGCGCGTTATCGTCCCAGATGAATCCACCGCTGACCGCCGGCAGGTAGGCCACAACCACCATCAGCAGGATGGCCGCGCCCATCGTGTAGCGTTTCCAATTCATGGTCCGGGCCCTTTCTTTCAGATCCAGACCGACTCTTCAAGCGGCTCGATTTTCCGGAGCCAGCTCACGCGGACTAGGGTGTGTCTTCAAACCGCAAACAGCCTCCTAAATGAACCTCTAACTGCTGCGGCACGTAGCGCGGTGTTTTAACCCGCGCTCCTCCGCCCAGCGCAGGCTGATGCGCTGCGCTACGCCTGCCAGCCTCCCAACTTCGCAGTACAGGACAGTTTGAAGACACGCCTTTGCTCTGGCCTGTCTGCAAACCCCCAACTGCTCCGCCGTCCTTGCCGCCCCGTCCCGGCTCGCTCCGCCGTTTTTCCCCTCAATCACCCATCCGCTGGCCGGTGAGTTAGGACCACTTCTTGAGGTAGCACCGCCTCCGCTTGTGCTGGCGGGTGTCGTAGTATTTCCAATGGCTTTGGACCTTGATGTTATCCTCCAGCTCGATGTTGCTCTCGGCCGAAACGATGCCATTAGCGATCGCCGATCGGTTCATTTCGGTCATCAGCAGAGCGTCGGCGCCCTTGTCCTGAAGGTCCGGCCGGATGGCTCCCAGGTACAGGTCGATGGACTTGGGCTTGCGCATGGCCGCCAGCAGGTGGATGAAACCGAAGGGGAACAGCCGCCCCCGGGCCTTCTGCAGGGCCCGCGACAGCGAGGGCATGCCGATGACAAAGCCGGCCACCCGGCCGTTCGCGTCGAGCAGGATCTTGGTGTAGTCCGGCTTGATGAACGAGAAGTACTGCTTCACGTACATGTCGATCTGCCGGTCGGTCAGCGGCACGAAGGCGTAGAGCGGCGCAAAGGCCTGGTTCAGCACCCCGAACAACTCCCGGGCGTAGGGCAGCATCTGCTTGGCGCTCTTCGCCTCCAACGCCCGGACTCCCAGCTTCTGCTTGACGATCCGCTCCACCCGCTCGGCCTTCGCCGGGAGCTGGGTCGGAATCATGACCTCGAACTCCAACCAGTCCGCGTCCTTGACGTAGCCCAGTGACTCCAAGTGCTTGGGATAGTACGGATGGTTGTAGATGGTGGCCAGGGTGCCCAGCTCGTCGAAACCCTCGATCAGCATGCCCTCGTGGTCCATGTCGGTAAAGCCCAGCGGCCCGTGGAGGCCGGTCATGCCTCTTTCCCTGGCCCACTGCTCGACCGCTCCGAACAAAGCGCCGACCACCTCAAGGTCATCGACAAAGTCGACCCAACCGAACCGGGCGTACTGGTTGCCCCATTTCTCGATGTACCGGTGGTTGATGATGCCGGCAATGCGCCCGGCGATCTTCCCATCCTGGTAGGCGAGCCAGTAGCGGGCGTCGCAGTACTCAAAGGCCGGGTTCTTGTCGCGCCGCAGGGTGTGGAGCTCGTCGAAGATCAGCGGCGGCACCCAGCAGGGATGGTTCTTATACAGTGAAAAGGGGAACCGGATGAACTGCTTCAATTCCTTGCGGGACGAAACTTCCTTGACGAATGTTTTCACGCCATGGGTCATGTCACCGGGGCTGTTCGTCGCTCGGAGAGCTCGGGAAAGAGGAACGCGGTCGTGCTGAGCAGCATCGCGGCGAGGAATTCGGCTGCTGAGCAGAAGAAAAGGAGGATGCACGCGGTCTGCATGGCGGGACCGTGCTCCCGGTACCCGAAGGCCGGGCCGGTGAGGCCACACGCCAACAGGAAAGCGAGGAACGCCAGAAGACCGAGAACGGTGGTGGAGAGACCCCTGCGGTCCGTGGCCCGAATGGCAATGAACACGAGCAGCGTTGCAGCGAGAAGGTCCAAGGCAACGATCCACCAAAACACGGGAACGGCTCTCTGTGGCGTGGCCAACAGGAAGGTGTCGGCCTTGACCGGCGGAACCACGCCTGCGGCTACCACGAGGGCTACCGCGACCAGCAGGGCGGCACAGGTCAGGAGGGAACGGCGGCAGAACTTGAAGGACACCGCCGGCGGGGTTACCCGCCCCGCCAAAACGGCCCCGGCGAAGATCCCGCAACAGCCGGAAATCAACATGGGAAGCCCCTGCTCCAAGACCGTGTGAGGCTTCTCCCTCAACGCCATGAAGACGAACATGACCATCAACGGCGCAGTCATGGCGACCAGGGTGGGCCATTTCGCCCCGAGCCCGCGGCTCCCCTTTGGCGCGACGCAGAACTGGCAGAAGGCAAGATACAGAGCCACGGCGAGAGACCCGGCCACGATTTCCTTGATCGAGGTTCTTCCGCGGACCTCAAAAGGCTCCGCTCCGATGATGAACATAGCTGGCGCAAGGAGTCCAAGAACGAGGGAAAACGAAACTTTTTTCATAGGCCACAAGCCCTGACTTCAGAATTTTTGCAGTCAGAAATCGAATACGGCTGCCCAGCTTCGGCGTCAAGCAACGGTCCCGGTTCGGGAGAGACACCATCCCGTTGAATCCGCGAGCCGGCTCCGCGTGCCGCAAGGCGTAACCGGCACAATCTTTGCCAGAGAGCAACTCGGTCGGTACTACATGCCGGCAGTGACAATTCGCTTCGCCGGGTCGTGAGACGTTCCGGCGCTCGGGACTTGCGCCAGCTTTGCGTCGTGGAAAGATATCGACGGCAAGGTCACAAGTCGATTGGAGCCTCTTGCCGATATATTGGCGATCATTTCGCGCGCTGCTCCGTAGAGGATGCTAGCTCCATTTATAGCAACAAGCCGCGGCATTTCATCCTCCGGCACTTGCGGACTGACGTCGAATATTCCGACGAAAACGACGGTTCCCTTGGAAATTTCTTTTTGCTCGTGGCGGACCGAAAACTTAACGGTAAGTTCTAGCCGCCAATTCCGGGGATTCGCAGTATTAGGACCCATTGCAATCGACGCTGTCGCCTCTACGCCATGCGGGTCGGGAACAACTTCCTCAATCGAGGAAAACTCCAGCTGCGAGATGTAGTGACGTCTAAGCTGAAAGAAGGGGGGATTCGGCATCTTTTTTATTGCTCGACCCAGCTGAAAAAGTGTCGGGCTGGGCATGAGGAGCGGTTGATAATCGCAGGATCGGTGTGCTTACGTTGTAGCGAGGTACCGGTGTTAAGGGCTGAGCGCGCTTGGCAGGAATCTTATAGTGAAATTTCAATAGCGGATACTCCTCCCATGTGGCAGTCACTTCCCTCGGTCTCACATGAAAGCAGAACTCTGCATCGACGGCCGAACAGATCTTGATCATGGAATCCAACGTAAAATTCGAGGTCCCACGCAAGATCTTCGAAACGTAAGGCGGCTCTACCTGCATTCGTTCTGCAAGTGTCGTGGGAGTAATTTCCTTCGCAGCCATTCGCGCTACAATCTGCTCGGTAAACTCCAGAATCGCCCGTTCCAATTTATAGCGATGCCCGCGTCTTGCCGAAGCAATCAATCTGCCGATTCGCTCTGTGATCTTATTCATGTGACAATCCGCACCTGGTTACTAGCCCGGGCTGACATGTAGCGGAGCTTCCAAGATACGGCCGTAGCAATGTCTTCTCTAAGTCGATTCGGTTTCGGTTTGGAAAAGCCGTTAACACAAATTATCACGCTGTTGGCATCGTAGAACCATAGGACACGATTGCCGTCTTTCGTCTTGAATTCAAAAATCCTGTGTTTCCTATCAACGCACCGTGACTTACGTTTTTCATTGATGATGGGTCCTTGAGTAGCAACGTACTCCAACACCGCTATCAAAGTTTGGTAGGAATCCTCATTGGATTGCTGAAGATCTTCAAGAAAGTCGACCACAGGGAACGAGTCATTTTCACCGATGGCATAGATCCTGAATCGAGGCGAGAGGATCTCCGGGAACAGGAGGGAAAGTTCAATTGCCATCAGTGAACCTATAGGTTAAGCTGGAGTCAACTAGAACTGTACCCTTTCTTTCTAATGCCTAGATCGCAAATTTCACAACATTCTTATTCCAAAGGATTCCGGAAGCTCGCAAACGAATAAGGCCGCCGTCTTCGGTCTGACGAAGAGCAATTTCGCGCGCGGTGGTTCCAGAAAAGGAATCACATGGGGGGATGTCCCCACCCTTGGCCTATACCGACGGGTTTTTTGTTGGCGGGGAAGTTCATTGGAAGTATTCGCAGAGAATAGATCGTAGTTAACATCAGATGCGTTTAACGCTTCATTACAGAGGACCGCTGCGGGCAAATGGGGGGCCCGAGCACAAGCACGATATTCGTGAGCATTTCCATGCCCAGTTAGCTGGACTCTGGAATCAGAAGCCGTTGTCTGAGTCGCTAGGCTTCCTCCAGCCGCGACAAGGACCAGGCAACTACTCACTTCTCCGGCCGCTAGGTGCGTTCACTTTCGTTCCTCTGATTACCGCAGAAATGAATGCCCTTGCTGAATTGTCGATCACGCTCCTTCGACCGGAGTCCCCCGGCGGTCTCCTCACGCAGGGTGGAGACATCGACAACCGTCTGAAGACGCTCTTTGACGCTCTGACGATGCCCCGCCATCCAAATGCGCTTCCATCGGGCGGCGCCCCGAAACCCGACCAAGCACGTTTCTTCTGTTTGTTGGAAGATGATAATTTGATCGTGAGCTTGTCCGTTCGAACCGAACAGCTTTTGGAGCCGGTCAACGACAAGTCTCTCGTGGACGCCATGATTTTTGTCCAGACCCGCGTCACCCGAACGACAATAGGCAACCAAGACTTCGTATAGGATAGTATGCCCCACAGTTACGAGGAAATTAGAGGCGCCGTGTTCGATGCTCTTTTAGGCCGTGATCCACTTCGCGGCGTTCCGTCGAGTTTTGACCACTTACTATTGGCGCGGATGCAAAAGATGACATGGGGCGGACAGTGAGGGCGCGAGGCGCCAAGCTGCCCGCGCCCTCGGCCGTCAGCGGCAGAGCCTGGCCCGGGAGCGGGTGCGGTTGATCCTCCAGGGCAAGAGTGCGGCCCTGCTCCGCGGGCATTCCTTGCCGCAGGACTGGTGGGAGCCCAAGGTGCTGCCCGGTTTAGTGACGACACTGCCCGCGGAGTTGCCCGCCCAGCTGGCCATCTGGCAGCGCGTGCTCCTGAGCATCGACGCCGAGTTGTCCGCGCTCACGGTCCAGTTGCAGCAAGCCGCACCCGCCGGACTGCCCCTTGGGCTCGGGCCGATGACTTGGGAGTCGCTCACCCGCGAGGTCGGCGACTGGCACCGCTTCCGCAACCGCCGGCAGGTGGCGAGCTACACCGGGCTGTGTCCGAGTGAGCACTCTTCCGGCCAGTCCCGCCTGCAAGGATGCATCAACCGACACGGCAACCCCCGGCTGCGTCACCTGCTGATCGAGGCCGTCTGGCGGCTGCTCAAGTTCCAGCCGCACTATCGCGCCATCGCCAAGTGGCACGCCGCCCTCACGGCGCTGCGCCTGAGCGGGGCCCGCAAGAAAAAGATCGTCGTCGCCATCGCCCGGCAACTGGCGGTGGACCTCTGGCGGCTGGCCACCGGCCGCACCACCGCGGCAGCCCTTGGCTTGCAAGTTAGCCCCTGACTTCGGAGCGGCGGGTCGCCCGCCCTGACCCCTGGGTGTGCTAGGTCACGCCCGTGCGCAAAGATGGGGCGGCCTGTCACTCCTTCGCGCCGACTTGAATCGATCATGATGCGCTGCGCCCCCAAGACGCACGCGCGGATAGCAGGCTAAGGCCCGGTCGTTGCACCGACGCCGCTCGCGAAGGAGCCGCTTCAATTCCACTCCGTGCTTCCCAAACACAAACCGCCTTGAAGAAGGCTTGACCTCCACGGCCCCATAGCAGGGGTCAGGCTCTAGATATTTCAATCGCGCACCTAAGCAAGGGCATGGCGCGGCTCTGTTTCCGGTGATGGACGACCGCGGAAAGACCCAAAACCTGATCTCACTCGCTACCGCCCGCAATGCCGGTTGAGCAAACAGAGCCTGCGCCACGATTTGGAATTGGAAAATGCTATACACTCCGGCGGCCGGCGCCTAATAATCGCCTGCTCCTCTCATTTCCCCCGGCGCGCCTTCCCGGTACACGGCCCGCGCACCCCTTCATCGCGGCGCTGATGCCCCCGCCTCCATCCTCCATCCCGCCCCATCGCTTATGAGCCCGGATCACCCAATGCCCCGCGTTCAGGCGCACAAGTTGGCCCGGCTGGCGTTGTTTGGGTTCATCCTCATCTTCGTCATCGCCCGCGTATTCGTGCTCCTGATCATGTCGCATCAGATTCCGAATCTCTATTTCTTCATGCAGGGCACCCATGTTCATCATTTGAACTACGGGATTTTTTTGCTGGCGGCGGTCGGAGGGTATAGCGTGTTCTGCCGGCCCGTGGGGCGGACGGCGGAAATTGTCGCGCTGGCTTACGGCGTCGCGATGGCGCTCACGTTCGATGAATTCGGCATGTGGCTGCACCTGGGGGGAAGCTATTGGCAGCGGGCCAGCGTGGATGCGGTGATTGTCATCGCAGCTTTGTTTGCCCTGTTCGCCTATGCGCGGTCGATCGCCCGCTTTGAATCGCATCACTTCTGGGCCTTCGTCATTTTGCTCGCGGCGCTCGGCGGTTTCGGCTGGGCCGTAGTCACCGCCGGCAATCGCGTGGGCGATCTGGTTGGGCCCAAGCTTCACGAATTGGAGGAGTCGTCGTCACCCTGACCTGCCCCGCGTCCGACTGGGCCGGGCCGTGGCGGATCTGCCCCGCAAAGCCGGGTGGCAGAAGCCAACGGAGTCAGGTTTCAGATCTTTCAATCACGCACCGCAGCACGGGCATGGCGCGGCACTGTTTCCGGTGATCAACGGCCGCTGAAAGATTTAAAACCTGACCACATTGGCCACCCCGCCGATGGCGCAATCGCGACGGCTTGTTTCGCCCACTTCAGCGCTGACTCATTATGGGAGAAACGTTCCGCTATCTGCGGCATCAATTTGCTCGGTTTCCACTTCTTAATCAGGTAGTCGGCCGGGCTGTCCAAAAATTGGCGCGCTTCGCGGCCAGAGTCGGACAACCAAGCGCAATGCGTTCCGCATCGCAGATGCCGGCCTCATCGGTCTCACGCAGCTCCGGCTTGGTCTGGGGCATCAGTATCGGGGCGCCCTGCGTGCCGAACCGCTGGTCATGGCCGACGGAATTGAGCATCCGGTCATAGGTCGCCGCCACCAGCCACCGGCCCATGCCTCGGTCGCCAAGGAGCATCGAGCAAACAGCCAGTTCGTGGGCTAATTCAAACCCTGCGAAGGCCGAGCTATGTTGCATGACAAGCGACGCGTTCGCAAAGTCTTTAGCCGTGTGCAGCCCGCCCTCGTTAACGATTTCACGAATGCGCACATTACGTTGATGATCGTTGGAGCTGACTGCTTTCAGCTCCGCCTCAGACAATTTGTTCCAACTTGCCCGGACCGCCTGGTCTGCACCGACGATCTTTTGGACCTCCGCATTGTCGCTCGCATTGCCGGCCGCCTCCCTTGCCTCCGCGGGGTTTCGCAGCACGGATTGGACAACCTTGGGAGCTGGATCGAGCGGGAAATCGTCGCTTCCGGGGTTGTGGGCAGCGAACCCGTGGACGTCGAGTCGCATCGGGCGGCCGAGCGTTAGCAGCAGCGAATCCCAGCTTTCGGCCACGAATTTCTCAACCTCGCGGTTGTTCTTTGCGGCGGCTGCGAGCATAAGTTCATAACGCATCCGCGCGGAGCGGTATTCATTGATCGGCCCGCTCACAAGATTAGCCGCCCGAAAGAAATCATCGCCGGACGCAAGTGTGTTGCTTTCCACCAGGCGGACGACTTCTTGGTGAAATTTTGGGCTGAACTCTGGGTACCTGTTTTCCTTCGGGGCACGAGCCTCGAGTTCAGCGAGGCTTGCCACGGGCAGGGGTACTGGTGAGTCGGCTGCGAAAGCTCTCGACGAAGTCCATAACGCGGCGGCCAGAATCAACAGTGGTAGACAGCGCATAAGGGAACCGGGATGGTACCCTCCATTTTGTACGGCTCAACTAATTAATACGTTCTCGAAACTCGCGACGCCCCCTTATAAAACCCTGATAAACCCTCACCGCCCCGTCATGTTAGAATTCCGCCTGCCACTCACCGCGTTCCGCCGTCACGGCCGCCATCGATTTCTGTAAGCGTGGTCAAGGTCCGTCTCCCCTTCTGGGGACCAGCGGGCTTCTCCTACGATCCTCCAAAAATCCCGCTCTGTCACCTCGTCAAGATCAGGCAGCCCTGCCGGCTTCCCGCCATCGGCGGACCTGCCGAACCGTCCTGTCAGCCATAGGCTGGGCGACGGCGGAAGCCCAACGGGCGAAGGATGGCGCCCCCACGGGAATCGAACCCCGATCGGGATTCCCCTAGACGTTAACGATCAGCCGCGAGGGCCGAAGGCCCGAGTTGGCTGTGTGGCGCGTTAGGCATTCTTGTCTTTCCGCTCAAGGAGTTGATCGGAGAGGTCAGCTGACTTGTCTCTGGGTTCCGAATCGAACGTGAGAAGTCGAGCCAACGGGCCGGCAAAGAGCGTCGCAGCAAGGCCGACGACAAGACCTAGCCACGCATAAAACTGAAAAACGCCCACGAGATTGTCTTGCAGCGTCGACGCACCAGCCAACGCGTGCACTTTCTGAATCTGAAACAGCGCAACCGGGCATGTAGCGAGCAAGTAAAGCCCGACGAGTCTCACGATGAGGGTGGGAGTTTTCATATGTTTGCCTAACAGTGTGGTTATCCTACGAGCCGTGTACGCCATCCCTTCGCATGTTTCAACCAATTCGAATCAGAAAGTGGAGGCGGGCGCCTCCACGGGAATCGAACCGCGACTTGGATTCACCTCACGTCACGTCTGGGCTCAGTCGAACAGGGGCTGGTGCACCCAGCGCCGGCCGGAAAAGAGGCCGCGATCGCTCAATTTCAGATCGGGGATGACGAGCAGGGACATGAAGGAGAGGGTCATGAACGGAGCGTCGAGCCGGGAACCGAGCCGCTTGGCGAGCGCGTCAAGGGCGAGATAGCGCCGCGCCACGGCGTGGCCCTCGCCGGTCGCCATGAGGCCGGCGATCGGCAGCGGCAGCACTTCGCGACGGCCCGCTCCGACCACGCTGAGCCCGCCCCGTTGCGCGATGACGAGGTTGACCGCCGCCGCCAGGGAGGCGTCATCCGCGCCCACGGCGACGATGTTGTGCGAATCGTGCGCCACCGACGAGGCAAGGGCGCCGGCCTGCAAGCCAAAACCCCGCACGAAACCCACCGCCACGGGCGCCCGGGGCACATAGCGGTTGACGACGGCGAGCTTGAGCACGTCGCGCGACGGGTCGGCCACGGCGCGCCCCGCGACCACCCGGGCGTCCAGGCGGCGGTGCCGCGTGACCAGTTGGCCGTTGAGGGCCTCGATGACGTTGAGCCGGCCGGGTCCGGCCGCCACGGCAAAATCCTCCGGCCGGCGCGGCTGGGCGCGGAAATGGTTGACCACCTCCACGGGCTGGCGCGGCAGGAGGCAGCGGCCGTTTGCCGCCACGAGCCGGCCATCCAGATAAGTGCGCAGGACCCGGAACCGCCTCCAACCGTCGACCACGATCAGGTCCGCCGGGTCGCCTTCGCGCAGCAGGCCGACCGGAAGGCCGTAGTGCCGCACCGGGTTTACCGAGGCGCAGGCGAGTACGTCGAAACGGTTGGCGCCGGACGCGAGGGCGCGCCGGACATGCGCATCGAGATGCTGGACGAGCAGCCGGTCGGGATGGAGGTCGTCGCAGCAGAACATGCACTGCGCGGGGTGCGTCTTCAGCAACGGCACCAAGGCGGCGAAGTTTTTCGCGGCCGAGCCCTCCCGGATGAGAATCCGCATGCCGGCGGCGATCTTGTCCTTGGCCTCGGCCAGGGTGAAGCACTCGTGATCGGTCGAGATGCCGGCGGCGGCGTAGGCGGCGGCGGTGGCCCCGCGCAAGCCGGGAGCATGGCCGTCCACCGGCTTGCCCTGGCGCCGGGCGGCGGCGATTTTCGCGAGCAGGCCGGGTTCCCGCGCGAGCACCTCGGGGAAGTTCATCACCTCGGCGAGATAGTAGATGGCGGGCTGGGTGAGCAGGCGGGCCACGGTGCGGGCGTCGAGCGCCGCCCCGGCCGTCTCCCAAGCCGTGGCCGGCACGCAGGAGGGCGCCCCGAAATGAAACTTGAACGGCGTGCGGCGTCCGTCCGCGATCATGTAAGCCACGCCGGCCGCGCCGAGAACGTTGGCGATCTCGTGGGGATCGGAGACGGTCGCGACCGTCCCGTGCACGACCGCCATCCGGGCGAACTCGGATGGCGGCAGCATGGAGCTCTCGATGTGGATGTGGGCGTCGACCAAGCCCGGCAGGATCAGGCCGGCCCCGCGGGGATGAGGATCGCGGACGATGCGGCGGATGACGCCATCGGCGAACTCCACGGTTCCGGGGTACTCGGCCCGGTTGCAGACGTCGACGATCCGACCGGACAGGCGTTGGACTCTCATGGGCGCCCTCCGGGGTGGCCCGCATCCATTATACGCTCAGTTGTCATCGCCGTCGCTGGATCGCCCAAAACACCGCCTCCGCCGTCGCGGGTGAAGCGAGCGTCACTTCGCCGCCGGGCGCGCCGGACGCCGCCACCGCGTCGCGGATCGCCTCCCGCACCGAAATGGCGAGCATGAATGGCGGCTCGCCCACGGCCTTGCTGCCGTGGATCACGCCCGGCTGCGCCGCGTCGGGCAGCAGCGTGACGTGGAACTCGAGCGGCGCGTCGCTGAACGCCGGAATCTGATACGTGCTCGCGCTGTGCGTGGTGAGCCGGCCCTCGTGGTCCCAGAGCAGCTCCTCGCGCGTCAGCCAGCCCATGCCCTGCACGAAGCCGCCCTCGATCTGCCCGCGGTCGACGCCCGGGTTGAGCGATTCGCCGGCATCCTCCACGATGTCCACGCGCCGCACGCGGTGCGTCCCGGTGTAGCCGTCGACCTCCACCTCGGTCACCGCCGCTGCACCGACGTAGTAGTAGAACGGCCGGCCCCGGGCCGTCGTCCAGTCCCAGTGGATGTCCGGCGTGCGGTAGAACCCCGTGGCCGCCAGGCTCACGCGGCGGACGTAGGCCTTGCGGCACAACTCGGCGAACTCAAGGCGCACGTCCGGCGCACTCCTGGCAAAAACCTGGCCGTCCGCGAAAACGAGGTCGGGCGCCGTTTGCGCCCCATCCGCCGGGCCGGACTTCCCGTCCCAAGGGGGAAGCGTGCCCGCGGCCGCGCCCGACTTCACCGCCAGCATCCGCACCGCCACCGGCGCCAGCCGGTCGCGCAGGGTCGCGCAGGCCGCCGCCACCGCCGCGCCGTTGAGGTCCGCGCCGGCCGACGCCGACGTCGCCGACGTGTTCGGCACCTTGTCCGTGCTCGTGGTCATCAGCCGGATGCGGTCGGCGGGCAGGCCGAGTTCGCGCATGGCCACGCCGAGGATCTTGGTGTGCAGCCCCTGCCCCATCTCGGTGCCGCCGTGGTTCACCTGCGCCGTGCCGTCCGGGTAGAGCAGCACCAGCGCGCCGGCCTGGTTGTAGTGCAGCAGCGTGAACGAAATCCCAAACTTCACCGGTGTCACCGCCAGCCCGCGCTTGATGCGCGGGTGCGCGCGGTTCCAGTCGTCCACCGCGCGGCGCCGCTCCGCGAACCGCGCCTGCGCCAGCACCTGCCGCCAGATTTCTTCCAGGCGGTTGTCGCCGAGCTCGACGCCGTAGTGCGTCGTGTTGGTCTCGCCGCGACCGTGGTAGAGGTTGCGCGCGCGCACCACCTCCGGGGGCAGGCCCAGGCGGCGCGCGATCCGGTCCATGATCTCCTCGATCACCAGCATGCCCTGCGGTCCGCCGAAGCCGCGAAACGCCGTGTTCGACGCCACGTTGGTCTTCGCCACGCGGCCCGAGAACCGCACCGCCGGCAGGTAGTAGGCGTTGTCGAGGTGGAAGAGCGCCCGGTCCATGATCGCCTGCGACAGGTCGATCGACCAGCCGCCGTCGGCCACCAGCGCGATGTCCGCCGCCCGCAGCCGCCCGTCGCGGTCGTAGCCCACCGCAAACTTCGCCGCGAACGGATGCCGCTTGCCGGTCACGGTCATGTCCACGTCGCGGTCGAGTTGCAGGCGCACGGGCCGGCCGGTCCGCAGCGCGGCCAGCGCCACCAGCGCGGCAAACGCGTTGCCCTGCGTCTCCTTGCCCCCGAAACCGCCGCCCATGCGCGGCGCCTGCGTCACCACCTGGTGGCGCGGCCGCCCGAGCACCGCCGCCACGATCGCCTGGACTTCCGACGGATGCTGGGTCGAGGAACACACGAGCACGGAGCCGTTCTCACCCGGCTCGGCCCAGGCCGCGTGCGTCTCGAGGTAAAAATGCTCCTGCCCGCCCAGCGCGAACTCGCCGTCCAGCCGGCACGGCGCCGCCGCCAGCGCCGCCGCGCAATCGCCGCGCGCCAGCACGCGCGGCTCCGTGTGAAAACTGTTTTGCGCCACCGCCTCGGCCAGCGTGAGCACCGGCGGCCGCGGCTCGTAGTCCACCTCGACCAGCGCCGCCGCCCGCCGGCAGGCGCGCACCGACTCGCCCACCACGAGCGCGATCATCTGGCCGTGGTAGCACACCTCGCCCGCCGCCAGCAGCGGCTCGTCGGCCCGCACCGGCCCGACGTTGTTCACGCCCGGAATGTCCCCGGCCAGCAACACCGCCACCACGCCCGGAGCCCGGCGCGCCGCGGTGGCGTCGCACCGGACGAGGCGCGCCCGCGCGTGCGTCGAAAGCACCGGCCACGCCTCGAGCATCGGCCGGCGCTGCGCCAAGTCGTCCACGTAAAGCGCGCGGCCGGTCACATGGCCGGCGCCGCTCTCGTTCCGCAGGGCGCGCGAGGCGTCGGCGTCGGGCCACTTCGCGCCGTGGCCGAAATCCAGCGCGCCCTCCTGGGCCTCGCTCTGATCGCCCGCGACGAACTTTTCCCACAAGCTCACGATCAACGCCCGGCGATAGGCCGCGCTGCCGCGCACATCGTCGATCGGTTGAAACTCGGTCGCGAGCACGCCGGCCACGTCGGCCGCCGCGTCGGCCAGCCTTTTCCCTTCCAACGCGGCCTCCGCCCGGCGCGCGCGCCGCGGCAGCGCGGCCACGCCCCCGTAGGCCAGCCGCGCCCGGCGCACCACCCCCGCGGCATCGACGTCCATGCAAAACGCGGCGGCCACGGTGCTCAGGTCCAGCTCACGCCGCTTGGAAACCTTCAGAAAATCGGCGCGGCGCGTCAGCCCCGCCGCGGCCGGGTCGCCGCGCGGCAGCACGATCTCGCGGATGATCTCGCCGGGCCGGAGCACCGTCTGCCGGTAGCCGGTGAAAAACTCCGCCAGGGCCACGGTGCGCTCGCCGCGCGCCGCCGCCAGCACGAGCGTGGCGTCAAGCGCGAGCAGGACCGGCGCACTGTCGCCGATGGGCGACGCCGTGGCCAGGTTGCCCCCGAGCGTGGCCCGGCTGCGGATCTGGCGCGACCCGAACACCCGCAGCATCCGCGCCAGCGACGGGTATTCGCCGGCGAGCGCCTCCTCGATGGTGGTCAGCGGCACCGCGGCGCCGATGCGCCAGGCGGCGGGCGTCGCCGCAAGACGCGTCAGCTCCGGCACGCCCTCGGTCGAAATCAGACAGGGAAAAGTCTGGGCCTTCTTGTTGAGTTCGACGCCGATTTCCGTCGCGCCGGCGACCAGGCGCGCCCCGGGCTGCGCGCCCAGCAGGACAAACAAATCCGCGAGCGTCTCGGGACGGAAGAAGCTCCCGTCCGCCGTGGAATAGGCCAGCGCGGCCGGAGCCGCGACGGGCTTCCGCAGCCGCGCGCGAAACGGTTCGGCCGCCTCGTCCGCCGCGGCGCGGCCCGCCAGCGCATCGAGCGCGGCGTCGCGAATCGACCGGTAACCGGTGCAGCGGCAGAGGTTGCCGCAGAGCTGATCGCTGAGCTGGCGGGCGCCGGGCCCGTCGGCGCGGTGGAACGCCTCGAAGAGCGACACGACCAAGCCCGGCGTGCAATAACCGCATTGCGAACCGTAGTTGTTCACCAGGCTGGCCTGCACGGGATGCAGGTGCTCGTTCGCCGCCAGCCCCTCGACCGTCACAATCTCGCGGCCGGCCAACATCGGCAGGAGCGCGAGGCAGCTGTTGATGGCGCGGTAGGTCGGCCGGCCCGCCGCGTCGCGGTCGACCAGCGCCACGGTGCAGGCGCCGCAGTCGCCCTCGTCACAGCCCCGCTTGCTGCCGGTCAAGCCCCGGGCCCGCAGAAACTCGAGCAGCGTCGTGGTCGGCGGCACGCCTTCAACCCGAACGGTCCGTCCGTTGATGGTGAGGGTGAATCCGTTGATCAATGCGGCGGGGGACGCATTGACCGGCGGGCTGTTCATGCCTCGGAGGAAAACAGTTGAAACCCCCTCACGCAAATCAAAGCTGGGTTCCCGGCGGCGCCCTCGCAGCCGTCCCTCCCGCCCGATTCAACGATCGTGTCGCCCAACGACTTCATGCGCGCAGCCCTCAAACTGGCCGAGGACGGCATCCGTTCCGGCCGCGGCGGGCCATTCGGCTGCGTGATCGTGCGCCGCGGTGTCATCGTGGGCCGGGGCCAGAACGCCGTCACGTCGACCAACGATCCCACGGCGCATGCCGAGATCGTCGCCATTCGCGATGCCGCCCGGACGCTGGGCACCTTCCAGCTCGCCGACTGCGAACTCTACACCAGTTGCGAGCCGTGCCCGATGTGCCTCGCCGCGATCTACTGGGCGCGCATCCCGACGGTGTTTTATGGCAACACGCGCGCCGACGCCGCCGCCATCGGCTTCGACGACGACTTCATCCACCAGCAGATGCGGCTGCCGCCCGAGCAGCGCCGGCTGGCGATGACGCCGCTGCTGCACGCCGAGGCGCAGGCTGTCTTCCAGGCGTGGGCCGCGAAAGCGGACAAGGTGTGGTATTAGCCGGGACCATGCAGTTGAACCGCGATTTCTCCGGTATTCCAATAATCATTAGATGGACAATGTAGGAAGCCTGCTTGCAGGCGATTTCTCCTGTGCAATCGCGAGCAAGCTCGCTTCCTACAACTGCATCTTTCCGGATTAGCAGCGAACACAAACCCCAATTGCCAGACACTGCCGGCGCTTGCAGCCCCGGCGCAACGGCACAAGATCCATCAAGGCGGCTTCGCCCGGCCGCCCTTTCCCTTTCGGTCCGGCCAGCTCGCGTCGTGAAAACCATCGTCATCGCCATCGGCGGCAACTCGCTCATCCGGGACACCCGGCACATGAGCGTGCCCGACCAATACGCGGAGATCGCCCAGACCGCCCGGCATATCGCCGACTTGCTGGAGCGCCGGTGCCGCGTCGTCATCACGCACGGCAACGGACCGCAGGTCGGATTCATCCTGCGCCGCAGCGAACACTCGCGCGGCCTCCTGCACGAGGTGCCGCTGGACTCCATCGTCGCCGACACCCAGGGCGCGCTGGGTTACCAGATCCAACAGGCGCTGGGTAACGAGTTCCGCCGCCGCGGTCTGAAGCACCCCGTCGCCTCCGTCGTGACCCAGACCCTGGTGGATCGCGACGATCCGGCCTTTGCCGCGCCGAGCAAGCCGATCGGCGAGTTCTACACGCGGGAACAGGCCGAAGAGCGGATGCGCGTCGAGCGATGGACGATGGTCGAAGACGCGGGCCGGGGCTGGCGGCGCGTCGTCGCCTCGCCGAAGCCGGTGCGCATCATTGAATCTGAAGTCATCCGGTACCTGGCGGACTCCCATTATGTCGTCGTGGCGGCGGGCGGCGGCGGGATTCCCGTGGTCGCCACCGAGCCGGGCGTGCTGCGCGGGGTGGCGGCGGTGATTGACAAGGATCTGGCGTCGGCCGTCCTCGCCCACGAAATCGGCGCCGACCTGCTCGTGATTTCCACCGCGGTCGAGAAGGTCTGCCTGAATTTCGGCACACCCGAACAGCGCGCGCTCGACTCGATGACGGTGGCCGAAGCCCGGCAATACATCGCCGCCGGGCATTTCCCGGCGGGCTCGATGCTCCCCAAGGTGGAGGCATGCATCCGGTTCATCGAAGGCGGCGGCCGCGAGGCGTTCATCACCTCCCCCGAGGCGCTGTCCGCGGTGTTCGACGGGCACCCCGGCACGCGGATCGTGCCGTAACCGGATCAGCAGGCCGTGGCGCGGTGCTGCGCAGACGGCCTATACAGCGCGCCACAGATTTCTGCGCATCGCAGACCCATGGAGGGCGAGGCTCCCGCCGAGCCGAAACCTGGATTGCGGACGCGGCTCGGCGGGAGCCTCGCCCTCCACACCATGCGTAAAGATCAATGACGTTGCGTATCGTTCAAACGTGGACGCAAACGGCCGCGTTGAACGCTTCAATCAACTCGTCGAAGCGGAGGACCTCCCGTTCGAACAGGGCGCGCCAGTAGTCTGGTTCCCACTGGGCGGCCAAGGCCTTGCTCGTCTTGCCCTGCTGTTCGACCCACGTGTAATACTTCAGATTGTGGATGGCCTTCCGCTCCGGGTAGGTGAGCTCTTTGAAGTGATCGACCCCCTGGTGGGCCAGCGGGCCGGCAAAATCGGCGACGGCATCCCTGGCCCGATAGGCGCCTTGGTCCCGCCGCAACTCCGCCAGGCGTGACTGGTAGAGCTCGGTCGAGTCGGTGAACACGGTGAAAATCACGTCGCGCTCGCCGAGTTCAAAGTATTTGGCCGTCTTGATGGCGGCGAGCAGGTTGCAGATGCTGGAGATGCCGAGCAGGGGGAGCCGCTCGATTTGTTTCCCGTCAACTCCGGCCGACTTCAGCTGACTTCGCCCGGCGCGCTCGTTGAACAGCCGCAGGACCCTCAGGCAGTCCTCATCGTCAATCGCCGCCACGGCGTCGGTATTGCGGACGTTGTGGACCCACGGGACATGCTTGTCGCCGATGCCCTCGATGCGGTGGCCGCCAAAGCCGTTCATCAACAGCGTCGGGCATTGCCACGCTTCGGTGGCGACGATTTTCAAGTCCGGATGCCGTCTCTTGAGGTAGTCACCCGCCGCGATCGTGCCGGCCGAGCCGGTGGCGGAGATGTAGGCCGCGGCGCGCAGCCGCCCGCCGCCCAGGTCCGCCAGCAGCTCCTCGAACGCGGGGCCGGTGACGTTGTAGTGGAAGATCGGGTTCCCGAATTCCTCGAACTGGTTGAAGATGACGTTGGCCGGGTCCTTCTTCAGCTCCCAGCATTTGTCGTAGATCTCCTTCACGTTCGATTCGCAGCCGGGCGTGGCAATGATCTGCGCGCCGATTTTCCTCAGCCAGTCGAACCGCTCGCGGGACATCTGCTCCGGCAGGATCGCGATGGCCGTGCAGCCGAGGAGCGCGCAGTCGAACGCGCCGCCGCGGCAGAAATTCCCCGTCGAGGGCCAGACGGCCTTGTGCACCTCCGGATCAAATTCGCCGCTGACCAGGCGCGGCACCAGGCAGCCAAACGCCGCGCCCACCTTGTGCGCGCCCGTGGGAAAATACTTCCCGACCAACCCGACGATGCGCGCCTTGACGCCGGTGAGGGCGGCGGGAATCTCGAGCGCGTTCACGCCGCCAAACCGCCCCGTCGGCAGGTCGTTCTTCCAGGTGATCCGAAACAGGTTCAACGGATTCACGTCCCACAGGCCGACGCCTTTGAGCCGGGATTTGACCGACGCCGGAATGAGCGCCGGGTCGCGCAGCTGCCGGAACGTCGGGATGATGATGCCGCGCTGGCGGCAGCGGGCGGCGGTCTTCTTGATGACCTCCGGGTGAAGGCGCTTGATGATCGCGGACATGGTCAGCCTTTCGCAGATTTGTTGAGGAGCTTGCCGAGCACCGCCAGCGGCGACTTGACGCGCGCCAGGAAGATCATGGCGGCGATGACGAACGGCTTGTAGCCCGCCTCGCGATACGTCGCGAGGCGGTATTTCTCGAACACCCCGGCGGACACCTCGCCTTGGGCGCAACTGACGCCGGAAATGTCCGCGGGCAGGCAGTGCAGGTAGAGCGCCTGCCCGTCCCGGGTGAGTTTCATTTTCTTCTCGTCGCACTCCCAGTGCTTGAAGCGCGCGTTGTTCGCGAGGCATTCCTTTTCGAGCGCCTTCAATCCGTCGCGGTCGCCCTGCTGCAGCAACGGCGTGCGCCGGCGCATCACGTCGTAAGGCGCCCACGACTTGGGATAGACCACGTCGGCCTCGCGAAAGGCCTCCTCCATGCCCGCCACCACCTCGAACTTGCCACCGCTCGCCGCCGCATGCTTCCGCGCCAAGGCGACCACCTCCGGAAGCAGACCGTAGCCCTCGGGGTGCGCGAGCGTGACGTTCATCCCGAAGCGCGTCAGCAGGCCGATGATGCCCTGCGGGACCGAGAGCGGCTTGCCGTAACTGGGCGAGTAGGCCCAGCTCATCGCGAGCTTTTTGCCGCGCAGGTTTTCCAGCGAACCGAAGTGGTGGGCGAGGTGCGTCAGGTCCGCCAGGCTCTGCGTGGGGTGATCGAGGTCGCACTGGAGGTTGATCACATTCGGTCGCTGGTGCAGCACGCCCTGCTCGAAACCTTCCTGCACCGCGCTCGCGACCTCGCGCATGTAGCGGTTGCCCTCGCCGAGATACATGTCATCGCGGATCCCGATGACCTCGGCCAGGAACGAGATCATGTTCGCCGTCTCGCGCACGGTCTCGCCGTGGGCGATCTGGGTTTTGCCCTCGTCGAGGTCCGTCAGCGCCAGGCCCAGGGCGTTGGCGGCGGCGGCGAAGCTGAAGCGCGTGCGGGTGGAATGGTCGCGGAAGATGGAAATCGCCAGCCCGGTGTCGAACACGCGGAACGACTGCCCGGCCTGGTGCATGGCGGAGAACAGTCCGGCGAGATGCATGACCGCGCGGAGCTCGTCGCCGGTCTTCTCCCAGGTCAGAAGAAAATCCTTCCCGTAACAGTCGAGCTGCAGGGAGTGGAACTCGGCCAGTTGTTTCTCGTGGGTCTTCATAGGATGAAAAAACAAACCGCGGGTCGTCGCTTCAGGTGGCGGTCGGTTCCGCCGCGGAGCGCGGCTCCGGCGGCGGGCGGGGCGCGGCCTGCCGGATCGCGTCGACGATTTGCTGGTAGCCGGTGCAACGGCAGAGGTTGCCGGAGATGGCCGTCCGGATTTCGGTCTCGGTGGGATGCGGATTCCGGTCCAGCAGGGCTTGTGCGCTCAGCAGCATGCCGGGCGTGCAGAACCCGCAATGGACGGCGTCGTAATCCAGGAATGACTCCTGCAGCGGGTGGAGCCGGCCGGCCGGCATCAGGCCCTCGACGGTCGTGACTTCGCGCCCGGCGATCTGCGGGGCGGGAACGAGACAGGAGTTCACCGGCTGGCCGTCGAGCAGGACCGTGCACGCGCCGCACTCGCCGATCTCGCAGCCGCATTTTGTGCCCGTCAGGCCGAGATCATCCCGCAACACCTCGAGCAGCGTGCGGTGGGCGGCAACCGTGAGGGTGCGGGCGCGCCCGTTGATCGTCACGGCCACCGTGCATTCCCTGGACGCCCTGGCCTTTCTCTTTCGGCCCTTCGGCGCGACGGATTTTCCGTCTTCCGTCGTCGCCGGCGACAGCGAAGCAGCGGGCGGGGAGACGGGGGCAAAGGCACATTGCTCCAGCGCCCGTCTCACCAGCACGGCGAGCACCGGTTCCTTGTATTCCGTCGACCAGCGCCGGCCGGTTTCCTTGATCATCTCCTCGGAGACTTTCCGTCCGGCGGCGGCAAACAGCCCCACCGCCGGTTTCTCCCCGACGAGCATCTGCTCGGCCGCCGTCACGCGCCTCCAAGTGGGGAAGGCCGCGCCGGGAACGATGCGCGCCCCGGCGATTCTTCCATCGTCGCCGATTTGGAGAATGACAGCGACACTCAAGCGGGCAATCGAGAGGGCGTTGCGGCGGCCCAGTTTGATGAAGGCGCTCCGGGCGGTCGCCGGCAGATGGGGAAAACGAATGGTCGTGAGCAGTTCGTCCGGGTTTGCCTTGGTTTGATACGGTTTGAGGAACAGCTCGCTTAGGCTCAGCTCGCGGGAGCCGGCGTTGGACTGCAGGGTGATGGTCGCGCCCAGCGCGATGAGCGGCGGGACGGTATCCGCGCAGGCCGCGGCGTTCATGATGTTGCCGCCGATCGTTCCCCGATTCCTGATTTGCGGCGCCCCGATGGCGGCGGCGGCGGACGCGAGCAGGGGCGCAAACCGCCGCACCAGGTCCGAGTGCTGCAACTGCGTGTGCGTGGCCAGCGGCCGGATGACCAGGTGGCCGTCACGCTCGACGATCCCGCCGAGTTCCGACACGCGGGAGATGTCGACGATCAGCTTCGGCAATTTCGCGGAGGGGCGGCGAAACTCGATCAACAGGTCGGTGCCCCCGGCCAGAAGGGAGGCATCGGCGCCGTGTACCGCCAGAAGGTCACAGGCCTCGGCGATGGTCGCGACGGAGACGTAGGCGACGGACTTCATGGCTGACCTCGCCCCAGTTTGCACGCATCGCCCGCCAGCGCTTCCTGCTGGAGCGAGCCGCGCGGACCTTTCCGCGCCAACTTGTGCCCCAGCAGCACGCGCTCGAGCGTGGCCGGAATCTCGCCGAGGCGCCGGCCCGTGGCGTTGCCGATCGCGTTGACGATGGCCGGCGCCGCGATCTCGTTGGTCGGCTCGCCCACCGACTTGGCCCCGAACGGCCCCGCGGGGTCTTCGTTTTCGACGATGATGCCCGTGATGGGCGGCACGTCCATCGCCGTGGGAATCAGGTATTCGTCAAAATTGAGCTGCCGGGGCACGGCCTCGTCGAAATCGAATTCCTCGAGCAGCCCGTAGCCGAGGCCCATGGCCACGCCGCCGTAGAACTGCCCGAGCACGGTGTTGCGATTGATCGCCTTGCCCACGTCGTGGCAGGAAACGAAGCCGACCACGTCCACCTTGCCGGTTTCGGTGTCCACTTCCACCTCCGCCACATTCGCGCCATAGACAAACGTGAAGTAGGCTTCGCCCGTGCCGTCTTTTTCGTGCCAGGAGGTCGGCGGCGCCTGGTGCCAGCCGAGGCCATACATCGGTTCGCCCCGGCGGAAACACTCGGCCGCCACCTCGGTGAACGAGGCGAGGCGCCGGCCGGTGCCATGCTCGACTAGATAATCATCCGCAAATTCGCAGCTTTCCGGGCCGATTTCCAACATGGCGGCGGCGACCCGGAGCATGGTGGCCCGCACGATCTCGGCCGCCTTTTTCGCGGCCGAGCCGCCCATGATGGTTCCCCGGGAGGCCACGGTCGGCCCCGAGTCGGGCACGCGGCTGGTGTTCGTGTTGAGGAACTGGACGCGGCGCATCGACACGCCCAGCACCGCGGCGGTGATTTGCGCCATCTGGGTCTGCGCGCCCTGCCCCATGTCGGTGATGCCCGCCGAAACGATCACGCTGCCGTCGGTCTGGACCGAGACAATCGCCCCCGCGGCGTCCACGCCCTCGGCGCCGAGCGAGACGCCGCGATAGCTGCAGGCCAGCCCGATGCCGCGCTTCCGCGGCGCGTCCGGCGCCGCGCGATAGCGCCGCCACTTCGCCTGGAAATCGGCCGCGGCGGCGGCTTTCGTCAGCACCTCCATCAGGCTGACAGTGTGCGTGAGCCGCTGGCCCGTGGCCGTCACCGCGCCGTTCTTGAATCCGTTCTGCAGGCGGATTTCGAGCGGGTCCTTGCCGACCTTCGCGGCCAGTTCGTCCATCATGGACTCGATGGCGAAGTTCACCTGCGGCGAACCGAAGCCCCGCATCGCGCCCGTGTAATTGTTGTTCGTGTAGACCGCGTAGACGTCGGTCGCGACGTTCTCGCAATAATACGGGCCGGTCGCCTGCACCACCGAGCGCCAGGTGACGAACGGGCTCATCGAGGCATACGCCCCGCCGTCGGCGATGCAGCGGATTTCCATGGCGGTGATCGCGCCGTCGTGCTTCGCGCCCCACCGGTAATACAGGACATACGGGTGGCGCTTGTAGGATTCGAGCATCGACGCCTCTCGCGAGTTGACCATCTTCACCGGTTTTCCGGTGGCGAGGGCGAGCAGCGCGGCCCGGCAACACATCGCCGTCATCACCTCATCCTTGCCCCCGAACGAGCCCCCCAGCGTCGCCTGGACGATCTGCACCCGGTTGAGGTCGAGCCCCAGTGCGGCCGCGACCGAACGGCGGCTGGAGAGAAGATTCTGCACGCTGCCCGTGACCATCACGCCGCCGTGTTCGGCCGGCTCCGCCAGCACCGCCTCCGGCTCGAGATAGGCGTGTTCGACGAACGGCGTCCGAAACTTCCGCGCGAGGACGAAATCGGCCTGGGCGAATCCCCTCGCGATGTCCCCCTTGCGCACCCGGTGATGGACGAACGTGTTGTCGTCGCCGTGGATCTTGGGCGCGTCCGGCTGCAGTGCGACTTCCGGATCGGACACGACCGGCAGCGGTTCGTAGTCGACGTCGATCCGGCTTAGCGCCTCCGCGGCGATCTCCCTCGTCCGGGCGGCGACCAGCGCCACGCCGTCGCCCAGATAACGGACTTTGTCCACGGCGAGGATGGCCTGGTTCTTCAGCACGCCGCCGAAGACCTTTTCGCCCGGAATGTCCTGCGCGGTGAGGACGGCCTCCACGCCATCGAGCTGCCGGGCTTTCGATACATCAATCCCCAGGATGCGGGCGTGCGGATGCTTCGCCCGCAGAACGTCGCCGTAAAGTTGATGCGCGACATTGTAGTCGGCGGCGAACTTGGCCCGCCCGGTCACCTTGCCGAGGGCGTCAACCCGTCGCTCCCCTTTGCCAATGATGCTAGGAACCATGGGCGCGCCCTCCTCTCGCCGCGAGCCGGCCGGCGATGCTCTCCACGCCGGCGGGCGTCGGTTCAATCGCCGCGGGGATGCGGATGTTTTTCATGGCCGCGTCCACGTCCTTGAGCCCGTGACCGGTGATGAGCAGGACGATCTGCTCGTGGGGCTTGAGCATCTCCGCGGCGCGGATCTTCGCCAATGCCGCCACGGTGGCGGCGGCGGCCGGCTCCGCGAACACGCCGGTCTTCGCCGCCAGGGTGCGCTGGCCCTCCAGGATCTCCCGGTCGGACACCGTGAGCGAAAAGCCGCCGCTCGCGACCACCGCTTTTTTCGCCAGATGCGCGTTGGCGGGAACCGAGACGGAGATCGAATCCGCGATGGTCGCCGGATGGAGGGCGTTCCGATACCGGCCGGTCGTGAGGTAACGATGAATCGCGTCGGATTTCTCCGCCTGCACGCAGACCAGGCGCGGCAGCCGGGAAATCAGGCCCATCGCCCGCAAATCGCGAAACGCCTTGAACACCCCGGCGAGAATGACGCCGTCGCCCACCGGCACGACGATGGCGTCCGGGACGCGCCACCCGTTTTGCTGGCAGATTTCCAGCCCGACGGTTTTCTTTCCCTCGATGGTCAGCGGATGATAGGCGGTGTTGCGGTTCAGGCCGCCATGATCCGCCGTGTAGGAGAGGGACAGCCGGAAGGCATCATCGTAAGTGCCCCGGACCGGCACGACGCACGCGCCGCAGAGGATCATCTGCACGAGCTTCGCCTTCGGGGCGTTTTCCGGCACGAAGATGAGCGCCCGTTTGCCGGCGGCGGCGCAGACCGCCGCGAGGGCGCTGGCCGCGTTGCCGGTGGAGGCGGTCACGACGGTGTCCTCCTGCAGGCGATTGGCCTCCGCCACGACGAGGAAGGAGGCCCGGTCTTTCAACGAGCCGCTGGGATTGAGGCCGTCGTTCTTGAGCCAGATGTTGCGGAATCCGCAGGCGTCACCGAGCGCCGCCGAGTGGAAGAACGGCGTGGCGCTCATCGCGTAGGGCGGGAAGAATTCCGGCTCGACCGCGGACAACAAACTCCAGTCGGGCGCGGTTTTCTTGAATCGCTTGCGGATGGCGCCGTAGTCGAAATCCACCGTGAGCACGCCGACGAGCGGCCGGCCCGGGCGATACGCCGGCGCACAGTCCGGGCAGAGATAGCGCACCTGGTCGCGCCGGTAGCGCTTGCCGCACGTGCTGCATTGGTAGGCGAATTCGACCATGAAACGTCAAACCTTCCCGTTCAGTTTTGCGACCAGCGCCGCGTAGAACGCCACCGCGGCGCTCAGGTGCCCGACCGGGCACGCCTCGTCGGCGGCGTGGGCGTAAACTTCATTGCCGGGTCCGAGGCCGAGGGTCGGAATCCCCTTCATGCCGGCGGTGGCGATGCCGTTGGTGCTGAACGTCCATTTGTCCACCAACGGAGGCTTGCCGAGCACCCCGGCGTAGGCGTCGACGGCGTTCTTGAGATAAGGCGACGATTCCTCGAGCACCCAGGTGGGATAGTATTTCTCCGTCGGATAGACTTTGCCCGTGTAGGCGGCCTCCTCGTATTTGAGGACGATCACCTTGGCGTCAGGATAGCCGGCGCGCCTGGCCGCGTCCTGCACTTCGGCCACGGCGCTTTCCTTCGTCTCGCCGAACGTGAGCCGGCGATCGAGGTGGATGTTCGCCCCGTCGGCCACGGCGCACTGCGACGGCGAGGAGGAGCGCACCTCCGAAATCGTCACCGTCCCCTTGCCGAGGAACGGATCGCCGCGCAGGCGCTTGTTGAGCTTCTCGATCTCGAGGGCGATGCGCGCGATCTTGTAGATGGCGTTGTCGCCGCGCTCGGGCGCGGACCCGTGACAGCTCCGCCCCTTCACCTCGACGCGGATTTCCATGCGCCCGCGGTGGCCGCGGTAGATGTTCAGGTTCGTCGGTTCGGTGATGACGACGAGCTCGGGTTTCAGGCCGTCCTCGTTGAGGATGTATTGCCAGCACAGCCCGTCGCAGTCCTCCTCCATGACCGTGCCCGTGAAATAGATCGTGAACCGGTCGTTGAGCCCGAGTTCCTTGATGATCTTCGCCGCGTGGATCATCGTGGCCACGCCGCCCTTCTGGTCCACGGTGCCGCGGCCCCAGATCTTGCCGCCCTCGACCTTCGGCTGGAACGGATCGAAGCTCCATTGCGACCGGTCGCCCGGATAAACGGTGTCGACGTGGCCGTCGAAGGCGATCACGCGCGGACCCGAACCGATCCGGCCGATGATGCTGCCCAACCCGTCAACACGGATTTCGTCGAAGCCGATCTGCTCCATCTCGCGGCGGATCACCGCGATGACCGCGCGCTCCTTCGAGGAGAAGGAGGGGGTGCGCACGAGATCGAAGAGGAAGCGCACCGTGTCGCTTTCCATTTCCTTCGCGCGCCGGCGAATCGCCCCGTAGCTGATGGCCACGGGCGGCGCTTTCCTGGCCCGGCCCTTTTTGATCACAGTCTTTTCCATAAATTCCTTGCCCGCTCGCGGGCGCGGGCGTGCACGCGCTCCACGTCGATGTTCAGCGTGAGTTTCCGGTTCTCCATCAGCACCCGCCCGCCGACGATCGTCGTGTCCACGGCGGCCTGCGACAGGCCGAACACGACGTGGCCGAGGGCGTTTGCGCTCCCGAGCGGTGTCGGCGGGTCGTAGTCGAAAATCGCCACATCGCCCACGCAGCCTGCGCGAAGTTCGCCGAACCGGAGGCCGAAGATCCGCCCGGCAATCGCGGCGTTGTTCGCGAACAGGGCGCTGGTAACTTCCGGAAATCCGACCGACGGATTCTCGTGCGCGAGATGCTGCCCCCACAACGCCACGCGCAGCTCTTCGAGCATGTTCGTGGTCATGGCATCCGTGCCGAGGCCGACGAGGATGCCGCGCCGGCTCATCGCGATGACGTCCGCGATGCCGACAGCGTTGTTCATGTTCGACTGGGGATTGTGCACCACCGCCGTCCTCGTCTCCGCCAGTAGATCCATTTCCCTGCGATTGACGTGGATGCAATGCGCCGCGATCGAGTGGTCGCCGAGAATCCCGAACCGCTTCAGCCGTTCGACCACCCGCACGCCCGCGGTGCGCCGCGCCGCGTCCTGATCGCTCTGCGCCTCGGCGACGTGGATATGAAAACCCGTGTTCAGCTCGTCGCCGAGACCCCTAGCCTGCTCCAACGTCGCGTCCGACAGCGTGAACGAGGCATGCAGGCCGAAAAGCGCCTTGACGCGATCATCGTCCCGCTCGCGGCAACGACGGATGAAGGCCGCGTTCTCCGCCAGACCCGCCCGGGCGATACGGGCGCCGTCGCGGTCCGAGACCTCGTAGCAGAGGCAGGCGCGCAGTCCGGCTTCCCCCACCGCCCGCTCGATGGCCTCCAGCGAGCCGGCGACCGCCCGCGGGCTGGCGTGATGATCGATGATGGTCGTGGTGCCGTGCCGGACCGAGTCGAGGAGGGCGATCAACGCGCTATCGTAGCAGTCCTCCGTGGTCAGGGCCGAATCCAGCCGCCACCAGAGATTCTTCAGCACCCCCGTGAAATCCTGCGCCGGTTTGATCTTGGTCAGCCCGCGGGCAAACGTGCTGTAGCAGTGCGTATGCGCGTTGATCAGCCCCGGCAGCACGACCTTGCCCGAGGCGTCGATGCGTTTGCCCGCAAAGCGGCCAAACCGGCCCGGCGGCGCAACCCGCGTGATGAGCCCGTCTTCAATCAGGATCGAATGACGGCGCAGGACGCGCGGGGTTCCTCCGGTGGAAAGAACCGTTCCGTTTTCGATTAACAGTGGGCGCGTCATGGGAGATCGCGTTCAGGATTCCGCCAACGCCGCCAGCTCGGCCGGCGTGCGCGGGCGCATGGCGATGGCACCGGCGAAACATTTCTGGGCGCACAACGAGCAGCCGACGCAGCGCGCCGCGTCGAAGACCGGCACGTCCCGTCCGTCCAGCGCCACCGCCAGATACGGGCAGCGCGTGCAATTGCCGCAGTGCTGGCAGAGCGCGGCAACGACCTGCGGCAGCTTCTTCGTGGCGGGCAGCGCGTCGAAGGCCGTGATCGGTTGCGGCCGCGCCGCGCCGATCAACTCGCGCACCGACCGGCAGCCGCGTTCTTCGAGCAGATGGCTCAATCCGGAATGCAGTTCGTCCACGTAGCCGAGGCCATGCTTCATCACGGCGGTGCAGAACTGGACGGTTTCCGCGCCCAGCGCCAGGAAGTTGGCGGCGTCCCGGTAGTTCATGGCGCCGCCGTTGCCGGAAACGGTGATGCCCATGGCGGAGACCTTGGCGAGCGTCAGATTGCTGATGGGGAGCACGCCTTCGCCCGACATGCCGATCACGACGCCCTCGTCCCAGCGGCGGCCTTCCGCCGGGCGAAACGCGAGCGAGGGGAAGCTGTTGGCGAGCGTGACGCCGGCCGGCTTGCCCGGATGCCGCGCGAACACCTCCAGGATCGCCTTGATGATCGGCTGGATGGCGGTGACCGCGCCGGTGAGTTTGAAGAGTTTCGGGTTGGCGGCGTCGCTGGCTTCCAGGATCCAGCCGATGATCTTCGCCGTCAGTTCGGCGTTTTGCGAAACGACGTCGCCGTGCGTGCCGTCGCCGCCCTGCGGGCACGACAGGCTGTATTCGACACCCATCGCGCCGGCGTTTTGCAGCTTGCGCGTGTTCGCCTGCCAGACGCGCCGGTCCTCCTCGTCGCGGCCGGTGACCGGGCCGCCCGTCGAAGCCAGCGTCAGGCGATCGGGGAATTCCCGCACGAGCCGTTCGACCTCCGCGCACACCCGGTCGAGGGGATGGCCGGAGACGTTGTCGCAATTGCCATAGGTCGAGCGGCCGAGCACGAACATGTATTCGCTCGGAATGTGAATCGGCACGTTGTCGAACGCCGTCTTCATGACGCCGCCGGACCAGCCCCGCTCGTAGGCGGCGCGCATCTGCTCGTAACCGTCCGTGTGCGGCGCGGCGGACAGCAGGAACGGCGAACGAATCGGGCGGCCGAAGAACGCCGCCTCGAGCGGAACGGGGCAAAAGGGCGTGCCGGCCAGCAGCGCGCGGCTCTTGGCCCGGTTCTTGAAGCGCGGCGGCTTCGCGCCCTGCAGATACGCGTCGGCCTCCAGCGCCGCGTTTTTGCCGCTCGCCACGGACTCCACCACCGTCGACGAGCCGAGCACCAGGTCGCCGGCGTAGAAAATCCCCCGGGCTTTGGCGATCGCCAGCTGGGGCCGGTTGCCGATGGCGGAAATGATCACGTCGAATTCGCGGAAGACCGGCGATTCCTTCCGGTTGACGACGAAGTTTTCCGGCCGCGGCGCCCGGCCCGCGGCAAGCGTCGTCTTCGCGAGGCGGAGGCCCTGGATGCGCCGGCGTTGGTGGACGACGGCGAGCAGTTGGGCGCAGGTGAAGATCTCGACGCCGTGCGCAAGCAGCAGGTCGCGTTCATACTGCGTCAGCGGCATGTCCTGCTGCCGGCGACGATAAATCAATTCGACCGCGGCCGCGCCGCGTCGTTTCGCCGTCGTGGCGCAGTCCGCGGCCACCGCGCCGCCACCGAGGACGGCGACCCGCTTGCGGCGAACACTGATGCGCTTCTGATGGGACAGGTAGTGCTGCCAGGAAAGCAGGTGCTCCTCCCCCGGAATGTTCAGACGGATCGGTTCACCCAGGCCCGCGCATACGATCAGGGCGTCGTGTTTCGGCCGCAACTCCGCCGGATCGGTGATGACCCGGCCCGTTTTGACCTCCACGGCGCCCAGGCTCCGGAGAAACGCCAGGTCGGCGCGCACGACCCGCTGGTTGAGCCGGAAATCCGGAATGAGGTTCATCATTCCGCCGAGCCGCTTCTGCTGCTCGTAAATGGTGACTTGGTAGCCGCGTTGGGCGAGCACGCTCGCCGCGCCCAAACCCGCGGGACCCGCGCCCACGATGCCGACGGTCTTCCCGTTCGGCGCCGCGCGCCCGAATTTCGCCAGCCCGATTTCGTTGGCTTTTTTTATCACCGCGGCCTGAACGGCCGGGATTTCGATCGGCCGATCAAACATCCGGCGGGAGCACGCCTTCATGCAGAAGTAATCGGGACACACGACGCCACACACCCCACCCAGCGGATTCGCCCCCAGAATTAGTGCCGCCGACCGGCGGAGGTCGGATTTCGCACCGACGCGCGCCGCCATGATGAAGTCGGCGGGCGAGCAATGCGCGGGGCAGGCCTCCCTGCAGGGCTTCTCCTCGCAGTAAATGCACCGGTCCAGCTCCGCCCGCAACTGGGCCTCGGTGAGGAATCCATCACGCTTTTTCATGGGTCCGGGGCAGTGAGGATGGGCCGGGGAGGCACGGGCCGCCTCCGACTCTGCGTGTGCCCCCCTCTCTGCGGTGCCGGTTTTCTGGCGGTGAAGAGGGGAAGAGGCATACGGAAGGGCGGGTTTGGGCGCTGGCTTCCCGTCTGTAAGCGCTGGCAGCGAGAGCCGGCAATGGCTTTAATCTTGTGTGTCAGAAGGATAGAAGATTGCGACCCCATTTTGCTGCGCATTTCTTGCGCAAGAATGCGCACCGGGCCGTCCACGGGCCACGAGTAGTGTCCTAATTTGCCTTGTCATCGCGAGTCCGGCACCCTGTCTCGCCGAAGCCTCCAGCGAAGGCGGAAGCCGGACATGGCGATCCAGCCCCTCGACCGGGCTCGGGGCCCTGACCCTTCGACCTTGCTCAGGGTCATCCTGAGCCTGTCGATGGATGAGCTTGTCGAACGGGCCAGATGGATTGCTTCGTCGCCCGACTTCGCGGCTCCTCGCAATGACAAATTAGGGCGTGTCTTCAAACTGTCCTGTACTGCGAAGTTGGGAGGCGGGCAGGCGTAGCGCAGTGCTTCAGCCTGCGCTGAGCGGATGAGCGCGGGTTAAAACACCGCGCTACGTGCCGAACTGTAGGAGCGGGTTTATCCCGCGATCACGAAACGTAAGCCCCGCATCGATATCGCGGCGTAAAGCCGCTCCTACAACATTTGAAGACACGCCCTAGTGTGGTGTCGCAGAAATAACTTTCGTTAGTCTGCGGAGTTTTTCCAAGATGTCGTCGGCAGTAGCGACCCAGCGGAAGGCGGTGGCGTGTTGATTGTAGTTCTGAGTGTAGAGCCGGATCTGG